>OJUG01004127.1_pt1 | contig 12103 bp, 10 predicted proteins | sample 1599841 | NCBI WGS metagenome assembly OJUG01 (sample SAMN04168659, study PRJEB22393) | human gut metagenome | biome: human gut microbiome; feature: stool | host: Homo sapiens | collected 2014-05-12 | reverse complement strand
CCACCGAGATCTACACTCTTTCCCTACACGACGCTCTTCCGATCTTTCCCGACTTGGTGGGAGCGCAGGTCACGATGATTGTGAGTTTGGTGCTGATGCTGGTCTTTGACTGGCGAGTAGGTATTCCGCTCCTGTTGCTCTTTGGCATCGGTTTCTTCTTGCAGGGGTCCCTCATGGGGAAGGACAGCATGAAATTCATGCAGACCTACCAGGACTCTCTGGAAACGATGAACCATGAGGCGGTGGAGTACATCCGGGGCATTTCGGTAGTCAAGGTGTTCGGACAGACAGTGCAATCTATCACCAAGTTTAATGACGCCATCAAATCCTACCGGAAGTTTGCTCTGGCTTACACGATGTCCTGCAAAAAGGGAATGGTGGCGTTTAACTCAGTCATCAATTCCAGTTTCCTGGTGTTGGTGCCCACGGCGCTTATTATCGGGTTCGTTTCCAACGACCTGATCGGCTTTATGCAAAGTTTTCTGTTCTATGTGATCTTTTCTCCTGCCTGTGCAGTTATGCTTAACAAGATCATGTATATGACCAGCTACAAAATGCAGGCGGAGGAGTCCATGCGCCGCATCGACATGATCCTGACTGCCCAGCCGCAGGTGGAGATCTCTGCACCCAAACATCCCAAGACTTATGATGTGTCCTTTGAGAATGTGACCTTCGCATACGAAAATACGGACCATCCGGCGGTATCCCATTTGAGCTTCACGGCCAAGGCTGGGACAACTACCGCATTGGTCGGGCATTCCGGCTCCGGAAAAAGCACAACGGCCAGCCTGATTCCTCGTTTCTATGATGTGCGTGAGGGCTGTGTCCGGGTAAACGGAACGGATGTAAGGGAGTACCAGCTGGATGCTCTGCGCAATAAAGTCGGCATGGTCATGCAGAAGGCGGTGCTCTTTGCCGGGACGATCCGGGACAATCTGCTCTGGGGCTGTCCGGAAGCGGACGATGAAACGCTCTGGGAAGCCTGCCGCGCGGCCTGCGCCGATGAATTCCTCAAGCGGATGCCCGACGGGCTCGACAGCGATCTCGGGCAGGGCGGCGTCAATGTCTCAGGAGGTCAGAAGCAGCGTCTCTGTATTGCGAGAGCACTTTTAAAGCGCCCGAAGATTCTGATCCTGGATGACTCCACCAGCGCTGTTGACACGGCAACGGAGGCGAAAATCCGGGAGAGTCTCTATCATGATCTTGGGGATACCACAAAGATCATCATCGCCCAGAGGATCTCCTCCGTTCAGGAGGCGGACCAGATCCTGGTACTGGAGGACGGAAAGATCATCGGTCACGGAACCCACGAGGAACTTTTAAAGACCTGTGAGACATACAGCGAGATCTATACGACCCAGATCGGAAATCAGTCCATTGGGGCAGGAGAGGAGGCGGCAGTATGAGCGTCGCGAGAGCAGACCGCGAAGCGAGTCTGAAAAAACGATATGCCGGACGCGTGGCAGCCGCACCGAAAAGGAGAGGAATGGGAAGAGGACCGGGTGCTCCCAGAGGCGGAGGACGCCCAAAGAGCACGGGAGCGGCCTTAAAGCGCCTGATGTCCTATCTGGAAGCGGACAGGCTCCGGATGGGAATCGCATTTTTTTGTGTCATTGTAAACACGGTGGCGACACTGACCGGTTCCTATATGCTGCGCCCGATCATCAACCGCTTTATCGCACCGCCGGACGGAAGTCCCGGAAATGTGGCGGGACTTTTTAAAGGGCTGACCATGATGGCGTGCGTCTATCTTCTGGGGGTTATCGCAAATTATCTCCAGTCAAGACTGATGTTAGAGGTTGCCCAGAGCGCCCTTGTGCGGATCCGGACAGACCTCTTTACAAAGATGCAGAAGCTTCCGGTGAGATTTTACGATACAAATTCCAATGGGGATCTGATGAGCCGCTTCACAAACGACGTGGACACCATCGGAAATATGCTGAGCAGTACTCTCGTGCAGCTCTTTTCCGGAACCTTAAGTATCATCGGAACCTTGCTCCTCATGCTTTACACGAACATCTGGCTGACAGCTGTGACCCTGATCATGATTCCGCTCATGCTGCGGGCTGGTGGAGCGGTCGCGAAGCGGAGTCAGAAATACTTCAGCGCCCAGCAGTCGGCTCTCGGTGCCTTAAATGGATACATCGAGGAGACCATCACCGGACAGAAGGTAGTAAAAGTCTTCTGCCATGAGGAGATCGCGGAGGAAGAATTTGATATATTAAACGGGGATCTCCGCGAAAAACAGATCCGCGCCCAATTCCTTGGGGGCATGATGGGACCTGTGATGAACAACTTAAGCCAGATAAACTATTCCCTGACGGCGTGCATCGGCGGGATCCTCTGTGTGGTGAAAAACTTCGATGTCGGCGGGCTCACGGTATTTTTGAACTTTTCGAGACAGTTCTCAAGGCCGATCAACGAGATCTCCATGCAGGTCTCCAACGTGTTCTCAGCCCTCGCCGGAGCGGAGCGCGTTTTCTCCGTGATGGATGAGGAGCCGGAGGCGGCGGATGATAAGGACGCAGTATCCATGGACGGTATGAGCGGGGAAGTGGTATTGGATCATGTGACCTTCGGTTACAACCCGGATAAGATCATCTTAAAGGATATCAGCCTCTACGCGAGGCCGGGGCAGAAGATCGCTTTCGTGGGTTCCACGGGAGCCGGAAAGACGACGATCACGAACCTCATCAACCGCTTCTACGATATCCAGAGCGGGACCATCACCATCGACGGCGTTGATATCTGCCATATTAAGCGGGACGACCTGCGCCGCCACATTGCCATGGTGCTTCAGGATACGCATCTGTTTACGGGAACGGTTATGGAAAACATCCGGTACGGACGGCTTGATGCCACCGACGAGGAAGTTATTCAGGCGGCGAAGATGGCATCTGCCCATTCCTTTATCATGCGTCTTCCAAAGGGCTATGACACGGTTCTGGAGAGCGATGGCGCGAACTTGAGTCAGGGCCAGAGACAGCTTCTTAATATCGCGAGAGCGGCGGTATCCATGGCGCCGATCCTGATCCTCGATGAGGCGACGAGCTCCGTCGATACGAGAACGGAAAAACACATCGAGCAGGGCATGGATCGTCTGATGGCAGAACGGACCACCTTCGTGATCGCCCACCGTCTCTCCACCGTGCGGAACGCCAACGCCATCATGGTTCTGGAGAACGGAGAGATCATCGAGCGCGGTGATCATGAGGATCTCCTGAAAGAAAAAGGACGTTATTACCGGTTATATACGGGAATGGCGGAGCTGAGTTAGGTCGATCGCAGAAGAAAAAACGGGCAGATGAAGAAATCTGCCCGTTTTTTATGTAACAGGAAATTCTGGGGAATTTCCTGTTACATAAAAAGTCACTGCGTATCGATCATACGCACCCAGACAGGCTTTTTCAAATTTTGTAGCAATTCCATAAGAGACAGCAGAAAAGAGCGGGAGTTAGTTGGTAAAAACTTCATTTTTTAAAGAAATCAGATGTCTGTTTTTGTTCTTTTTTTGATACAAACGCCGAAAACGGCCATTTCCGTTAAAAAGTTAACCGATTTCTAATTGTAGAAAAATTCCAAATATGCTATACTACGAGGTGATGGGTACTATGAAATTTTATAGAAAGAAGGTTTGTTAAATGGGTCTGAGCACATTTATAGGCGGCGTTCATCCTTATGAGGGAAAAGAACTGTCCGCAGATAAGCCGATTCAGGTGATCCAGCCGAAGGGTGAGCTGGTTTATCCTCTCTCCCAGCATATCGGTGCTCCGGCGAAACCGCTTGTTGCCAAGGGTGACAAGGTCCTGGTTGGCCAGAAGATCGCTGAAGCAGGCGGCTTCATTTCCGCAAATGTTATCTGTTCCGTATCCGGTACAGTAAAGGGAATCGAACCGCGTCTGGTTGCGAACGGAGCAATCGTACAGTCCATTATCGTTGAGAACGATAACGAGTACACAGCAATCGAAGGTTTTGGCGAAAAACGCGATTACACAAAACTTTCCAAGGAAGAGATCCGGAATATCGTAAAAGAAGCCGGTATCGTAGGTCTCGGCGGCGCAGGTTTCCCGACCAACGTAAAACTTGCACCGAAGGATGACAATGCGATCGATCACATTATCGTAAACGCGGCCGAGTGTGAGCCGTATCTGACAAGTGACTATCGCCTGATGATGGAGCAGCCGGAGAGACTGATCGGCGGCATCAAAGTCATGTTAAGCATGTTCCCGAACGCGAAAGGCGTGATCGGAATCGAGGAGAACAAGCCGGAGGCGATCAAGCTTCTGGAAGGTCTCGTAAAAGACGAGCCGAAGATCACGGTATGTCCGTTAAAGACAAAATATCCGCAGGGCGGCGAGCGTTTCCTGATCTATGCGGTTACGGGCGGACGTGAGATCAACTCCACTATGCTTCCGGCGGATGCAGGATGTATCGTAGATAACGTAGATACTGTTATCTCTATTTACAATGCAGTCTGTGAGAGCACACCGTTAATTCGTAAGATCATTACCGTTACCGGTGATGCGGTTAAGAATCCGCAGAACTTCCAGGTTCCGCTCGGTATGTGCTACCGCGAGATCCTTGAAGCTGCAGGCGGCTTTAAGGAAGAGCCGGAGAAGATGATCTCCGGTGGTCCTATGATGGGACAGGCATTGTTCTCACTGGATATTCCGGTAATGAAGAACTCCTCTGCGCTTACCTGCTTCACAAAAGATCAGGTTGCAGCAAATCCGGAATCTCCGTGTATCCGCTGTGGACGCTGTATCGAGGTATGTCCAGGTCATGTTGTTCCGCAGATGATGATGGCGGCAGCAGAAAGAAATGATCTTGCCCTGTTTGAAAAATTAAATGGTATGGAGTGCTGCGAATGCGGCTCCTGTACTTTCATCTGCCCTGCCCACAGACCGCTGACCCAGGCATTCAAAGAGATGCGTAAGGCAGTCATGGCAGCCAGAAGAAAGAAAGCGTAGGAGGTGTGACAAATGAGTAAATTATTAAACGTATCATCATCCCCTCATGTACGCTGCGGTGTTTCCACAAAGAACTTAATGTACGATGTGGCGATCGCAATGCTTCCGGCTACGATCTGGGGCGTGATGCAGTTCGGTATCTATTCCCTTATCGTTGTTGTTGCAACGGTTCTTTCCTGTGTACTCAGTGAGTACCTTTTTGAGACACTGATGCACAAGCCGGTTACCATCAGTGACGGCAGTGCCCTTGTCACAGGTATGATCTTAGGCTTAAATATGCCGCCGGCAATTCCGTTATGGATGCCGATCCTTGGCGGTGTATTCGCAATCATCGTCGTAAAACAGCTTTACGGCGGACTTGGTCAGAACTGGATGAACCCGGCTCTGGCAGCAAGATGCTTCATGCTGATCTCCTTCGCACAGGCTATGACCCAGTTCTCAGAGCCGGGAACAGATGCGATCGCAAGTGCAACTCCTCTTGCAGAGATCAAAGCAGGCGGTACATATGATCTTGCAGCAATGTTCATCGGTAAGATCCCGGGAACCATCGGTGAGGTTTCTGTGATTGCTCTTCTGATCGGTGCAGCTTACCTGCTCATCAAGAAAGTAATCTCCATCCGCATCCCGGCAGCTTACATCATCACATTCGCAGTATTCGCATTCATCTTCGGTCAGCACAACATCAACTATGTTCTGGCTGAGATCTGCGGCGGCGGTCTCATCTTCGGTGCATTCTTCATGGCTACCGACTATGTAACAAGCCCGATCACTGCAAAAGGACAGATCGTATTCGGTATCTGCCTTGGTATTTTAACAGGACTGTTCCGTATCTTCGGAAGCGGCGCAGAGGGCGTTTCCTACGCAATTATCTTCTGCAACATGCTTGTTCCGTTGATTGAGAAGGTAACTCTCCCGACAGCATTCGGAAAAGGGGGTAAGAAAAATGGCAGCAAGTAAGTCTGGATTTATGAAAGATGCCCTGATCCTTTTTGCGATCACCCTGGTTTCCGGTTTATGTCTCGGTGTTGTCTATGATGTGACAAAAGCTCCGATCGAGGCGGCTACCATCGCAGCCAACAACGCAACATACAAACAGGTTCTTCCGGACGCAGACAACTTCTCTGACGTCGAAGGTTCCACAGAGAAGATCGCTGAGACTGCTGATGAGATCGCAAACCTCGGTTTCGGAGGCGTTGAGATCGAGTCCGTTCTCGAGGCAAAGGACGCAAGCGGCGAAGTAGTAGGACATGTGATCAACTCCCTGTCCAACGACTCCTACGGCGGAGCTGTCAAGCTCTCCATCGGCTTTGATGCAGACGGCACCATCACAGGTGTTGGTATCCGTGAGACAAGTGATACTCCTGGTCTTGGCTTAAAGGCAAAAGATGATGACTACAGAAATCAGTTCGTCGGCAAGAACTGCGACAAGCTTACCGTAACAAAGTCCGGTTCCGCATCTGACACTGAGATCAACGCGATCAGCGGTGCCACCATCACATCAAACGCTACAACAAACGCAGTCAATGCAGCTTTATACTATCTGCATAACTGCTTAAACTAGGAGGTGGGCATTCATGAATAAATGCGTAGAACGTTTATATAACGGTATTATCAAGGAAAACCCAACCTTCATCCTGATGTTAGGTATGTGTCCGACTCTTGCGACGACAACATCCGCCATCAACGGTCTCGGCATGGGACTTTCCACAACAGCCGTACTGATGTTTTCCAACCTGCTGATCTCCGCACTGCGTAAGATCATTCCGGACAGAGTCCGTATTCCGGCATTCATCGTAGTCGTAGCCAGCCTGGTTACAGTCGTACAGCTCTTAATGCAGGGCTACGTTCCGTCCCTGTATGCATCCCTGGGTATTTATATCCCGCTTATCGTTGTTAACTGTATCATCCTTGGCCGTGCAGAGGCATATGCCTGCAAGAACGGTCCGGTTGAATCTTTCTTCGATGGTCTTGGTATGGGACTTGGATTCTCCCTTTCCCTTACCGTCATCGGTATGTGCCGTGAGTTCTTCGGTGCAGGTGCGATCTTCGGACACACCATCATTCCGGAAGCTTACCACATTTCCATCATCATCCTTGCACCGGGTGCTCTGTTCACTCTGGCTATGCTTTCCGCGATCCAGAACAAGCTCCGTCTTCCATGCGCGACAAACGGCGATGCACCGAAGTCTGACCTTGTATGCGGCGGTAACTGTGCAAGCTGTGCAGGCTGTGTCAGCATGACAAACCATGCTGCTCTTGCTGAGAAGAAGGCAGAGGAAGCAGCAGCCGCAGCGGCAGCAAAGAAGGCAGCAGCAGAGAAGGCTCTCGCAGCTAAGAAGGCAGCTGAGGCTGCAAAAGCGGCAGAGGCAGCTAAGACTGAAGCAGCAGATGCCGGCAAAGAAAATTAAGGAGGAAATGGAGAAATGAAAGAACTTTTATTGATCGCCATCGGTTCTGCCCTGGTGAATAACGTTGTTTTAAGCCAGTTCCTCGGTCTTTGCCCGTTCCTTGGTGTATCCAAGAAAACAGAGACAGCAGCTGGTATGGGCGCTGCAGTCGTATTCGTTATTACGATCGCATCTGCCTGCACAAGCCTTGTTTATGATTTCGTTCTCGTAAAGCTCCATATCGAGTATTTACAGACGATCGTATTTATCCTTGTAATCGCGGCTCTGGTTCAGTTCGTTGAGATGTTCTTAAAGAAGAACATGGTAAGCCTTTATGAGGCACTCGGCGTATACCTTCCGTTAATTACAACAAACTGTGCGGTTCTCGGTGTTGCGCTGACAAACGTACAGAAGGGCTACAACTTCATTCAGAGTGTCGTAAACGGTATCGGTATTTCCGTTGGATTCCTGATCGCCATCGTCCTGCTTGCAGGTATCCGTGAGAAGATCGAGCACAATGATGTGCCGCACGCTTTCCAGGGATCCCCGATCGTTCTGATCACAGCAAGCTTAATGTCGATCGCTCTCTTCGGATTTTCCGGAATGATTTAAGGAGGAACGAGAGATGAACATGACAGGCATTATCATCGCTGCTGCGGTTGTCGGTATCGTCGGTATCGTCATCGGCGTACTCCTTGGAATCGCCAGCGAGAAGTTTAAAGTAGAAGTAGACGAGAAGGAAATTCTGGTTCGTGCAGAGCTTCCGGGCAACAACTGCGGCGGCTGCGGTTACGCAGGCTGTGACGCTCTTGCAAAAGCAATTGCAGAGGGCAAGGCAAAGGTTGACCAGTGTCCGGTCGGCGGCGCTCCGGTAGGAGAAAAGATCGCTGCGATCATGGGCGTTGAGGCTGGTTCCGCTGAGAAGAAGGTTGCATTTGTAAAATGTAAAGGTACCTGCGATAAGGCAACCGTGAAATACAACTATTATGGTATTGACGACTGTCACAAGATCGCAGATGCAGTTCCGGGCGGCGGCTCCAAGGGCTGTAACTACGGATGTCTCGGTTCCGGAAGCTGTGTGAAGGCATGTCAGTTTGACGCGATCCATGTTGTAAACGGTGTTGCCGTTGTCGACAAGGAGAAGTGTGTTGCCTGTGGTAAGTGTGCGGAGGCTTGTCCGCGTCACCTGATCGAGCTTGTTCCGTACAAGGCAAACCACCTCGTACAGTGCAGCTCCCACGACAAAGGACCGGCTGTCAAGAAGGTCTGCGAGGCAGGCTGTATCGGATGTACACTCTGCACAAAGCAGTGTGAGTTCGATGCGATCCATATGGATAACAACGTTGCTGTGATCGATTACACAAAGTGTACCGGCTGCGGCAAGTGCGCGGCGAAGTGCCCGGCCCATGTTATTATCTGATTGGATAACAACTTGTAGAAAAAAGAAAGACCCGCGGAAGGCAGAAATGCTTTCTGGCGGGTCTTTTTTGTGTAATAGGAGATTACAAGGAATTTCCTATTACACAAAAGGCACTAACATGACAATGATACATACTCGCGCGAAGATGCAGATTGTCGCAAGCGACCGCGCGAGAATACGCCAAGGTGCATTCTTTATTATTTTCACTAAAGAGATTTGGATGATTAGAACAGTTGGGAGAAGATTAGTTGAAAAAAGATCCCAGAGAAGTTCCTGTATAGAACTCCCTGGGATCATATTCTTGTTTGTTCCAGATTTAAATAAGATTGACCTAAGCCAAATCAGAATGTATTGCCTACTGGATCGTCGTGCCGCCTTTACCTGCTAAAGCACTCTTTGCACCGTCAAGGGAAGTGATGATCGCGCGTCGTCCTTTTCCTGCGTTGATGAAGTCGATGGAGCTTTCAACCTTCGGCAGCATGGAACCTGTCTTAAAGTGGCCTTCCCCGGCATAGCGGGCTGCGTCAGCCGTTGTCATCTTATCGATGTTGATCGGATGGTCACTGCCGTAGTTCAATACGACATTCGGAACACCTGTGATGAACATCAGGACATCAGCGTCAAGCTCCTTCGCGAGAAGTCCGGCTGCGCGGTCTTTCTCGATCACAGCGCTGGCACCCTTTAAGTGGGAGCCCTGTTCCATAACCGGGATTCCGCCGCCGCCTGCAGCGATCACCGGCTGGTCAGCATCCGCGAGAGCGCGGATCGCGTCGATCTCAACGATTGCGACCGGCTTCGGAGCCGCAACGATACGGCGGTAGCCGTCGCCTTCCTTCACAACGAAGTTACCCTTTGCCTCTTCCTCTTTTGCCTCCTCGGCGTTCATCACACGTCCAACCACCTTCATCGGAGTGTAGGAGGACTCATCGTACGGGTCAACTGTAACCTGTGTTAAGATCGTAGATACAGCTTTGTAAATGCCGCGTTTGATAAGCTCGGAGCGGAGAGCGTTCTGGAGATCGTAGCCGATATATCCCTGGCTCATTGCGGAGCAGACGGACATCGGAGCCGGAGTGTAACCTTCATGATTTTTCGCAAATTCATTTAACGCGGTGTGGATCATGCCGAGCTGCGGAGTGTTTCCGTGGGTGATCACAACCTGCCAGCCGTCCTGAATAAAATCAGCGATGGCTTTCGCTGTTTTTGTAACGGCTGTCTTCTGCTCCGGAAGGTTCGTTCCGAGAGCGTCATGTCCAAGTGCTAAAACAAGTCTTTTCTTTGCCATATCTAATACCTCATTTCTATTATGTACCGATATCGTCTGGGCAGATAAAATTGCGCGGGAGCCGCGGATAAGTTTTCTCCGCGGACCGGCACAAAACGGTCTGCGCCTGTGTATTTTCAGATATTTTACCATATTTTAAGTGATTATGGAAGAAAAAACTCAAAGTTTTGTGATGGGACTTAGATGGAAATTTGTTACTGTACACAGACGGGAATTTTCCGCACAGAAAATTTTGCATGGTCCTGGGTAGCTGAAGCTGGTCAGAAGCTTAGGGGATGAAAGAGAATCGAAAGAAATAATTTTTTGCATTTTCAGATAATTTATGCTAAAATAAGAACAACTGAGTCGAAAATCGCTGCCGTCCGTGTCCTACACAGCCGGTAACGAAAAATTCCCTATCAGGGGGAACGTAAGGAGGAAACAATTTTGAAGCTGTTATCGATAGCAATTCCATGCTACAATTCAGCGGCGTATATGGAAAACTGTATCAAGTCTCTGCTTCCGGGCGGAAATGAGGTGGAGATCCTGATCGTGGACGACGGTTCCACAAAAGACAATACGGCCGAGATCGCTGACCGCTACGAGAAAGAATATCCGGGGATCTGCAAAGCGATCCATCAGGAGAACGGCGGACATGGCGCTGCGGTAAACGCGGGATTAAAGGCCGCTACCGGGATCTATTTTAAGGTCGTGGACAGTGATGACTGGGTCAATGAGCAGGCATACAGACAGGTGCTTGACACCCTGCGCCGCTTCGTCTATGGAAAAGATACCCTCGATATGCTGATCACAAACTTTGTCTATGAGAAACAGGGCGCAAGACACAAGAAGGTCATGAGCTACAAGCTGGCACTTCCGAAAGATGAGCTCTTTAGCTGGAACGATGTGAAGGTATTCGTAGCAGGACAGTATATCCTGATGCACTCCGTGATCTACCGCACCGAGCTCTTAAGGGACTGTAAGCTGGAACTCCCGGAGCACACGTTCTATGTGGACAATATCTTTGTCTACGAGCCACTCCCGCATGTACATACGATGTACTATCTTAATGTGAACTTCTACCGCTATTTTATCGGCCGCTCGGACCAGTCTGTCAACGAACAGGTCATGATCGGAAGGATCGATCAGCAGATCCGTGTGACGAAGCTGATGCTTGGCTACTACGATGTGACAAAGATCCAGAACCGGAAGCTCCGCCACTATATGGTCCGCTATCTGGAGATCATGATGGTCATCTGCTCGATCCTTGCGATCAAGTCCGGCAGTGAGGAGAATATGGAAAAGAAAAAAGCGTTGTGGGAAGAGTTAAAGAAATCCAATCCGGCGCTCTACCTGCGCCTCCGCTGGGGCTTCTTGGGACAGGGTATGAACCTTCCGGGAAAAGGCGGAAGATCCCTCTCCATCGCGGGATATAAGATCGCGCAGAAATTCTTCGGATTTAACTAGGCGCCTGGAGACGGATCGATGTTGAAGGAGAAAACCGTTACGATCATGTCCGGTAGAAATAATATCGTTCTGAAGAAAGAAGGACCAAGGGTTCATAATGAATCCAAGGTCCTCTTTTTGTGTTAAATTAATCTGTAATGAAGAAATAACACACATTTATTCTAACTCAAAACAGGCAGTTCTGCCAATACTAATAGTTTCCAATGTTCTTCAAGAAGGAAACGACCGACAAAAACTATCATGAAGATCCCCGGCCGCACAGAATTTATGGGGTAAAGGGAAGGGTACTTTTAGAGGCTACTTCCCGTGTTATTCTTATTTTCCAAGAATGATCTTGATGATCAATACCGTCACCACACAGATCATCACCGGACGGATGATCTTTGCACCGTTTTTGATGGCGAAACCGGCGCCTAGATAGTTTCCGAGAACATTGCAGAATGCGCATGGAACTGCAATGGCGTACAGCACGTTTCCGGAAAGAACGTAGGAGAGAAGCGCCGTGTAGTTGGAGACGATCAGCGTGAGCTTCGCGTTTCCGGAGGCAGATCGGAAGAGCGTCGTGTAGGGAAAGAGTGTAGATCTCGGTGGTCGC
>OJUG01004123.1_pt1 | contig 12114 bp, 9 predicted proteins | sample 1599841 | NCBI WGS metagenome assembly OJUG01 (sample SAMN04168659, study PRJEB22393) | human gut metagenome | biome: human gut microbiome; feature: stool | host: Homo sapiens | collected 2014-05-12 | reverse complement strand
TTGGAAAGTTTGGTAAGGACTCTCCAACTATTCAGTTTCTATTCTCTCAAAGTACGATAATGTACTTGCTATGTTCGTTGGAAAGTGTTTGTTATACGAGGTTCAATGCGTGAAACATGAACACTCGACACAGATTCAGCGCGTTTATTACTCTGAATTGCGGTTGTTATAGATAATATGTTCATTTTGTTTCTTTGCATTGTTATTCTTTATATTAGATCACAAAGGTACGATAAATTAGGCGAACCACAATGAATTTTGCCGTTAAAGTTGTAGCTTTTGAACTTATGTTAATCAGTTGGACGATAATATTCTGTGGCTGGCGAAAGAATATGGAATCAGAAATATCTCCCAAAAACGATAAACTAACTATCCGACTAGAAACGACCAGAAAAGCGATTAGATGCGAATTATCCCAATATAGAGGATTCAGGAAAACCAACATGGCTGATAATTAGTCTATGTACCCATTCTGTCCTCGGAACACGCCCGTCTCATTCCCAATCAAATATAACAGACTATTTGTTTGGCTGTGTCTACAAATTTGTTTATTTTTGCACATAAATGTAGATATAAATTCAATGGAAAAGAAAGAGTATAGAAATCGTATTCGGGTCATTTTAGCCGAGAAGATGATTACAAATACCTATTTGGCAGAACAACTTGGCGTGTCGAAAATGACAATAAGTCGCTGGTGTACCAATACTACACAGCCAAGTGCACCGCAATTAATTGAGATTTCGCAGATATTACAGTGTGATTTGAAGGATTTATATGAAACAGTAAAGTAATCCGAGAAAGGAAATGATGAAGAAAACATATACATTCATAGACTTGTTTGCAGGTATTGGGGGGTTTCATACAGCAATGCATTATGTTGGTGGAAAATGCGTTTTTGCCAGTGAATGGGATAAAAATGCTCGTTTGTCATATGAAGCAAACTATAAAAAGATTGAGCCTAAGCTTTTCAAAAAAGACAAGGATGGAAGATATCTTTATTTTAATGAAGATATAAATGATGCCGTTCCAAGTCATATTCCGGATTTTGATGTTTGTTGTGGCGGGTTTCCTTGCCAGCCTTTTTCTGTTGCAGGACTTAAAAGAGGGTTTGAGGATACAAGAGGGACTTTGTTTTTTAGTATAGCCAATATTATTAGAGAGAAAATTAATGCAGGCAATCCTCCTAGAGTTTTGTTTTTGGAGAATGTTCGTGGATTAAAGACACATGATAAAGGGAATACTCTCAAAGTAATATTAGCTACACTTGAAGAATTGGGATATGCTTATTCTTTTGATGTTCTTAATGCAAAGTATTTTGGAGTACCTCAAAACAGAGAACGTTTATTCATTATAGCATGGTATAAGAAGCTGGTAAATGTTGATGAATTTAGATTCCCATATGGAATAGCAGAAGATGGCTCTACTATATACGATAAGAAGAAGTTGAAAGAAGGAACTCTTTTAACCAAAGTATCAGATATATTTGAGCCAGAAAAAACTATGGATTCTCAATATACCATTAGTGATAAAATGTGGGAAGGACATCAAAAACGCAAAGAACGAAACCGGAAAAACGGGAAAGGATTCGGGTATTCACTATTCAATGCTGATAGTACATATACGAGCACTATTTCTGCTAGATATTGGAAAGATGGAAGCGAAATACTTATTGATCAATCAGAAAAAGGACTTAACCCACGTGTTCTGACTCCGGTGGAAGCCGGAAGATTACAAGGGTATCGTATTATTGGTGAGGGATGGGAAAAGCCGGAATGCGCGAACAATCTCAATTATAATGGTTCTAATATAGAATTTAAAATAGTGGTATCACGCAAAGAAGCTTACCGTCAATTTGGAAATAGCGTTGCTATTCCGGTTATTAAAAGGTTGGCTGAAGAAATAGTTAAACAATTGATGTAATAGGATTATGAAAGATTTATTCTCATTTTTAAATGAAGTATCCGGCAATAGTGATTTTAAGGCTACTTTGAGTGAAAGAGGTGGTTTTATTACGTTCAGCAACTCTGGCAGACGTGGTGGCTCCAAGTTCTTTCAGATCGGATTAGATAATATTCTTCAAACTTTGAAAGATATATTGATTAATATAGAAACCTTTAAGAACCTGACTGAATATGATGAAACATCTTGGAGAAACAATGGGTCTGAATATTTCTCGGATTCAGTTGCAAATGCAAATTCTACAGTTCAGACTAAACCCTTGTTCTCAACATTAAGCAAAGTGATAAATTGGGCAAATCAACCAAGGCTGGATTCCATTGATTCTGATGCTAAGATTTGTCTTGATAAAGATGCTTTGGAGACAACTATAGCGAAACTAGAGGTCGTAGCTGATAGCTTTAAGCCGTCTACAGTGATACCAAATAATACGTGTGATGATACTTGCCGTCAGATAATCTTCTACGGTGCACCAGGTACAGGTAAATCCCATAAAATAAAGGCACAACTTGAAGGTGCTTTTAAAGAAAATATATTCAGAACCACATTCCATCCGGACAGTGATTATTCAACCTTTGTTGGAGCATACAAGCCGACAATGGAAAAACCAATGGATAAAGTATATGCTAAGGGAGAGCTCATTAGCAAATTAACCGAAATGAAAGAGGGTGGAGTCACATATTCTCCCCAAAAATTTGGAGCAAAATATTGGCGCTCGTTAAAGCTGTTGAATCTTTCTGATAAGAAAGACATACTCCAAGCTTGCGGTATGTCTGATAATTACACTGTTGAATTTGACAAAGGAGTGGCCGTTGGAGAAGAATATCTTGCCTGTTCAAAAGAATCTCGTATAATTTATTCTTTCGTTCCTCAGGCATTTCTTAATGCTTATATACAGGCATATAGAAAACCGGAAGAAAAAGTATATCTTATTATTGAGGAAATCAATCGAGGTAATTGCGCCCAAATATTCGGAGATTTATTCCAGTTGCTTGATAGGGATGAAAATGGCATATCAGAATATACTATCAAGGCTGATGCAGATTTGAAATCTTTCTTAGAAGAGGAGCTTGGCGAAGACAATCTGGGCATAAAAGATGGGGAGCTTTGTCTGCCATCAAATCTGTATATCTATGCAACTATGAATACTTCAGACCAATCGTTATTTCCGATTGATAGTGCATTCAAGAGGCGTTGGGATTGGGAGTATGAGCCGATTAAATATAAGAATATAGGCTGGAAGATTGTCATTGACGGAACTGACTATTCTTGGGTATCATTTCAAAGAATAGTCAACGAAAAAATTTTGAGGGCAAACAGCTCCGAAGATAAGATGTTAGGTGATTATTTCGTAAATCCATCAGATGGAGTAATTACCGATAAAGTTTTGTTGAATAAAATATTGTTCTATCTATGGAACGATGTCTGCAAAGATGGTGAAGGGGACATATTCAAAGTCGGTGAAGCTGAAGATATTTCATTCTCTGAATTGTATGGAGAAAATGGGGCTAAAATGCTAAAGAGAATGATGTCTTATCTCGGAGTCACTGACCCTGATGGCAATAAGGTTACTACTGAAAATAACGAAGAGAATACAGAACTCTAATCTGAATAAATGTTATGTTGCTGTTCATTGAAGGATACCCATATAATTTGGACGAGATTGTCAAGGATGGCTTGTCTGTCAGAGATGTACTCAAGGATGTTGTGTCAGTTCCTGTAAAGGAGGACAAATATTCCTTTGAGTATGTCGGGTATTGCTATAGTAAGGCAGCAAAAGATGTTGTCTTCTTCTTGCCCAAAGTTGTATTGACAGGTGAGATAAACGAGGAGAGTGGCGATGATACGATATTTGGTGCTTCACCGCAAGAAATAATAGACTTTGAATCCGAAGCTGTAAAATCTAAGTTTACGGAAGAAGGGTGCAAGGAATACAAGGAGTTTCTGTCCACTCTCTCGATTTGGATATACCGGACAATAAGTGTATACAAACAGACACACAACGACAACATACTTGAAAGCAAGGAATATCAGTCTGAGAGTAGAGGCAAAAAGCAGAAGCATAACACTCTACTTGATGTGATAATAGCACTGAGGGATTTCAACAGAAACAATCAGGACTATTTTACATTTGTGGCCAAGAACGTGCATTCCGGTTATAACAAAATCAACTGGAACAAAACCATTACTTCATCGCAAGCAGTAATTCAAAACGGAAGCCCTGTTTACATCGAGCCTGTCAACAGGAAAAAAATGGTGAATTTTGACGAAGAGTTACTTGTTATATACTTCTCGATATTGAATTACATCCGTGAAATACATGGTTTTTCTTTTGAAATCAATATCCAATATCCGCTTATCATTTGTGATAAGTTAAAGAAGTCTTATATTGACAGGAATCTTGGATGCAGAAGACTGAAACAAATCAAGTACAAGTATTTCTCGGACAAGGCTCTTCGGATATGGGATTTGTGCTATGCTTTCTTTGACAGGGAGTATAAGATTGCGATGAACAAGCAGGCGGAAGACTATTTGCTGGCGAAAGATTTTGAGCGCATCTTTGAAGTCATGATTGACACTTTGGTAAGTGGCAATGACAAGCAAAATTTGCCAAAAGAACTAACAGAGCAAAGAGATGGTAAACTGGTTGACCACATGTTTGTCGGTCAAGGACTTATCGAACAGTCTGATTTGACATCTGAACTTACCTATTACATTGGGGATAGCAAATATTACAAGCGTTCCAAGAATGACAGGACACAGCTTGGCGACAAATCGATATACAAACAATATACATACGCCAGAAATGTCATTCAGTGGAACATGAATCTGTTTTTGGATGGTGACGGTAACGGGGAACATCCTCAGTTAAGGGATACATTGACTGAAGGATATAATCCCATCCCCAATTTTTTTATCAGTGCTCGAATTCCTAACAAAAAGGCTGGAGACAGTAAATTCCTGTCCTTTGATGACAGAGAATTAAAGGCGCAGGATGGCGGAGTGCAACTTAACCGCCAATTTGAAAATCGCCTGTTTGACAGAGACACGCTGTTGTTGTGTCACTATGATGTTAACTTTTTGTACATCGTATCGTTGTATGGTCGCAACAATAAGAGTGCGCAAGCGATATGGAGAGAATATGTCCGTAAAGAATTCAGAAATAAGATTCAAGGCACCCTCAATCGACTCTACACATTCAGAACTCTGCAGCCACGTGATGGCATGGATTGCTATCAGTTCATTCAGGACAATTTCCAACGGCTGAACGGCAAATTGTATCGTCCGAAGAGTGATAGTAATTATCTGATTCTTGCTTTGATGAAGGATGAAGATTCCAATATATGGAAGTCTCTCAAAATAAAATCTTCAACAATAAAAAGGGAAACGGCTCAAAGCAAAGAGCTTGTGGATGCTTTACAGACTCATTTCTATGTCAGCGATCCGTTTGAACTTGAAACGGAGTTCCATATCGATAGCATTGACAATGTCGGCACTTTGACTCAACAACCTAAACAAGAGATTAAGAATATTCTGACAGGGTTAGTACGAAAAACAGATGCGGATTATTCCGATTTTGATAATCATACCGCAAAGACATATACTATGGAGAAGATACCGATATCTATCAATGTAATGGAAATTAGGTATTTCTTGCCTATGGTTGGTGGAGAGATTGATGGTTATTATAAAGTTGATAAAGTATATTTGGGCACTAAAAACGGAAATCTATGCCTAAAGTTAAATCTGTCCTCTTTTATTTCATTGGGCATTAATCGAACTCCCATATATCGCATAAAAATGCAGCCAAGAGAATTGATTTCCAATGATTTGATGGTGGAATTATACGAACAAAGGATTTAGTTAATACAGATTAAAAAAGGCGGATATGGCAATTGATACACTACTTCCTAAGAAAATAGATAAATCAGAAGCGTCATATAAATCAGTTACTGAATTAAATGAAGCTTTGTCTATAGCGGAAAAAGAGCATATAAAAAACATTGCTCTAACGGGTCCTTTTGGCTCCGGAAAAAGCTCCGTGCTCATTACTCTCATGGAAGGTTTTGCCAATGAACATAAGTTTCTGCCTATCATTGGCAACTCTGCAAGCTAATGAGGAACAAATAGCTTCTGATGAAAAACAGGATACATCAGCCGAATTAACAGATGCAGAAAAAGAAAAGCGCATAGAAAATCTTAACCGCAAAATCGAATATAGTATTCTGCAACAAATCATTTATAGAGAAGAAACGCGAACTGTACCAAATTCTCGTTTTAGAAAAATTGTACATTTGTCGAATCGTGAACTGATAAGATATCCGCTTTGTTGTGTATTGACATTAGTCTGTTTTCTCATCTTATTTGAGCCGAATTTCGCAAGAGTGGACTCAATCTATGATTTCTTCAGTTGGGGTAGCATATGGAATACAATTTTTGATTTAGCCGCTTCTGCTTGGCTTTTGTTTGTATTATATGTGATTGCCCGTTATGTCTTCAAATCATATAGCAATTCAAAACTGAATAAGTTAAATTTGAAAGAGGGCGAAATTGAAGTTATAGAAGATAACTCTATATTTAACAAACATCTTGACGAAATTCTGTATTTTTTCCAAGTAACGGATTATAATGTCGTAATTATTGAAGATTTGGACAGATTCGGGACACCGAGTATATTCTTGAAACTGCGAGAACTTAATCAGCTTATCAATGAATCCAAGATAGTTGGCCGACATATCACTTTTATCTATGCTATTAAAGATGACATTTTTAAAGATGAAGAAAGAACAAAGTTCTTTGACTTTATTACAACGGTAATACCTGTAATCAATCCTTCGAACTCAAAGGACAAGCTCAAATCTGCACTTGAGGCAAAAGGATGCGGAAACGATGGTATTAGTGATGAAGATCTGTCTGAAATGGCATTTTTTATTCAGGATATGCGTATTCTGACCAACATTGTAAATGAATACAAACAATATCGTGATAAGTTGTGTGAGGCAAGTGATTTTCAGCTTAATAAGACTAAACTATTTGGGATGATAGTTTATAAAAACTATTATCCCCAAGATTTTGCTTTGTTGCATCGAAGGGAGGGAAAGATTTATAAGTGTATCAGCAGTAAATCTAATTTTATTCCCCTTGCTTTAAAAGCTATTGAGGAATCTGAAAATGCCCTGTCTAAAAAAGAACAAATCTTCAAACAAGATGTAAATTTAAGTAAAACAGATTTGAGGCGGCTGTTTCTGTTTAAGTTTTGGCATACTGTGCCTAGAAGACCATTAGCAATACAAATTGATAACAACTATTTCACTTTAGAACAAATCGCGAAAGAAGAAACTTTATTTAATAAGTTGTTGGAAATTAAAAATATAACGTATCAATATTATTCCGGATATAATTATACGACATCTATTGTAATTGATTTTAAAAGTATTGATAAAGAAATCAAGTACTTTGACCGTGTAGAACAGTTAGAGAATGGTATTGCATATTTTCACAAAGAACGTAGACGCATTCAGCAGGAAAAAATTAAAGCGAAATCTTTGAGATTAAAGGACCTAATAAGAAAATACAAGTTAGGAGAAACAGATGAATATAAGAGCCTCGGATTAACTCCGATGATGAATGTGTTTGTTCGCAGAGGCTACCTTGACGAAGATTACTACGACTATATATCATATTTCTATGAAGGTATGGTTTCATTGGCAGATAGGGAACTTTTGTTATCAATGAAAATTGAAGAAAGGCAACCTTATGAATACCATATAGACAAGATTGAGAATTTTGTCAAGGAATTGAAGGATTATATGTTTGAGAGCGATGCCATTCTTAATATAGATTTATTGGATTATTTTGCCTCGCATAATGTTCTGAGTGAAAAATTTGAACATGTAATGCTTCGATTGGAATGTGAAAATGCTCCGCTACAATTCTTGGCTCAATATTACAATGAAGGTAAGCAACAGAGGAAAGTTTTCAGACATTTCATTGAATATACAAATTCATGGAATAATATAGTAAGTTGGAATAATTCGGCAGAGAAGGACAATCTCATAGAGGCATATCTAAAGTTTTGTCCAAATTTGGGACAGATACAACAAAAATGGCTTAATGATAATTATAAGTTTTTGGTTGAACATAGTGAAGGTATCACGTTGGATAAATCGCTGATGTTGGTAAAGGTGAGCCGATTTGTTAGTTTATGCAATGGTTCTGAGGATTTGCTTGATTGTGTTATCGAGAACGATTGTTACAAAATTAATCTTGAGAATATATATATTATAACGAGGCGACTTCATTCCGAAGACAACACTATATCTGCCGAAAATCTTAATTATACTCGTATAAAGGAGACAAACAATGATTCTTTCATTGGCTATGTTGAAGACAATATATCTTCTACAATTCAATGCCTAAAGGATAAATATCAAGATGAAAGCTCAGAATCTTTGATGTTTCTCTTGAACAATGCGGATATAGATGCAGAGGTTAAAATCACATATTTAACAGGCCAACATAATCATATAGATGATTTTGCAGGAATAGATAATGAGGAGATGTATGCTGTAGCTGTAAAATCCAAGATATTGTTGCCAACTTGGAATAATGTGTCATTCTATTATGAACACAAAGGTGGAATGAGCGATGAACTGATATCGTTTATTAATAACTATGCGACTGAGTTGTCTGGTGAAATATGTTCGGATGATTTAAGTAATAAAGATGATCTATATGTATCTTTGTTTGGCAGCAAAATGTTGAACATAGATAATTATAGAAAGCTGTTAAAATCATTCACCGGACATATCTCGGATATTGACAAGTTAAAGAATGTAGGGCAAGACAGACTGATGATTCTTGCAGAGTATGGACGGATTTTATTCAATGCAGATGCATTCTCATCACTTCTTATAAATATCTCAAAGAATGAATCATTGAAATTGGAATTGGTTGTATATGGGATTTCTACTGGGCTCAATGACCATAATGTAATAGCACATTTACTGACTTCTGTTGGAGGTGATTATATCGAAGTGTGCAATCAGGATAGGAGAGCCAAATTGTCAGACAATGCCTTGAATAGGCAATTATTAGAAGCACTGAAAAAATCAGAATACATATCGTCATATCAAAATGACAAAAAGGATATAGGCAAACTGATAGTTTATCATAAAACAAAAAAGAATTAACCATTGGACTCTTTAAATTTTAGGTAAAATTTGATATGGATACTAATATATATACATGGATAGGTGAAGCTACGGCTTATGATAAAAAGCAAATGCTCGAAGTCAGACATCCAAAAAGTTGGCTTAAAAGTGTATCTGCTTTTGCAAATGGCGAAGGCGGAATTTTGATTTTTGGCATTAGTGATGATGACCAAATAGTTGGGCTTGCTGATGCTAAAGGCGATGCTGAGAAAATCAGTGAGGAGATAAAGAGTAAACTTGATCCAATACCTGCCGTCAATCTCGATCTCAAGGAAGTGGAAGGAAAGAAGCTTGTATTATTGCATGTATATCCCGGACAGGAGACTCCATATTACTATATTGGTGACAAACAACGATTGGCATTTGTAAGGGTTGGGAACGAATCCGTTGTGGCAAATCGCATTCAATTGAAGACTCTTGTTTTAAAAGGTGCAGGACGCACATACGATAGCCTCCCATCCAATAAAAGTTTTAAGGACATGGCATTTTCAAAGCTCAGGTCTGTTCATTATAAGCGCCTGCAACGTTCATTTGAAAACAGCGAGTTTGTGTCTTGGGGTATTGTCGACGAAGATGGCAGACTAACAAATGCAGGTGCTTTGTTGGCAGATGAATCTCCTGTCAGGCAGTCACGTATATTCTGTACTCGCTGGAATGGCTTGGATATGACAAGTGGCTTGGGGGAAGCGATAGATGATGTTGAATTGGAGGGTTGCGTAATAGGTCAGCTACAGGATGCCGTGTCTTTCGTCAGAAATAATTCCCATAAGAAATGGTGGAAGGAAGACGATTATCGTGAAGAACTGCCGGATTATCCGGAACGTGCTGTGACGGAAGCGATAGCAAATGCGATTATTCATCGTGACTATATGCAAATGGGCAGTGAAATACACATTGATATGTATGATGACCGTTTGGAAATCTATTCTCCGGGAGGTATGTTGGATGGTAAACTTATCCAACAACTGAACCCACTTACTGTGCCGTCCAAAAGAAGAAATCCGCTGTTGGCAGATTTTTTCAGTCGGTTAGGACTTATGGAGAGACGCGGTAGTGGAATGAAGAAGATAATGGATGCGTATAAGCAATACCAACATCTGGCTAATCATATTCCTGAATTTACCTCAGATGCTTCAGAGTTTCATGTGACGCTTTGGAACTTGAATTATGTTGGTAATAATACCACTGCTGACAATACATATCAAAAGAAAGGGTTCGTAAAAGAACCTGCGGAGTTCACAAAAGAGTTCATAAAAGAACCTGTGGAGTTCACAAAAGAGTTCATAAAAGCAAGTCGCCAGATATATAAGCTGATATCTACGAATCCTAAGGTCAGTACAGCTCAAATGGCAGAATCAATGGGACTATCAACACGTCAGGTTCTGAAATACATAAAACGTCTGCAAGACTTGCACAAAATTGCCCGTGTAGGAGGACGTAAGACCGGAGAGTGGAAGATAATTGACGAAGAGTACGAAGGATTCTTCGATAGAATATAATGGTTTCATTTAAAGATGGACAAACTGACCAAGGAACAACGTCATCGTTGCATGTCTGCTATAAAGGGCAAGAACACAAAACCAGAATTATTGGTGAGAAAGTTCTTGTTCAGCCGTGGTTTTCGGTATAGGCTGAATCACCCACGGCTTCCCGGACATCCCGACTTGGTTTTACGCAAATACAGAACTGTTATTTTCGTAAACGGCTGTTTCTGGCATGGTCACGAAGGCTGTAAATACTATGTCCTTCCCAAGACAAATGTCGATTTTTGGCAAAATAAAATTGAGCGCAATCGGAGTAGAGATAGAGAGGAACGGCAACAGCTAACTTCAATGGGTTGGCATTGCATTACCATCTGGGAATGTCAGCTGAAACCAAAAATCCGCCAACAGACTTTAGATGCTTTGGAATATATGCTTTGCCACATCTATCTTGAGGATAGAAGAATCAAACCATATGAGACAACTGAGGAAGAATATAGCATGGTGGCAGAGTCAGCGACTGAATACGGTAATAAATCAGAGTGAATTTGAGTGGCTTGACTTATAGTAAAGACATTATATATCACATACATTAGATAGAAATTATGAATAAAATAAATTTAAATTTGGATCATTGCTTTGGCATAACAAAGCTTTCACAAGAATTGACTTTCGACGGAGAGAATGCGGTGCTTATATATGCGCCCAATGGTTTAATGAAGACTTCTTTTGCTAAAACCCTACAATTATATGGGCAAGGCAAAGCTGACAAAGTCAAAGATGTAGTAGCAGATATTGCTGGGAGTATTGATATAAAGGATGAACACGGCAATGTCGTATTGCCGGTTTCAATATATGTCTCGAACTGCGAAGAGCCTGATTCTGAAACGCCAAAGAATATCACCTCGTTCCTAGCTGACAGTGTGTTAAAGCAGCAATATGATGATATCCTAAAAAACTTGTCTGAAAAACAGAAAGCATTGTTCAAGGACATTAGCGACCACGCAAGAAGCACTGATATTGTATCAGAATTTGTTCGAACATTCTGTGAAAGCAAGCCGAGCCTTTTCTATAGCAAGTTTGAGGAAGTGATGGCTGAGGTTGCTGGGAGCGAGATATGCTATAATTTTAAATATAACAGCATCTTTGATAAAGATGGCAAAGTCAAAGCATTCATTGATGCTAATCATAAGGCCTTAAAAGATTATTCCGATAAATACCAAGCTATATTACAATCTTCGAAACTATTCAGGCAGAAAAATGGCAAAACATTTGGCACTTACCAAGCCTCTGAGCTATCTAAATCTGTTGCAGATAACGCATTCTTCGAAGTCAGCCATAAAATTGTATTGGGTGATGATAAAACCACAATTGATTCTGCAGCCTCGCTTGCAAATTTAATAAGTGACGAACTTTCTGGCATTCTTAACGATGCCGCAGTCAAAAAAGCATTTGAAAAGATT
>OJUG01004121.1_pt1 | contig 12116 bp, 6 predicted proteins | sample 1599841 | NCBI WGS metagenome assembly OJUG01 (sample SAMN04168659, study PRJEB22393) | human gut metagenome | biome: human gut microbiome; feature: stool | host: Homo sapiens | collected 2014-05-12 | reverse complement strand
CGACCACCGAGATCTACACTCTTTCCCTACACGACGCTCTTCCGATCTGGAAAATGTAGCCGATCATGTTGTTGCGGGCCGCGGCGGCCTGTGTCTCGCTGAGATCCTTGATCAGGCGGCCGGCCAGATAGTAGCTGCCGCTGTCATAGTCGTCGAGGATGCCGAGGATGTTGAGCAGCGTCGATTTGCCCGATCCGGATGCGCCCATGATGGAGACCAGTTCGCCCTTTTCCACCGTGAGGTCGATACCCTTGAGCACATGCAGGGGCGACCCGTTGTCGTAGGTCTTGTTGATGTTTTCCAGCTTTATCATATTGTGTCTGCCGTTGTAAAGCGGTTTTGTAAGGTTGCGTAGTTACGATCTGTAAGCCGAGGGAAACGGCGTCGGGAACAAGGGTATTAAAATATTCTTGAAAAACAATTTATTTTTATCGAAAATCAATAAAAAATTACTAAACACCAATAAACCGTCGGTTGGTAAGCGCAAATATAGGTAAAATATTTATACTTTGTGCGACATAGTACTGTGAAAATAAAATTAATCTTTGGGACCTATGTTTATAAGCCGTCCGTTTTCGCTGTAATGCAGGTATTTCCGTGCGGAACGCATGGGGGATTTGGCGAAACGGTCTTTGCCGAGCCGGACGGAATCGTATCTCCTGCCCGTAAAAATTGTTGAAATGGTTAAAAAAAACGGTTGAAAATGCACAAAAAATATTCATTTTAGTTATATTTGTTGCGTTAGGTCAATCATATGAGGAAACTTCTGCTACTGTTATTCACGCTAATTCCGGCCGTTGTTTGGGCGCAGCGTTACGATTTATCGGGGCGGGTGCTGGTCAAGGGCACCGACAAACCGATCGCTCAGGCTGTCGTCGAGCTGCCGCAGGCCGGACTGTGGGCCGTGGCCGATGGCGACGGCAATTTTACCGTGAAGGGCGTGCCCAAAGGCGCGACCCGTTTCGTGGTGTCGTGTCTGGGATATGCGACCACGGAAACCGAACTCGACGTCCGCGCCGGCATGGGGCGTATCCTGCTCTATGCGCCTGAGGACAATCTGAAACTGGAAAGCGTCGTCGTCACGGCCAAGGAGGCGCCCAATGCCATGGCCACCTCGCGGACGATCGGCGGCAACGCCATCGACCACCTGCAAATGGTGAACGCTTCGGATATTTCGTCGCTGCTGCCGGGCGGCAAGACGATAAATCCCGATCTGACCAAAGACAACGTCTTTTCGCTGCGCAGCGGCGGTTCCGCGGCCGGAAACGCCTCGTTCGGCACGGCCGTCGAGGTGGACGGCGTGCGCATCTCGACCAACGCTTCGCTGGGCGAAATGTCGGGCGCGAGCACCCGCAACATCGCTTCGACGAATATCGAGTCGGTCGAGGTGGTGACGGGCGTGCCTTCGGCCGAGTACGGCGATATCTCGTCGGGCGTGGTGAAGATTTCGACCCGCAAGGGCAAGACGCCCTATACGCTGGTGCTCTCGACCAATCCCCGCACCAAACAAATCTCCGCCTCGAAGGGTTTCGATCTGGGTACCGACCGCGGCGTGCTGAACAGCAGCGTGGAGTACACGCGGGCCATGAAGAACCCCACGTCGCCCTACAGTTCCTATTCGCGCACGGGCATTGCGCTCAATTACCAGAACACCTTCGCCAAGGTTCTGCGTTTCAATTTCGGCGTGACGGCCAACATCGGCGGCATGAATACCGAAGACGACCCCGACGCGCAGGTGGGCGAGTGGGAGAAGGTGCGCGACAACGCCCTGCGGGCCAATACGTCGCTCAAATGGCTGCTCAACAAACCGTGGATCACGTGCGTCGATTTCGATGCTTCGCTCAGCTATGCCGACAAGCTCGCACGCAGGCACACCTACCAGTCGTCGGCCACGGAGACCCCGGCCGTCCATGCCGAAAGCGAGGGCTATTATATCGCCGAAATGCTTCCGGCGACTTTCTATACGACGCGCAATATCGACTCCAAGCAGCTCGACTATGCGGCGAATCTGAAGGCCACTTGGGTCCGCAGCTGGGGCGACGTGCATAGCAATGCCAAGATCGGCGCGTCGTGGCGCGCCAACGGCAACGTCGGGGAGGGAGAGTATTACGCGGCCCCCCCCCTTGCACCCGACGGGTACCGCCCCCGCCCCTATACCGATATTCCCTACATGCACAACCTCGCGGCCTACCTCGAAGAGACGCTGACCGTGCCGCTGGGAACGACCTCGCTGCAGCTGATGGCGGGTGTGCGCGCCGAAAAGACCTTTATCAAGAATACGCAGTATGAGAATACGTCGAGTCTTTCGCCGCGCCTGAACCTGAAGTTCCGCATCAACGACCATGTGACCGTCCGCGGCGGCTGGGGCATCACCGAGAAACTGCCGTCCTTCAACGTCCTCTATCCGCTGCCCGAATACCGCGATACGCGGGTGTTCAGCAACACCTACAGCCCGAACCGGAGCGTGTACGTCTATCACACGCAGCCTTACCAGATACTCTACAACGACAACCTCCGCTGGCAGCGCAACCGCAACGCCGAGGTCGGCGTCGATCTGCGTATCGGCGGCACTTCGGTTTCGCTGGTCGGCTATTTCAACCGTACCAAATACCCCTATGAACTGAGCGCCGCCTACGAGCCGTTCTCCTACAAGGTGATGGGGCTGCCCTCGAAGATGCCCGACGGCTCCTCGTTCCAGATGCCGTCGAATCCGCTCTTCAGGGTGGACAGCCAGACGGGTGAGATCTTCGTCCGCGACAAGGACGACCCCTCGGCCGGATGGATCGCCATGGAGACGACTTCCACCAAGCGCACCTTCGTCAAAAATACCTACCAAGACAACGGCTCGCCCGTGGACCGCATGGGTCTGGAGTTCGTCGTTGATTTCCCGCAGATCAATCCTATCCGCACGCAGCTGCGGCTGGACGGCGCCTACGGCTATACCAAATACGTCAATAAGGGCGAGGCGTCCTATTATCCTTCGACCACGACGGGCGGCGAATTCTTCCCCTACGTGGGTATTTACGCCGACAACGGGGGCAGCTCCGTCGTGACCTACAACGGCCGTAAGACCCATGCGCTGGACGCGAACCTTACGGCTACGACGCATGTGCCCGCGATCCGCATGATCGTCACCCTCCGACTCGAAGCTTCGCTGGTGAAGCGTTCGCAGAACCTTTCGGAGTACGACGGCCGCGAATACGCCTTCAACGCGGACGAGGACCGCAATCCCATGGGCGGCAGCATATACGACGGCAACAGCTATACGGCGATCTGGCCCGTGGCCTACCTCGACCTCGACGGCAACCGCCATCCCTTCACCGACGCCCAGAAAAACGATCCGGCCTTCTCCTCTCTGCTGCTTCGTTCGGGCAATGCCTACTCGTTCAACGGCGACGGGTACGATCCCTATTTCTCGGCCAACCTGAGCATCACCAAGGAGATCGGGGATCATGTATCCATCTCGTTTTATGCCAATAACTTCACCAATTCCCGGCCTTTCGTCGCGTCGTACGCTTCGGGAGTCAAGGTCGTCTTTACGCCCGATTTCTATTACGGCCTGACGGTGCGTCTTAAATTCTGAAAACGATGAAAAAGCTATTTTGCATATTATCCTGCCTGCTGGCCGCCGGCTGCACGTCGTTCGAAGGCAATCCCTACGGCGATACGCTGCGGTCGCTCAGCGTGCAGGTCGTTTACCCCGAAGAGTACGCCTCCTTCCTGCGGGAGGGCGTTCCGGTGAAACTCACCGACCGCAATTCGAGCAACGTCTACACCGCGCTGACCGATGCGCGCGGCGTGGCGGCCTTCGACGTGGCCGCCGGGCATTACCGGCTTTCGGTGCTCGACCGCCCCGATGCGTCGTCGGTCTTCAACGGCGCCGTCGAACAGGTGGACCTCGCCGGCGCGGACCGGAATGTGAGCGTAGAGTTGAAATACGCCAAGCCGGGCACGATCCTCATCAAGGAGATCTATTCGGGCGGCTGTCCGCAGGACCCGCCTGCGACCGGTTCGTATGCCGACGACAAGTATATTGTCCTGCACAACAACAGTTTCGACACCTACTACCTCGACGGCCTTTGTCTGGGTATGGTCGCGCCCTACAACTCGAACGCCAACAATCCGTGGACGAGTACGGACCCTTCGGGCAACATCGTTTTTCGCGACTACGCCGCCATGCCGGACTGTATCTGGATGTTCCCCGGCACGGGCACGGATTTCCCGTTGGAGCCGGGCGAAGAGGCCGTCGTGGCCTATTACGGCGTGGATCACACGCAGACCTACTCCCAGTCGGTGAATCTCAACCGGAAAGGCTACTTCGTGCTTTACGACATGGTGCATTATCCCGGCAACCGGCTGCACCCCACGCCTACTCCGGGCGATCAGATCGACGAGTCGCACTATATGAAAGTGCTGAAAAAAACCGGAACGAATACGGCCGTGGTCTATGTGATATCGCAGAATTCGCCTGCCGTGATCCTTTTCCGGGCGCCCGGCGATTTCGATCTGGACGCCTATCTGGCCAACGATCTCGAATCGGCGATCGCCAGCGGCAGCGTCGTCTATTCGAAAATTCCGTGGGAGTGGATCGTAGACGGCGTCGAGGTCTGCAACCTGTCGGAAGCGACCAGAAACAAGCGTCTGCATACCGATGTGGACGCCGGATACGTCGGATTCTCGGCCAAGGCGCAGGGACACAGCCTCTACCGCAGGCTGGACGAAGAGGCCACTGCGAGCGCCGGATTCGACCGATATGTGGATACCAACAATTCGTCGAACGATTTTTACGAGCGTGAGACACAATCTTTGCGTGAATAGCCTATGAGACGGATTTTAACACTGCTGATGATAATTGCCGTCTCAGGCGCCGCGGCACAGGAGCGTTTCGATTATGTTTTTCGCCGCAATCCGTGGAACGGCGGCCCGAACGCCGCGGGCATCCGGCAGGACAGCCTGAGCCGCTCCTATGCCGAAATCTATTTCACCAAGGAGACCGGCGGGATGACCGGCCATTCGTCGTCGGACGACAGCTGGAACGCCGGCGCGCGGACCGAGTCGGTGCGCCATCTGAAAAAGGTCTCTTTCGCGGGCGGCTTCGGATACGACTATTTCGACGGCCGCAACATGTGCGGTTCGATGTTCTCCCAACCGGGCTATTATCCCGTGGATATTCTCGAATTTACGCCGGGCCGCAAAATCCGCGAGGACTACTCCTTCATGGGCGGCGTTTCGGCCGTGCTGGGGAGACGCTGGACGGGCGGCCTGCGCGTGGAGTTCGAAGCGCAGAACTATGCCAAGCGCAAGGACCTGCGTCACAAGAACACGCGGCTTGACTTCGAATTCTCGCCCGGCGTGATGTACCATGCGGGCCGTTTCGCCGCGGGCGCGGTCTATATCGTGGGCACGAACAGCGAAAAACTCGAAGCCGAGGAGATCGGCTCCACGCCCGAATCGTATCAGGCTTTCTTCGATCGCGGTCTGGGTTACGGCTCGCTGCAGCTCTGGGAGAGCAGCGACATGCACCTCACGACCAGCGGCGTCACGGGATTTCCCGTCCGGGAGAATACGCAGGGCGCGGGCGTGCAGCTGCAATACGGACCGGTCTATGCCGCTGCCGCATATCGCAACCGGCAGGGCGAGACGGGCGAGCGCGGCATGATCTGGCATGAGTTCGGGACGCATCAGGTGACGGCGAACGCCGCCCTTTCGCTCGGAAACCTGCAGCGCAGGCACTTCGTGCGGCTGCACCTCGACTGGAGGTCGCTCCAGACCGACGAGAACATCATCACGACGGAGACCGTCAACGGTGTGACGAAGCCCTACATTCACGGCTCGACGCCCATCTTCGGGCGCAAGGGGCTCGATCTGGGGGGCGAGTACGAATTTGCGAACCGTCATACGGACCTGCGCGCCGGCGTGGCCTATTCGCAGCTCAACCGCGAATCGACGCTGATGTATCCCTATGTCAAGGGGCAGAAGCTGCACTTCACGAAAGTCTATGCCGAGCTGATCCGCGCCTTCGGGTTCTGGGAAGTGACCCTCGCCGCCGACTACCGTCAGGGCGGCTTCGAGGAGTGCGAAAAACAGTTCGAGACCTCCGGCGAGCAGCCGGGCGAGTATCCCGGACAACTGACCGGATATTACAATTATGAAACCGAATACCTGACGGCCAAACGGCTGGGGGCCGGACTGGGCGTGCGGCGCAACATCGAGCGGTTCTACGTCGAACTGTACGCGCGCTACGAACACGGGTTCGATCTGCAATACGTCGCGCAGCCCAACCGGGTGCGGGCGACGGTGAGTGTGGGATATAATTTTTAACTTAAACGGATAGAGCTATGAAAAAGATTTTGATGATTGCGGCAGCCGCGGCAGTGTGCTTTGCCGCCTGCTCGAAGAACGAAGGCGGGGTTCCGGGCGACCGGACGCTGCGTATCACTCCGACGATCGGCAATCCTTCGCTGACGCCGGCAGCCATGACCGCCTCTACGCGCGCCACGGATACCGATTTCGAACTGGGCGACAAGGTCGGCCTGAAGGTTACGATGACCGCCGACGGCAAGGATTTCGTGTCGAACAAGCCGATGACTTTCGACGGCACCGATTTCAAGACCGAGGGATTCCTTTGGTATGAGGACATCAATGCGACCTCGACGCTCTTCGCCTATTATCCTTGGCAGGAGGGCGGGGATATTCCCGCGGAATTCTCGGTCAAGGCCGATCAGAGCGGCGACAACTACACGGCTTCGGACCTGATCGTGGCCGTGAAGGCGGGCGTCAAGCCGACGCTGTCGTCCACGCAGATGACTTTCAAGCACAAGATGTCGCGCATCGTTATCGACGTGACGAACGAATCGGGTTTCGATATTACGAATATCGTCATCAAGGGCGCCGTGGGTACGGGCGTACTCGATCCAGCGACGGGCAACTTTACGGCCAAAGCGGACGCGGAGGCTTCCGACCTGATCGCCAATACGGCGACTGCGAACAAAGTCTACTATGCGCTTCTGGTGCCGCAGAACGGTGTCAAACTGATGGTTACCGTCACTACGGCCGACGGCAAGAAACGCACGCAGACGCTCGGTACGGCCGACTTCAAGTCGGGTGAGAACCGCCGCATGGAGTGCAACGTGCAGCCGGCCGACATCGAGGTGAAGTTCAGCGGTCCGATTACGGGCTGGGTGGACGGCGACGACCTGCTGCCGGACGGCGAAGGCGAGGTCGAGACCCCGACCGTCGAATGGGGCGGCGTGAAGTACGAGATCGTGACCCTGAAGGACGGCCGTACGTGGATGGCCGAAAACCTGCGGTATGTGCCCGAAGGCAAAACCATATCGAGCGACCCGAAGGACGGCAGCGGCGTATGGTATCCGTGCAATCTGTCTAAAGCGGCTGATCCGTCGCTCGTCGAAAGCAACGGTCTGCTGTACAGCTATCCGGTGATGCTGGGGATGACCGGCGACATGACGGGTGACAATTTCGACCAGTATGAAGGGGCGCGGGGTATTTGCCCCGAAGGATGGCATATCCCGACGATGGCCGAATGGCTCAAACTGGCGGGTGTCGGCAGCGGCAACCTCACCGATCCGACGTCGCCCTATTTCGAACAGACGCAGAGCGGCGGTTCGATCGTTAAGCTCAATAAAGACGGGTTTAATATCGCAGGCTGCGGTTATGTCAATGCGGCGGGCGCTACGGCGACCCCGGCCTATATGGCGACGGTCTCGGCTGCCGACGCCTCGGCGTTCGGCATGGGGTATTTCCCCAGTTCGACCGGCTATAAGGTTACCTACAATACGGCCGACGACCCGGCCAGCGGTATCAAGAACATTCAGTATTATGCCGGCATGATCACCTACAACAAGAGTTTCAACCGTATAACGGTCGCATACCAAGGCGGTTACTGCGCTGCTCCCGTCCGTTGTATCAAAGACAAGGAATAACCCGCTCCGCACACACAAACACAATACTTAACGATACATGAAACGCAAACCCAATTACCTGAAGCACATCCTGCAGTGGGGCGTACTGGCCGCCATTGCAGGCACGGTGCTCTGGGCCAACTTCAGCGAAAAACCCGTCGATGTCGAGGCTTACTGTCCCTTCGGCGGTCTGCAGGCTTTCGGAACCTATCTGGTGAACAACTCGCTGGCCTGCTCGATGTCTATGCTCCAGATCATGATGGGCCTCGTGCTCGCCGTGGGAGTGATCCTGTTCAGCAAACTTTTCTGCGGCTACCTCTGTCCGCTGGGCACCGTCGGCGAATGGATGGGCCGCGCCGGAAAGAAACTGCATCTGCAGGTCGAGGTTCCGTCGGGCAGCATCGTAGACAAACTGCTGCGCGTGGTGAAGTACGTGCTGCTCTTCACGATCCTCTATTTCACGCTCTCGTCGAGCGAGCTGTTCTGCAAGAAACTCGATCCGTTCTATGCCGTGGCTACGGGATTCAAGGGCGAGATCGTGCTCTGGATGTCGCTCACGAGCCTTACGCTGTTGCTGCTGGGCGGCTTCGTGGTGAAGATGTTCTGGTGCAAGTATATCTGCCCGCTGGGGGCGGCCAGCAACATTTTCAAATTCACGCTGCTGTTCGTCATCGCGGCCCTCGGCGGCTGGATTCTCGGCATGCTGGGCGTTGCGAACGCATGGGTCTGGACCATCGGCGGCGCATGTCTGGCCGCATATGTCGTCGAGATCGTCAAGATGCGCAGCTGCGTCTTCCCGCTGATGTACATCGAGCGTGACATCCGCACCTGCAACAACTGCGGTCTCTGCGAGAAAAAGTGCCCCTATCAGCTGCCGATCCACGACTACGTGAAGGTGAAGCACGTCGATTGCACGCTTTGCGGCAACTGTATCGGCTCCTGTACGAAGGACGCCCTGCAGGTCAACGGCCGCCGTTCGCTGCGCTGGGTGCCGGGACTGCTGGCCGTCGTGCTTTTCTTCATCGCCGTGTGGATGGGTTCCACGACGGAGCTGCCCACGATCGACGAGAAATGGGGCGATTACGAGCAGGTCGAGAATCTGCAGACCTTCGAGATGGAGGGATTGCAGACGATCAAGTGCTTCGGCTCTTCGAAGGCCTTCTCGGCCAAGATGCAGACCGTGCCGGGCGTTTACGGCGTGAAGACGTTCGTCCGCCGTCACGGCGTCGAGGTGCTGTTCGACCCCGCCAAGACCGACACGCTGAAGATTCAGGCCGCGATTTTCGCTCCGACGCTGCGTAAATACGCCATGCCGGGCGAGAACGTGCCGATGCTCGACGTGGTGAAACTCGGCGTCGAGGGACTCCATGACCGGATGGATATGATCTACTTCGGCATGGTGCTGCAGAAGATCGAGGGCGTATACGGCTTCACCTCCGAATTCGCCTGCCCCGTGGATGTGACGGTCTACGCCGATCCCGCCGCCGGCATTACCGAAAAGATGTTCGAGGAGGCGATTGACGCCGAAGAGCTGGTGATTCCGGCCAAGGAGGGCGAAAAGGTGATTCCGATGCACACCGTGCTCAAGAGCTATGCGGTCGCCGGGCAGGTTTCGCGCGAGGAGTTCGCCCAGATCATGTTCCGCGACGTGGAAAAGCAGGCGGGCAGGTTCATTGCCAACATCGAGAAGTGGGGCGACGACGAACAGTTCCCGAAGGCTGTCTACGAGATGGCGTTCCCCGGTATCGAGAAGATGCCGATCCGCAATGCGTTTCCCTATTTCAAGAGCTTCCTTTCGTGCTCCGAGGGCATTGTCTCCGTAGATTTCGTGCTGCGCGACCTGACGCCCGTCATGCGTATTCACTATGTGAAGTCGATGTGGAACGACGAGAAGCTCTGGAAGGAGATTTTCCAAGCCGAGAAGTGGATGCTCCGCATGGCCGACGGGACCTTCAAGGAGGCGGATCCGCGGCTGAAGTTCACCAATCCGGGCAAGACCGTAACCGAATAAAATGACCGGGAGGGGATCGGCTGACGGTTTCCTCCCGTTTTATGAAGATGAAAGATATGAGAAGATGGATAGCCTGTCTGGCCGTCGTGCTGCTCTGCATGCAGACCGCCGTGGCCGACGAAGGCATGTGGCTGATCAACCGGCTGGGGGAGATTTACCCTCAGATGAAGTCCAAGGGGTTGAAGATAAAGGACAAGGAGATTTACAACGAGCAGACTTCGGCGCTCGCCGACGCCGTAGTCGCCGTGGACGGCGGTATGGGAACGGGAAGCATGATCTCTGACGAAGGGCTGATGATAACCAACCACCACGTCGCGTTCAGCGACATCTGCGCCCTTTCGACGCCCGAACACAACTACCTCGAAACGGGTTTCTGGGCCCGTACGCGCGGAGAAGAGATTCCCGTGGCCGGCAAGACCGTGTGGTTCCTGCGCAAGGTGGTCGATGTGACCGAGGAGGTCGAGGCGATCCGCAACGGCATGATGGCCGAAGGAAAATGGGGCATAATGGGCATGCGCCGCGTGTACAAGGAGATCGAGGACCGTTATGCCGCGCAGACCGAACACGAAGTGTCGTGTTACTCGATGTGGGGCGGCAAAATGTACCTGTTGTTCTATTACGACGTCTATAAGGACGTGCGGCTGGTCGGAACTCCGCCCATTACGCTGGGCGCTTTCGGCGGCGATCACGACAACTGGGGCTGGCCCCAGCACAAGGGCGACTTTACGCTCTACCGGGTGTATGCCGACGCGGAGGGACGTCCTGCGGAGTATTCCGCCGGCAATGTGCCGCTCAAGCCCCGCCGCGTACTGCGTATTGCGACGGGCGGCGTGCACGACGGCGACTTTGCGATGGTGATCGGTTTTCCGGGCCATACGAACCGTTACGCTTCGTCGTTCGCCGTGGCCGAGAAACAGCGTGTCAAGAATCCCGTCGTCGTGGCCAACCGCCACGATCGGATGGATATTCTCAAGCGCCATATGGAGCGCGATCCGAAGGTGCGCATGAAGTATTCCGACTCCTATTTCGGGCTGAGCAACTATGCCGATTACGCCAAGTGGGAAAACAAGTGCCTGCGCCGTTTCGACGTGGTGTCGATCCGTAAGGCCGAAGAGGAGCGTCTGCAACGCTGGATCGAAGCCGATTCGGCGCGCAGGGCCGAGGACGGCGGGCTGCTTGCCGACCTTGAACGCGGCTACGGGGGCCGCCGGGGCGCCGAACGCAGTCTCAACTATTTCCGTGAGGCGTGGCTCGGTCCGAGCGAGGCGCTGCTGGTGGCCAACCGCGTGTCGTCGTACCTCGGCAAGCTGGACCGCCTGAAGCTGGATTCGCTGAAGATCGACTCGAAGGATGCGCAGAGCGTGGTTGCCGGAAGCGGCCGCCTGCGCCGCAACTACGATGTCGAGACCGACCGCGACCTGTTGGCGAAGATGATCGTGAACTTCACGAAGCATGTGCCGCGCGAGATGTGGGGCGAACAGTTGACCGAGATGTACGATGCGGCGGGCGGCGATGCCGACCGGATGGCGCGCGAAGCGTTCGATGCATCGTTCTGCAGCGATCCCGACCGTTATGACGCCTATTTCGAACGGAACCGCTCGGTCGCCGAGATGCGCCGCGATCCGCTGGTCAGACTCACCGAATCGGTGCGGGTGCAGCGGTTTACGGGCGGGGTGGACAAGGCCGAGAGACGGGTTCGCGCGCAGGTGGGCAAGGCCGAAAGCCGTTATGCCGGCCTGCTTTACGACTTCCGCGCTTCGGAAGGGATTGCGCAGTATCCCAACGCCAATTCGACCATGCGCCTGACTTACGGCAGTGTCGTGCCCCTGAATCCGTCGGACGGCGTGCATTACGATTCGCGCTCGACGATTGCGGGTTATATGGAGAAATACAACCCCGACGAGTATGAATTCCGGGTCGATGACCGCATGAAACGGCTGATTGCCGCTGAGGATTGGGGCCGCTGGGGCGAAAAGGGTACGCTCTACGTCAATTTCCTGACCGACAACGATATTACGGGCGGTAATTCGGGCAGCCCCGTGCTTGACGGCCGCGGACGGCTGATCGGACTGGCCTTCGACGGCAACCGCGAGTCGATGGCCGGCGACGTGTGGTTCCATCCCGATCTGGCGCGTACGGTCTGCGTCGATATCCGCTACGTGATGTGGATTATCGACAAATAT
>OJUG01004117.1_pt1 | contig 12129 bp, 8 predicted proteins | sample 1599841 | NCBI WGS metagenome assembly OJUG01 (sample SAMN04168659, study PRJEB22393) | human gut metagenome | biome: human gut microbiome; feature: stool | host: Homo sapiens | collected 2014-05-12 | reverse complement strand
TGGCGCTGGTGCCCATCTGGCTGTATCGCGGGCGGCAGGGCTGCCACAGCAAACCGTTCCAGTATGCCTGCTACGCCTTTTACCCGGTACACATGCTGCTGCTTGTGCTGGCGCTGAATTTCGTGAACCGATAAGAACGTAACTGTTATCCCTGCGGGCTATGGGTGCCTGCAATCTGATGGTATCCCGGGTGGAATCTATTCTGCACTTTCCTGAGTCTGCTCTGTGGGCTTGATGGTCTTGACCCGCAAGGTGAAATACAGAAGATGGCAGACCCACACCACTGCAATGCAGATCCTGCCGATGGGAGCATTTTTCATACAAAGAAAACCGATCGCCATGACAGCGGTGACCATTGCAATGATCTTGCATTTTGTTCCTGCTGTCATGGCTTTTTTCTGAACAAAGCTGTCAAGATGCATTTTGTGTGCGCTTTTCTGCGGAACGAAAGCGTGGTATACTGAATGGAACACCCGCAGGAGGTAAAATGCCCCATGAAAAAAGATAAATCGTTCCGCCCGGACCGGGTTCTCTCCTATTTCAGGGTGGAGTGGTTCCCGCTGCTCCTTGTGACCCTTTCGGGCCTTGTCTATAACATCGGTCTGCTGGCCGCGCCGTGGTTCGAGGGCCGGTTGGCCCAGTGCCTGGCGGATATCCTGGGCGGCAATGAGACTGCTGCCCAAATGGCGCTGCTGGTGCTGGCCTACATTGCAGTCACACTGCTGGTGCAGGCGGCGCGCTTCATCAAACGCTTTTATGTGCGCCGCTTCGCCAACAACATCAACCGCCGGATGAAGGGCATCCTGTACGCCAATCTGGTGCGGCAGAGCCGGGCAACGCTGGAAAAAGAGGGGGCCGGTGAGCTGATGACCAAGGCCATCGCCGATGTGGACGACTGCGTGGAGGGAATGCGCAAGTTCACCACGGAGGTGTTCGACACCGGTGTGGCGCTGGCGGGCTATGCGGTTATGCTGCTGGTGTACGACTGGCGGCTGGCGATCCTGGGCCTGCTTTTTACTCCGGTGTCCTATGTCTGCGCGGCAGGGATGAAAAAGCCGGTGCAGCGTGCCGGTGCGGCCTATAAAAAGGCCGCCGGTGCCCTGAGCAGTGCCACGCTGGACCGTGCCCGGAATGCCGTGACCTACCGCATCTACGGCTGCGAGGAGGCCCGGATGGAAAAATACGAGGAGGCCCTGAGCCTTTCCGAAAAGACTGCCGTGCGGAACAACGTGTGGCAGTCCGCTCTGCCGCCGCTTTATCTGGCGGCATCCGAGGCAGGAACCCTCTTCATCCTGTGGTTCGGCGCAAAGAATGTGCTGGGTACTGGCTGGAGCAGCTGGGATATCGCCGCCTTCACCACCTTCCTCTCCTGTTTCACCAAGCTGGTGGTCAAATCCTCCAAGGTGGCCAAGCTCTTCAACGCAGTGCAAAAGGCAGAGGTCTCCTGGAAGCGCATCAGACCCCTGATGAAAACGCCCGAGCAGCTGGATGCCCTGCAGATCCCGGCGGCACAGGATGTGACGCTGAAAGAACTCGCCTTCTCCTATAGGGAAGAGCCTGTCTTTTCCGGCCTGAGCCTGACGGCCCACCCCGGCGATATCATCGGCATCACCGGCCCGGTCGCCTGCGGAAAATCCACTCTTGGCCGCGTATTCCTCTGCGAAGCGCCCTATCAAGGCTCGGTCTGCTTTGGCGGCAGGGAGTTTTCCGCCCTGACTCCGCGCCAGATCGCCGCCACGGTCGGTTATCTGGGCCATGACCCGGAACTGAGTGCCGACACCGTGCAGAATAATGTCCTCTGCGGCAGCGAACAGGATGCCATGCCGTGGCTTGCCGCCGCTGCCCTGAAGGAGGAAGTGCTGGCCATGGAAAAGGGCACGGAGACGGTCATCGGCAGCGGCGGCACCCGCCTTTCCGGCGGGCAGGCACAGCGTCTGGCATTGGCCCGGACGCTGGCCCATCCCCGCCCGGTGCTGGTGCTGGATGACCCCTTCTCGGCACTGGATCGCAGCACCGAGGATGCGATCTTTGCCGAGCTGCAGGCGTATGCCAGGGATAAGGTGGTGTTCCTGATCTCCCACCGGCTGTACCATTTTCCGCAGATGCAGCAGATCATTTTTATGGAGGGCGGCAGAACCACCGTTGGCACCCACGAGGAGCTGATGGCAGCGGTTCCGGTCTACCGCCAGCTGTATGAAAGCCAGACCGGCCTGAAAGGGGGAGAGGACGCATGAAAAAGAAAAAGGATCACGGCGTGTTTGCTGCCGTCCGGATGGCAGCGGCTTCGCACCGCCTTCTCACGGTGGGGACGGTGCTGTGCGTGGCGGCTTCGGTGGCGGCATCCCTGCTGCCGCCCCTGCTGCTGGCCCGGGTCATCGACCATCTGACCGCGGGCCTCCCGCTGTCCTTTCTGGCCGTGCTGCTCTACTTCGGCAGCCTTGCACTGGAAGGTGTGCTCACCTCGGCGCAGGAAAGCCTGCTGGTGCTCTTTGGCCAGAGGATGACCCATGCCCTGCGCTCGGAGATGTCCCGGAAGCTGAGCCGCCTGCCCGCCGGTACACTGGCAGAGCAGAACCCCGGCGAGGTGGCCGCCCGCTTTTCGGGCGATGTGGACACGGTGGAGGCTCTGTTCACTTCCGGCATCATCAGCATGGCAGCAGATGCCTGCCGCATCATCTCCATCATGGGGGTCATTGCGGTGAAAAACACCGGCCTTGCACTGATCCTGCTGCTGGTGCTGCCGCTGTTTGCCGTGTTTACCCGTTACGTCCAGAAGCGGATGCTGGCCGCGCAGCTGGACAACCGCCGCGCGGTCGCTGCGGTCTCCGGGCAGGTGCCCGAGACCCTGCACAACATCCGCACCATCCGGGCGCTGGGGCTGGAGGATTACATGGAGCGCCGGTATGACCGGTGCATCGGTGACAGCTATGCCGCCATGGAGCGCACCAATTTTTATGATGCCGTCTATTCGCCGGTGGTGCTGCTGCTGAATGCTGCTGTGGTCGGCATCGTGATGCTGCTCTCCGCTTCGGGGAACGCACAGCTTCTGACCCTGTTCGGCATGTCGGTGGGCACCTCGGTGGCCGTCATCAACTACATCTCCCGCATCTTCGCCCCCATCGAAAGCCTGGGCATGGAGATCCAGACCATCCAGTCGGCCATGGCGGGTGTCAGGCGTATCGATGCCTTTCTCGACCAGCCGGAGCGCACGATCCCGCCCGCGCGCAGGGAGGCTGCCCGGGGCGATGTGGAATTTGCGCACGTCACCTTCGGCTATGGGGAACGGCACGTTCTGAAGGATTTTTCCATGACCGTGAAACAGGGGGAGCAGGTCACGCTGGTGGGCCGCACCGGTGCGGGCAAGAGCACCGTGTTCAAGCTCCTGCTGGGCCTGTATCAGCCGGAGAACGGTACGGTGACCATCGGCGGCGTGAAGGTGGGGGACATCACCGACCGGGAGCGCCGCACCTGCATCGGCTGTGTGGAACAGCATTTTTCCCGCGTGCCGGGCACCGTGCTGGAACAGATCACGCTGGGAGACCCGCAGATCACCGGGGAAATGGCAAGGGCTGCCGCCGCACTGGCCGGGATCGATGCTGCCATCCGGGCTCTGCCGGAGGGCTATGACACCGTCTGCACCGAGGGTATCTTCTCGCAGGGCGAGTGGCAGCTGCTGTCCATTGCCCGTGCGGCCGCTGCAGATCCCGCCGTGCTGCTGCTGGATGAGATCACCGCCAATCTGGATGCCGAAACGGAGGCCCGCGTGCTGGAAGCTCTGCGCCGCGCGTCTGCAGGCCGCACGGTGCTCTCCGTTTCCCATCGCGTGTATGAGGATCTTGGCGGCAGAACGATCGAGATCAGGACCCGGGAATGACGTATGATAAAAACGCCCCCTGTGCGCCGCAGCAGGCACACAGGGGGCGTTGTGGTATGCTCAATTCTTTTCGATGTAGACGCTGGTGGAGGGGAAGGCGAAGTCCACGCCGTCTGCCTGCATCACGTCCATGATGTTCAAGTTCAGATCGTTCTGCTGCTGCAGGAAGGTGGCATAGACATTGGTGGTCAGGTAGGCCGAGATGAGGATGTTGATGCTGGAATCGCCAAAGCTGGTCAGCCGGACGATGTTGGTGCCCTTGTTGGTGTAAGGGCTGTTGTCCAGCATGGCCTGCAGGTCAGCCATCAGCTTTTCCAGCTGGGCACGGGTGGTGCCGTAGGTGACACCCAGTGTGAACTTATAGGGGCGCATAGTGCGCAGGGCTGCGTTCTGGACAGTGGAGGCGCAGATCTGGCTGTTGGTGATAATGATTACGCTGTGGTCCATGGAGCGGATGCGGGTGGAGCGGAAGTTGATGTCGATGACTTCGCCCTCCACATTGCCCACGGTGATCCAGTCGCCGATGGAAAAGGGTTTGTCCAGCAGGATGACGATGCCGCTGAACAGGTTGCTGGCGCTTTCCTGCGCGGCCAGCGAGATGGTCAGGCCCACAAGACCGGCACCGGCTACGATGCTGCCGATGGGGAAGCCTACGATCTGCGCGCAGGTGGCAACACCCAGAATGATGACCAGCACCTTGTAGGTGGTGTCCAGCAGGGAGCGCAGGGTCTTGTTGTTCCGGATCTCCGGGCTGCAGGAGGCCAGCAGCAGGTCGGCTACCTCAGAAGCGTTGTACAGGCCCTGACAGAACAGGAGGGTCGCTGCGATCTTATAGGCCGTGAACAGAAACTTTGTCAGGCCTGGAATGGCCCACGGCAGGCTGGTCAGGGCCAGATACAGGCCGCTGTAAAAGGCCATCCGCGCCAAAGGGCTCTGTAAGCTGCGCAGGAGGATGGGCGTGGCGGCAAAGTGCCAGCTGCGGGCCTGCAGAGCGGGAAAGATCTTCCGGCGCAGCAGCCAGCCGACCAGAAGCCCCGCAAAAACGATGACAGCGGCGCAGACAGCCCGGGCAGCCAGCGCCCACCAGCCCTCCAGCAAAAAAGGCCCGATCTCGAACCCGAGGTCACGAACGGTAAAAATCATGGCAAAAAGCTCCTTGTATCAAAAATTGTAACATCCTGTCCCACAGTATACCATATCCGGCCCGTGCAGGGCAAATAAAAAAGGGGTTGACAAGGCGGAGCAGCCGCGTTATACTCTTGGCCAGAAAGTTCGTTTCAGGGCGGGGTGAGATTCCCCACTGGCGGTACAGCCCGCGACCACCCGCAAGGGTGCTGACCCGGTGAGACTCCGGGGCCAACGGTATAGTCCGGATGCAAGAAACGGCAGGCAATACGATTTGTCTACGCGCCCTGTTGCAGTGTTTGCTGCGGCAGGGCGCGTTTTTGATTGTCTTCCCGGTTCCGAACCACGCGAAAGGAGCTTTCCAATCTATGATTTGGGGCCAGAACGCCCCGGGAGGAATATTACCATGAAGAAAAACACGACCCGCAACCTGACCGTTGCCGCCATGCTCAGCGCGGTGGCCTTTATCCTGATGTTCATCGAGTTCCCGCTCCCGATGCTCATCCCGTCCTTCGTCAAGATGGACTTCTCCGACCTGCCCGCTCTGCTGGGTGCTTTTGCCCTTGGCCCGGTGTACGGCGTGATCATCAGCTTTATGAAGAACCTGCTCCATGTGGTCATCAAGGGCACCTCTACCGCACTGGTGGGTGAGCTGTGCAACTTCATGCTGGGTGCGGTGTTCTCCGCACTGGCCGGTTACCTCTACAAGCACCACAAGAGCCGCAAGAACGCCATCATCGGCGCCGTGGCTGGTGCCGTGGCCATGGCCCTGTTCAGTGTGCCGTCCAACTACTTCATCACCTACCCGGCCTACGTCAAGTTCTACCACATGCCGCTGGAAGCCATCCTGGGTATGTATCAGGCGATCCTGCCCTCTGCAAACAGCCTTATCAAGTGCCTGGTCATCTTCAATATGCCCTTCACTCTGGTCAAGGGCCTGCTGGATGCCCTGATCTGCATGTTGATCTATAAGCCGCTCTCTCCCATCCTGCATGGCCGGAAGTGAGTGACAGAACAAAAAAGAAAGGACGCGAGAGCGTCCTTTCTTTTTTGTTTTTGTCGATTTGATTTAAGACAGCGCGCCCTTTTCCAGCCACTTGCCCCGGGCAAGGCGGATGAGGAACAGCAGGCCCCGGATGCTCAGTTCGCAGCACATGGCACCCCAAACGCCCATCAGGCCCAGCCGGGGAGCCAGCAGGAACGCCAGTGTCAGCCGGATGCACCACATACTGAATATGTTCAGCACAAAACAGGAGGTGCTGTCGCCCGCACCCTGCATGGCACCGCTGGCCACGATGGAGGCACCGAACATGGGCTCGGCCCAGGCTTCGATGCGCAAAACCTGAGCACCCAGAGCGATGACGGCCGCATCGGTGGTGAAAAGGCTCATCAGGGTGGGGGCAAAGATCCACAGGCCAACGCCGGAAAGGGCCATGACCCCCATGCCAAGGCCGGTACACAGCCAGGCAAACCGCTTGGCCATATCCTTCCGGTTGGCACCCACGGCCTGGCCGATGAGGGTGACAGCTGCACTCTGGATGCCGTAGCCCGCCATGTAGCACAAGCCCTCGGCATTGACAGCCAGGCTGTTGGCGGCAATGGCCACGGTACCCAGGCCAGCCACGATGCGCACCACCACCACCTGCGCCAGAGAGATGGCGGCACGTTCTCCCGCCAGAGGACCGCCGACCCACAGCAGGTTCCGCAGGCAGGAGCGGGTGATCTTCCAGGGGGCAGGCTTCCGGATGCAGAGGGGGCTTTCCCGCAGCAGCAGGATGGCCAAAGCCAGCAGGCCGCCCACCACGGTGGCCAGGGCGGTGCCCAGGGCTGCTCCGGGCACACCCAGCCCGGCACCCCAGACGGTGATGCCCCGCAGTGTCCGGGTGGGGTTGATGAGGAAGAAGTTGAAAATGGCATCCAGCACGCAGACCAACACGCTGATGAGGCTGGCGGTCAGGGCGTAGCCTGCCGCCCGGAGGATGGAGGTGTACATGCCCATGGCCATGGTGAAGGGCAGCGCCGCTGACCAGATGGCAAAGTAGGCTGTGGCGTTTGCCCGCAGGGAGGGGTCAGCTCCCAGCCACCCCGGCAGAAAGGGGCTGATGCCCAGGCCGAAGAGAGCGGCTCCCACGCCCAGGATCACATTGAAAAGCATGGCCTGCCGCAGCACGCTGCGGGCATCATCCTGCCGGTCGGCCCCCAGATACTGGGCGATCTGGATGGAGAGGGCAGTGTACAGGCCCACCAGAACACCGTGGAGCAGCCAGGTGCTGGAGCTGACGATGCCGATGGAAGCAGTAGCTTCTGCACCGATGTGGCCCACCATGGCAGCGTCGATGTATCCCATGGCAGTGACCACCAGCTGCTCCAGAATGGAGGGGATGCTCAGCGCCAGAGCCACCTGGGCCGTCTGGCGGGAGGGAATGGTCTCACCCTGCCGCATCCGGGCCGAAAGCTGTTCAAGTGAAAGTTTCATGTCTTCTCCTTTTTCTCCGATTTTCCTGTGAGACAAAAAAATACCCTCGAAAGGGCGTTTGTCTTCCCATTATAGACAGGGGAGCGAAAAATGTCAACCCATCTACCCCCGGGGTAGACCTTGCCCCGGAGATTGATTTTTTGGCCCGGGCGTGATACACTTCATTTGTATCCAGCAGTGAAAGAACAGGAACGGCCTCTGCCGCTCCGGGAAAGAGGAAAAAAATATGCTTCAACTGCTTTCTGGCAACCCGCGCACCGTGGATGCGCTGGGCTTTCTGCTTGCATTTGCGCTGACCGCGCTGATGGACTCGGTGTTCCACGATAAGCTCCCCCACGACCATGGCCGCGCGTTTGCTGTGAACGGCGAACTCTCCAAGGGCAAGGCCCGAGGTTCCGGCCTCATTTTTGTACTGTGCATCGCACTGGTCACGCTGGCCGTGGTGCCTTTTAAGGCAGAGTACGTCATCTACACCGTCCTGCTCATTGCGTCCATGCTCTCCGGCTATTTTGACGATGCCGCCGAGACTGCCTGGAACGAGTACAAAAAGGGCCTGATCGATCTGGTCATCGCCGTTGTGGCGGGCGTGACCTACCTGAACTTCAACGGCACGGAGGTCAACTTCCTGAGCTGGAGCTTCAGCCTGCCCTATGCCGTCTACCTCATCCTGATCATCGTCCTGATCTGGGCCAGCATCAATGTGGTCAACTGCACCGATGGCGTGGACGGCCTTTCCGCCAGCCTTGCCGTGGTCAGCATCGGCACCTTCCTGCTGGCCTACTGGGAGGAGCTGGGCGATTACGCCACCGCAGGCATCGTGTTCATTGGTGCCCTGCTGGCCTACCTGTGGCAGAACGCCAAGCCTTCCACCCTGCTGATGGGTGACGCGGGCAGCCGCGCCATGGGCTTCTTCCTGGCCGTTCTGGCCCTCAAGAGCAGCCATCCCTTCGCCTTCCTGCTGGCCGCGCTGGTGTTCATTGTGGACGGCAGCCTGGGCATCCTGAAGATCAGCTTCAAGCGGTTTTTGCACATCTCCATCCTCAAGAACACCCTGACCCCGCTGCACGACCATGTGCGCAAGCGTCTGGGCTGGAGTGATGAGCAGGTTGTGGCCCGCTGGCTCATCCTGCAGGCTGTGGCATCCGCCTGGCTGCTGCTGTTGGTGCGGTAAAACACAAAAGGAAATGCAGCGCCCGCACAGGAAAGCTCCTGCGCGGGCGTTTTGCTGTTCTGGTCCGGGAGGAAAGTTCCAGCTTCCGGTACAGCGTTTCCAGACAGGCTGGGTCACAAATTTCCTGCACGAGTTCACCTCATTTCTTTTATTTCATTGTGCCATGTGTCACAAACAAATGCAAGCAAAACCTTTATAATAGGGACGAAAGTGGAGGAAAAACCAATGGATTCTATTTTTGATCTCGATCATCTGTACCGCACCTATTTCAAGATGGCGCTGCCCTCGGTGTTCGGCCTGATGGTGAGCGTGGTGTATAACCTTGCCGATACCTTTTTCATTGCGCAGTCCAACAATACGGCGCTGATTGCGGGTGTTTCGCTCTGTGCGCCGGTGTTCACGGCCCTCATGGCCTTCGGCAACATCTACGGCCAGGGCGGCAGCTCACTCATTTCCCGCCTGCTGGGACAGGACGACCGTGAGGGCACCGGCCGGGTCAGCTCGTTCTGCTTCTATGTGGCCCTGACCACGGGCGTGGTGTTGGCAGTCCTGATGATGCTGTTCCGCGTCCCGCTGCTGGGCATTCTGGGTGCGACTGCTGAGACGATGCCGCACGCACAGGCCTATTACACCGTGCTGGCCATTGGTGCCCCGGCCACGGTGCTGAACTTTATCCATTCCAACCTCGTCCGCTGTGAGGGCATGGCAACCCAGTCCATGATCGGCAGCATCGGCGGCACGGTCATCAATATCATCCTCGATCCCATCCTCATCACCACAGTGGGCTGGGGCGCAAGGGGTGCGGCCATTGCCACCATTGTGGGCTACCTGTGCAGCGACCTGTATTTCCTGTGGCTGCTCCACAAAAAGAGCCGCTGCCTATCTGTCAAGCTGTCCCAGTGCCACGTCACGGGTAAGGAGCTGCAGCAGATTTTGGGCGTGGGTGTTACTGCCGCGCTGAGCAACCTGATGCAGAGCCTGACTGTCATTGTGGTGAACCAGTTCCTGTTGCCCTACGGCAACGATAAAATTGCCGCAATGGGCATTGCCAGCAAGGTGAGCATGATCGCCCAGCTGGTGCTGGTGGGCTTCTCGTTCGGCGGAATCCCACTGTTCGGTTACCTGTACGGCGCAAAAAAGCGGGACGTGATGCGCAAGCTCATCCGCTTCTGTCTGACCTTCCTCGTCTCCATTGCCGTGGTGCTGTCCCTCATCCTCTGCCTGAATTCCGGGGCGCTGATGCAGCTCTTCGTGCAGGATGCCGGGATGATCGCCACTGGTGCGCAGATGCTCCGCTGGCAGGTCTACACCGCAGCCTTTGGCGGCGTGGTGCTCCTGCTCACAGTGCTGTTCCAGGCAACTGGTAAAATCATACCGTCCTTCCTGCTCTCCATCAGCCGTCAGGGCGTGGTGTTTCTGTTGGCACTGGTGGTCTGCGTACATCTGTTCCAGTATCAGGGCGTGCTGATGGCTCAAGCTGTGGCCGACATCCTGAGCGCTGCGCTGGCCCTTGGCCTGCTGGCGGCCAGCCGTGATATCATCGCAAAACAGTAAACACAAAAACGCCCGGAAGGCCGCTGAAAGCTGCGGTTCTCCGGGCGTTTTTCAGTATTCGATGCCTTTGCGCGCCTTGATGCCCTTCTGGTAGGGGTGGCGGCAGCATTTCATTTCGGTGGAGTAGTCGGCGGCATCCAGCATCCACTGCGGGGCCTTGTGGGCGGTCAGCACGCATTCCTGCGCGGCGGGGCGCTCCAGAACGGCCCGCCGGAGCAGGTCTTTGTCCACCATGTCCAGCTCCCAGGCCGAACCGGCCTCGTCCAGGACCAGCAGATCGGCAGGCCGGGCCATGGCGTTCTGCAGGTTCCGGTTCTGTAATTCCCGGGTGGCGGCTTTTTCGGCTTCATTCATCTGGAAGACGAATTTCTGCCCCGCCTTGCCCCGGTAAATTTCGGCCCCCAGCTTTGCCAGCAGCGGGATCTCCCCGCTGTTTCCGCCTTTCAAAAACTGGACGATGACCACCCGTTTGCCGCTGCCCAGTGCCCGCAGGGCCAGGCCCATGGCGGCGGTGGTCTTTCCTTTTCCGTCCCCGTAATAGAGGTGCAAAAGTCCCTGTTCCATCTCAGCGCTCCATTCCCATGGCCCGGTAAACCGCGGCCATGTCCAGCGCGCCCCGCACGCCGTCAGCCAGCAGATCAAACTGCTGCTGGCGGTACTGCTCCATGGGCACAAGGGCAGCGGCTTCCGGGGCGATGCCTTTCTGTTTGCACAAAAATACGGTCAGTTTTTCGGTCAATTCGCCGGTATCAAAGAGGCCGTGGAGGTAGGTGCCAAACACACTGCCGTTAATACAGCCCTCGGGCTGGCCGTCCGCAAGGGTATCAAAGGGCGTGCCCTCTACCACGGTCCGGCCGGTGTGGATCTCATACCCCGTCAGCTTTGCCCCGGCAAAGGGCTCTGCCGTGACCGTGGCCGTGACCTGGGTGCGGCGCTTCTGCTCCGAGAAGACCGTCCGGGTGGGCAGCAGGCCCAGCCCCCGCAGGGACTGCACCCGGCCACTCTCGCTGCCGGTGGGGTCGTCCAGCTGCTGGCCCAGCATCTGGTAGCCGCCGCAGACGCCCAAAATGGGTGTGCCGCGCTCGGCCAGCTTTAAAATGGCCGCTTCCAGCCCGGATTGACGGAGCCAGAGCAGGTCGTCCACCGTGTTCTTGGTGCCGGGCAGAATGATGCAGTCCGGCGCGCCGAGGCCGCGGGTGCTCTCCACATACCGCACGCCCAGCAGCGGGTGCTGCTCCAGCGAGATGAAATCTGTAAAGTTGGAGAGGCGGGGCAGCCGGATGATGGCCACATCCAGCGGCTTGACGGCATTTTTCACGTCCAGCCGCTGAGAGAGGGAATCCTCGTCCTCAATGTCCACATTCAGGTAGGGCACCACGCCCAGCACGGGCAGGCGCGTTTTTTCTTCCAGCATGGTCAGGCCCGGGCGCAGAATTTCCACATCCCCCCGGAATTTGTTGATGATGAGTCCCTGAATGCGGGCCCGCTCCTCCGGCTCCAGCAGCTCCACAGTGCCGTAAAGCTGGGCGAACACGCCGCCCCGGTCGATATCGCCTGCCAGCAGGACGGGGGCATCCACCAGTTTGGCCAGCCCCATGTTGACGATGTCGTCCGCCTTGAGGTTGATCTCCGCCGGGCTGCCGGCACCCTCGATGACGATGATGTCCACATCCTCCGCCAGGCTGTTGTAGGCAGCTAAAATATCGGGGATGAGCTGTTTTTTGTGGCGGAAGTAGTCTGCCGCTTTCATCTGGCCCCGCACCTCGCCGTTGACGATGACCTGGCTGCCTACATCGCTGCTGGGCTTGAGCAGAATGGGGTTCATCCGGACGTCCGGCTCGATGCCCGCCGCCTGGGCCTGCACCACCTGAGCGCGGCCCATTTCCAGCCCATCCCGGGTGACAAAGCTGTTCAGCGCCATGTTCTGGC
>OJUG01004113.1_pt1 | contig 12142 bp, 8 predicted proteins | sample 1599841 | NCBI WGS metagenome assembly OJUG01 (sample SAMN04168659, study PRJEB22393) | human gut metagenome | biome: human gut microbiome; feature: stool | host: Homo sapiens | collected 2014-05-12 | reverse complement strand
TACAGAAAATTATGCAGGAGAATGGTGTTGTCGGAGCAGGTGGTGCAGGTTTCCCTACATACATGAAACTGACAGACAAAGCGGATACCATTCTTATGAACTGTGCAGAGTGCGAACCATTACTGAAACTTCACAGACAGTTGTTGGAAAAGCACGCATATGAGATCATGAAAACATTCGATATGGTTGCGGAGACGGTAGGAGCTTCCCAGGCCATTATCGGAATCAAAAAGTCTTATGTACAGACGATCAATGCTTTAAATCAGCATATTGAAGAATTCCCGAGGGTTAAGATCCATCTTCTGGATGAGGTTTATCCGATGGGTGATGAGGTTGTTCTTATTTATGAGGCAACCGGACGTGTGGTACGGCCAGGAGGACTGCCAATCGAGCAGGGAGTAGCCGTATTCAATGTAGAGACACTCTACAATGTATACCGCGCGGTAGAAGAACACAAACCGGTTACAAGCAAATATGTTTCCGTTGTTGCAGAAGTTGAGAATCCTGTTACAGTGAAAGTTCCACTGGGATGCACACTGGAAGAGGTTGTTGCCCAGGCAGGCGGAACAACTGTGAAAGATCCTGTATATTTCGTAGGCGGCCCGATGATGGGACGTATCGGAAACGGTTCTGATCCGGTTACAAAAACAACGAACGCAATCCTGGTTCTTCCAAAGGACCATGTTATTGTCATGAAGAAGCAGCGGACTTCTTCTATAGATCTGAAGAGAGCAGCATCCATCTGCTGCCACTGCCATACATGTACAGATCTTTGCCCGAGACACAATCTGGGACACCCGATCGATCCGGCAATGTTCATGATGGCAGCATCCAATCAGGATTTCAGAAATGTGAATCCTTATATCAATTCTGCATTCTGCAGCTCCTGTGGCGTCTGCGAGATGTATGCGTGTCCGCAGAGCCTGGCTCCGAGAACACTGCTTGCAGATATGAAGGGCGGACTTCGTAAGGCCGGAATCAGACCACCTCAGGGTGTTCAGCCGAAGCCGGTTCAGGAGTCCAGAGAATACCGCAAGGTTCCTGAGGAGCGTCTGATGGCACGTCTGGGACTTACCAGATATGACAAGGATGCACCGCTTCAGGAAGAACTTGTAAACGTATCGAAGGTAAAGGTTCTCTTAAGCCAGCATATCGGTGCACCGGCACAGGCAATCGTAAATGTAGGCGATATGGTAACAGAAGGCCAGATGATCGCACAGCCTGCACAGGGATTAAGTGTCGGAATCCATGCAACCATCAGCGGTAAGGTTACAGAAGTGACAGACCGCCATGTTGTAATTGCAAGAAATTAGAAAGGACGTGCACAAAATGAGTAGAGCAATCGGAATGATTGAGTTTAAAACCACACCAGCTGGTATCACTGCAGCAGATGCCATGGTTAAGACATCTGAAGTAGAGATCGTGGAGGCGCAGACAGTATGTCCGGGAAAATATATTGCAATTATCACCGGAGATTTAAGCGCAGTAAAAGCTGCTGTAGACACAGCTGTAACAACATACGAGGACAAATGTATTGACAGTTTTGTACTGGGCAATCCACATGAGTCCATTTTCCCGGCAATCTACGGAACCACACAGGTCGAGGAGATCAGTGCCCTGGGAATTCTTGAGACCTATGATGCAGCATCTATCATCGAGGCAGCAGATCAGGCAGCTAAGACAGCTATCGTTGATCTGATCGAGCTTCGTATCGCTAAGGGTATGTGCGGTAAATCTTACATGCTCCTTACCGGCGAGGTTTCTGCAGTAGAGGCTTCTATCGAAAGAGCAAAAGAGCTGGTAGCTGAAAAAGGAATGTACATGGATTCCTCAGTGATCGCTCATCCGGACAAGAGAATGATCGATACGATCCTTTAATATTGTCTTTATATCTGAGGGATATCCTTTTGAAGGGTATCCCTGCAATGACATCTGAAAAGGAGGCATCTTATGCTAGCATTAGAGAGAAGAAATCTGATTCTCGAGAAATTACAGGAAGAGAAAAGGGTTGTTGTAAGTGAACTAAGCCAGCTTTACAGTGTCTCAGAAGAAACCATCCGCCGTGATCTGGACAAGCTGGAAAAAGAGGGACTTGCCACAAAGAGTTATGGCGGTGCGGTGATCAACGAAGATGTCGGTATTGATTTACCATTTAATATTCGTAAAAACCAGAATGTGCAGGGAAAGCAGAAAATGGCGGAGATTGCTGCTTCCATGGTGAATGACGGAGATCACATTTTTCTGGATGCCAGCACAACGGCAGTTTTTGTGGCCAAGGCTCTGAAAGAAAAGGAACGTCTTACCGTTGTTACCAATTCTATGGAGATCCTTTTGGAACTCTCGGATGTATCCGGCTGGAATATTATTTCCACCGGTGGAGTGATGAAGGAAGGGTATCTTGCATTCCTGGGTGCCAGAACCGAGGAAGTGATCCGCTCTTATTATGTGGACAAGGTTATTTTTTCCTGTAAAGCATTAAATGAGGATCTGGGAATCATGGAATCCAAAGAAGCCTTTGGAACAACAAAAAAAGCCATGATCAATTCCGGAAAAATGCGTATTCTGGTGGTAGACAGCACGAAATTTGATCAGACTGCTTTTTCCGTGGCAGGACAGCTGCGGGATATCGAGACGGTCATCACAGACAAAAAGCCGTCTGAAAAGTGGCTGAAGCATTTCAGCGCGCATAAGATCGAATGCATCTACCCGAAATAGGTTGGACATATATCGGAAAACGATTGTGTTCATGAGCATGCAGTGTATGCGGAATGCGGAGATCCGCTTTACTTTATCCGGCCACAGGCAGACAAAAGAGACCTGTGTTTCGGTATGACGAGAGGGAGCAGTTTCTATGAATACATTTGAAATGAAAACAGCCATCCATTTTGGAGCTGATGCCCTGGGAAGACTGAGAGATATTCCATACAAAAGAGTCCTTGTTATCACAGACCCGTTTGTTGTAAAAAGCGGAATGATCGATATGATCACAAAACCGCTTCAGGCAGGTGGAAAAGAATTTGATATTTTCTGTGATGTTGTTCCGGATGCACCGGTTGGAAAAATTGCCGAAGGAGTTAAGAAATTCCTTCAGTATCAGCCGGAAGCTATTGTTGCAGTAGGTGGTGGTTCTGCCATCGACTCTTCCAAGGCAATCCGTGAGTTTGCCCTGAAGATCAATAATTACGGAAAAGTCGGACTGGTTGCCATTCCTACAACAAGTGGTACCGGTTCCGAGGTTACTTCTTTTGCAGTTGTAAATGATACAGAAGCACATGTGAAGTATCCGCTGATCTCAGACAGCCTGACCGCTGATGAGGCAATTCTGGATGCGGAGCTTGTACGCAGTGTTCCGCCTGCGATTACAGCAGATACAGGTATGGATGTTCTGACTCATGCAATTGAGTCTTATGTCAGCATCAACCATAATGAGTTTACATCTGCACTTGCAGAGAAAGCAATCGAGATCTGTGGCGTATATCTTTATCGTGCATATGTTGACGGTAATGATATGCATGCAAGACAGAAGATGCATGTAGCGTCCTGTCTGGCAGGACTTTCCTTCAATGCAGCAGGTCTTGGAATTACTCACAGTATGGCTCATCAGCTGGGTGCTATTTTCCATATTCCTCACGGAAGAGCTAATGCGATGCTGTTGCCGCATATTGTTGAATATAATGCAAATATCAACAAACGCAGCAGAAGCCAGAAAGAATATCTTCCGGCAGTAAAGAGATATTCCAATATTGCACATCTTCTTGGACTGAGCAATTATAACGAAGTTATGAGCGTAAGATCTCTTGTAAACTGGATCCAGTTTATGCAGAAAGAGATGAATATCCCGCTTACCATCGAAGAGATGAAGACGATCACACCGGATGCTTATTTTGCGGCGGTTGATAAGATGGCGGATATGGCACTTGCGGATGCCTGCACAGCGGCAAATCCGCGTGTACCGAAGAAAGAGGATATTGTTAAGATTTATACTAAACTTTGGTCTTTTTGATAAAAGATGAAAACCGCAAAGGGGCCGCAAAGCCGCGGCCCCTCTGCACACCCCTCGGGCTTTTTTTAGAGTGCTTGACTGTGGCGGGCGGAAGGGTATTGACTTGTGCCTGTATGCTGCGGTTGTTCCGGGTTGAACGTTGTGCCGATGGGGCGCCGTGGGCGCCTTGAATGTGTGACGTTTTGACGGAGGCTGGCGCGTTTGTGAACGCCGCGCCTGATTTGCCGGGATGATTGTGGTGTGTGTTTACGTATGTGTGGTATGCGTAGCATTTCGAGGATTGTAAAATTGGTCTGATATGGGTGGGATTATTTATCAGGAGTTGCTGGGAGGTTGAGCTGGGATGGAGGTTTATACCGGGTATGGTGATAAGGGGATGACGGATCTTTCCCATACGAAGAATGTTTCAAAGTCGGATGATCGGATTTGTCTGATGGGGTCAGTTGAGGAGCTGATGAGTCATATTGGGCTTGTGCGGGTTCTGGTTGATGATGTGGATGTTGTCCGGATGCTGGAGAAGATCTCGGAGACTTTGAAGAAGATCATAGATGGGGTTTCTGATCCTTATAATCGGGAGTTTAAGGTCAGTGAAGACCGGACGGAGCTTCTGGAGGAGGAGATTGGCCGGATGAAAGAGATTTTTTCCGGAGAGAGGCTTCCGATTCTTCCGGGGGATTCCCGAGTTGCGGCTGAGATCGATGTGACAAGAGCTGTGGCGCGGAGGGCTGAGAGAGAGCTTGCGCTGGTCAGTGTGAAGTTTGGATCGGATACCGGAGCCAAGAAATATATGAACCGTCTGTCAGATTATTTTTATGTGTTGGCAAGGTATGTGTATGCAGCGAAGATTGAAGAGAAGAAGACAGATATTTCTGAAAGTGTTCAGGAATCTGTGAAAGCAGAAACTGCTGGGATTGTAGCTAATGTTGGGGTAGAGGCTGTAGGAACTGTTGGAAGTAGTGCGGATGTTGCAGCGGGTACATCGGCGGTGGATGTAAGAGCACAGGATTCGCAGATGGTGCAGAAAAGGGATGTACAGGCTTTTGATGTGCAGAATGGGACTGTGACGACAGCAGTGGGAGGAAATACGGCAATGGCACAGAATGACAGTATGGCAGCAAACACGGCGATGATCCAGGAAGTGCTGAAGCGTATGGGTATCCAGGGTCGTATCACATTGGATTCTGCCAAGAGGCTTATCGAGAAGATCGAGCAGGAAGCTTTGAGAAGAAACAAGCCTTCTGTAATTGCGGTATGCAGCCCGGATGGAAATCCGGTTGCGGTTCATGTGATGGATGGATCTTTTCTTGTAAGCTTTGATATGGCCGTAAAAAAGGCATATACATCTGTGGCAGTGAAGATGTCCACCATGGAGCTTTCCAGACTGACACAGCCGGGTCAGACATTTTATGGTCTTGGAAAAATGAGTGACAATATTGTGATATTCGGAGGCGGTGTACCCCTGAAGGTTGGAGACACCATCATCGGCGGTCTCGGTATCAGCGGTGGTACCGGCGAAGAGGATAACAGCCTTGCAGAGTATGGACTGCAGGTACTGAATGAGGTACTGTAGGATACAGGATAAAAACAAAACGTATAGACAGCTCAGAGAGAATAAATACAAGGGACGTGTTGCAGTGATGATTTTTAAATCAATACTGCGGCACGTCCCTTTTGAAGTATTTACTTCCAGCTAATCTTCAGGCATTTAACGGAAATATCATTTTTTTCCGGTGCCTGGACCATGTTCTGGATGAAATAGGTTTTTTTCATGGTTTTTCCGGGCTTCAGGTTCAGTGTCAGATTTTTGGTCCAGTACATCTGGTCATAGATACCGGAACCGGTGGTGATCTTTACTTTTGCGGTGGTGATGGTTTTCGCAGAAGTATTGGTGAATTTTAAGGTATAATAGGTCTTCATGTCATTGGGGCCATACTTGATACCGGCAACACTGATCTTCAGATTTTTGACGGTAGGTTTGGCGGCCGGTGCGGATACGGTAATAGTGATCTTACGATTGACATCGTTTAAATTTGCGGTAACCGTGGCTGACCCTTTTTTCTTTGGGACAAGATAGTTTCCGGAAATGGCAAGTACGGAAGGCTTGCTGGATTTTGCATTTTTGATGGTCAGACTGGTACCGCCCTTCAGATTGATAAGGGAACGCATGCTGACCTTGGAGCCAACCTTGAGTGTAGTTTTGGAAGCACGGAAGGTTGCTACGGTTTTTGAAGGCGAGGTTACTTTTCCGGTCAGCTTATAGGCTGTGGCCTTTGGGTAGGATAAAGTGATCTTTGCGGATCCGGCTTTGAGAGCCTTCAGGGTGACTGTGAAACGGCTGCGTTTTTTGGAATCCTGAGTGATGCTCTGTACCTTGAGAACAGAGCTGTTGGAAGAAGTAACCTTGAATTTTGATTTGCTGATGGTTTTTACATAGGGATCAGAAATCTCAATTCCAATGGAAGTGGTTTTTCCGGTTCGGATGTTCTGGTTCAGATAATTGTTGTTGGTGATAAAAATTTCAGGCACTGCCTGTTTGATGGTAACCTCATAGTCACAGTCTACCGGTACCGGACATTTTTTATTGCCGAAATCGAACTCCAGGTAGCCATCCTCTATGTTGTCATCGTAGGTGAAAAAGGTTTCCTTGTATGCCAGCGGTGTATAATTTGAAGTGTTCAGCTTAACCACATTGATCCCATCGATGGAAAATGTGGTGCTTTTTGGGATGACTCCCTTGGGTGAATAAAAGCTTACACGGACTGTCACGGCATAGATCCGTTTTTGGCAGTTTGCATTTTTGATGTTGATCGGGAAATTAATGTCTGAAGACTCATCTTCGATCACACCGTCGGTATCACGGATAGTGGAAGTGGTTCCTTTGGTCACGACCCGGACTCTGGCGTGGGCATCCTGGGGAAGCAGGAGCACAATAACGGAAAAAAGAAACAGGAAAAAAATTGCTTCGATGGTTTTTATTTTTCTTTTACACATAACAAACCCTCCTTTTTTTATGAGCATACCGGCTGTTACTGAACAGAGGCCCGGGTACTCCATGAATTCATGGTCCTCTGCTGCGGAACAGTATAAACAGACTCTTTCTCTTATATCATTATAACAGGAAACCAGGGAGGAAGTGCTTTGTGATTTTTTTGTATCAATTGGCAATTTATCTGTAAATATGTTAAAATAAAATATTCGGAAAACAGCAGCGATTCGACAATGAAAAAGAGAAGCGTTACAGTTCCGGTGGGAACGTAACAGAAAGGATCATGTCGATTTATGACGAAACAGGAACTTTTAAAGACCCACTTCGGGTATGATACATTCAGAGAAGGGCAGAAAGCGGTGATCGACGCGCTTCTTGCAGGAAAAGATGTTCTGGCAGTGATGCCAACCGGCGCAGGAAAATCCATCTGCTATCAGGTACCGGCGCTGATGATGAAGGGGATCACACTGGTAATATCACCGTTGATCTCCCTTATGAAGGATCAGGTGAGAAGCCTGAACCAGGTCGGTATCTCAGCAGCATACCTCAACAGCTCTCTGACGCAGGGGCAGTATTTCACAGCCTTGCGCTATGCAAAGGCAGGACGATATCCGATCATCTATGTAGCACCGGAGAGGCTTACCACAGAGGCGTTTCTGGATTTTGCGCTGAGCGCGGATATTTCCATGATCGCAGTGGATGAGTCACACTGTGTATCACAGTGGGGACAGGATTTTCGGCCAAGCTATCTGAAGATCGCAGAGTTTGTGGCACAGCTTCCAAAAAGACCGGTGATCGGTGCATTTACAGCTACAGCCACGAAGGAGGTCAGAGAGGATATTGCAAGACTTCTGGGGCTTCAGAATCCCTTTTGCACAACCACAGGATTTGACCGGGAAAACCTTTATTTTGCAGTGAAAACACCGAAAGATAAATATAAGGAAGTACACGATTACATACTGGAGCATCCGGACGACAGTGGAATCATCTACTGTCTCACCAGAAAGCTGGTGGAGGAGGTCTGCGGAAAGCTGATCCGTGACGGCATCACGGCCACCAGATATCATGCAGGACTTTCCGATGAGGAACGCCGGAACAATCAGGATGATTTTATTTATGACCGCTGTCGTGTGATGGTAGCCACCAATGCATTTGGAATGGGAATCGACAAGTCCGATGTGCGTTATGTCATTCATTATAATATGCCGAAGAACATGGAAGGCTATTATCAGGAAGCAGGCCGTGCGGGCCGTGACGGCGATCCTGCGGAATGTATCCTGCTTTACAGCGGGAAGGATGTGGTTACCAATCAGTATCTTATCGAGAGAGGACAGGATAACCAGGAAATGGAAGCGGCAGCCTGGCGCCTTGTCCGGGAGCGTGATCAGGAGAGGCTGAAGCAGATGACCTTTTACTGCTTTACCCATGATTGTCTGCGTGAGTACATCCTGAAATATTTTGGGGAATACGGAAAAAGCTACTGCGGAAACTGCCTGAACTGCCAGACCGAGTTTGAAGAGCAGGATGTGAGCCAGGAGGCCAGGGCAATGATCCGGTGCGTGGAAAGCAGTGGTCAGAGATACGGGGTGAACGTGATCCTGGATACTCTGCGCGGCGCATCTACGGCGAAGATCCGGCAGTATGAGATGGATGGAAATCCGGAATATGGAGTCTGTGCAAAGATTCCGGCACACCGGCTGCGGCAGATCTTTAATTATCTGGTACTGAAGGAATATCTTCATCTGACGGATGACGGATATACGATTGTGAAGCTGACCGCCGCTTCCAGGTCACTTCTGGAGGAGGCGCATATCCTCACAATGAAAATGTCAAAAGAGCTGGAGACGAAGAAAAAAGAGAAACGGAGCAGACTTCCGAAATCTGCAGTCGGGGAGCTGGGAGAACAGGATGAGCCTCTTTTTCAGAAGCTCCGTGCTCTTCGCCTGGAGATTGCCAGAGAGGAAAAAATCCCCCCTTATATGGTCTTTTCCGACAAAACCCTTATCCATATGTGCATTCTGAAGCCCGGAAACGAGGAGGAAATGCTGAATGTGACAGGAGTCGGCAGGCACAAGTACGAAAAATACGGAAAAAGGTTTATAGACGCGGTGAAAAATCTGTAGGAAAGAGACTTTTGCTGTCGGAAAATGAAGAGCGAAATGTTCTGAAATTTCTTGCATTTTAAAGAGGCATTTGTTAGAATAAGACAAGCAGGAAACATCCGGCGGCTATAGTGCGGCCGGATCGTTTTTAACTGTATCATATTCTGCTGCACGTTCCGGTGCAGCGTACAGGCATTTCGCAAGCAGAGTTCTATGCAGCAGTGGAATCCCTTCGAGTAGATGGACCGACTGTGTGAGATATCCGTTGGTCAGAAGCAAGCAGTGAGGTGGATGATCGTATCCGCTTTCAATTAAGACATAATCTGGTGCTGGTCACTGCGTGAACAGAGATCAGGCTCCTTCACGATCTGCGTCGGCTTTTTCATGCAGAAAATCTGCCCTGCCGGCTTTTTTTCTCATACAGAAGAGTAGCATGTATTCATAAAGACATGAACATAGCCCGTCTGCAAAACGGGAATCCGTTCCGGCATGACTGTTCTCCGCCAGGCCGAAAAAGCTGTATTTACATAAAACAGCCCAATTCCTCAAAAAGCAGGATATCCGCAATATGTGCGAGATCCTGCTTTTTGTCATGTAATACTCTGATATGTGCCATTAAGACGTGGAAAAATATTTCAGCGTCTTTTATATTTGCCGGGGGTGATCCCCTTGTACTTTTTGAAGGTACGGATAAAATAGCTCAGATCATTAAAGCCATTCCGATAGGCAATCTCCGTGATGGAATCATCGGTGGTAGCCAGCTGGCAGCAGGCCTGCTCGATCCTCTGGCGGTTGAGGTAATCCATTGGTGTCTGATGCGTCATCTCGGAAAAGAACCGGCAGAAATATTTGGGAGACATGGAAACCGAAGCGGAAAGCTCCTGCAGGGTAATGGGGCTGGCATAGTTCTTTTCAATAAATTCCACGACCTGCTTCAGCTGGACAATGCGCTTGTAATCTCGTCTGGTTTTCCGCAGGCTTTCCAGGTAGTAATGATTACCAAAAACCAATCCGAAAAAGTGGTAAAATTGTCCAAACACAACCAGCTCATATCCTGGCTTTCTCTGCCAGAAAGAATCAAAAAGAGAGTTCACTGCTCTCTGGATATCAGGCTGCTTTTCAGTGAAATGGTGATAGATCAGAAGCTCCTGGTGGCTGATCTTCTGCATATATTCTGTGCAGACGGAATTAAATTTCAGAAACATGTTCATATCAAAAACAATGCACTGATAGATACAATCCTGAGGAATTCCGGAATGCAGAACTCCACTATTGACAAAAATCACATCTCCGGCTTTTGCTGTAAAACTTTTTTCGTCTAAAGTGACGGTGAGAGTGCCCTGTAATACACGCATGATTTCACATTCTACATGCCAGTGGTAGGACATGACATAGCGTGGATGGCTGCTGTCAATGTGGTGGAATTCAAAAGGAAATTCATAGGTACCTCGAAGTCTGTCCTCATTTCTTCCAAGATCGTGCAAAATACAACCCTTCTTTCTTAAATTTTATAGTTTTTTTAGGAACTCATATGAAAAAGTGAATATTGTACTGTTTTTTGCTATTATAACACAAGTAATTTAAAAGATGCAATCGTATAATAAAAGCATAGTTCAGACAGGAGTTGTTGGAACGTAAAAAAACAGTAAGTTATAATAGTGAATATAAATTTAGGAGGTAATTGTTACTATGGCAAAGAGCAGATTAGTAGGCAGCTATCCGGTTATCGGTATCAGACCAACCATCGACGGACGTAGAGGAGCCCTCGATGTAAGAGGATCTCTGGAAGATCAGACTATGAACATGGCCAAATCCGCAGCAAAGCTTTTCGAGGAGAACCTGAAATATTCAAATGGTGAGCCTGTAAAAGTTGTTATTGCTGATACCACCATCGGACGTGTTGGTGAGAGCGCTGCATGTGCGGATAAATTCCGTAAAGAGGGTGTAGATATCACTCTTACAGTTACACCATGCTGGTGCTACGGAGCTGAGACCATGGATATGGATCCACAGACCATCAAGGCTGTATGGGGATTCAACGGAACAGAGAGACCTGGTGCTGTATATCTGGCATCCGTTCTTGCTACACATGCACAGAAGGGCCTTCCAGCATTCGGTATCTACGGACATGACGTTCAGGAAGCTGACGACACATCCATTCCGGAAGACGTTAAAGAGAAACTGTTAAGATTCGGTCGTGCAGCAGTTGCAGCTGCATCCATGAGAGGTAAATCCTATCTGCAGATCGGCTCTGTAACAATGGGTATCGGCGGATCTATCATCGATTCTGATTTCATCGAGTCCTATCTCGGAATGAGAGTTGAGTCTGTTGATGAGGTAGAGATCATCCGTCGTATGACAGAGGGTATCTACGATCACGAAGAGTTTGAGAAAGCTCTCAAATGGGCAAAAGAGACCTGCAAGATCGGCTGGGACAAGAACCCGGAAGAGCTTCAGTTCTCACCAGAGAAGAAAGAGGAGCAGTTCGAGTTTGTTGTTAAGATGGCAGTTATCATCAAAGAGCTGATGAACGGCTGCGATAACCTTGATCCTGCATTCTCCGAAGAAGCAATCGGACACAACGCTCTGGCAGCTGGTTTCCAGGGACAGAGACAGTGGACAGACTTCTATCCAAACGGTGACTTTGCAGAAGCTATGCTGAACACATCCTTCGACTGGAACGGAGCTCGTGAGCCATACATCCTCGCTACAGAGAATGACGTTCTCAACGGACTTGGAATGATGTTCATGAAACTCCTCACAAACAGAGCTCAGATCTTCGCTGACGTTCGTACATACTGGAGCCCAGAGGCTGTTAAGAAAGCTACAGGATATGACCTTGAGGGCGTAGCAAAAGAAGCCGGCGGTTTCCTTCACCTGATCAACTCCGGTGCTGCCTGCCTTGATGCTAACGGAGAAGCGAAAGAAGCTGATGGAACAGCTGTTATGAAACAGTGGTGGGATATCACAGAAGAAGACCAGAAAGCAATCATGGATAACACAGAATGGTGTATGGCTGACAACGGATACTTCCGTGGAGGCGGATACTCC
>OJUG01004088.1_pt1 | contig 12198 bp, 12 predicted proteins | sample 1599841 | NCBI WGS metagenome assembly OJUG01 (sample SAMN04168659, study PRJEB22393) | human gut metagenome | biome: human gut microbiome; feature: stool | host: Homo sapiens | collected 2014-05-12 | reverse complement strand
CATTATCAGAACTCGGCTTTCCACTGAAATCAGCAAAGCTGTTACAAATACGAAGTCCTAATTTACAGAATATCTCCGTGATTTCATCCAAACTATATAACCTTATAGGATTTCCTTCTTTCATTTCAGGCTTATAAAGTGCTTCTCCATACATATAGTCTACCTGCCCATATATCAGCGTTTTTCTATCCTTCTCCCATTCAAAAGCAGATAATGTAAGTCCCTTTTCTCCTGCATCCCATAACTTGCAAGGGAAATGTGTTTGGGCATAGCTTCCATTCATGATATCCATAAAGTGCTTTCCACCATTTTTTAATGCTTTCGCAATGACAGAAAAAATCTTATGATTTTCCCCATCGTCTTCAAGATATCCTATTGCTCCATCCGCCATATTCAGCACAACATCAAATTCCTTATCAAATGTAATCCTGCGAATGTCCTGACAAAGGAACTTTGCATTCAAATTTTCTTTTTTTGCCTGCTCGTTTGCATAATCTATGTACGCCGATGTAATATCAATACCGGTAACATCATACCCACGTCTGGCAAACTCCAGTGAGTGCCGACCAAATCCACATGCAAGATCAAGTATTTTTTCCGTTCCTTTTAAATGTAACTGCTTGATTAGAAAATCTACTTGTCTGTTGGTATCTTCTACCCATGACATATTCTGGATATCCAACCTCCAACTTTTCTGATACCAGTCTTTTTCCATTGCTTTCATCTAAATTTACCTCCTGCTTTTCATCATTCAAAAATCTGTCCCAGAAGTTTTTTCTTCTCCATATACGGGAACTCTCTATCAAATGCCTCTGCTTCCTTTTCATTTACCAGATACCCTGCCGGAGGTGCATATTCACCTGTAATTCCATTAAGATATCCCGGCATCAGTTCTTCGCACAGAAAGAAAGATGCATCCTCGCCTTCCGGCAATCCATGATAGCGGATGCCAAACTCACTCGCCTGTCTGAATCCGCTTTTTCCATAAAAATCAATATTCCCTTCAAAACATAGTGCTCCGCATCCAAGCTCTTTTGCTTTTTCTAAAGAATAATCCAGTAAAATCTTTCCATACCCCTTCCTTTTAAGCTCCGGTGCAATACAGATCGGTCCCATAGTCATAATGGGAATGCTTCTGCCATCATCGGCTGCAATCACCGCCTTCATAAACATGTTCTGTCCAATCAACTGTCCATCTAATGTCATGACAAAATCCAATTCTGGAACAAACGCCGGATCGTTGCGAAGCTGATGGAGTACATAATGCTCCAGACAGCCTGGGCGATACACATTCCAGAAACTCTCCCTTACCAGATTTTCTACCTCATGGTATTCATTTTCTCTTTCCAATCACCATACGATGATGCTCCTTGCCAACTCCCCATTGTTCTAATCGCATAATTCTCCCTTTTCTCTAATACCTTCCCTATATAAGACCGCTAATACTCTTTTCAAACTGCTCTTTTATCCTTTTTTTATCCTTTGCTCCATCATACAGACTATAGTAGAAAAACATGACGGAATAAAACATGGTTGCTTTTTTATCTGCCTCCACAACGCCAATGCTCTCGAACATATCCTTCACGTATTCTGCCGGACCGGACACAAGATACTGCTGATACAATGCCTGCATCTCCTCATTCCGAAACTGCTCTAATGTAAGCATCTTTCGAAATGATGATGCAAAATCATTTTCTGTCCAATACGAAAACATAGATTTACTGTATTCCATGAAATTATCCGTAGAAATCTCTTCATACTGTTCAGGTTCATTTTCTTTTTTATCAGCAGGCATATCATATTCCTCTGCCTGTTCGCCATCCCCCTGCTCCATCCTTTTTACAATATGTTCAAAAATATCTCTCTTACTCTCATAATGCCTATACAATGCACCTTTTGTCATGCCAAGCTCGCCCGCAATCTGACTGACAGAAACTGCTTCATATCCATCTCTCGCAAATAAATGTAATGCAACAATCAAGATATCTTCCTTTGTAGTTTTTGACATACCCACACCTCCTGCTCCGCAAAATAAACGACCGTTTACAATCAAATTATAGTAAACGGTCGTTTATTCATGACAATAGAATGCTCGCAGAGCGTGCATTCTATTGTTTGTCAAGTCAGATATCTACAAAAAATCTCCTGATATACCATAAACAGAAGCTGCGGCAGATACTGTTTGCTTACCGGATATTCCCCAACCTGAATCGTCCCTGAGTAATCCATATTCAGCCCTACCATGCAGACGAACAGCAGAACAACACGCAGTCGCCGCAGGCACTTACCAAACGATAATTCTGCCAGCAGAAATCCTGCAATCAGATAGACAGCCATCCCATTACTGTTTAATCGTGCCTCATTCCAGTAACGTATTTCCAACAGCCGTTACTTCTTCTCGTTTACGGTTACGGTCATTCTTATGACCTTTGACTGACCGTTTTGCAATCTGACAACCGCCTTGACGACTGTCTTTCCGGGCTTCAGACCCGTGATCCTGCCATTTGAGCTAACGCGCGCCACATCCGGATTGAGGACCGAAAAAGTCACTTTATCAACATTGAACCAGTTGACCCCTTTCTCAAACCAGAAGTACGTCCCCTGCCTCTCGCGGATGGTGGCTGATTGTTTCGTGGCTTTGATCGACCGCAGTATCTGTTTCGTGAGTGCTTCTTCCTCATCGGCTGTCACTAACTCATAGATTCCGTGACCCAGCTCATTATGATCCAGTTCAACGCTTCCATCTGCCGCTACCCTGAAAGGCATTTTACTGACCACAAGCTTCTCACCTGTTTCGGGATCTATCTCAATGATCTTCATTTTTTTAGGTCTCATGGTTCTTTTCAGAAGCGTATTTACATTGACCGTCACTTCCCGGATGACCCAGTCGTTTTTCGTGAGCATCTTTATCGTGGTCTTTACATTCTTCGTACCTGCTGCCTTTACGATCTCTGAAAGTGCTTCCCCGGAGATCTTCACATTGCCAAAACCTCTATCAAGAATTTCTGCGGTAGCTGAAGTGATCTTACCTTTGGCATTCTTCGATACATTGACCACTATATTCATTCCTGTCTTTTCATTTCTGATCTCGGTCCTGATCTGTACGGAACCGTCCTCTGCCCGGATTTCAGTCGTGGTCACAACTGTACCATCTTCTCTGGTTTCGGTCTTAGTCGTAGTCTTGTCCTTGTTATCGTCCTGTGGCGGAGCAGTTTCAGATCCGCTGTCGGTGGAACCGTCTGATGAACTGCTGCCGGAGCTGCTGCCACTGTCCGAGCTGCTGCCGGAACTGCTTCCACCGGAAGTACCCCCATCCGAACTACTGCCGCCGGAGCTGCTGCCACTGTCCGAGCTACTGCCGCCGGATGATTCTTTCGTAAATGCCATTCCGACCACATCACTCATGATATGACCATCTTCTATCGCAATCGCCTGGATCGTAGTCGACTCTGTCAGCGTAATCGGTGTATTGTACTGCTGTGATCCATTTGTTGGCACTGTACCATCTGTTGTGTAATAAATGATCGCACCGGAGGTCGCTGTGATCGTCACCTCCGTGCGGTCTGAAAACTTGTCAGTACCGGAGATCGTCGGAACGTCGCTGGCGTCCGGAGTTGTGATCTCACGATTGCCGGCTGCCAAAATCGTATCGCCTGATCCGACCGCTCTGACGTAAAGATCAACCTTCTGACTGGCGCCAAATGTCTCCTGCGTCTGAAGTTGCTGCAATGAGTAATAATCTGTGCCATTGATACTATACTGATAGCTCATCCTATCAGTATCTGCCAGATTTGTCACCTGCATAACATATACGGTAGCGCTATCGTTTGGTCTTATACTCACATCAAACTGAATTGTTTCCTCCTGTGGCGCTGTGCCCTGATCTCCGGATTCTGCCGTCCCGGTGTTGTCGCTCGCGTATACCGTTTCCGGTGCGAGCAATCCACCAGGTACACTCATGGATGACACGACCGTAGCTGCGGCAATCCCCAAGGTCAGGATTTTTGCCAATGCTTTGCTTTGTTTTGATTTCCGTTGTTTCATTTTTCGTTGTCTCATTCGTCGATCCCTCCTTTTACTGATGCTGTTATTAGGCGTTTGCGAAACTATTTTTATTATCTGGGCTACCTGGCTGTGGGCGCAGTGGCATTCTGATCAAGCTGCTCTGGATTTTCTCTGTTAATCCGATCTACAATATAATTGATAGAATCTTTGATGTTAGCTGCATTGATAGGATTGTTCGTCTTAGAAGTAAATACCAGATCCTCAAATCCTTCTCTCGGAGAAAACCGAGTAGCAATGTCTTTATGGTATGTTCTCTGATATATAAGCACATCATGCACTTTCTTAATCATTGGAATCTTGCGAAATCCTGCATATTTATTTTACCCATATAATTTCCTCCCAAAAAATATGGAGAAGATTATATGTCTCTCTTCTCCATAAATATATCATGTTTATCACTTAATTTCTACGGCTTTTAAGCTAGGGAAACGCTGATTAATTCATGCATCTCCTTCCCCTTTGTCTTATCTACTGCATCCCTTCCTGCAGGTGTCCCGGACACCCTTGCCTTCATTGCTCGTTGCTCGCATAAACAATAGAATGCACGCTCTGCGAGCATTCTATTGTCATGAATAAAAAGAACCGGCTGATTCATAAATGCCGATTCCCGGGTATAAAAAAGCTGAGACCGTTGTCCTATGATCAGGAAATGCTGACCTCAGCGTTTTTGAAATATTTAGTTGTCACAACGATATAATAGCGGAAGTTTTCAACACCATCCGGATATGAGTCATCTCAAATCTGATTTCCGTATTTCTTTAACTCTTCCCTATACAATTCAGCTATATATGCCGGACCATTGCACCACAGCTTTGTTTTCTCATCATACAGTGCTTTTCCTGTCTTTGAACATAGAAAATCTGTCAATATCTCTTTTCTGTCCTTTCCCGTTTCTTCTGCAATCTCATCTGTCACCATAGTGATAAGAAGGTCTATTGTATAATTCATTTTTTCCTTTGGAATTGTTACTTCAGCCATATCTTCTCACCTTTCACAAATTTCAGACACTCAATAGCGGATTCTGTTTTGAAGCAATATTGATCTTTTAGTTTATTGGGCAACAACTGTCTGATGCAGAAATCGTCTGCCTCCTTATCGCCTGCTGTCCCGAAAGCCCCGGCAAGGTAAGCAGTAAGGGTAGCGTTTGTTGCATCATCCGCAATCTTTCCTGCAATGATATCATACCTTGCCATTTCACGTTCAACTTCGATGAACATTTTTTTCTTTCGATGAGCGGCAATGCAATGTAACCAGTCTACATCTGCATTTTCAAAAATATGCGTTTCAAGATTTCCTGAAAGGTTGAATTCAAAAGTTGAAATATATCCAAACTTCTGTCCTTCTTCAATTGTTCCGGTTGCGATTGCTTTGGCTATTGAGGTTCTCAGAAAACTTTCTGCCTGCTCCTTTGATGTGGTTAAATAAAATCCCTGCCCAAAATCTTTTCTCTTTGCACATTTGGCAAGATCTGGCTCTTTTACTTCACAATAACTTCCATGATAGAGAACAAATCCATCTTTTAACTCAAGCACTAATCTCTATCCCCTTTCTTTGCAAAAATTCAGTAATATCTTCAAGCACAGCTTCATCGCCTTCACAATGAAAAATCCCATAGCATTTTTCTATATATCCAAGAACATCGGCTTCTTTAAACAAGTGGATAATCTGTTCAACAGGTAAATGCCACTCTTCTGAAGCAAGCCGGATTAATCTTGTTTGCATGAAAGTAATCTCTGTTTTCTCACTCATAATGAATCCTCCTTAATTTCTTGGTCAATAATACTGGAATTTTCTACTCTTATCAATAACCCCAAGTCATCAGATTCCATTCTCCGCCTTCACTCCGTGCAAGCCACCATGACCAAGTGTATTCTTCGTTAGCTTCCCATGCACCGCCACCTTTTTCCGGCGAACGGAAACTGCTTTCAAATGCAATACATTGCGTAAAGGCTTCTTTATTATCATCCGTTCTTAAATTGTTCATCCATTCAATGTTATCTGCATTGTTGCATTCTTCATCCGGCATATAAGAAAGGCTATGCAATTCACAGCCCTCAAACGAAGCGAACTGCTTTTTTATAATCTCAATGGCAGAGTCTATTTCTTCTTTTGAATAAACGGAAGATGCTCCATAATCAATTTCCACTTTTGATGTATCGCCGTTCTTTCCACATCCGGCAAAGAGAAGAACCAGCACAATGCAAAGCATTACGGTTATAATCTTTTTCATAGTGAATACCTCCAAATACCGTTTTTTCGTTCTCTGCGACTTCCCGATAAACGGGAAGTTAACCTCCTGTTACTCATCATCTGTAAATTCCATCATCTCATCAACAGTGCAGTCTAGCTTCTTGCAGATCTTCTCAATCGTCTCCATTGATACATACTGATTTTTCCCCATCCGGGCAAGAATATTTCCGCTGATCCCGGTGAGGTACTGCATCTCTATCCGCTTCATATTTTTATCTATGAGCATTTTCCATAATCTGTTATAACTTACGCCCATAAGCTATCTCCATATTTCTCATTCAAATATATTTTGATTATATCATGACCGTTGCTTCGCAACTATCATGATCCAATTCGCCGTTCGCCAATCATGCAAGCATGTTGGCTCTCTTGCACTCATTATATCACGATTTCGTTAGGTCGAATACCTGTAATTTTTGATTTCTTCTGTAAAATGGAAAAGAGGATGCCCCGGCAAAGGGCAGCCTCTCCAACCATTTATTCTGAATTAATCAAATGGAATCTCACCATCTGGTGTTTCCATGAATCCATCTTTAACTGTTTTGGATGTTTCCGACGAATCCGCTCCAGCACCGTTATCCTTTTATGACACTGCCTGGAACTGGCTGTTATACAGATGACTATAAAAGCCGCCTTCTTTCAGAAGTTCTTCATGGGTTCCCTGCTCAATGATCTTACCGTCTTTCATGACGAGGATCAGGGAAGCGTTGCGGATCGTAGACAGGCGGTGTGCAACGACAAAGCTTGTACGACCTTTCATCAGGTTATCAAATGCTTCCTGTACCTGCAGTTCGGTACGGGTATCGATACTTGAAGTCGCTTCGTCCAGGATCAGCATTGGCGGCAGACAGAGCATAACTCTTGTGATACACAGGAGCTGTTTCTGTCCCTGGCTGATGCTGTCCTCATGCAGGACGGTATCAAGTCCCTGCGGAAGTCTGCGGATGAAATCCCAGCTTTTTGCCTCTTTTGCTGCCCGGATGATTTCTTCATCCGTGGCATCCGGTTTTCCGAAGCTGATATTTTCACGGACAGTACCGGATTTGATCCAGGTATCCTGAAGCACCATACCGAAGCTCTTTCTGAGCGAATGTCGGGAAATCTCATCGATCGGTTTACCGTCGATACAGATTTTTCCGGAATCCACGTCATAGAAGCGCATCAGGAGGTTGATAAATGTTGTTTTTCCGCATCCGGTAGGACCTACGATCGCAATACGCATACCAGGTTCAACCTGAAGGTTAAAGTCTTCAATCAGAGATTTACTCTTGTCATAGCTGAAATCTACGTGGTCGATATCCACATTTCCATCCACCTTCTCAAGTACTTCAGAAGAATCGTTTACTTCTTCCGGTTCTTCTAAGAGGTCAAAGATACGTGTCGCACATGCAAGGGCGTTCTGCATTTCCGTGATTACGGATGTAATGTCGTTGAATGGCTTCATGTACTGGTTTGCGTAAGAAAGCAGTACGGAAAGACCGCCGACAGTCAGGGCTCCAAGCGGGATCAGGAATGCACCTGCAAGCGCTACGGCAGCGTAAATAATGTTGTTTACGAAACGGGTGGACGGATTGGTAAGGCTGCTGTAAAATACGGCTTTCTGGCTGTATTCTTTGAGTTCTTTATTGATCTCATCAAAACGCTTTGAAGCCTTGTTCTCATATCCGAATGCCTTGACAACCTTCTGATTTCCGATCATTTCCTCGATCAGAGCAGTCTGTTTTCCACGGGTTTCACTCTGCTTTTTAAACATGGTAAAAGAGCGTGAGGAAATAAATTTTGCCACCAGGAAGCTGAGTGGTGTCAGAAGGATGACCATCAAAGTGATCCACACGTTCTTGGAAAACATGAAGATCAAGGTTACAACAACGGTCACAACGCCGGAAAATAACTGGGTAAATCCGAGCAGTAATCCGTCAGAAAGGATATCAGTATCGGCAATGATACGGCTCACAATATCGCCGGTGCTGTGCTGATCCAGATAAGAAAGCGGAAGCTTCTGGATGTGGCGGATTGCCTGGGATCGGATATCCTGTACAATATGATAGGTCATGCGGTTATTGACAAGGTTCATGATCCAGATTGCGGCTGCAGCGATCACTACGAACAGAAGAATCTGCTTCAGATAGATCCACATCTGGGTAAAGTCTACATTGTGCGCTGCTACGATCTCATCGATCGCATTACCGAAGAGAACCGGCACATAAAGCTGAAGAACCACTGATATTCCGGCAAGGATGATGCTGAGGATCAAGAGGATCCAGTATTTTCCGATATATTTAAAAAGCTTTTTCATTACACTGTCTTTTTTCATACCTATATCTCCCCTCTTTCATATTTTGCACGGTCTTCCGGGAACTGTGAGAAATAGATCTCACGATAAACTTCGCAGGATTTCATAAGTTCATCATGTGTACCGGATCCGGCGAGTTCTCCATTATCTAATACTAAAATCTTGTCTGCCTGGCGGATGCCTGCAACCCTCTGGGATACCAGGAAGGTTGTTGTCTCTCCTTCCAGTCCTGCGAGGGCTTTCCGGAGTGCTGCGTCAGTTGCAAAATCAAGTGCGCTTAAGCTGTCGTCGAGGATCAGGATTTTCGGCTTTTTCACAAGAGCGCGGGCAATGGTAAGACGCTGACGCTGTCCACCGGAAAGGTTCTTTCCGTTCTGCTCGAGCATGAAATCAAGCTGTCCGTCTTTTCCTTCTACGACTTCTTTTGCCTGTGCAACTTTCAGTGCATCCCAGATCTCGGAGTCAGATGCATTTTCATTGCCCCATTTCATGTTATCGCGGATGCTGCCTTTGAAAAGGACGGAGCGCTGCTGTACGATTCCGACCTTGTCGTGAATTTCCTGATTGGTAAGCTCTTTTACATTGCGTCCATTCAGTTTAACGGTTCCGCAGGTTACATCATAGAAACGGGAGATCAGGCTGACCAGAGTGGATTTTCCGCATCCGGTACCACCGATGATACCGACTGTCTGCCCTTTTTTTACAGAGAAACTGATATCAGAAAGGCTTGATGCACCGGCACCTGCATAGGTGAAGGATACCTTGTCGAATTCAACTTCATTTGCAGAAGGATCTGCCTTTGCAGAAGGGGTTTCCGGATAATGCATGGTAGTCCTGATATCCAGGACACCGGCTACACGGTCTGCACATGCCATCGCCTTGTTCAGTGTAATGATCAGGGAAGCCAGCTTGATCAGCTCGACGATCATCTGTGCCATGTAGTTGTAAAGCGCGACAACCTGTCCCTGATGCATGGTTCCGAGATTGACCTGGAGTCCTGCTCTTGCGATCAGGATGACAGTTGCAATGTTGATCAACACGTAGGTAAATGGATTTAACAGGGCGGAAATTCTTCCGACAAATTCATTTAACCTGGTCAGTTCGGTGTTGCTCTTTTCAAATTCATTTACCGACTCTTCTTCGCGGCAAAATGCGCGGATCACGCGGACACCTGTCAGATTCTCACGGGTAAGTCCTGTGACGCGGTCCAGGGCAGCCTGCACTTTTTTGAAAAGCGGGATGCTGACCAGCATAATGAAAATGACGCCGACAAATAAAAGAGGGATCGCCACAACGAATACCAGCGCACATTTAAAGTTGATCGTAAATGCCATGATCATCGAACCGATTACGATAAACGGACTTCTCAGAAGAAGACGAAGTCCCATGTTGATGCCGTTCTGGACCTGGTTGATATCATCGGTCATCCGTGTGATCAGGGTGTCCGTACCGATCGTATCAAGTTCGGTAAATGAAAAGCCCTGAATGTGGTCAAATACGGCCTGTCTTAAATTGGTTGCACAGCCGACACTCGCTCTTGCAGCAAAATACTGTGCGGTAAAACTGCAGCTAAGACCGACTGCAGCCATGAGGATCAGCACCAGGAACATCTTTACGATGTAGCCGTGGTCATTGTTTGCAATACCAATATCAATGATCTTGGCGACAACTACCGGAACCAAAAGGTCAAATACGACTTCCAGCAGTTTGAATAATGGTGCAAGAATACTTTCCATCTTGTATTCTTTCAGATAAACCCAAAGTTTCTTCAAACACACTCACTCCTGTTCTTTACTTCTTAGTTTTTTCTTGACCTACTCATTATAATGCGCTACCATCAATATGAATAATATTGTTTTTATGACGGCTTAATATAAAAAAAGTATAACAATGTGAGTGGCAAAAGGTATTTTGACCTATTTGATACCAGATTGCTACGTGCTTTGCACTCTCGCAATCCTCAAAAACATTCGTAATCCGCTCATTTTTCTTTGAAAAATGGCTACTTACTCATGTTTTACGTGCCCCAAGTTCCAAAATCCTCCTGCAAGCAAGCTTGCGTTGGATTTTAGACCTTTTGACACTTGGTATCATTATACCTTATAAATTCACATTTTGCGGCTATTTTTTATATTTTTGTCTTTTTTTTCTTATTTTTATTATTTACAGTAGTAATGATCGCTGCTCCTGCAAACACTACAAGGCTCACACCTGTAATAATAGCACCTGTTTTTAAACCTTCCGGCTCATAGGTAAAGGAAATTTCATGGTCTCCTTCTGCCAGGTCTGCTGCAATAAATGTATCAAAAACAGGTCTTGTTTCCGTTTCCACACCATCCACAAAAAGCTTCCAGCCCTTGTCATATGGAATACTTGTAAACATGGTCTTATATCCATCAGAATGAATGGTTCCGGAAAGTTCTGTATCCGTCCATTTAGTCAGGTTGATGGGATTTTCATTCATTTTATCATAAAATTCTTTAAAGGCTTCCGGATCAAACCGCCATACTTCTCCCTGAAGGGAAGGATTTCCCTCATCCTCTGAGCGAAGTTCTACATCCGTTCCCTTTACAAGATATCCCAGTTCCAGGAAATAACCTCTGTCTACATTGTCAAAGGACCTGCTCTTTTCTCCCATGGTTGCTGTGACCTTTTCCACTTTCTTGTTGGTCACATACACATAATAATCACCGGAAGTTTCCACTGTAAAGGTAAGTTTCTTGCCTTCTGTAACACTTTCATTGGACACCAGCACATCTTTGGTCCCCAGCACATTGCAAAGGTCATTCTGTACTACCGCAGGATTGCCTGAGTCTAACAGCCAGTTATTCTCCACATCTGCGGGAAGCATAAATGCTACCGGCAGCGTATTCTGATTTTCATAAAGCCACATAGAGCCTTTTCTGCTGATCTGATCCTTTAAACCAGTTACCGGCTGCTGATCCGGATAAATGCCATATCGGATAGAAAACAGGCTGTCTACCAGGGGAGTACTTCCTTTAATACTGTAAGCATTGGTGGAACTTTCGCAGCCCAGCTTTCTCACAAAATCAGTTAAAGAAGCATTTGCTACCGATGAAAACAGGGACGCAGATGGAAAATTCATCCACGCACCATCATTTTTCGTCTTGCTGTCTCCCTTTTCCACTCTGTAGAAAGTATCACATTTAATGCTTTCCGCTAACCTTCTGGTATCCTGATTGTCCTTTACATACGCAGTCCTGCTGGTAGTTGGAAGGCTGCTGACACCAAGGTTTAACGCAGTTTCCACTGCTACTAAAAGCAGGGTCAGCATCATGATCACATCTTCATTCCAGTTTTTCCGCTTATACAGATAAATAAGCCCCATATACAGTGCCAGGAAAATGATGGCTGCATAAAACACAGAAAAATGAAATTGTGCAGAGTTATCCACAAGTTTCTCTGCCATGAGCACAAAGATAATGGCACCCCAGAACGCCCACACCACCTGTTTCCAGGAAGTTTCTTTCAATTCCAGGCAGACCTGATAACACATAGTCAGCACCAAGGCGATATAGATAAAGGACTGTCTGCATGGAAGGCTGTTCGGATAGTGGAATCCATGCCAG
>OJUG01004083.1_pt1 | contig 12207 bp, 7 predicted proteins | sample 1599841 | NCBI WGS metagenome assembly OJUG01 (sample SAMN04168659, study PRJEB22393) | human gut metagenome | biome: human gut microbiome; feature: stool | host: Homo sapiens | collected 2014-05-12 | reverse complement strand
GGGCGCGGGGCGAGGCCAGATTGATGCGCAGATGGCAGGGGCCGTGGAACATCACGCCGTCCTGCACGGCAGCACCGACGGCCCAGCAGGCTTTCTCCACGTCCTGAATGGTCTTGCCGTGGGCGGCGCACCAGTCGGTGCAGTCCACAAAGAGCATATAGGTGCCTTCGGGCTTTGTCACATGGACACCCTCGAAGTGCTTTGCGATGTAGTCACAGGCAAAATCCACATTGCCGGTCAGCGTCTCACAGAGCTCGTCGGCCCACTCATAGCCCTCGGGGCGATAGGCACCGATGAGAGCGTGCATCGAAAGGACGTTCATGGAGTTATAGTGGCAGAGGGAGGATTCCTTCTTGATGCGGTCACGCCACCACGGGTCATAAACGATGTGATAGCTGCCGATGAGACCGGCAAGGTTGAAGGTCTTGGAGGGGGCGTAGAGGGCGGCAGTGCGCATCCGGGCGTCCTCACTGATGGACTGGGTGGGGATGTGCTTGTGGCCGGAGAGGATGATGTCTGACCAGATCTCGTCGGAAACGACGTAGACATTATACTTTTTGTACAACTCCATGGCCTTTTCCAGCTCCCAGCGCTCCCAGACGCGGCCGCAGGGGTTGTGGGGGCTGCACAGGATGGCGGCGTGGATGTGCTCTTCGGCGAGGTGCTTTTCCATGTCGGCGTAATCCATCCGCCAGATGCCATTTTCGTCCTGCACCAGCGGGGAGTGGACGATGTCATAGCCGTTGTTGGTCAGGCAGCGGGTGAAGCCGATGTAGGTGGGGCTGTGGACCAGCACCCTGTCGCCCCGGGAGCAGACGCAGTTCAGTGCGCTGATGACGCCGCCCAGCACGCCGTTCTCGTAGCCGATGGCCTCGGCGGTCAGACCCGTGACGTCGTTGCGGGTCTCTTGCCAGCGGATGATGGAGCCGTAGTATTCGGGCGTCGGGTCAAAATAACCGAAAGCCGGGTGCTGGACCCGCTCGATGACGGCCTGCTGGATGGTGGGCAGGCAGACAAAGTTCATGTCCGCCACCCACATGGGGATGGCATCGAAGCCGGGCTGCGGTGCGTCGGGCGCAAAGCCTTTGCCCAGCCCGTCCACGGCGATGGAGTCCCGGCCATGGCGGTTGGGCAGGGTGGTGAAATCGTACTTCATGGAAGTTCCTCCTGTGGATGCAAAAAAGGCTTTCCCCAAAGGGAAAGCCATAGGTGCAGAAGATCAGCCCTCGATGAGCTCGACGGTCTTCATCTTGACGGGGGTCTTGGGCTTGTCGTTCCAGTCGGTGGGGACGGATGCGATCTTGTCCACGACGTCCATGCCGGCGACGACCTTGCCGAAAGCGGCGTACTGGCCGTCCAGATGGGGTGCGTCCTTATGCATGATGAAGAACTGGCTGCCGGCACTGTTGGGGTTCATGCTGCGGGCCATGCTGATGACGCCGCGGACGTGCTTGATGGGGTTGTTGACGCCGTTGGCGGCAAACTCGCCCTTGATGTTCCAGCCGGGGCCGCCGGTGCCGTTGCCCAGCGGGCAGCCGCCCTGGATCATGAAGTTGGGGATGACGCGGTGGAAGGTCAGACCGTTGTAGAAGCCCTGACCGACCAGCTTCTTGAAATTCTCACAGGTGATGGGGGCAGCTTCCTCGTTCAGCTCGATGTCGATGATGCCGCCGTCTTCCATAGTAATGCGAACCATAGTTTTAACAATGCTCCTTTTATCATAGCCCGTTTCGGGGTGGGTGCGGCAGATGCTCTGCCGAAGCTCCCCTTTAGTATACCATACCTTTTGCAGAGCGCAACGGCGCAGATGCAACCTTTTTGTAAAGAATCACCGCATTTCTACCATATCCTGCCAGAAACGCTTGGGACAGTGGGTCATCCGGCCCTTTTCGTTGTGGCGGGCCTTGATCTCCAGCGTGTCGTAGAACTGCTTCCAGAGAGCCTGAAACTCCTGTTCCCGGGCGCTGGGCGGGGGCAGCTCCAGCGGCGCGGCCAGCTCCAGAAGCTGGGCCTTGTGCTCCTGATAAAGCAATACCGCCTGATGGACCGCGTCGTATATCATGAAGCTCTCTTCCGGAAAGCGGGAGCAGAAATGCCCCCGCAGCAGAGGCAGGATATAGTTTTTGGGGTGGATGACCGCACCCAGCATCCCGTCGTGCGCCTCGAAGCGGACGAAGCCCTGAAACTTGTCCACCTCCCAGTCGAGACTCTTTTTCATCTCGTAGAGCGGGGCCACATCCGGGTGGCCCATCCGCTTGACCGTGCCGGGGCCGAGGGCGAAGGCCAGATGCAGGAAGCGGATGAGCAGCAATTCCTTATCTTCCTGCCCGGAGAGGAAATCCCGGCTGACGAGATATTCCGTCTCCCGGCCCAGTTTCCGGCCAAGGGCCGAAAAGACCCGCTGCGCTCTGGCAGAGTCCGTCTCGATGTCCCGGACGGGGTAGAGGGTGGCCGTCTCCCGCTGGGGCGTCCAGACGGCGAAGGGGATCTCATGCTGGGCGAAACTCTCGAATACACAGCACAGAAAGCCCTCAAAGCTGCCATCGTAGAGGTAGACCACATCGGCGTCGTGGAGCTTCCGGGGCGGCATCACAGTGCTCTCGCCAGACATTGCACCGCCTCCTCCCGCACCATCCGCTGGGCCGCCCGGGGCGGCACGCCCTGCTCCACCAGCCGGTCAACGGCGGGCGGTGCGAACATACTCAGCTGCTCGGCCCCGGCGCTGAAGACGTTGGGGTCGATGAGCGCCCGGGTGATGCGCTCCCGTCCGGCGCTGCCCCGGCCCGGGTGCGCCCCGGAAAAGCCCCGGCAGGTGATGAAATACTGCGCCCGCTTGAGCACGACGCCCATCCGCTTCAGTTCGTCGAGGCCGAGGGCCGACAGCCGCCGGGCGTCCCGGATGCGGCGGGCGCTCTTGGGGCCGATGCCCGGCACCCGCAGCAGCATCTCGAAGGGGGCGCGGTTCACGTCCACCGGGAACAGCCCGTAGTGCTGGACGGCCCAGTTGCATTTCGGGTCGAGATAGGGGTTGAAGCTCTGGTTGTCCTGATCCAGTATCTCGTCGGCCTTGAACTGGTAGAACCGCAGCAGCCAGTCGGCCTGATAGAGGCGGCGTTCCCGCAGGAGCGGCGGCTTCGTGTCCAGCGCAGGCAGGCGGGTGTCGTCCGACACCGGGATATAGGCCGAGTAGAACACCCGCTTGAGGCCGTATTTCTGGTACATCCCCTCGGACAGCTGCAAAATGTGGTAGTCCGTCTCGGGCGACGCACCGACGATCATCTGGGTGCTCTGGCCGGCGGGAGCGAACTTGGGTGCGTGGCGGTAGAGAGTCAGCTCCTGCCTGCTCTCTTCACCCGCCACCGAGATCTGCTTCATGGGCCGGAAGATGGAGTGGCGGCCCTTGTCGGGGGCGAGAAGATGGAGGCTCTGCTCGCTGGGCAGCTCAACATTGACGCTGAGGCGGTCGGCGAGATAGCCCATCTGCTGGATGAGCTCGGGGCTGGTGCCGGGGATGGTCTTGGCATGGATGTAGCCGCCGAAGTGATATTCGTTCCGCAGCAGCCGCAGAACGGTGAGCATCCGCTCGGTGGTGTAGTCGGGGGTCCCCAGCACGGCGCTGGAGAGGAAAAGTCCCTCGATGTAGTTGCGGCGGTAGAACTCGATGGTCAGTTCTGCCAGCTCCCGGGGCGAAAAAGTGGCCCGGGGAACGTCGTTGGACTTCCGATTGACGCAGTAGCTGCAGTCGAAGGCGCAGCAGTTGCTCATCAGGACTTTCAGCAGGCTGACGCAGCGGCCATCAGCGGTAAAGGCGTGGCAGCAGCCCGGCGCATAGCAGCTGCCGATGGTGCCGCGCTTCGCCGGATGGGACGCGCCGCTGGATGTGCAGGCCACGTCATATTTTGCGCTGTCGGCCAAGATGGTGAGCTTGTCCATCAGGGACTGTTCCATAGAAAGATACCTCTCAGAAGGGGATATCTCCCCCTTACCCCCACAGCTGCTGATCGGAAGCGCCGTGGGGCAGGGGAGAGACTCACCACTTGGCCTTCGTCTCGACCACGCGGCCCGCGATGTGCAGGCGGTTCAGGTCCTCACCCTTGATGACCAGCTCGTTGTAAGCGGGGTTGAAGGGCTGCAGAACGACGCAGTTGCCCCGCTGGATATACCGCTTGAGGGTGCCTTCGCCCTCGTCACCGTAGACCAGCACGCCCAGGTCGCCGTTTTCCAGCGTGTCCTGCTTGTGGACAAGGGCGAGATCGCCGTCCTGAATGCGGGGCTCCATGCTGTCGCCGCGCACGACGAGGTAGAAGTAGTTGGAGGGGTCCTTGACGCGGGCATACTCCTGCCCGTAGTCCTCCTCAAAGGCCAGTGCGCCGTACCCGGCCTTCACGGTGCCGATGACCGGGATGAGGCTCTCGGCGTAGTTGCCGAAGAAACGCTCCTCGGGGGTGGTCACGTTGGACACCGGACGGTAGAGCCCCAGCAGGAAATCGGCTGTGGTGCTCAGGATCTCAGCGATGCGGGCCACCGTGGCGGGGTCGGGGGAGGATTTGCCGCTTTCCCACTTGCCGACGGCCTGCTGGGTCACCCCCAGTTTGGATGCCAGCTCAGCCTGACTGATCCCCTTCTGCTTGCGGCACTGCTTCAAAAGCTCTGAAAACGACATGGTCGTACACTCCTTTACTCCGAGGTCAATATTTTGTGCTTTTATTGTACAACGAAAAGATGTTTTTGTAAAGAGAAAAGTGAGCGGACAGCCAAAAAAAGGTTGTCGCATGACGGGGATCTGCAGGGCTGGACGAAAAAGTTTCAATTTGGGCTTGACAGAAGGCCGGAAATCTGGTAAATTAAATAGGCATTCGGTACGGCGTGTGCGAGTGCCCACGAGGAGAGATGTCCGAGTGGTTTAAGGAAGCAGTCTTGAAAACTGCCGTACGGCAACGTACCGTGGGTTCGAATCCCACTCTCTCCGCCATTTTTTATTGAATAAGTGTAACACACTTTGCTCTGGAGTAGTACTCAAGAGGCCGAAGAGGCGCCCCTGCTAAGGGCGTAGGTCGTCTAAACAACGGCGCGAGGGTTCAAATCCCTCCTACTCCGCCAAGAAAAAGCTCGATGGTTCATTGAAACCATCGGGCTTTTTCCTTTGTTATACGGTTTTAGCAGCGCTTCGGAGCGCGGAGGGCTGCTTTTGCGCCCCGGAGCGCAGGGTCATTTCAGTGCATCGGCAAGGATGCTCAGCAGGCGGGGGACGTCCAGCGGCTTTGCGATGTGGCCGTTCATGCCGGCCTTCAGCGCGTTCTGGCGGTCTTCCTCAAAGGCGTTTGCCGTCATGGCAAAGATGGGGATGCCGGCCTTTTTCGCATCCGGCAGGGCGCGGATCCGCCGCGTCGCCTCGTAGCCGTCCATGTTGGGCATCTGAATGTCCATCAGGATCAGGTCATACTGGCCGGGCGCGGCCTGCTCCATCTTCTGGACGGCGATCGCGCCGTCCTCGGCAGAATCCACCACAAAGCCCGCTTCCGTCAGAAACTCCATTGCGATCTCGCGGTTCAGCTCGTTGTCCTCCACAAGCAGGAGCTTTTTCCCCTGAAAGGCGGAAGTCTTCGGTTCCGGCAGGCGGGGAGACACCTCGGCAGAGAACGGCTCAGACAGGATCTTGCGCAGCTCGGAAAGGAACAGCGGCTTCTCGCAGAAGGCGGTCACTCCAGCAGCGCGGGCTTCTTCCTCGATGTCGGCCCAATCGTAGGCGGTCAGGATGATGATGGGGCAGTTGTGCCCGATCACCTTGCGGATCTGACGCACGATCTCGATGCCGTTCATATCGGGGATGAGCCAGTCGATGATGTAGACGCTGAATTCATCGCCCCGCTCCACTGCGTACTTGGTGCGGATCACCGCCTCCTTGCCGGAGATCGTCCACTCCGGCCGCATCCCGATCTTGGACAGCATGGTGCTGACGCTCAGGCAGGTGTCGGTGTCGTCGTCCGCCACCAGTGCGCGCAGCCCTTCCAGCTGCGGGAGCTGCCGCTGCTCCACCTTCTGCTCACAGCGTGCAAAGCAGAGGTCCACGATGAACTCGCTGCCCTTGCCCGGCTCGCTCTCGATGGCGATGGTGCCGCCCATCAGGTCCACGATGTTCTTGGTGATGGACATTCCGAGGCCGGTGCCCTGAATGCCGCTGACAGTGGAGCTTTCCTCCCGGCTGAACTCCTCAAAGATGTGCTTCTGGAACTCCGCGCTCATGCCGATGCCATTGTCCTTGATGCGGAACTCATAGCGGGCATGCCCGGTGGGCGCATCGTTCTTCTGGGCGATGCGGAGGCTGATCATGCCGCCGGTGGGGGTGAACTTGATGGCGTTGGACAGAATGTTCAGCAGCACCTGATTCAGCCGCAGCGGGTCGGTGATGATGTCCTCGTTCTCCACATCCATGGTGTCGATGAAGAGCGACAGCCGCTTGGCCGAGACATTGGGCTGGATGATGGAGCGTACATCGTGGACGAGATCCGGCAGATGCACCGCGCGCTCCTCGATCTTTACTTTTCCGCTCTCGATGCGGCTCATATCCAGCACATCGTTGATGAGGGAGAGGAGGTGCTGACTGGAAGTGGAGATCTTTTTCAGATAGTCCAACACCTGCTCCCGGTTGTCGATGTGGGTCGCAGCCAGAGAGGTGAAGCCGATGATGGCGTTCATCGGGGTGCGGATGTCGTGGCTCATGTTGAACAGGAACTCCCGCTTGGCGCGGTTTGCCGCCCCCTCGTGCTGGAGCGCGATCTCCAGCTTGCGGTTCTGCTCCTCCAGCTGGGTCTGATACTTCTTCTCCTGCTCCTTTTTCTGCTGCTCCATCTCCTGTGCCGAGCGCCTGCGCAGCGTTTGAAGGACGACCACGAGCAGGATATAACCGGCCAGTGCCATCAGGATGGTAGAGACGGACGCACGGAAGATCGTTCTGCCATCTGTATACGCATAGAGGTCAAAGGTACGCCCGTGGCTGTACATCCCGAAATAGGAGCCGGAGCCGTCCCAGCCGCGGGTGTGGGTCAGCATCTCCGCGACCCCGACTTTGCGGATCTCCTGTACCGTCGGGCTGTCCGTGGTGTCCTGCCCGATCAGCTCCGGGCGGTTGGAGGCAATGACCTGATTGTTCTGCACGATGAACAGGGTGCCGCTGGTCTCTTCCGGGTAGCCATCCAGAATGCTCTGGACCGACAGCGCCGTCCCTTCGACAAGCGCCGCCGGGGTGTACCGATAGGTGAGCAGAATGGCCGCGCCGCTGCCTGCCCGGTGTGCCGTCACATCCACGACAGACCCGTCTTCCAGCAGGACGCGCTTCATATAGGTCTTCTGCGGGTAGCGGAAGACATCCAGAGCGGCATCGGTCCTGAGCTGGTCGCCAAACCGGGCATAGCCGACCCCGTTCGCGGTATACTCGCAGAGGAGCGTGCCCTCCGGGTCAAGGACGGAGATGCCGGTGAGCCAGAGCCGTTCGGCTTCCTTTTTCAGGCACTGCGGGTCGGAGAAGTCCAGCGAGGGGTCATCGGCCAGCTCCTGCACCGAGACCGCCGTGCGGCGAAGGGTCTTCGCTGCAACGGTATCGTTGTATTTTTCGTAGCGGGTGGACTGCGATTTGACAAAATTGAGGATCTGGCAAAAGCGCTCTTCCGTTGTGCACAGCGCTTTCCAGTTCGAGAAAAAGATGACGCCTGCCATGAAGAGCACGCCGACGATCAGATAGAGCGCCCAGATCCGCGCAGCCGGAGCGGGCTTATTTTTATGTTCCAATGGTGTCCACCTCCAGATACTGCGAAGGGTTTTCGAGATATTTGCCGACGATCTGCTCCAGCGTGCCGTCTTCGCGCAGCTGCGCAAAGGTATCGTTCAGCTGGCTGTCCAGCCCCCGGCTGTCGTTCGTTGCAAAGGCCACGCCCAGCCCGGTGACGAGCAGCGGCTCGGACAGGATGCGGAACGCCACGGAGTTGTCCTTCATATATTGCAGGATGGTCGTCTCATGGGAGGCGATGGCGTCCACGTAGCCGCAGCCCAGCAGCGCATACTGGACGCTGCGGTCTTCGATGCTGAACACATCGACCCCCTGCGGGAGGCGGGGGTCGGAGCCGCTGAGAAAAAGCTCCTCCGGCTTGCCGGTGCTCTGGACGGCGATGCTCTTTCCGGCAAGGTCGCTGAGGGACTGGATGCTGCTGTCGTCATTCACGGCGACCACCTGACGGCTCACCATGTAAGGCCCGGCCCAGTGGTAGAGCGCTTCGCGCCCCTCCATGGAAAAGCAGCCCCAGATGCAGTCGATGGCACCGCTCTCCACGAGGGTGGTCTTCTGCTCCCAGTCGATCGGCTCGAACCGGGTGGAATACCCCATGCGGCGGAACGCTTCGGTGGCGATCTCCACATCGATCCCGGCGGGAACGCCGTCGTTGTTCAGATAAATATAGGGAGGATAGGTGTCGCTTCCCACAACGATCTGGGGGAGGCCGCCGTCCTTCGCTTTCGTCCCTCCGCAGGAGGTCAGGCCCCCGGCGGCCGCAGAGGCCGCCAGCAGCCCGCACGCGCGCAGAAAGGCACGGCGTGAGATTCTGTGTTTCATTCCTTCTCCTGTTTTTCCTGCATCTGCGGATGCAGCTTTTCGTTCAGTTCGTCCTGTGTGTCCGTCAGGCATTGCAGCAGCAGCGGGTTGAACGCGCCGCATTCGCCGTTCCGGATCATCTGCACCGCTTTCTCGTGGGAGAAAGCCTTTTTATAGCAGCGCTCGCTGGTCAGGGCGTCGTACACGTCGGCCAGCGCGACCAGCTGTGCGCTGATGGGGATGTCGTCGCCCTTCAGCCCATCCGGGTAGCCCCGGCCGTCCCAGCGCTCGTGGTGCCAGCGGGCGATCTCGTAGGCGGTCTGCAGCAGCGGCTCCTCGCCGAAATTTTCCAGCTTTTGCAGCATCTCCGCGCCCAGCATACTGTGGGTCTTGATGACCTCAAATTCCGCCGGGGTCAGCCTGCCGGGCTTGTTGAGGATCTTTTCGTCGATGCCGATCTTGCCGATGTCGTGCAGGGTAGAGGCCAGCGGAATCAGATCCTGCTGTTCTGCAGAAATCGAGTAGTTGTTGCTGATCTCCAATAGACGGTGGAGCAGCATTTCTGTGATGATACGGATATGCCGCACATGAGCACCGCTTTCGCCGTTGCGGAACTCTACGATATGGCTCAGCACACCCACCAGCGTATCCGTATTATTTTCGCGGGCGCGGATCTGGTCGGACACCATCTTCACCAGCCGCCGCTGCTTGGCATACAGCTTGATGGTGTTGGTCGCGCGGCGGTACACGATGCGTGCATCGAAAGGTCGATTGACATAATCACTCGCGCCTAGTTCATAGGACTTCCGAATTACAGCGTTAGAGTCATCACTGGAGATCATGATGACCGGGATGTCCTCGATGGTGTGGTTGGCGTTCATGGCCTTGAGCACCTCGAAGCCATCCATGACCGGCATGTTGATGTCCAGCAGCACCAGTGCGATGTTCCCGGCCTCCGCCTGCATTTTTTCCAGGCATTCTTGTCCGTTTTCTGCTTCAAGAATGCTATAATCGTCGCCCAGGATCTCCTTTAGCAGCATGCGGTTCATTGCGGAGTCATCCACAAGTAAGATCTGCGACTTATTCTGTAAAAGTTTTTCCAGCGCTGCAAGACTATGCCCCGGAACCTCCGCCATGACGGCATTCTTGCGGCACTTTGCCTGATACATCAGCTGGTCTGCCCGGCGAACCGCATTCTCCATCGGGTCGGTGATGGCCTGCATCGTTCCGCCGATGCTCAGTGAGAGGCGAAAATGCGAATAACCGGGTACAGTAGCCTGCTGCACGGCGGCTCTGATCTGCTCCAGCTTGGCCTGCAGGATGTCGCCCGGAATGCCGGGCAGCACCAGCAGGAACTCGTCCCCGCCGTAGCGGATGAGCAGGTCGGAATCCCGGATGCAGGAGCGGATGGCGGCGGCTGCCGCTTTCAGCGCCATATCACCGGCGTAATGTCCATAGGTGTCGTTGCAGATTTTGAAATCGTCCACATCCATCAGCGCGATGCCTGCGGGGCCGACGATACGGGATGCGATATCCTCATAGTAGCGGCGGTTGTATGCACCAGTCAGGACATCGTAGTAAAGTTTTGCACGGTAGCTCTCTGTTGTTTCTTGAAGCTTTTCCTCGGCTTCGGCCTGCATCTCTTCCATGCTGGAGCGCTCGAACTGCCATTGCAGGCGACCGATCAGCAGAATGTTCGCAGCGATACCAAGGCCGATCACGATGAGCTTTTGAAGGTTCAAAGAGGTGTAAAGAAAAAAGCTGTGGTCGGTAGAAAAGAAAAACGCGGAGTATAGGAATGCAATGAGACCGCTTACGATTCCTGCTGCATAGCCGTATTTCACGAGCACAGCAGAAAGAACAACAAAAAGCAGGATATTTGGATTTGGAATATGAAAATTCCAGACGATCAGGCAGATGCTCAATTGGGCAAGTGCCGATAGCAACATAGGCTTGATTTTATTTGGCTGTTGTTCCATACGCAATACCATCCAATACTTTGATTCATCATGATCGCTCTCTCACAAAAAAAGAGCTGGGCCGCAAATGGGCGGCCCTGCTAGGTCGTGAGTGTCGGTCATCTGCGAAACCGTGCGATTCCACTATTTATTTTCGGGGGGGGGGTAACGCGGAAGCGCTTTACCGTCTGCTCCAGTGCGTTGATGTCCACCGGCTTTGAGAGATGCTCGTCCATCCCGGCGTCCCGGCTCTTCTGCATATCCTCAAGGAATGCGTTGGCGGTCATGGCGAGGATGGGAATGGTGCGTCCCAGCGGATTTTCGCCGCTGCGGATGCGCCGGGTGGCTTCGAGGCCATCCATGACGGGCATCTGCACGTCCATCAGGATCATGTCGTACTCGCCGGGCTTGACGCTGGCGAAAGCGTCCACGATCTCCTGACCGTTGGAGCAGATGGTGCAGCGCGCACCCTTGGTCTCCAGCAGCAGCTCCAGAATTTCGGCGTTGATGGCGTTGTCCTCGGCGCAGAGGAAGTTCATCCCGGACAGGGGCGAGACGGCCTCGGCCTCCTCCGGGAGAGCCGGCGCCGTCTGCACCTTGTCCGCCTCGGCGTCGATGGGAAATTCCAGCACGACCTCAAAGCGGGTGCCCTTGCCGGTGGCGCTCTCCACCCGGATGGTGCCGCCCATCAGGTCTACGATGCTCTTGGTGATGGCCATGCCGAGGCCCGTGCCCTGCACCTTGTTGGTGCCGGATTTCTCCTCCCGGGTAAAGGGGTCGAAGAGGGTCTTCTGGTAGGCCGCGCTCATGCCGATGCCATCATCCTGCACGATGAACCGGTATTTGGCGTAGTGCTCGGTATGGGTAAGCTCGTCCACCGCCAACCGGATGTGTCCGCCTTGGGGCGTATACTTGACCGCATTGGAGAGGATGTTCATCAGCACCTGATTCAGACGGTTGGGGTCGGCCAGCACGTTTTCGTGCTGCATATGGGTCTCCACCGTAAAGGTCTGGCGGCGCTGGCTGGCCTGCTGCCGGATAATGCTGTCCAGCTGGCTGACCTGCTGGGAAATGTTCATTTTTTCGATGTTCAGGGTGGTCTTGCCGCTCTCGATGCGGCTCATGTCCAGAATATCGTTGATGATGCCCAGCAGCAGCCGACCGGAAGTTTCCAGCTTGCCCAGATGTTCGGCCAGCCTTTCCGGCTGGTGCAGCTCGTTTTTCATCAGGGTAGTAATGCCGATGATGGCGTTCATGGGGGTGCGGATGTCGTGGGACATATTGGAGAGGAAGTCCGTCTTGGCTTTGCTGGCCTTTTCGGCTACTTCCAGTGCGGCTTCCACAGCCAGCGTGGTCTGGTGCTCGCCCGTGCGGTCGGACATATCCACGATGCACTTTCTTGCGCCCTGCACATCATTGAGGAAGCCGGTCACATGGAGATAGCGAGGCTCACCGGTCTCCTGATTGACAAATTCACATTCCCATTCCTGCTGGACGCCCTGTTCCATCTGCATCAGACTTTCCAGCCGCGATGCACCGCTGTCGTCTCCGGCAGGGTATAGAACGTGGAGATCCTCCTGCACCGCCTCGGGGGAGAGGCCCAGAATGCGCTGGACATTGGGGCTGACGTATTCCGCCTTAGATCGGAAGAGCGTCGTGTAGGGAAAG
>OJUG01004077.1_pt1 | contig 12221 bp, 9 predicted proteins | sample 1599841 | NCBI WGS metagenome assembly OJUG01 (sample SAMN04168659, study PRJEB22393) | human gut metagenome | biome: human gut microbiome; feature: stool | host: Homo sapiens | collected 2014-05-12 | reverse complement strand
CGGTTTTTACAAGTTTTTAAACGTTTTATTTGAAATAGCACAATAGGTTAAATTACGGAGGGAAAATTATGAAGTTAAGAAAGGTTATGGCATTAACCATGGCAGGAGCTATGGTAGCAACAACACTTACCGCATGTGGAAGCAGTTCTTCCAAAACGGAGACAACAGCAGCAGCTGAAACAACAGCCGCAGCAGCAGACGCAACAACCGCAGCAGCTCCGGAAGGTACAGTTGTAATTAACGTTGGTTATGAGAACGCTACAACAGAGCCGGCAGCAAAAGCAGTTGAAAAGTGGAAAGAATTAGTTGAGGAGAAATCGAATGGCTCCATTGAGTTAAAGCTTTTCCCGAACTCTGCATTAGGTAAAAAGACAGATCTTATCGACCAGATGGTCATGGGTGAGAATACGATCACAGTTGCTGATGGCGCATTCCTTGCAGATTATGGTGTACCGGATTTTGGTATTTTCTATGCACCGTTCATGTTTGACAACTGGGATGAAGAGTGGGCAGTTATCGACTCTGACTGGTATAAGGATCTTTGTGATCAGCTTGCATCTAAGGGCGGTATCCGTGTTCTGTCCTCCAACTGGATCTACGGTTCCCGTGACATTATGTCCACCAAGCAGATCACAACTCCGGAAGATCTTAAGGGCTTAAAGCTTCGCGTTTCTTCCAATGACTTATCCATCACATCCTTCAATGACCTCGGTGCAGCTTCTGTAGGTATGGATATGGGTGATGTATATCAGGCCCTTCAGGCTGGCACGATCGATGCAGTTGAGAACCCGGTTGTTTCTCTTGCAAACCGTTCCTTCCAGGAAGTTGCAAAATATGTAGTTCGTGATGGACACATCCTTGCAACATCTATGTGGATCTGTGGTGAGTCCTTCTACAACACACTTACAGATGAGCAGAAACAGATCCTTTCTGAATGTGCAGATGAGGCTGGTCTCTACAACAACGAGCTTCAGGATGACGCGACTGAAGATGCTTTAAAGAAGCTTGAGGAAGCTGGCGTAACTGTTACAGAGCTTACAGACGAGCAGAAAGCCGCATGGATCGAGGCTGGACAGTACTTCTACCAGAACGATACAGCGAAGCTTGGCTGGAGCGATGGACTGTATGACACAGTAAAAGCAGCAGCAAAGGCAAACTAATAGTTTCATAAAACAGTCAGCAAACGAGCGGGGGACGGGGATTGCTCCCGATCCCCGCTTTTATATGTCGGCTGGGAGGTAAAACATGGAAAACAAAAAGAACTGGAAAGTCATGCTGCTGAACATTGATGTTGTAATCGCATCTGCAGCAATGGTGCTTCTTGTGGCATTGACATTCTCTGGGGTAATTGCCCGCTATGTTGTGGGCCGCCCGTTCGGCTGGATCGAGGAAGTGCAGGCCGCCTTGATCGTATGGGTTATTTTTGGCGCTGCCGGTGCGGCATATCGTACTGCTAACCATGCGGCTATCGAGATCTTCTATGAAATGTTTCCGAAGATGGTACAGAAGATCCTGAATGTTTTCATTCTTCTGGTCAGCATTGGTACTTTATTATTCTTAGCGAAGACAAGTATTGATTATATCAATATGTTTGCGGCAACTGGACGTAAGACAGCAGTTCTTCATTTATCTTATCAGCTGATCTACTGCCTTACACCGATTTCCTGCATATGGCAGCTTTACAACTTTGTAATCGTTAATTTCTTTGGCTACTCTGAAAAAGAAGTCATTGAATCGATCTCAGAAGAAGAATTCGAGGAGGCGAAAAAGAAATAATGAATCACGTTATTGTTATTGCAGCAATTGCCCTTCTGGTTCTGCTGTTTTTAAAAGTTCCGGTATATATTTCGGTTCTCGCCGCTTCGGTAATTTATTTCATTGGAAGCCCGAATGTGAATTCCATGGTATTTGCACAGCAGGTACTGGCAGGATCACAGGGACTGTCCCTTTTGGCAATTCCGTTCTTCGTTATGGCCGGTGTATTTATGAACTATACAGGCGTTACGAGAAGAATCATGGAGTGCTGTAATGTTTTAACTTCTCGTTGGTATGGTGGACTTGCACAGGTTAACGTTCTGTTATCCACACTTATGGGCGGTTTATCCGGATCCTCTCTGGCAGATGCAGCTATGGAATGTAAAATGCTCGTTCCGTCCATGGAAGCAGAGGGATATTCAAAACCGTTCTCCACGGTAATCACCGCAGCCTCCGGAATGATCGTTCCGTTAATCCCGCCGGGAACCGGACTTATCATTTATGCATGTATCTGTAACATTTCTGTCGGAAAACTTTTCGTCGCTGGAATTGGACCGGGTATCGTTCTGAGCGTTACGTTAATGATCTTTACGCGTTTCGTTTCAAAGAAACGCGGATATATGCCGCATCGTACAACCAAGATTCCGGTAAGCGAGAAATGGGCAGCAATCAAACCAGCTATCTTACCGTTGCTTCTTCCAATTATCATCATTGGCGGTGTTCGTATTGGCGTATTTACTGCAACTGAGGCCGGTACGGTCGCAATTGTTTACGCATTGATACTTGGTATCCTTTATCATGAGATGAAGGTTTCTGATTTCGTTAAGGGCTGCAAGGAAACAGTTACGACAACATCCTCCATTATGCTGATCGTAGCGGCTGCATCCTGCTTCTCCTGGATCCTCACAAAGGAGCAGATTCCGCAGACCCTTGCAAGCTGGATGACAAGCGCGATTTCTAATAAGTTTATATTCCTTCTGATTTGTAACGTATTCCTGATTGTTGTAGGAATGTTTATCGAGGGTAATGCCTCCATGATTGTACTTGCTCCTCTTTTACACCCGGTAGCTGTTGCGTTTGGTATCGATCCGGTACACTTTGCAATGGTTTATATTTTCAACTGTACGATTGGTGCTTTTACACCGCCTATGGGAACTTTGATGTTTGTAACCTGTGGCGTTACAGGTTGCCGTACAAAGGACTTCATCAAGGAAGCAAAACCGTTCTACCTGTTATTCCTGATCGATATGCTGGTACTTACATACTTCCCGCCGCTTACAACATTCCTGGTTGACCTGATTTACTAATCGTATTAAAATGAGCTTTTGCGTACGGGATATATCCCGTACGCAAATTTGCTTGAACTTCACAAAGAAAGGAATCCGTTATGAGAGAAAGACAGTTTGTGGCAGACATGGTAAAGGATACCTACGTTCCTAAAATGTTCCGCGTAAAACAGACTTTTCCGCGTCCAAAGATCGAACCGGAAGAGATCCCAGAAATCATTGAAAATTTACTCAACCAAGAGAAATTTGCTTCCCGTGTAAAGCCGGGAATGCGTATTGCAATCACCGCCGGTTCAAGAGGTATCGCTAATAATGCCCTGACAACAAAGTGCATTGCGGATTTTGTAAAATCCAGAGGCGCACATCCGTTTGTAGTACCGGCCATGGGAAGCCATGGTGGCGCAACTGCAGAAGGACAGAAGGCGATTCTTACTGGTTATGGAATTACAGAAGAATACATTGGCTGCCCAATCATTTCATCCATGGAAGTAAAGAAAATCGGTGTAAATGACGAAGGCGGAGATGTCTATATTGATAAAAATGCGGCAGAAGCAGATGGAATTATTTTAGGGTGCAGAATTAAACCGCATACAGCATTTCGTGGCCCGTACCAGAGTGGTATGATGAAGATGATGGCAATTGGACTTGGAAAACAGTATGGAGCAGAGGTCTGCCACGAGGCAGGATTCAAGAATATGGGCAAGAATGTTCCTTTGTTTGGAAAATGCATCATCAAGAATGCTCCGATCCTGTTTGCTGTTCCGACAATTGAAAATGCATATGATGAGACCTGTAAGATTGTTGCTGTTGCTGCTGAAGATATTGAAGCGTTAGAGCCAGGACTTTTACAGGAGTCAGCAGATCTGATGCCAAGAATCCTTGTGGATTCATGTGATGTGCTGATTGTGGACCAGATCGGCAAGAATTTCAGCGGTGATGGCATGGATCCGAATATTACAGGTACGTTCTGCACTCCGTATGCAACGGGTGGAATTGATGCCCAGCGTGTTGCTGTACTTGATCTGAGTCCGGAAACTCACGGAAACGGAATAGGACTTGGATATTCCAGTGCAACGACCAAACGTGTATTTGATCAGCTTGACCTTGCTTCCATGTACCCGAATGCAATCACATGTACTGTCCTTGGAGGCGTTCGTATTCCGATTGTTATGGAAAGCGATAAAGAATGCATTCAGGTATGCATCAGAAGCTGCAATGAGATCGATAAAAAGAATCCGCGTGTTGTCAGAATTCATAATAGCCTTCATATTGATCATATCTGGCTGTCTGAATCTTACTGGGAAGAGGCTCATCATATTCCGGGAATGACGATTGAGTCCGAGCCTGAAGAGATGCCGTTTGATGAAGACGGAAATATGTGGTAAACAACAGCTTTCGATTAAATTATATAGTTTTCAATAAGATGGATAGTTCCTTGCATGATATAAGGAATATTACCCCAATACATTATAAATAATATAGAAAGGATTATAAGAGTTATGGAACGCTTAAATTATGATGTTCTCAAAAAATCTGGTTATGATGGATATGTATTAAAAGACGCACCGGAGAAAGTTCTTCAGTTCGGTGAGGGAAATTTCCTTCGTGCTTTCGTAGATTACTGGTTCGACCTTGCAAATGAGAAGGCAGGCTGGAACGGAAAGTGCTGCCTGGTACAGCCGATCGCTCCAGGTCTTGCAAAGATGATCAACGAGCAGGAAGGTCTCTACACACTGTACCTTCGCGGAAGCGAGAACGGACAGAAGGTAGACGCTAAGAGAGTGATCTCCAGCGTAAACCGCTGCTTAAATCCGTATGAGAAAGAGGATTACGAGAAGATGATGGAGGTTGCTGCAAGCGACGATCTTGAGATCATCGTTTCCAACACAACAGAGGCTGGTATTCAGTATGATCCGTCCTGCAAACAGGATGACTGCCCGCCGTCCAGCTTCCCGGCAAAATTAACTCAGGTTCTCTATCATCGTTACAAAGCAGGAAAGAAAGGTATCATCATGCTTGCCTGCGAGCTGATCGACAATAACGGTAAAGAGCTCTTAAAGTGCGTAAACCAGTACATCGAGCAGTGGGGACTTGAGGACGGATTCAAGAAGTACGTAAATGAAGACTGCACATTCTGCGGTTCCTTAGTAGACCGTATCGTTCCGGGCCGTATCAAAGACGCAAACGAAGTTGCTGAGCTTGAGCAGAAGAACGGCTACGCTGACCCGCTTACAGATGTCGGCGAGGTATTCGGCGTATGGGTTATCGAAGGCGATGAGAAGTTAAACGACATCCTTCCGTTCAAGAAAGCAGGACTTCTTGACAAAGTATTCGTAACACCGGATATGAGCCCGTACAAGAAGAGAAAAGTTAGAATCTTAAACGGCGCTCACACAGGTTTCGTACTCGGCGCTTACCTTGCAGGCGAGAACATCGTTCGTGACTGTATGCATGACGAGGTCATCAAGGGCTTCATGAACAAGATGCTCTACGATGAGGTTATCCCGACACTTCCGCTTGACAAGAACGACTTAATGCAGTTCGCATCCGCAGTACAGGATCGTTTCAACAACCCGTTCGTTGACCATGAGTTAATGAGCATCTCCTTAAACTCCACATCTAAGTGGAAAGCAAGAAACATGCCGTCCTTCCTTGAGTACATCAAAGAGACCGGTAAGCTTCCGGAGTGCCTGACCATGTCCTTAGCGGCTTATATCGCATTCTACAGCAATGACATCCAGGCTCTGACAGACGCAGGTCTTGTTTGCAAGCGTCCGGCCGGCAACGAGTACACCGTAAGCGATGACAGATGGGCACTTGAGTTCTACTATGCGCACAAGGATGACTCCGCAGAGGCTCTTGTAAACGCAGTTCTCACTAACGAGAAGATGTGGGATCAGGATCTCACAAAGATCGCTGGTCTTGAGGAGAAGGTTGTCGCTGACCTTAAGAAGATTCGCACGGAAGGAGCAAAGGCTGCATTTGCAAGCTGCCTTTAATTAACATATGAAAGTAATTCAGATTTCCAGACTGGATAACGTAGCGGTCGCTCTTCACCCAATTAAAAAAGGTGAGGAGGTCACTGCAGGCGGCATCACAGTCACAGCGCTTGAGGACATCCCACAGGGCCACAAGATCGCGTTAAAACCGATCAAGAACGGTGAGAATATCATTAAATACGGCTTTGCCATCGGTCACGCGACAGCAGACGCAGAGGCCGGTGCATGGATGCACACCCACAACGTGAAGACAAATCTGGAAGGAGAGATGGAGTATACCTATACTCCGTCCCTCGACTTCCCGGAAAAAGTTGAGCCGGAGACCTTTATGGGCTTCCGCAGAAAAGACGGCCGCGCGGCGATCCGCAATGAGATCTGGATCATCCCGACCGTAGGCTGTGTCAATGATATCGCAAAGAAAATGGTCCGCGACAATCAGGATCTTGTGAAAGGCACCATTGACGGACTCTATACATTCCCGCATCCGTTCGGCTGCAGCCAGACAGGCGCAGATCATGCACAGACAAGAAAGCTTCTTGCAGCCCTTGTCCGTCATCCGAACGCAGCCGCTGTTCTCGTATTGGGACTTGGCTGTGAGAACCTGACCCACGAGCAGTTCCTGAAAGAGCTTGGCGATTACGACCATGATCGTGTAAAATTCCTGACCTGTCAGGAAGTGGATGATGAGTTTGAGGCAGGAAGAAAGCTTCTTGAGGAATGTTCCGCATACGCGGCGCAGTTTGAGAGAGAGCCGATCCCGGTCAGTGAGCTTGTTGTCGGCATGAAGTGCGGAGGCTCCGACGGACTTTCCGGCATCACCGCAAACCCGACTGTCGGACGTTTCAGCGATATGATGGCAGCCAGAGGCGGTTCTACTGTGCTTACAGAGGTTCCGGAGATGTTCGGAGCGGAAGGTTTCTTAATGAACCGCTGTGTAAATAAAGAAGTATTCGACAAAGCCGTCAACATGATCAACGGCTTTAAGAACTACTTCATCAGCCACCACGAGGTCGTATACGACAACCCGAGCCCAGGAAACAAGCAGGGCGGTATCACCACCCTTGAGGATAAATCCTGCGGATGTGTCCAGAAGGGCGGTACAGCCCCGATCATGGACGTTATCGGCTACGGTGATCCTGTTGTCACAAAGGGACTTAATATGCTTTACGGACCGGGCAATGATCTGGTATCTGCAACAGCCATGACGGCTGCCGGAGCGCACATGATCCTGTTCACAACAGGTCGCGGAACACCGTTTGGTGCACCGGCTCCGACCTTAAAACTGGCGACAAACAGCCAGCTTGCGGAGAGAAAGAAAGGCTGGATCGACTTCGATGCCGGTCCGATCGCTGACGGCGAGACCATTGATGATGCTGCGAAGAGACTTCTGCAGCTTGTGATCGAGGTTGCCGGCGGAAAACAGACAAAGGCTGAGGAGAAAGGCTTCCGCGAAATCTCCATCTTTAAAGACGGTGTTGTGCTGTAATAACAGCTTCACAATTTTTTATGTTTCCCTTATAGAGACACCTGTTTCTGGTCAGAGATGACCGGAAGCGGGTGTCTTTTTGAGTAATAGGAACTTCCGGGGAATTCCTTATTACATAAAAGGCACTCATGCGCCAATGATGCGCACTCGTGTGAGGATGCAGATTGTCGCAAGCGACCGCGCGAGGCGCGGGAATGTGCCAGAGTACATTCATTTTACGGAGCGTCCTAAAAAGCCACTTGCGGCAGGTTCAGTGGGCGTCCGCGTGGGATCGTTCCTATATTAAAAGACCCAGGCAGTGTCCTGTGAGAGACACTGCCTGGGTAAGTAGGGGGAGTAATGGATATGAAGATTGGAATAAGTCTGTAAGTCTGCACTTACCATGCCGGGTAAAGGGCAGGACTAAAAAATGTAATTACGATGTATGGTTCTCCGGAACAGTTTCCGCGTCTGGTGTGGACGGTATTGCTGAATCACCCGTGCCGGAACTTAAATCAGAAGTACCGGATTCGGGTTCTGCGGCTGCGGGATCTGCAGTCTGTTCACGATGTATAGCCGGGATCGTAAGTCCGCTGACATTAATATTCCGGTTCACCTTCGCGTCATACGTCTGCGCCTTCAGGATATCCCTGAAATCCACACCGGTGGCTTCGGACATGGTGTCAAATACCTGCTGCATGACAGCTGCTGTATTTCCGGAGATCTCGCTGACTCCGCTTCCGTTTGTGCCGTTTGCACCGCCGGTTCCGTAGATATTGACCTTGTCGATAGAGGACAATGGCTTCGCGATCTCTGCGGCCATCTGCGGCATGATGCCAACTAACATCTCGACGATAGCAGCGTTATTGTACTTCGCGTAAGCTTCCGCTTTTTTCTCCATACCTTCCGCCTCAGCGACGGCTTTTGCCTGGATCGCCGCCGCCTCCGCCTCTCCGCGGGCACGGATTCCGGCGGCTTCCTGTTCCGCCTGATATCTTGCGGCATCTGCCTTCGTGCGCATGGCTTCCGCCTCTTTTTCTAACTCATATTTTCTGGCTTCCGCTTCGCGCTGGCGTTTTGCAAGCATCGCCGCCGCTTCCTGCTCGACCTTGTAGCGTTCCGCATCGGCTTTCTTGTTGACTTCCGCGTCTAACTGCTGCTGCTGTACGGCAACTTCCTGCTTCCGAAGCTCTGCTTCGCGCTCCGCCTTTGCGATCTGGGCATTCACGGTAGCTGTCTGGATCGTTTTTTCCTGTTCCTGCTTCTGGATCTCATAAGCAGCGTCCGCCTCCGCTTTCTTCGTGTCGGAGTGCTTCTGAAGCTCTGATTTACGGATCTCCAGCTCATTATTTTTCTCTGCGATCTCTGTCTCTGCAAGTACGCGGGCATCGTTGGCAGATTTGTTCGCTTCTGCCTGGGCGATAGCGATATCGCGGTCTGCCTGGGCTTTTGCGATCGCGGCGTCCTTCTTGATCTTTGAGGTATTGTCGGCACCAAGATCCCGGATCAATCCATTATCGTCAGTGACATTCTGGATATTACAGGACAGGATCTCGATTCCCAGCTTATCCATATCCTTCGATGCCTTTAGCATAACCTGATCAGAGAAGGAATCCCTGTCGGTATTGATCTCCTTTAAGGAGAGAGTACCGATGATCTCACGCATGTTTCCCTGAAGGGAATCCTGGAGATCCATGGTGATATCCTCGGGTTTCTTATTTAAGAAGTTTTTTGCTGCCAGACGGATCCCTTCCTGAGATGGGGTGATCCGTACCTTGGCAACCGCATCGACATTGACATTGATAAAGTCATTTGTCGGAACAGACTGTTCCGTCTTGATATCGACGGTCATCTGCCCGAGATACAGGCGATCCATCCGTTCAAAGAACGGGATCCGGATTCCGGAACGTCCGATGAGGATCTTCGCGTCATGCTTAAGACCGGAAATAATATAAGCCTGATCCGGCGGAGCTTTCACGTATCCACATACGATGAGGACAAGGATCAGAATCAGAATGACTGCAATGGTGATAGGGATGATCAGATGATTCAAATTCATAGAAACTCCTTTCTGGACCTTGACTTTTGTTGCAAAATTCTCATGTGTAACAGAAAAGTTTGAGGAATTTCCTGTTACATATAAAGGCACATTCCTTTTCGTTAAATTCACAGTATCAGATAATATCAGAAAATACAATACATTAAAATAAGATGTAAGAATACGTAAGAGGAATGTAATTGGAATGCCATAAATTTGCCACATAGATACACTTTTCTTAAAATTGAACACTGCAGGTTGATAGTGGAAAAAGTTATGGTATATTGATAGATAGAAGAGGTGGATCGTGTCGAAATATAAAATGGGCTGCATTGGTTGCTTACTGTTATGTACCACTTGAAAGATGTGGGAGTATTTTCGACTGAGATAAAAGGGAGGGATCGCATGGATACCAGGATCTGGATGCAGGAGTCGTTTTGGGAGAGTACAGAGGAACAGAATGTGAAAGAGAGTCCGCAGGAAAACGCTGGACATCTCTCAAAAGACCAGTATGAAAACGGCAGAAATAAGCCGGTGGATCAAAAGACAAGTCTCTGGAAGCAGACGTATGAGAATATTCTGGTTGGGATGGGATTCTGCGTGATCAAACTGAATTTTCTTCTGTTATATTATATTCTGCCGTTCATAGGAATCCTTATGATATTTGCAGGATTACGGAAATTGAAGCAGGAAGATAAATGGTTTAAGGCGGGGTATGCTGCGGCAGCGATCAACGTTGTGATTACAATGATTTCCATAGTGAGTGGAACTTTTATCAACAGAAGACAAATTTATGATACATATATTTGGCAATTCATGCTCTTATGGACATTTGCATTGCCGCTGATCATAGCATCCTGTTTTTTTTGCGGCATGCAGACAGAGCTGAAAAAGCGGGAGAAGGAAGCGGACAACAAAATCCTGATCCATTTAGTGATCTGGTATGCAGTCGTTATACTGCTTATGAACATGAATGACAGCGGTTGGATCATTGGAATCGCTGTTCTTGCGACATATATTGGAATTCTTGTGGAGTTAAAACATACCGCTGAGAATCTGGAAAAGGCAGGGTATGTATTGGAAGAGCCTCCGATGCGTGTCTCCAACGGGAAGTGTGCGGCAGGGGCAGTTGTTCTAACCGCAGCAGGACTTGTAATCGGAACCATATTCTTTGGTTCCTACCATATGAGATGGAACGAGGTGAAAGCACCGCAGGATCCGGCATACGAGGAGATAAAAACGCATCTGGTCTCGATTGGATTTCCGGAGGATATTCTGGATGATCTGAAGGAGGAAGATCTCTTAGCGTGCAAGAACGCCAGACAGGTACGATTGCAGCAAACGGATTATCCGATCAATGACGGAGAGCAGATCGTCACAAGATCAGAAGGCTACACGCAGTATTCGCGGGAGTATCCTCATAAAGAACTGAGACTCAGTGGAATTGCAGTAGAACTTGAGCAGGAAGGGCACTGGAAGATCATCCATCATTTTCTGTGGAATGAAGATCCGGGCTTTCGTGGTACAGAGGCTTTGCAGCTATATCCGGCATGCCGGGAACGGAATGGTGGCTGGCTCGAAGAAGGCGGGCTGACCGGACAGGTCCTTTATGATAAGAAGGAAATTTCCTATGCCGCGGATTACGCGTCTCTGGAAAACGAGACTTATGATATGGGGCAGAGCTGGCCGTTTTATGAGAGCCGGGAGACGAGCAGTATCTTCGCAGAGTTCTCGATGCCATGGCGCGGGGAGCGATGCCGTGGATACGTATCTTATGGCATCAGGGAAAAAGAGAAGGACTGGTGGATCGATTCCTGGCTGAACTATACGCATCAGAAGAGCATTCTGCAATATCCGGTCATGACGGCAGCACAGAACCGAAAACAGGGCGGCTGGCTGGATAACCTGGTATTCTTCACGGTACAGGATGCGCTGCAGGTACTTCCGGGAGAAGAAACTGATTAAAGAGTGTGGAAAATCAGGAGAAAAATTGACTGCAACGGTTTGATGCGTGTTTGCACTTACAATGTTAGCGGTAAATATAGGGACTGAGAGACAAAATTTCTGCCGGAGAATTCAATTCAGGTTGGGCTTTTGCGTGTGATTATAAAGCAAGTGAATGGTAGAGGCAGTTGTTCTGTTGGGGATAAGATCCACAGAATAACTGCTTATTTGATAGATTATCCACATATGGTATTTATAAACAGGGGTAATAACAAAATGTAGATATTGCACATACAAAAGAAAAAACTTTGAAAAAAACTGGAAAAAGAGGTTGACTTTTCCGTGGGGATTTGATATTATAATACTCGCCTTGAGCGACAGGGCAAAACTTATTAAGAGTCATTAAGAAAACTTCTTAATCTCTCAAAAAAAAGTTTTAAAAAGTTCTTGACAAACCGGAAACGGTATGATAGAATAAACAAGTTGCTGCTGAGAACGAAAAGCGACAACAAAACAAAGTTCCTTGAAAACTGAACAGTATGTAAAACCCTGAAAATTCTTATAAAAATGGTCTTTGGTTTAGACCATGAATGAGAACATTCAGAACAAAACCTAACAAAACAGTAGAACGGTTTAAAAATTAGCCAAGCTAAGTTTTGAACCTGGATACAAACACTTTAACATGAGAGTTTGATCCTGGCTCAGGATGAACGCTGGCGGCGTGCCTAACACAT
>OJUG01004067.1_pt1 | contig 12237 bp, 10 predicted proteins | sample 1599841 | NCBI WGS metagenome assembly OJUG01 (sample SAMN04168659, study PRJEB22393) | human gut metagenome | biome: human gut microbiome; feature: stool | host: Homo sapiens | collected 2014-05-12 | reverse complement strand
ATTAAAGAAGCAGATATTCATGAGATTGCCGAGATCTTCGTAGATAAACGCTTTGCGGGCAAATCCGTGGAAGAAATGGAAGAGGCAGAACAGGTCACGATCTTCCTCATTCTGCGGGAGGATCTGTCCATTCTGCCTCAAAAAGATACGATATTAAGGTTAAATGACATCATTGTCATTCGCGGGGAGAATTCCTAATTTGTCTCCGTCGCTGCAGTTTCCGTTTCCACAGCTTCCGTGGTTTCTGTTTCAGCAGTCTCCGTCGCTTCGGTACTTTCTGTTTCTTCGGTAGTCTCCTCCACCAGATCATCCAGTGTATAATTGAAACCGGTCACTACGTTGGTAGTCACGACATACACTTTCATTTCCGAGGGGAATGCAATGTAATACTGGCTGGTCATGGAATTCAGATTACCGACATTAATGATCACGCTGCGATCTGCAGTCTCGTACTGAATGGTACGCTCCGGATCCGCCAGTCCGTACTGTGACATATCCGTCACATTTTCAATCACCTGATCTGCCTTTAACGGTGCCACCTTCAGGATCATAGCCTTGATACGCTCCTGATTCAGATTAAGGGAATGATCGTCCGTATAGTACCATGTTTCATCCTTTTTTTCAAAGGCATAGGTCTCTCCCTCATATACATAGCGGAAGCTGGTAATATCATCGGAGTTTACATCCAGCACCGTCTCCTGTGTATCCTCGGTGATGGAAGTCGCAGACGATGCATTTTTATTATACTGGCGGATGCCCAGGAATGCTGCCGCCAGCACCACCAGTGCCAGCAGCATTCCGATCATCTGTCTTTGTTTCTTTTTCATATCTATATCTCACGCCTTTCAATTATTTCTTCCGTCTGCGGAACCAGATCACAAATCCGGCGATCATACAACCGACAGGCAGTATCACAGTAACCAGCAGCCCCAACAACAGAATCTGTGCGGAATCCACTACCAGATTAGAGACCTCATAACTTTTTACCGGAATAGATACCGAGGTCTCATGATCTGCCATTCCACTGAAAGTATTGGTGAACAGGGTCAGGTTCGCACCGCTGACGACAGAATTTGCATCATCCGTGAACAGCTGCTCGCAACCGTACACGACCAGTGTAGCATCCCCATTATCCAAAGTCTTTACTGCCTCAACACCTAATGCGAAGGGACCATTCACATCATTTTCACCCTGTGAAAAATCCTGTGTATTGTTGACATCCTGTTTTGCAAAAGAGCTGTCGGAGGTGCTCAAGAATACATCATAGGTAATATCGCCGGTAGCTGTCTCGTCGGTACTTACTTCCTCTGGGACGATGATGCCCTGAGAATACGGCAGGAACAGATATTTTCCGTAAGTGCCGGAGGTATAACTGTCAGAGCTCTGTGTCGGCAGGATATAATACGGACTTCTGTAGTAGCCGTTGGAATCATTCTCCACTACCAGTCCTTTGGCAATGCTCAGATTCATGTAGCTTAAGATAGCATCTATATTGGGTGTCTCCTCATCGGTATAACCGGTCACCAGGATGACCTTACCGCCATTATCCAGATAATCGATCACCTTATCCTTGTCATCGGAAGAGAAATCACTGGTGGCGCCGTTGATGAACAGACAGGCCGCATCGTCGGGGATAGCATCCAGATCCATCAGATTCACGGTCTCATAATCCACATTTTCCTTGTTCAGTGCGGATGTAAAAGTGTTGCTTAAACTCAGTTCATTATGTCCTGTTGTCATATATACCTTGGGCATATCATCATTTAACACATAATCCAGCGCACTGGTGATCTGTCCTTCGCCATCATAACCGGTAGTCGTGGTGTTATAACTGTAGGTCGAATAGTCAAAATCATAGGAAGACTCATAGACATCGTTATAATCAATGACCTTGCTGCGCTTGTCGCTGACCACGATCAGGCTGTTCGTGCTGATGTTGCCGGTGGTGTACTGGGTATAGAACATCGGGTTAACGGTGGGATCCACATATTCCACGGTGATATGATCCGACAGATCATCATATCTCTGTAAAGTCTGCCCCAATGTGGTATCCTGATTGTCCTGATTTACCAACACATAGATTGTCACATCATCCTGCATATTTTTCACATAGTCAACGGTCTGATCTGTCAGGGAATAGAGCTTCTGGCTGGTCATGTCGATCGCTGTCCAGCTGGAAGGCATCTCGCCCATGATAATATTAACGACTACTACCAGTGCTACTGCTACAGCGATCATACCGGTACTGTAAGCACTGAAGCTTAAGTTCTTCACGGACATGCTGTAACGGCGTTTCTGAATGGACTGTACCGTCAGGAACAGAACCAGAGCCGTAACGGATACATAATATACGATAGAAGATACATCCAGTGTACCGTTCAACAGGTTGGAAAATGGTGTGTAAAGGTCAAAGCAACGCAGCAGCTTTGTCAACAGATTGCCGGTACTGGAAATAATGGAGCAGATGGAATCCATCATATATCCCAGGAACAATACTAAAAATGTAAGTACTGCTGCGATGACCTGGCTCTCTGTCACGGAAGACAGGAACAGACCGATGGCAATGGCGGTCATCCCGAAGAGGAAATATGCCAGGATCGACAGATAGGCCTCTCCCATGGGAACACTGCCGTACTGCGCCATGATCAGCGGGTAAAAGCAGATGATCGCTACGGGAATGGCAAATATAGTTAACAGCGCCAGGAATTTTCCCATAACGATGCCGCCTACGGACACCGGTGCCGTCAGGATCAGCTGATCCGTCTTGCTCCGCTTTTCCTCCGCCAGAATACGCATGGTCAGGATCGGCACGGTCAGCATGAATAAAAAGGTAACGCTGGATACCACATACGCAAAATAAGGATATCCGTTCATCAGGTTATAAACGCTAAAATACAGTCCCAGGAAAAACAGGGTGACTGCAATAAATAAAAATCCGATAAAGGAACGGAAATAGGATTTCAATTCTCTCTTATAAATGGCTAGCATATTATTCCGCCTCCTTTGTAGTTACAGTTTCTTCGGCTTCCGGCTTTTTTCTTTTTGAGAATAGTTTGTGCTTCTCCGACTGTGTAGGTGCTACATCCTCGGTCAGTTCCAGGAAGATGTCTTCCAGAGACTTCTCCGCATGGGTCATCTCTAAAATAGGCAATTTTGCTTCTGCCAGTGCATAGAATACCTGCTCTCTGATGTCGGTATTTTCTTTGGAGATCACTTTCAGTTTTGCAATATTTTTGGGAGCCTCAGTATTTTCTTCGATCCGGTCGATCTGTGAGATCTCCTGCAATGCGCTCTTCACCGCAGCGGCGCTTCCCTTTACTTCCAGGTCCAGTTCCATGGAACCGCTCATCAGCTTCTGCAGATTCTCCGGGGAATCGCTGGCGACCAGTTTGCCGTGGGCTATGATCATAATATGGTCGCAGACCGCACTGACTTCCGACAGGATATGGGAGCTGAGGATCACGGTGTGATCCTCGCCAAGCTTGCGGATCAGATCACGGATCTCGATGATCTGTTTCGGATCCAGGCCTACGGTAGGCTCATCCAGAATGATGACCTCGGGGTAGCCCAGGATTGCCTGTGCGAGACCGACTCTCTGCCTGTAACCTTTGGACAGGTTCTTGATCAGACGCTGCTGCATATCCGTGATCTGCGTCATCTCCATAACCTCACTGATCTGCTGTTCCCGTTCCTTTTTCGGAACTTTTTTCAGCTCTGCCACGAATTCCAGATACTCCCTCACAGTCATGTCAACATACAGAGGCGGAAGCTCCGGCAGATAACCGATGGCACGCTTTGCCTCCTCCGGATCCTTCTGCACATCCTTGCCGTCAATGGTCACCGTGCCCTCCGTGGCTGCCAGGTAACCCGTGATGATGTTCATGGTCGTGGATTTACCTGCGCCGTTAGGACCAAGAAAGCCGTAAATCTGTCCCTTTTCCACACGAAAAGAGAGATGGTCTACGGCAATATGGTCACCATATTTTTTTGTAAGATTGCTTACTTCTATCATATTTGCCTCCCTGATATGGTGTGATCCCCCACCTGATATCTATGATGATATCCCCGAATTGCTTCGCAGCAAGCTGCTCTCGCAATCCGAAAAACATTCGGAATCCGCTGATTTGTTACACAAATCGCTACTTCCTCATGTTTCGTGGGTGTAAAATTCAAAAGCTTTATCATGCAAGCATGAACAGCATTTGACCTTTACACCCTAATATCAATATATGAGAGAATTGTCATGAAAAGGTGAAACATTTGTGAAAAATCTGTGAAACCACAACCCTTAAAGCTTTGTCACGGTCAGAGAAATGCTTAAATTTCCTGCCTCCACCGCCAGATGCAGCGGCAGCTTCTCCACAGGAATATCTTCAAAAATGAACTCCGGATCACCGGATGCGGCCGTCTGGAATAAAAAAAGTAATCCGTCCACATAGAGCACCACTTTTTTCTGATTGCTGTAAATTGTCAGGGAGACCAGCCCGTTCTCCTGACGATGCAGAGTGGAAAGTACCGGATAGAGCACCGGTTCGCTGCTCCACTTCGCCTGATAATAGTAATATCGTTCCGTCAGCGTCCTGCCGTCCGCCGCCAGGAGTGCTTCCGCCATCGTTTCTCCGGGTAATCCACGATACACCGGAAGAATTTCCGGTCTTATCCACAGGTCTCCCGTGAGGAATCCACGTCTTCTGCACAGACTGTAAAACGCCCGCACTTCGCAGCGGTCCTGTCCCTCTGCCCCAGATCCGGTTTCTTCCAGCCGGATCGCATTGACTCCCAGCCGGGCCAGTCGTTCCAGATCTCTTTTCATCTGCGCCTCCTGTGTCCCGACATCACTGATCTGCGGGGGGAGCCTGTAGGATACCTCCCGTAGCAGGAACTCTTTTTCGTTGAGAAAAATTCCTTTTTTATCGATGACACGCACGTCATAAATTGCCAGTTCCTGCTGCCAATACACATCCTCTGCCTCGGTTATATCCTCAGCGGGATCTGACTCTTCCTCGTTCCTTGTGCCACCGGTCTTTTCTCCATCCTCCATGGTCCGGAATCTCCCCTGCGCCTTCACCAGATAGACATAGGGATCCCGCATGCCGTCCCAGAGATGCGGCCGCAGCAGCAACGCCGTCATGAAATCCGCTTCTTCTGATGAGTATTCCCCATGAAAAACAAGGCGTCCGCCCTCCGCTTCTTCCCAGATTTCTATCTGTAAAGCGGACAGCAAACGCCCTATCTTTTCCGGCAGGGCAAATTCCAGATAAGCCTTGCCGTTTTCCAGTTTTGTCGTAATTCCAAGATCGTCCCTCATCTGCATTCCTCTTTCCTGCCTTTCGCATTCTGTTACCAAGAGTTTTTGCAAAATGGGACTCTTTTATGCTCAGACTAAGAAAATCAAATACCAAAGCCGTCAAAAGAAAACAAAAAGTAACTTGCTTCCCGTCTTTTTAGGATTTACTATAGAGACAGATAAAATTTTTTCAAGGAGGATATCTTATGCCTTTTATTAATTCCAAAATCAGTACTCCCGTCTCCATTGAACAGGAACAGGCTCTGAAAACCCGATTGGGACAGGCCATCTCTATTGTTCCCGGCAAATCCGAGAGCTGGCTTATGCTTGGCTTTGAGCCGAATTATAACTTATATTTTCGTGGCAGCAACAGCGAACCGCTGGCCATGGTAGAGGTCAGTGTTTTCGGTGGAGAAGATGCCACTGCCTTTTCTGCACTGACCGCAGAGATCTGCAATATCTTTCATGAAATCATGAACATCGCTCCGGATCATGTCTATGTAAAGTATCAGACCGTAAAATACTGGGGCTGGAACGGAGACAACATTTGATATCTCGTATTTTGTAATTATTCCTGTAGCTGCCCATCCACGATACGAACAATACGTTTCGCAGACTGGGCAACACCCAGGTCGTGGGTGATCATGACGATGGTGTTGCCCATATCGTTCAGTTCCCGGAACAGCTTCAGTACTTCCTTACCGCTGGTCTGATCCAAAGCACCGGTAGGCTCATCCGCCAGAAGGATCGCCGGCTGTCCCACCAGTGCTCTGGCAATGGATACTCTCTGCTTCTGTCCGCCGGATAATTCGTTGGGCTTATGTCCGATACGATGATCCAGCCCCAGCAGTTTGATAGTATTTTTACACTTTTCCTCTGCTTCCTCATGGGTCACGCCACGCATCAGCAGGGGCATGATAATATTCTGCATGACATTATAGGTCGGGATCAGCTGATAATTCTGGAAAATGAACCCGATCTTTTGGTTGCGCACCATGGTCAGATCATCCTCTTTGGTCTCATGGATTGCCATGCCATCCAGATAATATTCCCCACTGTCCATCACGTCCATACAGCCGATCATATTCATTAACGTAGTCTTACCGGAACCGGAAGGGCCTAAGATTGCCACGTATTCTCCCTTATTTACCTGAAAATTGATGTCCTTCAGGATCGGCAGACGCTCCTCTCCCAGCATATAGCCTTTATTTATATTTTTCATGGTGATCATTGCGTTTTCCATCATAATCCTTACACCTTTCGCACTACTCCTGATTTAAAGCTTCTACGGGGATCAGTCTCGATGCCATATATGCCGGATAGAAGCCGAAGATGCTTCCGGTGAGGACACCAAACAACAGCGACAATACTGCACCCTGTACCGACAGGGACACTCTCACGTTGAACAGCTGCACGAATGGCGTAATTCCAAGAGCCACCAGCACCCCCAGTACGGCTCCTACCAGACTGGTAAAGCTTGCTTCCAATAAAAACTCCAACAGGACATCCTTCCGGGAACAGCCCAGCGCTTTCAAAATACCGATCTCATTGGTACGCTCCTTGATGGATACAAACAATACATTCATAATGCCGATACCGCCGACAATAAATACGATCACCGCCATGGAGATTAACAGTAATGTCAGTGTCTCGTTGGAAGCAGAGGCTGCCTCCATCTTGCTTCCGGCATCGCTGATGGTAAATGTGGTGTTGGGATAACTTTCTTTTAAGGCACTCTCCACGCCTGTCATTACAGTGTCCACCTGATTCACATCTTCTGCGACCACGGTAATGGTTGGACTAATGCTCGTACCGGTAATGTATTTGATGCCGGTTTCGTAAGGTACATAGATCGCCGTATCCGGGCTGGTGCCGGATGCCACAGTTCCCATCTCGGATAGTACCCCTGACACTATATAGGGACGGCCATCAATATAGACTGTACCGTCATAGGCATCGTAGGCGCTTCCAAAAATTTCCTTTGCCACGGTGGCACCCAGTACGCACACCTTTTCCTTGCTCTCGTTGTTTTCTTCTGTGAGGAAATCCCCGATGGCCATTTCCAGATTACTGATGGCGGCATAATTGTCCTCCACACCGGCAATGGTGTAATAGGAAGCAGAGGTCATATCGCCTCCCTCCACCGATGCTGTAGTGGAATAAGAGATCGTAGTTGCAGAGATTCCCGATACAAAAGTCGCCAGATCATCACAGTCTTCACTGGTCAATGTCACGGCTTCGCTCTCTTCCTCCTGTCCGAATCCGAAAAATCCGCCGAAATCCATGCCACCGCCGGGACCACCAGACGTACCGCCGCCGGAACCTCCGCCCATATTTGTGACGGTAACGTTTCCTCCACCGCCCGGCATTTCAAAGCTAAAACCGCCGCTATCACTGCTGTCACAGGAAATATCAATTGCCCCGGCATTCAGGTTCTTGAACTGCTCCGCCACCTCTTCTTTTCCACCGGTACCTATCGCCAGCACCAGCATTATGGTAGCGGATCCCACAACGATACCGATGGAAGTCAGGATCACTTTGAATTTATTCTGTGACAGGTTCAACCACACCAGACGTAATATTTCGGATAATCTCATATTCTACTTCTTCCCTTCCATTGACCTTACTTTCCCACAGGTCTCCGCTCTACTTCGTAATGCTGCTTTCGATCAATACGGTATCTCCTTCTGCAATATCTCCGGAGATCTCCACGTTAGAACCATCTGACATTCCTGTCGTTATTTCCTTTTTCACAATACTGCCCTCTGCAGTCTTCACTTTTACATAAGTCTTGTCATCCTCTGTGATAATGGCTCTGCGTGAGACATACAACACTTCTTCCGTTTGTTCCGTAACGAAAGTCACATCTCCTGTCATGCCCTGGAACAGTCCGGAGACATCCCCTTCTAATGTGACAGTTACGTCATAAGTTATGTTTCCACTGGAATCCGATGTCGCATCTCCGATAGCCGTCACCTTTGCCGTAAAGATATCTTCCGGATATGCCGTCAATGCAATATTCGCCGCAGATCCCAGAGAGATATCCGTCATGTCATCTTCATCCACTGTTACCGTCATGGTCATTTCGTCCATATCGTATAAGGTAACCAGAGAGGTTCCGGTACTGATCTTGTCTCCGGCCTCCAGCTCCACGCCGGTGATGACGCCGTTGTATCTTGCACATACTGCATTACCATCGATATAAGTGCTGAACTCATTCCATTTTTCCAGTGTCTCATTATAGGTTTCCTGCTGATCGGACAATTCCTGCGCAAGATACCCCAGTGCAATGTCATAGGTCTCCTGTGCGGTATTGTAAGCCAGCGTCCGCAGTTTTTGGGTCTCAGCTGCGGTCAGCTTCCCCTGCTCCAGTTCCCGTTTTGCTTTATTATAAGCGGTCTCGGCTGTGGTTACATTTTCCTCCGCCTGCTCTACTCTCTGTTCCAGCTCTTCCTTCTGCTGCTCCAGGGAATCTGCCGTGGACTGTGCCTGCTCCGTCAGCTGCGCATAATAGACATATCCGTAAGTATCATCTGCTGCGTCCGTACTGTTCAGGCTGTATTTACAGTTCGATAATACCTGTGCCGCATCCTCATAGGCTGCCGTTACCTCCTCCAGCTGTGCCCGGTAATCTTCCAGGCTGCTCTTCGCCTGCTCCAGCGTGCTCTCCGCAGAATCTACCGTATTCTGAAGCTCCTGCAATGTAGTACTGTACTCGGTATTAATATAACTGCCGTAAGCAGTGCTGCTGTCATAAGTGTATTTTGCCTGTTGTTTTGACAGGGTCTGGTCGGCTTCCACCGCCTCTAGATCCGCTTTTGCTTTCTCTACGTTAGACTGCAGTTCGTCTTCCAGGTCGGAGACACTGTCTTCTTCTAGCAGGTACAGGGGATCTCCCTCGGACACCTGCTGCCCCACGGAGACCACTACCTCTGCCACGGTCAGGGTAGAATCGTCACCATTGCTGCCGGAGCTGCTGCCGCCCATATTGAAGATCTGACCAAACATGTCTAAGCCTCCCTGAGCTCCGCCGCCGGAAGCACTCATGCCGCCAAATCCACCGGAACCAGAGCTACTGCCGACAGTACTACCGGAGGAGCCGCCGGAGGAACTGCTGCCGGAAGTATCCGTTCTCTGCAGGGCACTCATATCCAGATCAAAGGTCTGATCTACCGTACCAATGTCCACGGAACCACTCTCCGTCACACCTTTGACCAGTGTACCGTATTTTACCGTGGTCTCTTTATAAATGACTTCCGTATCGGAACCACCGGAGAGACCAATGGCACCTGCCACTACAGCGATCGCACAGACACCGCAGATACCTGTGGTGAGCTTGCGCCTTTTCGACCAGCTTTTCCATGATCCGATCCGGCACATTTGATTTCTTATATTTTCTTTGATCTTTTTCCCATTTTCATTCTGCTTCATAACTGTTCCCAATCATTCCTGTCTGTTTCTCAACATTTGCTCCATCCGCCTGATTTATTGTCCTCCGTGACCGCCCGGAATTCCGCCGCCGAAGGTGCCGGAATTACCACCCCTGTGACCACCCTGGGGCATGTCACCGCCTCCCGGCATCTGCATATCCTCCGACATCTCGAACTCCGTATCACTGCCGACTGCGGTATCAGAACTGCTGCCGGAATCAGCAGTCTCCTCCGTACTCTTGACTTCTTCCTCGGAGCTGACTTTACTTGCCAGGTAGATGGTATCGCCCTCTTCCAGTCCTGACAGGATCTCAATGTCCACACCGTTCGTGATACCGGTCTCTACCTCTGCCAGTTCCCTGCCGCCCAGTGCTGTCTTACGATAGACATAGGTCTTGCCGTTCTCTTCTACGATCGCCTTACGGGATACATAGAGGACATCTTCCTTTTCTTCCGTGACGAAGATCACATCTGCCGTCATGCCACCGTAGAGCTGCTCCAGTTCACCTTCCACGCTGATCTCCACAGTGTAGCTTACCGTGTTGCTGTAATCGGAAGTAGCCGTGGTATTGATGGAGAGAATGCTTCCGGTATAGGAATCCTCCGGGTATGCCGTAAAGGTGATATCTACCGCATCTCCAACCTTCAGATCCACAATATCCTCCTGGGTCACATCCACGGAGATTCTCATGTCATCCGACGTTGCATAGGAAAACAAAGCTCCTGTCGTCGTCAGGCGATCTCCCGCTTCGTAGCTGACCTCTGTGATCACACCATCCTCTGTGGCATACAGGATACCATCACTTCCGACAAAATCTTCAAAGGCCTGTAACTGTTCTTCCCGTTTTTCTTTGGTCTCTTCCGCTTCCTGTAAGGTCTCCTTCAGATCTTCCACGGTAGCATTGTAGGTAGTCTGGGCATTCTGTCCGGTGATCACCGCTTCCTGATAGGTCTCTTCTGTATCCAGCTTGTCGATTTTCTGTTTTGCCTGTGCTGCCGCCAGCTGGTTGGTAAGTTCAGTGATGGCATTTTCATTATCTGTTACCGCAGTTTCTGCCTGTGTCAATGCTGATTTTGCCTGTAGATATTTTGTTCGTGCGCTGAGATAACCGTTCTGGATCGTCATGAAATTCACTGTATTATCGGTTCCGACACCTTCATAGCCTTCCTTTGCCTCTTCGTAGGTCTCCAACGCATCCTGATAATCTTCCTGTGCTTGCGTCAGTTTCTCCTGCAAAGATGCGGTATTCGCCTGCTTCTGCTCCAGCTGCACCTGCATAGACGCCACATTGTTCGTCACGCTGGTCCCGGAAGTATTGCGGATGGATGCCGCATAGGAAGCACTGATCTTCTGGGTATCGTAGTCGGTCTGTGCTTCCAGCAGGGACAATTCATAAGTACTCTCTGCCTCCGCATAGTCTGCCTGCGCCTCCACTACCGCATTCTGCAACAGTGCCCGAACTGCCTCCACGCTGTCTTCCGTGAATTTCAGAAGTTCCTCACCTTCGGTGACACGCTGCCCGCTGGCGGCGTAGATCTCCTCTATCTTCAGATATTTCTGTACGGTATCATCGTCATCCTCGTCGCTGTCATCCCCGTCATCATCACTGACGTCCAGATCCAGATCGTAATCTATGGATTTTGTGTTGTAGTCCAGAGAGCCGCTCTCCGTCACACCTACCTTTAAAGTACCACGCTCCACCGTCTCTTCTTTGTAGATCCACTGTTCTTTCTGAAGTAACGGTGCAATGAACACGGTATAGCAGGCTGCAAGGATCAGCAGAAACAGTGCGATCCCCGCCAGGATCAACTTTTTCTGCTTCTTCGTGAGGGATTTCAGTTTTTCAAAATGTGGTCTTTTCAATTTCATGACTGCGTCTGTCCTCCCTGCATGCTCTGTCTCTGCTGTAACTGCTTGATCTCTTCCTCCGTCATGCCGAAGACTACGGTGACGGATTCGTTGGCACTTAAGCTGTCCTCCTCATCTTCCACGTTGATCTGTACCGTCACGCTGTAAGTGACACTGGTACGGCTGTCAGACGAGGATACCGGATCAATGGCTGTGATCACACCGGTATATCCGCTGCCTGCGGAGGTCTGCACATAAGCACTGTCGCCTACGGTCAATTTTGCAATATCCGCCTGGTCTACCGATACGGTGACCGTCAGCTCCTTCGGATTGCTGTAAACGAATACGACTGCATCGGAAGTCAGAGTCTGCTCCGCCCGTACCATGGTCCGCAGGATCGTTCCGTCCTCCGAGGCATAGAAATATCCGTCTCCCACACTGCTTTCAAACAGTTCCAGATTCTCTTTGCATCTTCATAAGTACTTTTCAGAGCTGCCAGATCGGACTTAGCTTTTTCCACCGTAGTATTGTAATCGCTCTCTGCACGTTCCGCACTGGACAAGGAAGTCTCGTAAGTCAGCTTTGCCTGCGCCAGCTGGATCTCATAATTTTCCTTTGCCTCAGATCGGAAGAGCGTCGTGTAGGGAAAGAGTGTAGATCTCGGTGGTCGC
>OJUG01004062.1_pt1 | contig 12255 bp, 9 predicted proteins | sample 1599841 | NCBI WGS metagenome assembly OJUG01 (sample SAMN04168659, study PRJEB22393) | human gut metagenome | biome: human gut microbiome; feature: stool | host: Homo sapiens | collected 2014-05-12 | reverse complement strand
ACTATGTATTCGTAAGGAGCTGTAGATACCAAAGTATGCAAGAGAAGTTGCCGATGGCAAGTTTTGTAGTTAGAAAAGATGAGATGTGGGCTATGACGGACTATGAAGAGAAAGGAAGAAAACGTTGAATATACAGAAAAATAATCACGCGGCACATACAAAAATAGAGATAGAAAATGTCCTTCCGACAGAGATCGAAAAGCGAAGCTTTGAGATCATTACGGAAGAACTGGAGCAGGAAGGCATCGTGCTTCCTGAGATTCAGGCACCAATTACAAAGCGCTGCATACATACCAGTGCGGATTTTGATTATGCAAAGAATCTGGTGTATTCTGAGCATGCGGTGGAGAAAGCACTCGAAGCGATCAGAGGCGGTGCTTCCATCGTAACCGATACACAGATGGGGCGTTCCGGAATTAACAAAAAGAGACTGGCACAGTACGGCGGTCAGGTATACTGTTTTATGTCGGATGAAGATGTGGCGCAGGCGGCGAAGAAGAATGGAACAACAAGAGCCGTTGCCAGTATGGAAAAAGCGTGTGAACGGAATGAAAAGCTGATCTTTGCCATTGGGAATGCTCCGACAGCACTGATCCATCTGTATGAACTGATCAAAGACGGAAGAATCCGTCCGGAGCTTGTAATCGGTGTGCCGGTCGGCTTTGTAAATGTGGTACAGTCCAAAGAACTGATCCTGACTCTGGAAGATACCCCGTATATTGTAGCGAGGGGGAGAAAAGGCGGAAGTAATATTGCGGCATGTATCTGTAACGCACTGATCTATATGCTGTAGGGAGGAAGAAGCTTATGACATTACAGCAGTTAAGGTATATTACCATGGTTGCGGAGAAGGGGACGATAAGTGAGGCCGCAAAAGAGTTGTTCATTTCCCAGCCGAGTCTTACCAATGCAATCCGGGAACTGGAACAGGAGATGCAGGTGACGATTTTTCACCGGACGAATAAAGGTGTGACGATCACCGCAGAGGGAGATGAATTCCTTGCTTATGCAAGACAGATTCTGGATCAGGTCGGCCTCATGCAGGAGCGGTATCTGAATGTAAATGAGCGGAATCCGAGATTTTCCGTATCTTGCCAGCATTATTCTTTTGCGGTCAATGCGTTTGTAGATGTGATCCGCAAGTTCGATGCGAGAAAATATGATTTTACTTTAAGAGAAACGCAGACTTACGAGATTATAGAGGATGTGGCAAAGTTAAAAAGTGAGATCGGTATCCTGTATACTTCTTCGCAGAATGAGACGATCATCATGAAACTGATCCGTCAGAATGATCTGAAATTCGAAGAGTTATTCGTAGCAAAGCCACATGTATTTATCAGTTCAAAGCATCCGTTGGCAGATAAGGAAGCACTGACACTGGAAGATCTGGAGGAGTATCCGTATTTGTCATTTGAGCAGGGGGATTATAATTCCTTTTATTTTTCCGAAGAGATATTAAGCACACTGGACCGGAATAAGAACATCAAAGTCAGAGACCGGGCAACGCTTTTCAATCTGGCGGTCGGCCTGGACGGGTATACGGTAAGCTCCGGCGTGATCAGTAAAGAACTGAACGGTGAGAATATCATCGGGAAGCCGCTTCTGGTGGATGAATATATGCGGATCGGAACGATTGTGCGGAAAGATGTGGCACTGAGCCGGTATGGAAAGGTGTATATGGAAGCGTTGAAAAAATACACAGGCGGGATGTAAGAATAATTCAGAATAACGGTGAAAAGCAGTGGAGTGCTATAGTTTAAAACTATGGAGAACCGCTGCTTTTTTGTATTATACATAAAAAAACAGATGGGTTATACTTTTCAACAGAGAAAACGAGCAAAGTACAGGAGGATATAAAATATGAGTAATCAGGCACCATTCCGTTATGATGTGGTAGGAAGTTTCTTACGTCCAGAGTATCTGAAGGACGCAAGAGCAAAATTTGCAGAAGGAAAGATCACAGAGGAACAGTTAAAAGAGACAGAAGATAAAGCAATTAAAGAACTGGTAGAAAAAGAAAAAGAAGTCGGACTTCAGGCTGTGACAGATGGGGAATTCAGAAGAAGATACTGGCATCTGGATTTCCTTGCAGATCTGGATGGTGTAGAGGAGATTAAGTCGGATCACTGGTCTGTACACTTTAAGGGGCATCAGCCGAAAGCGGCAACACTTAAGATAGCAGATAAAGTTGATTTCGGAGAACATCCATTTCTGGAGCATTTTAAATATCTGAAAAGTGTTGCAGGAGATACTCTCTGCAAAATGACAATTCCTTCACCATCTATGCTGCATCTGATCTGTTGTGTACGTGCAGAAGAGTATATACCGATCGAACGTTATCAGGACATGAAGGATTTATATTATGACATTGCAATCGCTTATCAGAAGGTCATCCGTGCATTCTATGATGCGGGATGCAGATACCTGCAGTTAGACGATACATCATGGGGAGAATTCTGTGATGCGGAAAAGAGAAAGACATATAAAGAAAGAGGCTTTAATCTGGATGAGATCGCGAGATCTTATGTAGACATGATTAATCTTGCACTCGAAGCAAAACCAGAAGATATGACGGTCACAATGCATATCTGCAGGGGGAATTTCAGATCTACATGGTTCTCATCAGGCGGGTACGAACCGATTGCAGAGATATTATTCGGTCATTGTAACGTAGACGGATTCTTCCTCGAATATGATTCCGAAAGATCGGGAGACTTCTCGCCGCTTCGCTATATTAAGGATCAGAAGGTGGTATTGGGACTGATCACTTCTAAGTTTCCGGAACTGGAAGACAAAGAGGATGTAAAGAAAAGAATTGAAGAGGCAGAAAAGTATGTGGCGAAAGATCAGCTTTGCTTAAGTCCACAGTGTGGATTTTCATCTACAGAAGAGGGTAATATCATGACAGAAGCAGAGCAGTGGAGAAAGGTTTCATTTGTAAAAGAAGTTGCGGAAGAAGTCTGGGATGTTTAATATAAAATTGAATATATAAAAAAGATATGGAAGATATATCAAATATACGTTTCACATTTTTGATATTCTTCCGTATAATAGTCTGCTGAGGGGGATGGATCGGAAAACGTAAGAACGTATGAGAATCATCCTCCGTTTTTATTCTAAGGAGATGAAAACATGGGAGTAATGAAAAGTTTATTTTCCGGGAAGCAGATGTCGGAGGCATTCATCTGTAGTGCATTTCTGGCCTTGTCGGGTGGATTTCAGGATGCGTATACCTATAATACGAGGAATGAAGTATTCTCGAATGCACAGACAGGTAATGTGGTGCTGATGAGCCAGAATTTCATGACGGGAAAATGGGAGGCTGGACTGAAATATTTATTTCCGCTTTTTGCATTTGCTTTAGGTGTTCTGATTGCGGAGCAGATCCAGAATAAGTACAAATATGCCAGGCGCCTGCACTGGAGACAGGGAATACTGGGAGCAGAGATCCTCATTTTGTTTGTTGTAGGATTTATTCCGCAGCGGGGAAATATGATCGCGACTGTTCTGGTATCCTTTGCCTGTGCGATGCAGGTGCAGAGTTTCCGGAAGGTAAATGGATTTTCATATGCAAGTACTATGTGTATCGGAAACTTACGGAGTGGAACGGCGGCATTATCCTTCTATCTGAGAGAGAAAAAGCCGGAACAATTGCGGCAGGCAATGTATTATTTTGGAATTATAGTTCTTTTTGCGGTAGGAGCCGGAATCGGAGGCAATCTTTCAGCCAATTATGGAATCCATATGATCTGGGTATCCTGCGGACTTTTGATCGTCAGCTTCCTGCTGATGTTCCTGGATATAGAATCCCGGAGAAACGAAAGATAAAAAAGGGACAAAAAAGAGACATTGATCCGTCATCAGATACGGATCAGTGTCTCGATTAGTTTTTGCGCTGCAATGCTCTGTGGTCTGGAAGCATTCTGTACAAGACAGATTTGTCTCGCAGGAAGGGATTCTTTCAGATGGATCTGAAGAATTTCTCCACGCTTGAGCGGTTCTTCTGCAAGCTTCTCAGGATAGAAGCCGATACCAAGATTGTGCTGGATCAAAGCCAGGCACTGGTCGGTGGATGTAACTTCAAGATCCGGACGGAACGGAAGCCCGTGAGAAGAAAAGTATTGAATATGAAGATCTCTGGTGCTGGTGTTATTTTCCAGCGAGACGAAAGGGTAGTCCGTAAGTTCTTCCAGTGAGCAGATGCGGGAAGCCGGTTCTTTGTATTTCGGACCGGCGATCAGAATTTCCCGGAAAGAACCCAGGGAGATTTTCTGAAACTGTTTTTGAACAGAAAGTGGAGTTGTTACAATTGCAAAATCCACCAGTCCGCTTTCCAGGGAAGCAATCGCCTGCGGAGTGGAATGGTTGGATATCTTAAGCCTTACATGTGGATAATGATTGTGAAATGCTTCTAATTTGGACAGAAGCATAATACGAAGTGCATTTTCACTGACTCCGATGGAGATGAGTCCGCTTGTAAGACTCTGGTCACGCTTGAGCTCGGCTTCTCCGAGTTCAAGCTGTTCGAAAGCAATCGCAACGTGGTTAAAAAGCTTCTGGCCTTCAGGCGTCAGTGAAACTCCGCGGTTCGAACGGACAAAAAGGTGGCAGCCAAGTTCTGTCTCAAGATTATTCATACAACGGGTAATGTTCGGCTGGTTATTGTGTAATACCTCTGCCGCTTTTGTAAAACTGTGATGTTGTGCAACATGGTAAAAAATACGGTAATAATCGTATGTACTCATAATATCCTCCAAAATAATATATAAAATTGATATATATATATAGTTAGTTATCTTTAATACGGATGATGCCAGATAAGTATAATATATCCCATGTGAAAAGACAATGTTAAGAAATAAAAAATATATTACATTGTAGAAAAAAACGTAGTATACTGATTTATATTTTTCTTATAAACAGATGTGTTTGTAATGAAAATGATGGATACACCTGAGAGGAGAGACTTAATTATGATAAAAATGAATGTAAAATTTGAAACACCGGAACAGCTTGTAGAATTTTCAAGAATGTGTCAGAAAGTAGAGGCTGATACCTTGATTGAAGATACAGCACATAAACTTATCATTGATGGAAAATCAGTTATGGGAATGATGACAGTTACGCTGAATCAGAAGATGATTTTTGTAGTAGATGGTTCTGATGCGGAAGAGGTAGTTCATACATTTGAAAAATTCCGCACCGAAGAGGCAGTACAGAAGCAGAATCTGGGTTAACAATTGCATTTTACAGGTACTTATGGTATCGTAGTCAAGATGAGAAAAATAGAATGAAAACTGCAGGTGCCGGCTGGATAAGATTGATAGAGCCGGTGAAAAGGGAAACAGGTGCAAGTCCTGTGCGAACTCGTCACTGTGAGCAGGGAATATCAGAAAAGAAAAAAGTCACTGGATAACGGGAAGACAAGATTCTGATGTATGGATCTGTGAGTCAGGAGACCTGCCTGTAGTGTACATGGAAGTAAATCCGGACCACGAGTAATTGGTTGTACAAAAATGGAAGAAAATTATAATAAATTAACAAGGCCATTTTGTACCCTTTTACGGATGATTTCGTGGAAGGGTATTTTGGTTGACAGAAAAGTAGTAGGGAGAGAGTATAAGATGAAACATAATTCCAAGCAATTTTTGGCCTTATTTATGGCTGTGTCTATGGCAGTTGCACCGGTATCAGGAGTGTATGCGGAAGATCAGAATGCAGCCGTAGGAGATACATTGAGTGAGAATAAACAGGATAGTGATGAAGCTGGACAGACAGAGCCGGAAGCCACTGCCGGACAGACAGAGTCGGAAGCCGCTGCCGGACAGACTGAGACAGAAGCCGCTGCCGGACAGACAGAAAGCAGTGTGACGACAGATACAAGTCAGGAAGTCACAAAAGAAGCCGGGAAAAATCAGGTAGCTGTCGAAAAGGTACAGAATACGCAGGAAGACGGAACCGCCCCACAGACGGAACCAATCGGCGAAGACGAAATATTTGAGAACATTACTGATATCAGCGGTATGGCAGGTGCTTTGAAAGACGGAGAATATGGTGTTGATGCGGATCATTTTTCGGCAAAACTGACTTCGGGTGGTTCAAGCAAGGTGAAGATTGAGTGTCAAAAAGTAATCGTAAAGAATGGAAAAGCAACAGCCTGGATAAATTTTAGCAGTTCTAAGTATGATAAAGTATGGGTGAAAGTGAATGGAACCCAGAACATATATCATGCAAAACCGAGAGAAGGCGAGGCCGGAGTTACATTTGAGATTCCTGTTAATTTAAATAGTTCAATGACTTTTATGGCACATACCAGTTCCATGAGTGGAAAAAATATTGCATATACGATCAATATTGCAATCCCGGAAGATACGGTCCCGTCGACACCATCCATACCGGATCAGACCGTTATTACGGAATTAAGTTTCAAAGAGGGATCTGAACTCAGCATGAAAGAGGGAGAAGTTCAGGAACTGACACCTCAGTTCACACCGGCATTATCAGCATCTGAGACAGCACCGGATATGACATGGACTTCTTCTGATCCAAAGATTGTAACCGTTGCAAAATCCGGAACACAGGCTGAGCTGACCGCAGTGAAAGCAGGGACTGCTGAGGTGACTGTGTCTATTAATAATGCGGAAGGAACAGAGCTTAAAGCCACATGCAAGGTAACGGTAACAGCATCGGAAACAGAAAATAAAACCCTGACAGATGGAAATTATCAGGTAGATGTGGATACTGGAAATAAGATGTTCAAAGTTACGAATTGTATCCTGACATCTGAAAAAGGTAAGATGTATGCTGTAATCACATTAAGCGGAACCGGATATGATTATCTTTATATGGGATCAGCAGCCGATGCGGCAGAAGCTGCAGCAAAAGACTACATTTCATATGTGGCTGATGAGGCAGGAAAATATACATACAAAGTTCCGGTAGAAAGTCTGGATAAAGGAATTGCAGTTGCGGCACATTCCATTAAAAAAGATAAATGGTATGACCGTACACTTATATTTTCATCTGCCTCTGCAAAACGTATCATAGCAGACGGAACCTATCAGGTGAATGCTGAAGCCGGCGGAAAGATGTTCCGTGTTACGGATTGTGTTATGACTGTAAAGAATGGACAGATGACGGCGGCAGTTACATTAAGCGGTCAGGGTTATAACAGAATCTATCTGGGCGATGTAAATAACGCATCGGATGATGAAAAGAACTGGATCCTTCCGGATTCGCTTCTTGCAGAGCAGTATACATTTCAGATTCCGGTAGAGAAACTGGATGAGGTAATGACAATTGCCGTTCATACGACAAAGAGTAATAAGTGGGACACCAGAACACTGACATTTCATTCAGAAGGCATGACTAAGATTGCGGACAGCAATAATGGAAATGCTTCGAATGGTAATAACGGAAGCAACGGCTCATTGAAACCGGGCGGAAATAATAACAATCCGGGAAATGGTTCCAACGGAAATAACCAGGGAAATGCAGAAAACAATAATGGAAACAGTGGAACTACAGGAAATAATACGACAAACAATGGAAAACCGGATCAGGAATCAAAATACGAGTCTGATCTGAATAAGTCAACAGCCAGAGTCAACAGTACCACAGGATTAAAAGACGGTGTATACACACCGGACAGCTTCTCATGGTCAGGCGGAACCGGAAAGGTAAGCATCACTTGCAGCAAGGTAACGGTTACAGGCGGTCAGGCATATGCAACGATCACATTCAGCAGTCCGCATTACCAGTATGTAAAAGCGAATGGAAATGTATATTATCCGAGTGCGAAAACAGGAAGTTCTACATCCTTTGTAATTCCGGTAGAACTGAATAAGAATAACTCGGTTGTGGGTATGACAACGGCGATGTCTACGGCACATGAGATTAAATATACGATTTTTGTATACATTGCCGAAGCAGCAAAAGCCAATGCATCAGCGAGAGCCAACGGAAAAGAAGTAACGGTAATCGGTGCAAACGGAAGTGACAGCAGCAAGACGGCAACAGCAAACAAAAAAATGGACGAGGTAGCACCGGAGATCATCGGCCTGGAGTATCAGTCTGAAACAAAAGCCGAGTATGCGAAATATTTCAAGATATATCATTATGATCAGGGAATCACATTGTTGGAGATCGATATGAATAAAAAGACCGGAAGAAAAGCAGCCGGTAAGAAATGGAAAGAAGCATCAGAAATAAGCGGACTGAATCCGGCAGAGCAGGAGCAGGCAGCACTGTACCTGAACAACGTGGTCAAATATCTGATCGTTCCGGAAAATGCAGAGATTCCGGCGGGGCTGGATAAGGAAGTCATTGTGGTAAGACAGCCGGCAGATCATGTTTATGCAGGATCGAATAAGACGATTTCCCTGATGGAAGAACTGGGACAGCTTGATAAAGTGACAACAGTCGGTGTGAAGAAAAATAAATGCAAGAATGAAACTATCAAAGAAAAGATGGCTGAGAAAGAAGTCATTTATGCGGGAACGTCCGACAAATTAAATTATAAGAAACTTGTAAAAAACAAATGTAATCTTGCACTCCTTTCATCCAGCGTGCTGCCGGAAAAAAGAAGCAGCAAAAAAGCGGCAAAGAAAAAGATGACAGCTTATCGAAAGATGACAGAGAAGATGACGCTTCTTCAGATTCCGGTGATCGTTGACCGTGCAAAAGATGAAAAAGGAAAAGATGCACAGAAAGAATGGGAAAAGGTCTACCAGGTGATTTTGGGATGTGACGGCCAAAGTGCAGAATAGAGATTGCGTAAGATAGCAGAGTGTGGACAATGCTCTTGTGATCAGAAAAAGTGGAGAAAAGGATGAAAAAGAGAACATATCGGCTGTTGTGTGTACTTGCAGGTACAGTGCTTCTGGTAACAGGAGCACTGACCGGGTGCAGCACCTTAGGCAAATCGGGTGTATCGAAAGGTGACGGAATACAGCAGACGGAAGAAGCAGGGGCGACAGAAAAACATGCTCCGAAGATAGACGGTCTTGAGTATAAGAAAACAATGAAGCTGAAATATGCTACGGGTTTTGATGTCTATTATTATAAAGAAGGATATAAATTACTGGACGTACACGAAGACAGGCAGTATCTGATCGTACCGGAAGGTAAGAAGAAACCGGCAGATCTGGATAAAGAAATTGTGGTATTAAAACAGCCATTGGAGCACATTTATCTCGCAGCAACATCGGCAATGGCATTGTTTGATGCGATGGATGGGCTGGACAGTATCCGGATGTCGGGAGCACAGGCTTCGGATTGGTATATTGATCATGCGAAGAAAGCAATGGAAGACGGCAAGATCCTGTTTGCAGGAAAATACAGCGAACCGGATTATGAAATGCTGATAGATGAGGACTGTGATCTTGCAATTGAATCCACGATGATCCTGCATACACCAAAGGTTCAGGAGATGATCGAAGATCTGGATATTCCGGTGTTTATTGACCGTTCCAGTTATGAAAGTCATCCGCTTGGAAGGACGGAGTGGATCAAAGCATATGCAGCAATGCTGAACAAAGAAGATGCAGCAGATACATTTTTTGATACACAGACAGAAGTGATCGGCAGTCTGAAAGATTTTAAGAATACAGGAAAAACAGTTGCTTATTTCTTTGTGAATACAGATGGAACAGTGGTCGTAAGAAGCAGTAGTGATTATATTCCGAAGATGATCGATATTGCCGGAGGAAAATACATTTTTCAGGATCTTAAGAACACAAAAAGCAAGAGTGCTTCTGTGGAACTGTCGATGGAAGAGTTTTATGCAAAAGCAAAGAATGCAGATTATCTGATCTATAATGCATCGATCGACAGTCCGATCAATAGCATTGCAGATCTGACAGCGAAGAGTGAATTGTTCGCAGATTTTAAGGCAGTGAAGAACGGAAATGTGTGGTGCACCGGAAAATCACTGTATCAGGCAACGGACATTGTGGGAAATCTGATTACGGATATCAATTTGATGCTGACAGATGGAGATGAGAGTGGTATGACATTCTTGTATCGGGTAAAATAATACAGTATAATAATCAGGTGGGCGTTTGGATGTGTTCACCTGATTTTTTTAAAGGAGAAGCGATGGAGAAAGAGAATTTCAGGCGGCGTTCCAGATACATCCTGGTATTCGGGGTTCTGGCAGCGGCGTTCTGTGTTGTAACAGTTTTAAATATTAATACGGGAAATGTCCATATTTCAATAGAAGAAATATGCAAGATACTGATTCGAAGAGGCGGAGAAGGAACAGAGGCAAATATTATATGGAAGATACGACTTCCGAGAGTACTGATGGCGGCAATCCTGGGAGGCGCATTGTCATTATCCGGGTTCCTGCTTCAGACATTTTTCTCAAATCCGATTGCAGGTCCGTTTGTTCTGGGAATTTCTTCCGGGGCGAAGATGATGGTAGCGCTGGTAATGATATTTTTCCTGGAGAGATATGCTTTTGTATCTTCTTATACGTTGATCATTGCTGCATTTGCGGGTGCACTTATTTCCACTGGATTTATCCTGTTGTTGTCCAGGAAAATGACACATATGGCAACCCTTCTTGTGGGTGGGATCATGATTGGATATATCTGCTCGGCAATTACTGATTTTGTTGTAACCTTTGCGGAAGATTCCGATATTGTCAATCTGCATGGATGGTCACAGGGAAGTTTTTCGGGAATGAGCTGGAGTAATGTAGAGGTTGCCGCTACTGTAATCGGTGTGACGGTGGTACTTACATTTTTTCTGTCAAAACCAATCGGGGCATATCAGCTGGGGGAAGCATACGCACAGAGCATGGGAGTAAATATCAGATTTTTCAGGGTAGCACTGATTCTTTTGTCCAGTGTGCTTTCCGCCAGTGTGACAGCTTTTGCAGGTCCGATCTCATTCGTGGGAATTGCTGTTCCATACCTGATAAAGCATGCGCTGCAGACATCGAAACCGTTGGTTGTGATACCGGGAACATTTATCGGAGGTGCAGTATTTTGTATGATTTGTGATCTGATTGCAAGGATGGCATTTGCACCGATGGAACTGAATATCAGTACGGTGACATCGATATTCGGTGCACCGATAATCATATTTATGATGGTACACGGACAGAAAGGCAGGTAGGAAATGAAAGATTATTATATAAAGACGAAAGACCTTTCTGTAGGATATCAGGGAAAGGTGTTGATCCGTGATATCAATCTGGATATAAAAAAGGGGGAGATCGTTACCCTGATCGGACCAAATGGTGCGGGAAAATCCACCATATTAAAGAGCGTTACCAGACAGTTGAAACTGATCGGAGGCGAAGTCTATCTAGATTCAGATGAGATACGAAAGCTTTCTTATAAGAGTATGGCCAGGAAGGTGGCAGTAATGCTGACGGAACGGATGAAACCGGAACTGATGACCTGTCACGATGTAGTGGCGACAGGGCGCTACCCGTATACCGGAAGATTGGGAGTCCTTTCCGGGGAAGACGAAAACAAGGTGGATGAAGCATTGATGGCTGTGCATGCTCAGGAATTAGGAATCCGGAATTTTCTGGAAATCAGTGATGGACAGAGACAGCGTATATTACTGGCAAGAGCCATCTGTCAGGAACCGGAAGTCATGATCTTAGATGAGCCGACATCCTATCTGGACATCCGGCATAAATTGGAACTGCTGGAAATCTTAAGAAAGATGGCAAAAGAAAAAGAAATAACAGTGATCATGTCCCTGCATGAGATCGATTTGGCACAGAAAATTTCAGATAAAGTAGTCTGCGTAAAAGGAGACAGGATTGCAGGCTTTGGAAACCCGGAAGAAATATTTACGGAAGAAAAAATAAGGGAGCTGTATGGGATTGATAATGGTTATTATGATCCATGCTTTGGAAGTGTGGAACTTCCAAGGGTAGTGGGAAAACCGGAAGTTTTCGTCCTCTCATCCTGTGGAACCGGAATCCCGGTTTACCGGAAACTTCAGAAAGCCGGAATCCCATTTGCTGCCGGAATCCTATATCCGGGCGAGTGCGACTATCAGCTCGCAAGACTGCTCGCATCCGAGATCATCAGTGAAGAACCATACGAGCCAATATCCTGCGAGACCTACCGAAAAGCATTAGAAATGATGGAACAATGCAAAAAAGTGATCAATGCCGGAGTCAAAACCGGAAAGATGAATCAGAAAGCAGGGGAACTGCTTAAGATTGCGGAAGAGAGGGGGATGTTAATTTAGTTGGGATTTAATTTATTAACGTAGTTGGCCTCT
>OJUG01004055.1_pt1 | contig 12278 bp, 10 predicted proteins | sample 1599841 | NCBI WGS metagenome assembly OJUG01 (sample SAMN04168659, study PRJEB22393) | human gut metagenome | biome: human gut microbiome; feature: stool | host: Homo sapiens | collected 2014-05-12 | reverse complement strand
GCGGTCAGCTCTTCGGTCGCATTTTTCATGGTCATGTGGTGTTGCAGCAGCTCGCGTACCGCTTCGCGCCGCAGCACGAGGTTCACCAGCGAGACGTAGGGAATTTTCAGAAATGCTTTGCCGATCAGCATCGAGGCCCAGTCACGGCGGTAGCAGACGATTTGCGGAATACCCAGCAGCGCGGTTTCGAGCGTCGCGGTTCCTGAGGTGACTACTGCCGCATCGCTCACGGAGAGCAGTTCGTAGGTCTTGTCGCACACGTAGCGCACGCTGCTGTCATCGAGATAGGGAGCGTATACCTGCTTATCGAGCCAGGATACGCCGGCCACGACGAACTGGTACTGCGGGTACTGTTTCGACAGTTCGACCATGAACGGCAGATTGTAACCGATTTCCGACCGGCGGCTTCCGGCCAGCAGTGCGATGACCGGACGGCCGTCGAGTCCGTTTTGGGCGGCAAATTCGTTGCGGGACAGCAGGCCCGTCCTGCGCTGATCGATCGAATCGATCAGCGGATTGCCTTCGTAGACAGGGTCGATCCCTTTGCTGCGGAAATAGTCGATCTCGAACGGGAATATGACGAACAGCCGGTCGACGTATTTGCGGATTTTCTTGACGCGCGACTCTTTCCATGCCCACACTTTCGGTGCGATATAGTAGTAGGTCGGGATGCCGTTCTCTTTGGCGAAGCGTGCGATGCGCAGGTTGAAACCCGCATAGTCGATCAGGATCAGTACATCGGGCCTGAAAGCCGCGATGTCGGCTTTGCATTCGTCCATCTGGCGGAAAATCGTGCGCAGGTGCAACAGCACCTCGGTGAAGCCCATGAACGAAGCTTTTTTGTAATGCATGGCCAGGTTTTCAGGCCCTCCCGCCTCTGCCATTTTGTCTCCGCCCCAAAAGCGGAAGACGGCTCCCGGATCGGCTTTGCGGATGCCCCGGATCAGGTTCGACCCGTGCAGGTCGCCCGATGCCTCGCCGGCGATCAGATAGTACCGCATATGTGTTGACAATTAAGTTGTTTCGTGTTTGGACTGCATCTGTTTAAAACGCCATATATGGCGCGGGTAGCTCTCGGAAGGCGCTTTTCTCCGGTTCCCGGCCGTAGGTCGCATGTGTGTAGTTTCCCGGACGCAGGACGGAGCGTGCGGAAGGCATATACTCCTTAGTCCGGGTCAGTCCGGTATGTGCACCGGAGCTGTGATTGCCTCGGTCGTGACGGATTACGTTAGACCGATTGCGAATCGAGCAAATCGGGCCGAAGCCTTTCCGTGCGTTCGAAAGCCTGCTCCTCCTGCCATTTGGCGATCTCTTTCGGATTACCCGACAGCAGGACATCCGGCACTTTCCAGCCGCGGAAGTCGGCCGGGCGCGTGTAGACCGGCGGAGCGAGCAGGTTGTCCTGGAAACTGTCCGTCAGTGCCGAAGCCTCGTCGCCGATCGCGCCCGGAATCACGCGTACCACGCTGTCGGCGATAATCGCTGCGGCCAGCTCGCCGCCTGTCAGCACGTAGTCGCCGATCGAGATTTCGAGCGTGATGAGATGTTCGCGCACCCGGTAATCTATCCCTTTGTAGTGTCCGCACAGGATGATAATGTTTCCGAGCGTCGAGAGCCGGTTCGCTTCGTGCTGGTTGTATCGGATGCCGTCGGGGGAGGTATAGATCACCTCGTCGTAGGTGCGTTCCGACTGCAATTGTTCGATGCAGCGGAAGATCGGTTCGGGTTTCATCACCATGCCTGCTTCGCCGCCGAAAGGGTAGTCGTCCACCTGCCGGTACCGGTCGAACGTGTAGTCGCGCAGGTTGTGTACGGCGATCTCCACCAGTCCTTTCTGTTGCGCCCGCTTGAGGATCGATTCGTTCAGCGGCGATACGAGCAGTTCGGGAACGACGGTTATGATGTCTATTCGCATGGTTTTACTTGTAGTTGATCTCGTTGTTGAGCACTTCGGTGACGAACGGGTTGTAGAGCGTTTCGTGCCCGATGGTGCTTTCCATGCCGTGTCCGGGGTAGAAGCGTACCTCGTCCCCCAGCGGAATCAGTTTGTCGAGAATACTGCGCATGATCCAGCTGTAATCGCCTCCCGGCAGGTCGGTACGGCCGATGCTTTCGCGGAAAAGCGTGTCCCCGGTCAGCAGCAGTTTGTTTTCGGGATTGTACAGCGCGATATGTCCCGGGGTATGTCCCGGCGTTTCGATGATCCGGAAAGTCGTGTTGCCGAATTTCAGCTCTTCTTGCCCTTTGAGGTCGATATCCACCGTCGGAATCTTGTCGACCTGGAAGCCGTAGATCGCACCGTGCGTCGGAGCCGATTCGATCAGGAACTTGTCTTTGCCGTGTATTGCGAACGGAACGCCGTAGGTCTCCTTGACGTGGTTCACCCCGAGCATGTGGTCCACGTGGCCGTGCGTGTTGACGGCCATGACCGGTTTCAGTCCGTTGTCGCTGATGTATTTCGACAGTGCGGCGTTCTCCTGTGCATTGTAGTTGCCCGCATCGACAACGATGCATTCGCCGGTCTCGTCCGATACCACGATTGTGTTCTCCTGGAACGGGTTGAACGGCAGTACTCCGATTTTTATCATATCTCGTGCGTGTTATTCGTTCGTTTGTATCCTCTTTTTGCGGCGAAGGCGGCGAGAGAATTTCATACAAAGATAGCTATTACTATCTTTGCCGGAAATAATACACAGGAAAAGTGGCAAGAAAAAAGGCAAATTATCCGCTTATCGAATCGTTGGAGATCGTTTCGGTGGCGGCTGAAGGGAAGGCGCTGGGACGCTATAACGACGTAGTGGTCTTCGTGCCGATGGCCGTGCCGGGCGACGTGGTCGACGTACAGGTCCGCAGCAAACGCCGCCGCTTCATGGAGGGGTATATCGTGCGTTTCGTCAAAAAATCGCCGATGCGGGTCGATCCCGTGTGCGAGCATTACGGCGTCTGCGGCGGCTGCAAATGGCAGCATTTGCCTTATGAGGAGCAGTTGCGTTTCAAACAGGAACAGGTGACGGACCAGCTCACCCGCATCGGTAAAATCGACCTGCCTGCGGTCAGTCCGATCATTGGCTCTGAAAAGAGATTGTTCTATCGCAACAAATTGGAATTCACCTTTTCCAACAAACGCTGGCTGACCGACGAAGAGGTGGCTTCGGGGAGTGAATTTACCGACAACGAAGCGCTGGGCTTCCATATTCCCAATATGTTCGACAAGGTGCTCGACATCCGCAAGTGCTGGTTGCAGGCCGATCCGTCGAATCCGATTCGCATGGCTGTGCGCGAGTTCTGCATCGCCGGCGGCTATTCGTTTTACAACCCCCGCGAGCACGCCGGACTGATGCGCAACCTGATCGTGCGCACCTCTTCGACGGGCGAAGTGATGGTGATCGTCATCTTCGGCGGGGATGACCGCGAACGGATCGGGGCGCTGATGGAGCATCTGGCCCTCCGTTTCCCTGAGATTACCTCGCTGATGTACGTGGTCAACACGAAATTCAACGACACGATCGGCGACCTGGATATCCAATGCTACAAGGGGCGCGATCACATCTTCGAGGAGATGGAGGGACTGCGTTTCAAGATCGGCCCCAAGTCGTTTTACCAGACCAATTCGGCGCAGGCGTACGAGCTGTACCGGGTGGCCCGCGAATTTGCGGAGTTGGGCGGCGGCGAGGTGGTGTACGACCTCTATACGGGGACCGGTACGATCGCCAATTTCGTCGCACGGCGCTGCCGCAAGGTGGTGGGCGTCGAGTACGTGCCCGAGGCGATCGAAGATGCGAAGGTCAATTCGGCGCTCAACGGCATCGATAATACTGTTTTTTATGCCGGGGATATGAAAGATGTGCTCAACGATCGGTTTATTGCCGAAAACGGCCGCCCCGACGTCGTGATCCTCGATCCGCCCCGAGCCGGTATCCACGAGGACGTCGCACGTACCGTACTCCGTGCTGCGCCGCAGCGGATTGTGTATGTAAGTTGTAATCCGGCTACGCAGGCGCGCGACATCGCCATTTTCGATGCCGATTACCGCGTGACGCGCATCCAGCCCGTAGATATGTTCCCCCATACGCATCATGTTGAAAATGTGGTGCAATTGGTGCGCCGCTGATTTGCTTTTGTCGGGAAAACGAACTATATTTAAGAGTCTAACCCAATACCTGTTGAATCATGAGACTCTTAAAATGCGTGCTTGCGACGGGCCTGTGTTGGGGTTTGTCGGGTGCTTCCCAGGTTTATGCTCAACGTGCGGACGATCCGATCCAACTGACAGCCGATTTTAATGAAGCGGGAGATTTGGTCGTGAAAGCAGAGAAAAGACGACTGGGTACCTATTCCGCGGCGATTGATTTTCAGAATGTCCAGAATTTGACGGTGCCTTCCCGTTACCGGGTGGCTATTCGTTCGAGTGGTCCGCTGATCGTGTTAAAAAGCAGGGGATACTCTCAAAGCACGCATTGCGGATGGAAAAGCGTTTTCGTGTTGGGAGACCGAAGCGCCAAACCCGATACATCATTCATTTACCGGTTGCCGTTTAGCCCGGCGCGGGGAGCGACCGAAGTCCGGTTCGCACAAGAGGATAAATCTTTATTCTTCCATACCGCTCCCCCGAAAAATTGGGCTGCATTCTGTTTTTTCCTGAATCGGGGCGATACCGTTTATGCGATTCGCAAGGGGCTGGTGGTCGAAATTAAGGAGCAGGGCACTTCAGAAACAGGTAAGCCCGGAGTTGTCTATACTTCGGACCATAATTATGTGCAGGTGGAGCATGCGGACGGAACCATTGCCACGTATAACGTTCTCGAACCGGGATCTGTTTGCGTGAAATTGGGGGATATGGTGTATCCCGATACGCCGTTGGCGCTGGTCGGATCGTTCGACGGGACGCAATACAGGGTGGCTTTGACGCTTCACTACATTACGGACCGGATTTTTGCAAAGGGAAATGCTTACTCGTATGAGCATGCTTTTGAAAGTGTTTTTATCAATCCTGTTTTCGCCACTGCGGATGGCAACCGCATGCTGGTGTCGCAAAACCGTTATACGGCAGTTGTGGCACCGGAATTGATCACAAAAGAGATGACCAAGCGGGAGATGAAGGCGCGAACGGAAAAGTAAATGTCCGCCGCAACGTTTCCGCTTCGGGATGCATCTTATTAGAAACGACCAATTAATACCGATTGAATTATGAAAAAATTGATGATTGCCGCTGCCGCGCTTTTGCTGTCGGCACCCCTGTTCGCCCAGGAGAAGAATTTTATAGATCAACCTTACCTCGAAGTGAACGGCCGGGCCGAAATGGAAGTGGCGCCCGATGAAATTTACGTGCGTATTACGATCAACGAGCAGGATTCCAAAGGAAAGGTAACCGTACTCCAGCAGGAAAAGGATATGGTCCGCCGGCTGAAAGATCTGGGCATTGATGTGGAGAAGAAACTCGTCGTGCAGGATATGTCGAGCGACCTGTTCAAACGCAAGGACGTTTCCACTTCGAAGACCTACCAACTGGAGGTAAATTCGGCCACCCAGCTCGCGCACGTTTTCCAGGCGTTGCAGGCAGTCGGTATCTCCGATGCTTCGATCGAGCGTACCGACGTTTCGAATATGGACGAATTGCGCCAGCAGGTACGAGCTGCGGCAGCCAAAGCCGCCCAGCAGAATGCGCAGGTGCTTGCCTCCGCACTCGGACAAAAGGCCGGCAAGGCGCTTTTCGTACAGGATTACAGTTACAGCGCCCGCCCTTATGCCAATATCATGATGGCCAAGAGTGCCGTGATGGACATGGCGGCAGAGGCAACGGCCGCTCCGACGCTCGAATTCGAGAAAATTAAGATCGAGCACTCGGTCATGGTGCGTTTTGTCCTCGAATAATTTTTTAACAGGGTGTTGCGGGAACGGTTTGTCCCAGGGCGATACGTCGCCGCAGCCAATCGATAGGAAAACCGGATCATTACATTAAAAATGATCCGGTTTTCCGCTGTTCTCTCAGTTTTCATTTGGTCTATGACACTCATATGAATTTTAGCGAAGATCCGATCAATCCATTTATTGAACCAGACGGGCTAATCGAACCGGAGATCGAGCCGACGGACGACGGTTCGCAGACGCTCCGGCATCCGTTATTCGGGGAGACTTACCACTCTGTGCGCGGAGCGGAAGGAGAGGCCCGGCATGTCTATATCGATGCGGGGTTTCACTATATTCTGGAGGCCAATGACAGGTTCAGGGCCAAGGCTGGTAATGGGGCTGATCGTAAGACCGCTCCTGTTGCTACGCTGCGTATTTTCGAAATGGGATTCGGCAGCGGCCTGAATGCCTGGCTGACTGCCCGGGCCGCGGCCGGTACCGGTCGCAGGGTCGAATATGTAGCGCTGGAACATTATCCGGTGGCAATGGGGACGGTGCAAGGGCTCGGTTATGCCGCCGATCCGCTTTTTGTGGCCTTGCATCAGGCGCCGTGGAATGAGGCCGTTCCGGCTACGGAGAGCTTTTCACTTAAAAAGGTGGCGGCCTCTTTGCTAAATTACCGATTTGACACTACCTTTGATTTGGTTTATTTCGATGCGTTTGCACCCGATGCGCAGCCTGAACTGTGGACCCGGGAGTTGTTTGCAAAATTATTTGCGGCGTTGCATCCCGAAGGAGTGTTGGTAACCTATTCCGCAAAGGGGATGGTTAAAGAGAATCTCCGTGCGGCCGGGTTTGAAGTGCACAGGTTGCCCGGCGCACTCGGTAAACACCATATGCTTCGGGCGGTAAAACGCTGATTCGGGTGGGCCGATGACCGAATGTGCATGCCGGATGGAGGATGTATTCCATTCGAGGGGAATGTTCCGGGAGTTTGGGAAATAGTGTTTTTTAGACCGGTATAAAGCGGAACCGACCCGGAGCGAAGCAGAATCGGATCGGTACGAGGGAGAAGTCACGTTAGATGAACGGCAATAGATGAGCAAGCAAGAGTTTACATTCGATTATGCGCATTATGCGCCGCTGGATGCGCTGCCGGAGTCCGACCGGGAACTTGCCGCCCGTGCGGCCGATGCGTGCGGAACGGCTTATGCCCCCTATTCAGGGTTTCGGGTGGGGGCGGCTGCATTGCTTGAGGACGGGACGATCCTTACGGCGAGCAACCAGGAGAGCGAGGTGTTTCCATCCGGCATGTGCGCCGAGCGGAGCCTGCTCTATTATCTGCAGGCCAACTTCAGTGGCGTGCGCATTGTCGCGCTGGCCACCGCGTCGGTACCGGGCGAGCGCGAGTGCTACCCGTGCGGCGCCTGTCGGCAGGTGCTTGCCGATACCGAAAAACGACAGGGTTCCCCGATCCGCGTGGTGATGTGCTCCGGGCACAGTGCTACGGTAGTGCAGGAAGCGCGGCAGTTGCTGCCCTTTACTTTTGAATTGTAACCTAACCATATAAACGGCCTGCAGGCAGCGGGCCCGAGTCCTGAAGCAATGTTCGATCCGCAGCGAATCCTGTATGAAGATAACCACCTGTTGGTGGTCAACAAACGCGCCGGTGAACTGGTGCAGCCCGATCCGACGGGAGATCCCGCCCTCGAGGATGAGATCAAGGCGTTCCTCGGGGCACGTGAAGCCAAACCCGGCAATGTGTTCCTCGGGGTGGTGCACCGCATCGACCGCCCGGTAAGCGGCGCGGTGATCTTTGCCAAAACGGGTAAGGCGCTTACCCGGCTCAATGAGATGATCAAGGTGCGCGAGATCGACAAATACTATTGGGCGATCACCGAAAAACCGCTTCGGCCCGAGGCGGGAACTCTCGTGGGGCACTTGGTGCGCGACGGCCGGACGAACAAATCCCGAATCTATCCGAAGCCCGTGCCGGGGAGCAAGGAGGCGCGGCTCAATTATAAATTGCTGGGGGGAAGTAAAAACTATTTCCTGGTTGAGGTCGAGTTGCTGACGGGGCGCCACCACCAGATCCGGGCGCAGCTTTCGGCGGCCGGGAGTCCGATCCGGGGCGACCTGAAATACGGCGCCGCACGGTCGAACAAGGACGGCAGCATTTCGCTCCATTCCCGCAGGGTCGAGTTTCTGCATCCGGTGGCCCGGGCCGGACAGCCGCGTGAACGACTCGTGATTACCGCCCCGGCACCTGCGGGGGACAGCCTGTGGAGCTATTTCGAGGAGTCGCAGCGGTGACAGAGCACGGTGCAATAAATTCCGCTTCCGGTTGACACCCTTTCGTTATTTTTATACCTTTGTCCGATCAATCCAAATTTACGAATCATGACAAAAGGACCCATTTCTCAGTTTATCACGCACAACTACCGCCACTTCAATGCAGCGGCTCTGGTGGATGCGGCCAAAGGCTACGAAGCCCACATCGACAAGGGGGGCAAGATGATGATCACGCTCGGAGGTGCGATGAGTACCGCGGAGCTGGGTATTTCACTGGCGGAGATGATCCGCCGGGAAAAGGTGCAAATCATCACCTGCACCGGTGCGAACCTCGAAGAGGATATTATGAACCTCGTCGCCCATTCGCACTACAAGCGCGTGCCCAACTACCGCGATTTCACCCCGCAGGACGAATGGAACCTGCTGCAAAGCCACATGAACCGCGTGACGGATACCTGTATTCCCGAAGAGGAGGCTTTCCGCCGCCTGCAGCAGCATATTTTCAAAATCTGGAAAGACGCCGACAACAAGGGCGAGCGTTACCTGCCCTATGAGTTTATGTACAAACTGCTGCGCAGCGGAGAACTGGAGCAGTATTACGAGATCGATCCGAAGAACAGCTGGATGCTGGCCGCCTGTGAAAAGAACATTCCGATTATCGTGCCGGGATGGGAGGACAGCACGATGGGCAATATCTTCACCTCTTACTGCATCAAGGGAGAGCTGAAGCCTTCCACCGTCAAGGGCGGCATCGAAACGATGATCTTCCTGACCGAATGGTACCGGGCCAACAGCGGCGGTCCCGGCGTGGGCTTTTTCCAGATCGGCGGCGGCATCTCGGGCGATTTTCCGATTTGCGTCGTACCGATGATGTACCAGGACCTGGAGTGGGAGGAGACGCCCTGCTGGGCCTATTTCTGCCAGATTTCGGATTCGACTACCTCTTACGGTTCTTATTCCGGCGCAGTACCCAACGAAAAGATTACCTGGGGTAAGTTGCTGCCCGATACGCCGAGCTTTATCGTCGAATCGGACGCCACGATCGTGGCACCGCTGATCTTTGCCTACGTATTGGGCCAGTAATATTGCTGAAACGAACCGATATTAACGACCTGTTACAGAGAAATGGCAGCCTCTAAAGGCTGCCATTTTATTTGGATATGTTCATTGGTTCGGAAGGCTGGGGCGTTTAGGTGTGTTCAGACCGACGGGCTCGAACGGATACTTCCCGTATCCTTGCCTTTTCTGGCCCCGGACCCGGTAATGTTTCCTGGACGTGGAAATATACCGGCATCAGACCTATGGTAATTAAGGTTTTTTGCGCCTTTTCATGCTCTCGGTGTCGAACTCCTGCTGGTCGAATTTGGCCGAGAGGATTTCGCGTGCTTTCTCGGCATCTTTTTCGGCGACCGCCAGTTTGACGTTCATCAGTTCGTTCTGCAGGGGCAGCACGTCGGATACCGTTTCGTTGATCAGTTCGCACTCCACGCCGCCGCTTTCGAGCAGCGACTTGTAGATCAGCGCCTCCCCGGCTGTGGGGAAGCTCTTGATGATGACTACTTTTGACTTGTCCATAGCTCTCGTTTTTAATCTCGGTTCCTTATGCACCTAAATATAGGGTTATTTCCCATAAATAGCAAGAGTGATGCCTCGTTCGACGACTTTATTATTATCGTGATGCATTGAATGGAGTAGTCGACCGGTAAACATTTTATCTTACGGTAACGAGTCTGCAAAAACCAGCAGGGAAAAGATGTTGATAAATTGCAAGCATCCACTTTCGGTAATAGGGTGTTTTTGCCTATCTTTGTAAAGATAGGAGATCAAAATTATTATGAGTCAGTTTGTTCATCTTCATGTACATACGCAATATTCGATTCTCGACGGAGCTTCGGCGATCAAACCCCTGATCAAACGGGCCAAGGCGTTGGGCATGCCTTCGCTCGCGATTACCGATCACGGCAATATGTTCGGGGTAAAAGAGTTTCATGACGCGGCGGTCAAAGAGGGGGTCAAACCGATTCTCGGCTGCGAGGTTTATGTGGCGACGGGAAGCCGTTTCGACAAGAAGCGCGGACGTGAGGACCGGGGGCATCACCTGATCCTGTTGGCGAAAAACCTGACCGGTTATCACAACCTCGCGAAAATGGTTTCCTACGCCTTTACCGAAGGTTATTATTACCATCCGCGTGTGGATAAGGAGTTGCTGCGTACATATCACGAGGGGATTATCTGCTGTTCGGCCTGTTTGGGCGGCGAACTGCCTCAGGCGATTATGCACGGGGGAATTGACAAAGCCGAAGCGGTGGTTCGTGAATTCAAGGAGATTTTTGGCGACGACTACTACCTGGAGATGCAGTTGCACCGCAGCGGCGATCCCCGGCGGGATGCGGATGTGTACGAAAACCAGAAGAGGGTCAATGCCGTGATTCTGGAATTGGCGGCCAAGCATAACGTTAAATATATCGCTTCGAACGATGCCCATTTCATCATGGCCGACGATGCGGAGGCTCACGACCGGCTGATCTGCCTCAATACGGGCAAGGATCTGGACGATCCCACACGCATGCGGTATACGGGACAGGAGTACCTGAAGAGCGAACAAGAGATGGCTGAACTCTTCGGAGACCATCCCGAAGCGCTGACCACCACGCTTGAGATTGCGGATAAGGTCGAAGAGTACTCGCTCGAGCACAAGCCGCTGATGCCGAATTTCCCGATTCCGGACGATTTTCCGATCGACCTGCCGCAGTTGAAAGAGTCGTTCTCGAAAAAAATCAAGGACGAAGCGCTGCTGGCCGAGGTGCAGCGGGCGACATCGCTCGACGAACTGATCGGAGGACACCCCGAACTGGCCGAATCGCTGATGATCGCCAAGCAGTTCCTCTACCTGAAGTACCTCACTTTCGAAGGAGCCCGCCGCCGTTACGGTGAACTGAACGAGCAGATATTGAAGCGCCTGGATTACGAGCTTTCGACTATAGAATGGATGGGTTTTCCGGGTTACTTCCTTATCGTATGGGACTTTATCCGTGCTGCGCGGGAGCTGGGAGTCTCAGTGGGGCCGGGCCGTGGTTCTGCTGCCGGTTCGGTGGTGGCTTATTCGCTGGGTATTACCAATATCGACCCGATCAAGTACGACCTGCTGTTCGAGCGTTTCCTGAATCCCGACCGTATCTCCCTACCCGATGTCGATGTCGATTTCGATGAGGACGGCCGTGCCGACGTGCTGCACTATGTGGTCGAAAAGTACGGCAGCAAACGGGTGGCGCAGATCATCACTTTCGGCACGATGGCGCCGAAGGCTGCGATCAAGGATGTCGCGCGTGTACAGAAACTGCCCCTTTCGGAGAGCAACCGCATTTCTAAACTGGTTCCCGAAAAGCCGGGAACGACCTTCGAAAAGGCATTTAAGGAGGCCCCGGAACTGTTGGCCGAGCGCGAATCCGAAAACCCGCTGATCCGTGCTACGATGAAATATGCCGAGCAGTTGGAGGGATCCGTGCGTCAGACCGGCGTGCACGCCTGCGGCGTCATTATCGGACAGGACGATCTGGAAAAATTCGCGCCGATCGCCATCGCGAAGGATGCCGAACTGAACGTCGTGCAATTCGAGGGCAAGCAGGTCGAGAGCGTGGGCCTTATTAAAATGGACTTCCTGGGCCTCAAGACGCTGTCGATCATCAAGGATGCCCTCGAGAACATTGAAGCGTCGAAAGGAATCAAAATCGATATCGATGCGATTCCGCTCGACGATGCGGCCACGTACGAACTTTACAGCCGCGGCGAGACGACCGGACTGTTCCAGTTCGAGTCGCCGGGTATGAAAAAGCACTTGCGCAACCTGAAGCCCAACCGCTTCGAGGACCTGATCGCCATGAACGCCCTCTACCGGCCCGGCCCGATGGAGTACATTCCCAACTTCATCGCCCGTAAGCACGGGCAGGAGCCGGTGACCTACGAGATCGCCGATATGGAGGAGTATCTGAACGACACCTACGGCATCACGGTCTATCAGGAGCAGGTCATGCTGCTGTCGCAGAAACTCGCCGGCTTCACGGGCGGTGAGGCCGACACGCTGCGCAAGGCCATGGGTAAGAAGAAGCGCGACGTGCTGGACAAGATGAAGCCCAAGTTCA
>OJUG01004048.1_pt1 | contig 12295 bp, 10 predicted proteins | sample 1599841 | NCBI WGS metagenome assembly OJUG01 (sample SAMN04168659, study PRJEB22393) | human gut metagenome | biome: human gut microbiome; feature: stool | host: Homo sapiens | collected 2014-05-12 | reverse complement strand
CTGCGACCTCTTAGTCCCGAACCAAGCGCGCTACCAAACTGCGCTACGCCCCGTTGACCTGACTTATACATAATACCATATCTACGAAAAAAGTCAAGGAAAAAAATTTAATCATCCCATCAGGCCAGCTTCTTTTCCCGGATGAAATCGATGAGCATGGCCGACGTATCGGCCATGAGGTCGCCGCACGATACGGGACCGCCGTTGGCCGGACTCTTGAGGACGCGGCAGCACGTCACATGGAAGCGGTCGAGCCAGATTTTCTGGAATTCCCGTACAGGCTGATTGACTTCGGCCTTCGTCTTTTCCTCCGGCGTCGTGCGGCCGACGAGACAGCCCAGGACCAGACAGGCCCCGTTCAAAGCCCCGCAAAGACAGCCCGAACCGGCTACCCCGCCGCCGAGGACAGACACCATGCGCAGCGTTTCCGGCGGCAGCTTCAAATCCAGACAATCATTGCAGACCTTGACCACCGTTTCAGCACAATTATTCCCGGCCTGCTGGTACTGTGCCGCCAATTCTCTTACCTTTTCCATCATAAGACCTCCTTGAAAAACAGCATTTGTAGTACAGAGTTTGTAGTTTGCAGAAAAATGGCTTTAAATTTAAAATCATTCACTAAAAACTATAAGCTGCAAACTTAATGCTCAAAAAGGGGATGCCGCATATGCGACATCCCCTTTTTACATTCTGGCGGAGAGCGTGGGATTTGAACCCACGATAGAGCGTTCGCCCTATACATGATTTCCAATCATGCTCCTTCAGCCACTCGGACAGCTCTCCATGGCTTACACATTGTTTGATTATGCAGTTATTTGATGCCCTCGGGATCGACATCCAATGTGTAAAAATATGGTCGGGGCGACAGGATTTGAACCTGCGACCTCTTAGTCCCGAACCAAGCGCGCTACCAAACTGCGCTACGCCCCGTTACCTGACTTGTATATAATACCATACTGGAAGAAAAAGTCAAGCTTTTTTTCTCGTGTCAGGCGACAACTTCTTTATTTTTATGGATCCGCTTCCAAATGAATCCGCCGGCAATGGTAACGACCAGCAGGATGATTTTCAGTTCCGTCGGATTATTGGCCGCCAGGCTGACGTATTGGGCCAGGTAATGGTCTGTCGCCATCATGCCGCCCGAAGCCCAGCCGAGGATGGCGCCGCCGATGTAGATGAGGATGGGAAAGCGGTTCATGACTTTGACGACGATGGTGCTGCCAAAGACGATGATCGGCACGGAAATGAGCATGCCGAACATGAGCAGGCCCCAATGGTTATTGGTGACGCCGACGATGCCCAGGACGTTATCGAGGCTCATGAGGGCGTCGGCCATGATGATGGTCCGCACAGCCGCCCAGAGCGAGTCCTTGGCTTCGACGTGGACGTCTTCTTCCTGGTCGTCGGCGCCGATGAGCTTGATGCCGATGAGGACCAGCAGGATGGCTCCGACGGTCTTCAAGAAGGGAATCTGGAAGAGCCAGGACACGATAAAGGCCATGATGAAACGCATACAGATGGCCCCGGCCGTACCATATAAAATAGCCCGCTTCTGCAAATGCTTAGGCAGATTTTTGGCGGCCATGCCGATGACGATGGAATTATCGCCGCCTAAGGCCAAGTCGATGAGCACGACCTGCAAAATCATAGTGATATCAAAGACAAGCGTCGATTCTAACCCTTCCAAGGTAAGTCCCCCTTATACGTTAAGACAAATTTACATCTCCCCCATTATATGATAATTACGGTGGGATAGCAAGAAAAAGGCGCTGTCCCATGAAGACAGCGCCTTTTTCTGTAGGGGCGTCCACGTGGGACGCCCGCTCACACAAATCAAGTTTACAAGTATCTCGCATATCCCCGGCGGGCTCGCCACGTGCGAGCCCCTACAAACACCATATTACGAGCGACAAATGGTTCTTATTTCACGATGACCGATACGCCATCGGGGATGACGGTGATTTTCGGGTCGGTAATGCCTTTTTTCGCCAGGACGTCTTTGGCCATAGCCAGGGCGTCGTCGATGGAGGCAGCGTATTTCATGTGCATGTCTTCGACCATCTGCTGCGGGGCTTCAGTGACCATGATGATGGTGAATTTCAGGAGCATACGCATGAGGATCTGGGCTTCCCACTGGTCGAAGACCGTTTCGTTGCGGCCGCGGGCCAGGATTTCGTCCATGGCTTTCTGGATGGATTCGGCATTCTTCAGGTTGTTGTAGAAATCTTCGCCGCCATGACCGTCAGAGCAGGACGATACGTCGATGATGACGCCGCCTTCTTTGCAGGTCGCTTCGGCAGCGGTCATGCCTTTGACGGACTGGTAAATGTTCTGGTCCAGGGGATAGCCGCCGTTGGTGGTGATGACGATGTCAGCCGGGACGGGTTTGACGCCAGCCAGTTTCATTTCAAAGTCAGCGCCGGCATAGTGAGCTTTTTCGCGGTCGCCGGCAAAGGCAGCGATGACTTTCTTGTCCGCATCGATGACGACGTTGCAGATGAAGGCTAATTTAGCCGCTTTAGCCGCATAGAGCATATCTTCATGGATGGGATTGCCCTGGAGGATACCCGTGCGGGCGTTGGGGCTGTTGATGAATTCCGAGCAGTGGTTGGCCAGGACCGTGACCTTGCTGGCGATACCAGGCAGGACGGATTTACGGCCACCCGACATGCCGGCGAAGAAATGCGGTTCGATGAAGCCTTCGGAAATGAGCAAGTCCGCATTAGCGGCTACTTTGTTGATACGGCAGTCACCACCAGAGGGCAAAGTACCAACGCTGACCATGTCTTCGTCGTTGCGGCTGACATGGATGACGAATTTTTCATGTTCCGCAATTTCTTTGCCATACTTGGCAATTAATTCTTCCTTAGTCGTAGCCCGGTGCATGCCCGTAGCGATGAGGATGGTAATGTCGATATCCGGGTTCCCCTTGCGCAGTTCTGCCAGGAGCTGGGGCATGATGATGTGGCTCGGTACCGGGCGGGTATGGTCACTGGAAATAATGACGCAGTTCTTCTTCCCCTTTGCCAATTCGCTTAATTTCGGGCTGCCAATCGGGTTGGCCAGGGCATCGGCGACGAGTTCCGCTTCCGATTTCGGCGCCTTGTATTCATGGGCGTGGGAGACGAGGACGCCGGCGACCTGTTCTTCTGGCAGTTCGAATTTGATTTTTTCTTTGCCAAAGGGCAAGCTAAATGTATGCATAACTGCACATCCTTTCTTAGTTCATGGCTATATATATGTTTGTGAATAGCCTGTAGTTGCATAAACAATATGTTTTTGGATGTAAAAAAGAAGAAAGGGCAAAGCCTTGCGCCTTGCCCTTTTCCTTTAGTATGTAACTGTGAATTATTCTTCGACAGGGACTTCGTCGTTGATGCTGACAACTTTGCCCGGATTCATGATGTTCTTCGGATCCAGTGCTTTCTTGACAGCTTTCATCATCTTGAGTTCAACCGGGTCGGTGTATTTTTCAAGAAGTGCTTCACGTTTGTAGCCAATGCCGTGTTCACCGGAGAGACGGCCGCCGAGTTTGTAGACGAGAGCGTAGATTTCGCCCTGGATCTTCGGAAGCATTTCTTCCCATTCTTCCTGAGTACGGTCATCTTTCAAGATATCGATATGGACGTTGCCGTCGCCGCAGTGGCCAGCGCAGTGCATAGCGACATTGTATTTTTCGCCGAGGCGGGAAATCTTCTGTACAGCACCCGGGATTTCCGTCATCGGAACGACGATATCTTCCATGGAGAAGACTAAGCTGCGAGCGCGGTCAGCTTCGAGGTATGCTTTACGGGATTTCCAAATAACAGCCGGGTCAGCAACCAGGGAGTCGATAGCGTTGTTGTCTTCAGCGAGTTCAACGATTTTTTCGCACTGATCCATGAGGACGTCTTCGTTGTCGCCAGCGATCTGGATGATGATGTAGTTACCATTTTCAGATTTCGGCAGTTTTTCGTCGAGGAATACTTCGACCTGTTTGATGGAAGCGTTATCCATGAATTCTACGCAGACTGGAGTGATACCAGCGTTCATGACTTTCGGTGTCAAAGCGATAGCATCGTCGAGGTTGTCGAATACAACCAGGAGGTCCTGCTGATATTTCGGAAGAGCAACCAATTTGAGGTAAACTTTGGTGATGATACCGAGGGTACCTTCAGAACCGATGAAGAGGTGCATCAGCATGTAGCCTGTAGCGTTCTTACGGAATTTACCGCCGAGAGTTACGACTTCGCCAGTCGGAGTAACGACTTCCATGCCCATGACCTGGTCACGAGTTACGCCATATTTAACAGCGCGGTTGCCGCCAGCGTTGGTTGCAACGTTACCGCCGATGAAGCAGGAGTCCCCACTGCAGGGGTCGCCGCCGTAGAAGAGGCCTTCCTTCTGGACTGCATCCTGGAGGACAGACGTCGTAACGCCAGCTTCGGAAACACAAACCATGTTGTCTTTATCGATTTCGAGGATTTTGTTCATACGTTCAATGGAGATGATGACGCCGCCGAAAGTAGCAACAGCACCAGCTGCCAAGCCCGTACCAGCTGCACGAGGAACCATTACCGTATCGTTTTCATAGCAGAGCTTAACGACTTTGGAAACTTCTTCAGTAGTAGCCGGAAGAACAACGACCTGCGGTTCTTTCATGTAATGGGGGTCCGTTACTTCGTCATGGGAATACGGTTCGAGTTTATCTTTGTCCGTATAAACATACTTTTCGCCGACGATCTGTTTGAACTGTTCAATCAACTCCGGGGAAACTTTACCTTTTGCCATAATACATACCTCCAAATAGTTTAAATTATAAGCCTAACACTTATTTCTGCATCCAGTCATGAGGACCGGATTTAAGACCGAATATAACGGAAGTATAAACTAATGTATTTCTTTTACCTTCCGTTTATCTCTTACAGGTATTATTATACTCTACTTCCTCATGCATGTAAATTACATTTGCACATTTTACGCATATCATTTTTCGATTGATTCATCGTGTTCTATGACAACTTATCATAAGAACTGTCGATTTTTAAATAATCTAAAACAAAACGTAAAATTTTAAATAGTATTTATTTTTTCTTATTTTTTATATATGCATCTTGGTAATACAGTATTATTCCCGTAAGGAAATGTTTCGCATATAGAACATTTCACATCCGATTATATCACATTGTTTATTATAGAAAAAGGTATGCTACATGGATATGTAGCATACCTTTTTATGCATCTCTGCTATATGGCGTTTTCTATTCGCTTAGTTGACTAAGAAGGGAACGACGCTCGGAGCGATGATGGTAATGATACCTGCGATGACCAGCATGAACAGGCAATAACCAACAGTACCGCGCATGACTTCGCCTTCCTTGCCTTCAGCAACAGCACCGACAGCGCCGATACCAAGGGCGATACTCTGCGGCGAAAGCATCTTGCCGATACAACCGCCAAGGGAGCTGGCACCTGCAAGCCACGGCTGGCTCATGCCCAGGCTGGATGCAACGGATGTCTGCAACGGCCCGAAGAGGACGTTGGCGTTCGTGCAGGACCCGGTAATGAATGCGCCAAGACCGCCGACGAACGGAGCAACGATAGGATATGCATTGCCTGTTGCAAATACGAGGGCATCAGCGATTTCCTTGGTCATGCCGGAGTAGGTCATAATCTTAGCGACGACGACGACGGCGATGATGGTCAGGTACGTGAAGCGCAGGCCGACGAAGTTATCTTTGAAGACCTGAGCGATCTTACCGATGGAAGCACCCTGATAGAGGCCGCCGAGGATAGTGGCGATGAAGATCATGACGCCAGGAACAGCGATCCATGTGAAGGTGTAGGGTTTGGCACCCGGGCCGGCATAGATAGGAACAGTCGTTTTAATCGAAGCCAGCGGACCGTTGATGAACGGGAACAGTTTCGACGTACCGACGAGGAATACGAAGATAAGGATGAAGATCATAGCTGCTTTGACGCCTTCACCGAAGGAAACAGCTTTCTGATTTGTCGTGTCAATATCGAACTTGTATTCCGGATTGCTTGTCGTCTTGCAAGCGCGGGAATAGAGGACGATGACAGCCATGATGATGATGGATGAAACCATGACCGGCAGTTCAGCGCCGATAGTCATGGAAATGAACAGTTCCGGAATAGCCAGGGCCAGACCGGAGAGCAGGGTTACGATACCGACGCCTTTGATGGCTTTGATACCGCCGCCGATGCAGATGACGATCAGGAACGGAGCGATGAGGTCAGGAATAAAGGATACAATCGAGACTTTCGTAGCCAGGACGCCGGCATCCAAACCGGTGACAGCAGCCATGGTCGTCGTCGGGATACCGATGGACCCGAAGGACGGTGCTACGGCGTTGGAAATCAAGCAGGCGACGATGGTCTTGATCGGCGGATACCCGAGGGCAACCAGCATAGCAGCCGGGATAGCAACAGCAGTACCAAAACCTGCCATGCCTTCCATGAACGTCCCGAAACCCCAAGCGATGAGCAGGAATACGACACGTTTATCTTCACTGACAGTGGTCAGCATCTGTTTGATGACTTCCAGGCTGCCTGTGGCTACAGTCAATTTGTAAGCGAACAGGGCCATGATGATGACCAGCAAAATCGGCCAGCATGCCAGGGCTACGCCTTCGAGGGCTGCCGAAATGGCAATGGGAACTGACATATTATAACAGAATACAGCGACAACAAATGCGATGATAGCCGCGATTGGGCACGCTTTCCAACCGGTCATCTTCAAGAACCCCAATGCTACGATTAGGAATAGGATTGGGAGCAAGGCCAATATAACCATTACATACCACCCTTTCATAATAAAATACTTTTCACGCCTCTAACAGGCGGGGGCTTATTCATGAACGAACCACGAATAACGCCATTTCTCACTTAGATTGCATCCGGATACAAGCTCTATACTGTTATTATATACCTCAATGTCATATTTGTAAATTACATTTGGACATGAGCGTATACCTATTTTCGATATAGCGAACACCAATGTTTACTATTTTGCATATTACTGCACTAAAATGTGGAGTTTATAAGCCGTAAATAATCATTTATCATTTTATAAATGATTTTATGTAATTTAACGTTTTATGTATAAATCGCATAACCGTGCAAAAAAAGAGGCTGTCACATTAGGACAGCCTCTTTTTGAGTATTAAGTTTGCAGTTTGTAGTTTTTAGTAAATGTTTTTTTAATTTAAAGCCCTCTTCTACAAACTCCATACTACAAACTATAAACTCTTATTCTTTTCTGCCGACGCGATGACGGCGTTCATGGTGGCAGCGCGGAAGCTGCTTTCTTCCAGGGTCCGGACGGCTTCGATAGTCGTGCCGCCTGGCGAGCAGACGTCATCTTTCAGGGCACCGGGATGGCGGCCTGTTTCCAGGACCATCTTGGCTGCTCCCAATACGGTCTGGGCCGCAAAGGTATAGGCCATCTGGCGGGGCATCCCTTCGCGGACAGCGCCGTCGGCCAGGGCTTCGATGAACATATAGACGTAAGCCGGACCGCTGCCGCTCAGGCCACAGACGGCGTCGATGAGCTTTTCATCGGTCACGACGGCTTTGCCAAAGCTGGAAAAGATGGCGACGACATCGGCCGTTTCGGCTTCAGTCACGTTGACATTGGGCGATACGGAGGCCATGCCTTCGCCGACCATGGCCGGCGTATTGGGCATGACCCGGACGATTTTCGTTTCCGGACCGGTGTAAAAGGCCAGCTTTTCCAAAGAGATGCCGGCGGCGATGGAAATGAGGACGCTATCGGCCGGAAGGGATTCCCGGACGGCTTCCAGTGCCAATTCCATGATGTTCGGCTTGACGGCCATGATCAGGCCCTGGGACTGGCGTGCCAGTTCTTCCGGCGTGTCGACGACGACAGCTCCCGTTTCTTTGGCCAGGGCTTCGGCCTTTTCCTTGTGGATATTATAAAGATAGATATGGTCTGCAGCAATGGCATGGGCAGCTACCAGGCCTTTGACGATGGCCCGGCCCATATTGCCCGTCCCGCAGACACCGATTGTCTGGAACATAGGAAGCCTCCCTTTCCGATACGGACTTACTGTTTAGCGCCGACGGCATCCAAGGTCGCTTTAATCTTGGCAGCCAGGCCGTGGATCTTCTTCTTGGAAACAGAGCAGACAGCCAGGCGGATACCTTTGCCCAAGGGAACGAGGAAGATATTTTCTTTTTCCAGTTCATCGCAGACTTTCTGGGACCCTTCCATAGGGATTGTGATGAAGAAGCCCGAAATGTAACGCAAATATTTCAAGCCACATTCATCGGCTTCTTTCATGAACAAGTCAGCCCGTTCCTGGATGAGGTGGAAATATTTAGCCCGTTCCGCATCGAGTTCAGCGACTTTGGCCGGGTCCTTGCAGATATTGGCCATGACCTTCATGGCAGCGCTGTTGGAGTTCGACCAGGTAGCGCGGCTGGTATACTGATTGATGGCGACGAATTCATCGGCAATATCCTTGTTCGGCGTGACGCAGATCATGGCGCCCATACGCTGGCCATACATGGTGAAGCCTTTACTGCAGGTGTAGGCGACGACGATGAGGACGTTGTCCGGCATGTTGCCGAATTTCTTGAAGAATTTGCGGCATTCATGTTTTTCGCCGCTGTAGTCGAGATAAGCGACGTCGGAGACGAAGATGATGTTCTTATCCTTGCCTTTGACGACATCTTTCAAGAAGGCCAGGACTTCGTCCCATTCCGAATCGGAGAGGCCGTAACCCGTCGGGTTGTTGGCCGGCGAATTCATGATGATAACCGTGTTGTACTGTTTGGCAACCATGTCGCTGACGTTGGCTTTGAAGCTTTCCATATTGAAATGGCCATCGGGCGTGAGCAGTTCAAATTCACGGAGTTTGCGGCCATTATCGTTGCACATGGAACCGTAAGCCCCCCAATGCCAGTCACTGGTCAGGACTTCATCGCCCCATTCGGAATAGTTGTGAATGACGTGATGGAGGACACCGGAACCGCCGGACGTAGCACAGGCGCGGATGTAGCCTTCCGGACGGGATTCACCGAAGCACTGGTCGATAGCAGCTTCCAAATAATCGGGATAGCCCTGGATCGGCGCATAGGCGACAATTTCTTTCGGCGTCAAGGCTTTATAGGCTTTCTGGACGACGTCGAGCATGATGAGATTCCCATCTTCATCGAGCATGGAACCGACTGTCCCATTAATAACTTTATCTGCCCCCAATTTTTCGGTCAAAGCTACGGCACGGTTGTTAGCACCAAAAATCTTATCTTCAGCACTCTTCCCTTTTGCCTGCGGTGCGGCAACACTTTTTACCATATGAATCAACTCCCCTTTCTTATGTACATATACATTTATACCACATTCAAAATCGAAAGACAATAAACATATTGCATATATCTGTCATGTATTCAAAATACAAAAGGAATAACGCCTCTTGGACAATCAAAGTTAATCCCATTTGCTATCTTAGCATAAAACGGTTGAAATTATATCATGACTCTCCTATAATAAAGAGTATATAACATATTTCGTGTTACTTTTATGCATTTTTATTCTATGAAAAGAGGTCTTTCCCATGAATCGTGTATTACGTTTTGTATTAGCCGCTGTGCTGGCCTGCTCGGCCCTCATGCTGACAGCCTGCCAGGGCAGAAACAGAAAAACTCTTTGCCAAACACGGTGTCGACGTCCAGGTCATTGAATTCAGCTCCGCTGCGGACCAGCAAAAAGCCATGGAAGCCGGTGAACTGGACGGCATGATGACCGACATGATCGTCACGGCCTTGCTGAAAAAAGCCGGTACAGACGTCCGCGTCGTCGCCATGGCTCTCGGTGCCGTCCCCCAGGAAGGCCGGTTCCTCGTCGTATCGTCGCCGAACAGCAGCATTACGACGCCGCAGCAGCTGACCGGTGCCTCCGTCGCCATTTCAGAAAATACCATGATGGACTATTTGATGAACCAGTATGAACAGGAACTGGGGATTCCGGCCGCCGAAGTCCACACCGTTCAGATGCCGAACCTGGCCCTGCGCACGGAAGCCGTCCTGGCCGGTAAAGATATCCAGGCCGCCATCCTGCCGGACCCGCTGGCAGCCTATGCCGTCCAGCAGGGAGCCCACGTCGTCATCGACGATACGAAACTCCAAAAGAACTATTCCCAGCCCGTCGTCGTCCTGACTCAGGACATGATTGAAAAGCATCATGACGACGCAGCCCATTTCCTCGACGCTTACAATGAAGCGATCGAAAAACTGGACAGCCAGCCCGATGCCTATCGCGACATGGCTATGAAGAAGGCCAACATCCCGGCCGCCGTCGCCGGTTCGTACCGTACGCCGTCTTATACGGCCCACGCCCTGCCGACAGAAGAAGAAGTCAGCCGTATCATGAACTGGATGGTAGAAAAAGGCCTGTTGCCCAAGGCCTACAGCTATGACGAAATGGTCGCCCATGTCCAGTAATCAGCCTATGGCCGGACCGCTGCTGCGCTTAGACGACGTGGGCCTCGCCTATCACAGCCGCAGGGGCATCCAGGCCATGCTCCAGCACATCTCATTCAGCCTCGCCCAGGGAGAGCACCTGACCGTCTCCGGGCCGTCGGGCTGCGGGAAATCGACACTGCTGCGCCTCATCGCCGGCCTGCAGGCACCGACAGAAGGGCAGATTTATTTTGCAGGCCAAAAAATGACCGCTCCCAGGCCGGACCTGGCCATCGTCTTCCAGGACTATGGCCTTTTCCCGTGGAAGACGGTCGAAGAAAATATTCTCCTTCCAGGCAGGCTCCACGGTTCTCCCCTGGATAAGGACCAGCTGGCCTCCCTCTTGGACACGCTGGGCCTGACAGCCGTCCGCCATCACTATCCGGGGGAACTCTCAGGCGGCCAGAAACAGCGGACCGCCCTGGGCCGGGCCATGGCCATGCAGCCGAAGTTGCTGCTCCTGGATGAACCCTTCTCAGCCCTGGACCCGGACATGCGCCGTCAATGCCATGACCTCTTCCAACAATACATCGTAAAAAGTCAGACCGCGATGATTCTCGTCACCCACAGTCCGGAAGAAGCAGCGGCCCTGGGTGACAAGACCATCGTCTTCGCCAGGACAGGAGGTGTCATCGAAGATGTCCGGAAAAACAAGTGATCCCATCGATATGGCCCATCTCCTGCTGGCCTTTTTCATCATCGGCGCCTTATGGCAGGCGGCCAGCATGGTACTGAACAAGCCCTTGCTGCCGGAACCGTACCGCGTCTGCCAGACCTGGTATGCCCTGATGACGACAGGCGTCCTTTGGCCGCACATCGCATCCAGCCTGTACCGCATGGAAGTCCGCAACTATGAAGAAATGTACGCCGCCATCCTGACCCTGGCCGCCATCGGCCCCGTGTTCACCAAGTTGGAAAACGGCATCATCACCGGCGTGCAGACCCTCATCACCCTGCCCTACGGCATCGGCTCCTTCATCATGGGCGGCCTGTACGCGGTCACCGTCGTGGCCGGCATCCACCACATGTACACCCTGATCGACCTGGGCCAGCTGGCCCGCTACGGCTATACCTACTGGCTGCCGCTGGCCAGCGCCGCCAACGTGGCACAGGGCGGTGCCGCTCTGGCTGTGGCCCTCAAGAGCAAGGACACCAAGGTCAAGTCCATGGCCCTGCCCTCTGCCCTGTCCGCCTGCATGGGCATCACCGAGCCTGCCATCTTCGGCGTGAACCTGCGCTACTTCAAGCCCTTCATCGGCGGCCTGCTGGGCGGTGCCTGCGGCGCATGGTACGCCAGCATCGTGGGGCTGGGTGCCACCGGCACCGGCGTCACCGGCATCTTCGGCATCCTGCTGCACCTGCACATGCCGCTGCAGTACATCATCATGATGGCCATCTCCTTCGGCGTGTCCTTCGCCGTGACCTGGCTCATCTGGAGCCCTGAGGAGGTCAAGGCATGAACGCACTCCAGCGCGATCTGAAAAAGCTGGTGCCTCTGGTGGAATCCCTCGGCGCGGAAAAGGCCGCCGCCGACCCCCACCGCCAGCGGTTCCACCTGCAGCCCCCGGTGGGCTGGCTGAACGACCCCAACGGTCTGTGCGTCTACGGCGGGCAGTACCACGCATTCTTCCAGTACGGCCCCTTCGACGTGAACGGCGGGGTCAAGCACTGGGGCCACGCCGTGAGCACCGACCTGCTCCACTGGGAGCAATTGCCGGTGATGCTCTATCCGGACGAACCTTTTGACTGCCACGGTGCCTACTCCGGCTCGGCCCTGGTGGAGGATGGCACCATGTACCTCTACTACACC
>OJUG01004036.1_pt1 | contig 12320 bp, 10 predicted proteins | sample 1599841 | NCBI WGS metagenome assembly OJUG01 (sample SAMN04168659, study PRJEB22393) | human gut metagenome | biome: human gut microbiome; feature: stool | host: Homo sapiens | collected 2014-05-12 | reverse complement strand
CGCCCCCCTGCGGGAGGCGCTCTGCCGCCTGGCCCTGGCCAGTGCTCCGGAGGCCCCCGCCGTGCTGGACGCCGGCTGCGGCGAGGGCTTTTACACCGCTGGGGTCTTCCAGGCCCTCCAGGCAGGCCGCGGGGATGTCCGGATGGCCGGGGTGGACCTCTCCCGCCCCGCGCTGCGCCGGGCATCCCGGCGGGCTCCCGGGGTGGAATTTGCTGTGGCGTCGGTCTACCGTCTCCCAGTGGTGGACACTTGTGCGGACCTGCTGCTGGACTGCTTCTCCCCCCTGGCCCTGGACGAGTTCCGCCGGGTCCTCCGGCCCGGGGGCGTCTTTCTCTATGTGGTGCCGGCGGCCCGGCACCTCTGGGAGCTCAAGGAGGTCCTCTATGACCGCCCCTATCTCAACCGGGAGGAGGACATCCCCTACCAGGGCTTTCAATATGTAGAGGTGGTGCCGGTGGAGTGCCGGATGGACCTGGACCGGGCAGCCCTGGAGGACCTCTTCACCATGACGCCTTACCGCTGGAAGACCCCCAGGCAGGGCATCGCCCGCATGGAGGCCCTGGACGGCCTGTCGGTCACCGCCTCCTTCCGCATCCACGTCTTCCGGCGGGAATAGGGCTTTGGGAGGAAACATGGCCTTTTTCTGGGAAGGCGCCTGGAAAAGGTTGCAAATCCTCCCCCGATATGATATATTGACGGGACAGATTCAGAGGCCGCGCCCCGGGGAGTCCGGCGGCGTTTGGGCGCGGAACGGGGTTTCGCCTGCCTGTGGGAGGCCTTGGATCAGGCAAGTGAAAACAGAAAGGAACATGCGCCTATGGAGATCAACGGCGAGCAGGTGAACGAGGTCGTCCGCTACGACCAGCTGGGGCTCTCCCCCGAGATCATGAAGGCCCTGGACAAGAAGGGCTATGTCCAGGCCACCCCCGTCCAGGGCGGGGCCATCCCCTATTTTATGGAGTGGAGGGACGTGATCGCCAAGGCCCCTACCGGCACCGGTAAGACCATGGCCTTCGGCATCCCCATCATCGAGCGCATCGACCCGGAGAGCGAGGCGGTGCAGGCGGTGATCCTGGCCCCCACCCGTGAGCTGGCCATGCAGATCACCGAGGAGATGCGGGAGGTGGCGGTGTGCCACGAGGGGGTGCGGCTGGTGTGCCTGTACGGCGGCCAGCCTATCGGCAAGCAGATCAACGCCCTGAAGCGGCGGCCCCAGATTGTGGTGGCCACGCCGGGGCGGCTCTCCGACCACATGAAGCGGCGGACGGTGGTGCTGAACGAGGTGTCCACCGTGGTGCTGGATGAGGCGGACCGGATGCTGGATATGGGCTTTATCCACGATGTGCGGCGGATATTGGACAAGATCCCCAACCGGAAGAATCTGGGGATGTTCTCTGCCACCATCTCCCGTGAGGTGATGGATATCTCGTGGATCTATCAGCGGGATCCGGAGGAGATCACGGTGCAGGCCACGCAGGAGAATAAGCCCGATATTTTGCAGTACCGCCTCGATGTGGACTCCGACGCCAAGGTGGACGCCATTGCCGCCATCATCAAGAAGCAGGGGCTGGAGCGGGTCATCTGCTTCTGCAACACCAAGGGCTCCACGGAGCGGCTGACGAAGTTTTTGCAGATGCGTGGGCTGGACGCCCAGTGCATCCACGGAGATATCCCCCAGAAGAAGCGGGAGGAGGTCATGGCCCAGTTCCGGGAGGGCAAGCTCCATGTGTTCGTGGCCACGGACGTGGCCAGCCGGGGCATCGACGTGGACGATGTGGACGCCGTCTTCAACTTCGACGTGCCGGAGGAGAATGAGTACTACGTACACCGCATCGGCCGGACGGGGCGGGCCAAGCGCCACGGCGTGGCCTATACGCTGCTGTCGGATTTCCCCAGCCGGATGCGGCTGGACGATATCGCCCGCAACACCCGCAGCCAGATCGTCTCCGCCAAGCTGGAGGAGGACGGCACGGTGGTTCCGCTGGAGAAGTAAGAGGTGGGGCTATGAATATTTGGAAACGGGGCGTTTGCCTGCTGCTGACGCTGGTGATGGCGGCGGCGCTGGCGGGCTGCGGCACCCGGCGGGAGCCGCAGACGCTGCGGGTATGCCTGCCGGAGCTGCCGGGGACGCTGGACCCGGCTATGGTCACCACGGACTCCGAGCGCATCGTGGTGAGCCATCTGTATGAGAATCTCATGAAGCTGTCCTCCGACGGGCAGGGCGGCAGCCGGGTGGAGGCCGGGGCTGCCCGGAAATATGCCTGCACCGACAATAGCGACGGTACACAGACCTATACCTTCACCCTGCGGGACATGAAGTGGTCCGACGGGCAGAAGGTGACGGCGGCGGATTTTGTCTACGCCTGGCAGCGGCTGGCGGACCCGGCCACGGCCTCCCCCAATGCGGCGCTGCTGGAGATGGTGGCGGGGTATCGGCAGGTTCGCAGCAGCGGCGATGTCAGCAAGCTGCAGGTGTCGGCCCCGGAAGAGAACACCTTTGTGGTGACCCTCAGCAATCGGTGCGCCTACTTTTTAAGCGCCGTGTGTACGGCGGCGGCCACCATGCCGGTACGCAGCGAGCAGCCGAAGGACTGGCAGGCGGATCCCACGGCCCTGTGTACCAACGGGGCCTACCGCATCAGCGAATGGAAGAACGGTCTGCTGACCGCCACGGTACCGGAGAGCTACTACGACCAGCGGCGACTGCAAATGAGCACGCTGGTGTTCCGGTTCGAGACGGATGCGGCGATGAGGACGGAGCTGCTGAAAAAGAACGAGGTGGATTTCGTACTGGGCCTGTCCCAAGAGGAACTGGCGGATGAGCCGGAGACATGGACACCGGACAGCTATCCTCAGGTGATGACGCTGCTGGTGAACCAGATGGCACAGAGCCTGGCCAGCCAGGAGCTGCGGCAGGCCATGTCGCTGGTCATCGACCGGAACGCCTTGGCGGCGCTGACAGAGAGCCGTCTGGTGACTCTGGCGACCGGACTGATCCCCGGAGGGATACGGAACACCATGGGCGGAGACTTCCGCACGGAGAGCGGCGACCTCATGAACAACGACCCAGAGGCGCTGACGGCTGCCCGTGAGAAGGCGGCGGAGCTGATGCAGCAGGCCGGTCTGACGGACCCCAGCAGTCTGGCGGGATTGGGGCAGGTGACGCTGCTGTACGAGGAGAACGACATCAACGCCAAGCTCGCCCAGCTGCTGCGGGATACGTGGCGGGATCAGCTGGGCCTTGTGGTGACGCTGAAGGGCGTTACCGGCGAGGAGGTACAGCGGGATGTGGCCAGCGGCGAGTTTACCATCGCCATGGTGACGCTGAAAAGCGACCGCAACGACGCCATGGGCCTGCTGCGGCAGTGGGCCAGCGGCAGCAAGGAGGGGGAGTTCTTCTACTCCCACGCCTACGATATGCTGATGGGTGTGGCGGCGGACTGCGGCGAGGTAGAGGTACGGGACGCCTATTTGGAGGATGCCGAGCGTCTGCTGCTGGAGACGGGGTATGTATGCCCCTTGTATTTTACCGGCCAGAGCAGCCGGCTCGGCAGCGCCTACACGGGGCTACTGACGGACGGCATCGGCGGGTACTACTTCTCCTATGTGGTTCAGCAGAACAACGGATAACAGAAAGAGCATCCTGTGAAGGAAATAGCCCTCACAGGATGCTCTTTTTCTTGGAAAATGCCATGGGATGGGGCGTCCCCACCGGGAGGAAAGCCCCGTGGTGGGAGGCGGCAATTACCGGATGCCGGTAACGTGGTAGCCGGCGTCCTCCACGGCCTGACGCAGGGTGTCATCGGACACGTCGGGGGTGCAGGTGACGGCGGCGGACTTGGAGTCCAGATCCACGGTGGCCTCTACGCCGGGCAGGTCATTGAGGGCCTTTTCCACACGGCCGGTGCAGTGGGTACACATCATGCCGTCGATATGGATGGTCTTGTTCACGGTATTCTCCTCCTTTCCTTGAGACTGGAACACGGCGCTCTCCGGCAGGGGAGCGGTGGGTACAGGCTGATCGGTAAAGACCGGGGGCTTCCAGCCCCGCAGACGCAGGGCATTGGACACCACGCACACGGAGCTGAGGCTCATGGCGGCGGCGGCCAGCATGGGATTCAGGGTCAGGTGCAGGGCCGGATACAGGACACCGGCGGCCACGGGGATGCCGATGGAGTTATAGAAGAAGGCCCAGAACAGGTTCTGCTTAATGTTCCGCAGCACGGCACGGGAGAGGTCCATGGCGGCGGGGATGTCCAGCAGGCTGCTCTTCATCAGCACCACATCCGCCGACTCGATGGCGATGTCCGTACCGGCGCCGATGGCAAGGCCCACATCGGCCTGCGCCAGCGCCGGGGCATCGTTGACGCCGTCGCCCACCATGGCCACCCGCTGACCCTGCTGCTGGAGCTGGGCCACGCACTTGGCCTTATCCTGCGGCAACACCTGTGCGATGACCTGATCTACGCCGATCTGGCGGGCAATGGCGTTGGCGGTGCGCTGGTTGTCGCCGGTGAGCAGCACCACTCTGCGGCCCATGCGCCGCAGAGCCGCAATGGCCTTGGCACTGTCGGGCTTCACCACATCTGCCACGGCCACGCAACCCAGCAGACGGCCGCTCTCGGCGAAGAACAGGGGCGTTTTGCCGTCCTCGGCCAGCCGGTGAGCGTCGGCCTCCATGGCTGCCAGCGAGACACCGTTCTGCGCCAGATAACCGGCATTGCCGGCCAGCACCGCTTCGCCGGAGAGGGTGGCCTGGATCCCGCCGCCGGGGACGGAGCGGAAGCCGGACACGGGGCAGAGGGGGATGTGGCGGGCTTGAGACTCCTCCACGATGGCGTGGGCCAGCGGGTGCTCCGAGGGCTTTTCCGCCGAGGCGGCCACGCAGAGGAGCTCCTCCTCCGTGACGCCGGGGACACAGAGGATATCCGTGACACGGGGTTGGCCCATGGTGACGGTGCCGGTCTTATCCAGCACCACCGTCTGCACCTTGTGCAGCAGCTCCAGACTTTCGGCGGACTTGATGAGGATGCCCTGCTGGGCGGCCTGTCCCGTGCCCACCATGATGGCCACGGGGGTGGCCAGACCTAAAGCGCAGGGGCAGGAAATCACCAGCACGGCGATGGCGATGGAGAGGCAGAAGCGGACATCCATGCCCCCTACGAAGGCCCACAGCAGGGCCGCCGTCAGGGAGATGGCCATGACCGTCGGCACGAAGATGCCGCTGATGCGGTCTGCCAGCCGGGAGATGGGGGCCTTGGAGGAGGCGGCCTCCTCCATGAGCCGGATGATCTGAGAGAGGGTGGTGTCGCCGCCCACACGGGTGGCCCGCAGCTCCAGATAACCGGAGCTGGTGACAGTGGCAGAGGTGACGGCGTCGCCGGGGACCTTCTCCACCGGCAGGCTCTCACCGGTGATGGCGGACTCGTCTACGGCGGCGTGGCCGTCGGTGATGACACCGTCCACGGGGATGCGGCCGCCCTGACGGACGATGACGGTGTCACCGGCCACGATCTCCTCCGTGGGGATGGTGAGCTCCTGTCCCTGACGGCGCACCACGGCACTCTCCGGGGCCAGAGCCAGCAGAGCGGAGATGGCACCGGTGGTCTTGCCGCGGGAGCGCTCCTCCAGATACTTGCCCACCGTCACCAGCGTCAGGATCATGCCGGCGGACTCGAAGTACAGGTCCGGCATACCGGATACCTGTCCGGCGGCCAGCAGGCCCATTTCAATGAGGCTGTATACAAGGCCAGCCGCAGCGCCGACGGCTACCAGCGAGTCCATATTGGGGCTAAGCTTCACCAGACGGGAGAAACCTACGGTAAAATAATTGCGGTTGAGAATGAGAATGGGGATCACCAGCGCCAGCTGCAGACAGGCCAGCAGCAGAGGGTGCATATGCAGCACCTGCGGCAAGGGCAGGCCCATCATGTGGCCCATGCTCAGGTAGAACAGCGGCACCAGAAATACCACCGACCAGATGAGGTGCTTCTTCCGGCGGCGGAGGGCGGCGTCCTGATCCCGGCGCAGCTGGCCCTGATCCGTCTGAGAGGCGGGAGAGGCTCCGTAGCCCGCCGCCTTTACGGCGGCGATGATATCGCCTTCGGTGACCGCCTTCTCGTCGTAGGTGACGGTCATACTACCCAGCATCAGGTTCACCGGGGCGCTCTGCACGCCGCTGAGCCTGGAGACCGCCTTTTCCACATGAGCCGAGCAGGCGGCGCAGGTCATGCCGGTCACGGCAAATTGTTCGGTCATCATCGGCACCCCCTTACTTCATGAGCTTTTGCAGGGTAGTGACCAGCTCGTCAATGACGGCGTCATCCCCCTGACGGATGCCATCGGCCACGCAGGTGCGGATGTGGGTGGCCAGCAGCTCCTTGCTGAAGCTGTTGAGGGCGGCGCTGACGGCGGAGACCTGGATCAGGATATCCGGGCAGTAGGCGTCCTTTTGCAGCATCTCCCGCAGGCCACGGACCTGTCCCTCGATGCGGTTGAGGCGATGGGTGAGTTTCTTTTGCTCCTCGTCGGAGCGGTGCTTTGTCTTATGGCAGCAGCAGTCCATACAAATACCTCCCTGGGGTATAATTTCATGGTGGCATTATATACCCCCTGTGGGTATTTGTCAACGTTTTTCCTTGGGCTTGAAGAAAATGGCTGCCAGCACGGCAAAGACCACCGCTGCGGCGATGCCGCCGGAGGTGGCGGTGAGGCCGCCGGTGAGGATGCCTAGCGGCCCCTTTTCCGCCACGGCCTTGGCCACGCCCTTGGCAAGACTGTATCCGAAGCCGGTGAGGGGGACGGTGGCGCCGGCGCCGCCCCAGTCCACCAGATACTGATAGACGCCCACCGCCTGCAAAAGCACTCCGGCCACCACATAGCCGGTGAGGATGCGGGCGGGGGTCAGTTGGGTGCGGTCGATGAACAGCTGGCCGGTGGCGCAGAGGACGCCGCCGCAGAGAAATGCGTTCAGGTAATCCAAGGCTTACACTCCTTCCTTTGCGGCGGAAAGTGCCACCGCATGACAGATGCCGGGGATGGACTCCCCCTGAAAGGAGGAGGTGGGGCTCAGCAGCGCCCCGGTGGGGGCGAAGAGCAGGCGCTTCCAGCGGCCCTCCCGCAGGCCTCGGAGCAGGTAGCCGTTGAACACGGCGGCGGAGCATCCGCAGCCGGAGCCTCCGGCGTGCATATCCTGCTTTTCCAGATGGTACAGCAGCAGCCCGCAGTCGGTGTAGTTTTTCGTCATGTCCACACCGTCCTGCCGGAAGAGGTCGGTGACGATCTGTTGACCCAGCAGCCCCAGATCGCCGGTGACGATGAGGTCGTAGTCCTCCGGGGCGGTGGCGGTAGCAGTGAAGTGCGCCCGCAGGGTGTCGTAGGCGGCGGGAGCCATGGCGGCCCCCATGTTGTTGGCATCGGTGATGCCCCAGTCCACGATGCGGCCGCAGGTGACGTGGGTGATATAGGGGCCGTCCCCCTGAGCGCCCAGAATACAGCAGCCGGAGGCAGTGGCCGTCCACTGGGCGGTGGGGGTGCGCTGGCTGCCGTAGGGGACCGGCATCCGGTACTGGCGCTCGGCGGTGCAGTAGTGGGAGGAGGTCATGGCGGCGGCCAGCCGGGCGAAGCCCCCGTCAATGAGCAGCGCCGCCAGAGACAGGCTCTCTCCCATGGTGGAGCAGGCACCGTACAGCCCGTAGAAGGGGATATGGAAGCTCCGCAGGCCGAAGGAGGTGCCGATGCACTGGTTCAGCAGGTCCCCAGCCAGCACGTAGTCCAGTTCACCGGCGGTGAGGCCACCCTTTTCCAGCGCCCGGCGCAGGACCCGCTCCTGCATGGCAGATTCTCCCTGTTCCCATGTCTTTTTCCCAAAGAAGGTGTCGGGGGATAGCTCGTCGAAATAGTCGGAGAGTGGGCCTTGCCCCTCCATGCGGCCGCCGATGTTGGCGAAGGACACCACGCTGGGAGGATGGGAGAGCTGCACCGTCTGGCGGCCCGCTCGTTTGGTCTGCATAGACTTCACCTCGTGTTTCGTATTTGAGGTAGTTTGCCCCGGTGAGGGAAAAATAAACAAGGAAGGAAGCCCTGCGGCAAAGCCGCAGGGCTTCCTTCCTTTTCAGATGTTCCATCGGAACAGCAGCAGATATGTCGCTGCAAAATCACCGGCCGCCAGATCACGATTACCGGCTGCGGGGTCACTCGCCGGATCTCTCCGGGACGGTTGCCGCCGCTTCAGGCTCCGGCAGCAGATCCGTCATGCTCTTGAGGCTGATGCCCAGCGTGGAGGCATTGTGCAGCAGAGCAGAGGTGGTGGGGGGCAGAATGCCCACCACGCCCAGAAGAATCAGGCCCAGATTGAAGCCCACAATGAAGCGGTAGTTCCGATGGATGCGATCCATAAGGCTCTGACTGATGCGCCGCAGCGTCACCAGCTGGAACAGATCCTCGGAAGTGATGGTGATATCGGAGATCTCCCGTGCGATGGCGGCGCCGGTGGAGATGGCGATACCGGCATCGGCCTCCGACAGGGCAGGGGAGTCGTTGACGCCGTCACCGATCATGATGACCGTGTGTCCGGCGGCACGCTCCCGGCGGATGAAGTCTGCCTTATCCTCCGGCAGGACCTCGGCGTGGAACTCGTCCACCCCTACCTCCTCCGCCACACAGGCGGCGGTACGGCGGTTGTCGCCGGTCATCATGACCACCTTGCGGATGCCGCAGTCGTGGAGCGCACGGATGGCGTCCTTGGCCTCGGCCCGCAGGGGATCGTGGATACAGATCACCGCCGCCAGCTGCCCGGCCAGGCACAAATAGAGGTGGGAGTACTGGGTGGGCAGGGCATCGAACCTCTCCTGCTCCCCGGCGGGGATGGTGCAGCCCTCGTCCTCGAAAACGAAGTGGGCGCTGCCGATGAGGGTCTTTTCGCCGTTTACCATGCTGGAGATGCCGTGGGCCACGATGTACTGCACCTGAGAGTGGTACTCCTCGTGGGACAGGCCCCGGCGCTTGGCCTCCTCCACCACGGCGGTGGCCATGGAGTGGGGATAGTGTTCCTCCAGACACGCCGCCAGACGCAGCATCTCTTGAGCGTCGTGACCCCCGAAGGGGACCACGTCCTGCACCGTGGGGACGGCGTAGGTGAGGGTACCGGTCTTGTCGAACACCACGGTATCCGCCTGGGCCACGGCCTCCAGGAAGCGGCCACCCTTGACGGAGATGTGATAGCTGCTGCACTCCCGCATGGCGGAGAGCACGGCGATGGGCATGGAGAGCTTCAGAGCGCAGGAGAAGTCCACCATCAGCACCGCCAGCATTTTGGTGACGTTCCGGGTCAGCAGGTACGTCAGCACCGTGCCGCCCAGCGTATACGGTACCAGCCGGTCCGCCAGACGGGCGGCCTTATCCTCGGTGGTGGATTTCAGCTTCTCGGACTCCTCGATCATCCGGACGATGCGGTCGTAGCGGCCGCTGCCCTGCACCTTCTGAACCTCCACCACGCATTGGCCCTCCTCGGCCACTGTTCCGGCGTATACCGGACTGCCGGGGCGCTTGACCACGGGCATGGACTCGCCGGTGATGGAGGCCTGATTCACCATGGCCTCGCCGCTGACCACCTGACCGTCCAGTGGGATAAGGTTGCCGGTGCGGACCAGCATCCGGTCGCCCAGCTGCACGTCACCGATGGGAACCAGTACCTCCGTATCGCCGCTTTGCAGCCATACCTTGTCCACATTCAGGGACATGGCCCTGGCCAGATCGGCCACAGACTTTTTGTGGGTCCACTCCTCCAGAATTTCGCCCAGCCGCAGCATGAACATGACGGAGCCGGCGGTGGAGAAGTCGCCCCGAACCATAGAGACGGTGACGGCGGTGGCGTCCAGCACCGCCACGGAGAGCTCACCGTGCCACAGGGCCGTCAGCCCCTCCCGGATGTACTTCACGGAGCGGTACAGGGCCATGGCGGTGGTGATGGGGGCGGGGAGGAACAGCTTGGAGAAGATACGGCGCATCACCGTCATGGCCAGCTTGTCCTCGAACTCCTGGTTCAGAGCACGGGAGGTGTGCTCCGGCACCAGCTCCATGACCTCGGCCTTGGCGAAGGAGAAGGAAGCCAGTGCGCCGATCACGGCGCTGCGCTGGCCGGTGTAGCGCACCACGGCATCCTGTGTGCGGTCATAGACCGTGACCTCTGTGACACCGTCTACGCTGCGAAGATAGTATTCCAGCAGATCCGCCTCATGCAACGACATCCGGGCGCAATGCAGATGTACCCGCAGGCGGTTGGGGGACTCGTGGAGAATGTTGCATTTCATAGATCAGTTTGAACCTCCAAACGAAAGAAGAACCGCAGAATGCGGCTCTTCCTATAACGCAGTGCTGAACTTAAGCCTCTTGTGCGGAAGTGTCCTCAATGGTCTCGGCCTCGGCCTCAGCGGCCCGGTGGTCATTGATGGCCTTGGCGTCGGCGTAGATGTCGTCGGCGCCCTCACGGACAGAGGTGACGGTGTGCATGATGCAGTCCTTGGCACGCAGAGCGGCGGCGGTGGTGTGGGCATAGACCTTCTTAGCGTCCTTGCTGGTGAGGATCTTCAGGCCGGCCGTGCCGAACAGCAGACCGGCGGCGAACAAACCAATGTGTTTCATGATAAATTGCCTCCTGTTGATTGCGATTGCTGCGCTGAAACAGGCGCAGCTCCTGAGATCGAAGTGCTCCGATCCGTGGGAGAATCATAGCACAACGAGTGGTACAATGCAAGTGTTTTTCATAGAAAAGTGGGGATCATGGGAACAAAAAGCTACACAACCGACGCCCCAAAGGGCATCAGGGCCAGCCGGGCCATTTTGAAGCACTGGAGGCCCACAGGGACCCCGACAATGGTGACGCACCACAGGCATCCCAGAATGACATAGCCCAAGGCCATCTCCATTCCGGAGAGCAGCAGCCAGAGAATGTTCACCAGCAGTGAGAAGCCCCCGCCGCCGTAGACTACCTCCTTGCCGAAGGGGAAAAAGGCCAAAGAGGCGAATTTGAAGCACTGAAGGCCCACAGGGATGCCCACAATGGTGACGCACCACAGGCAGCCCGCCAGCACCCAACTCAGTCCGCCGATGAGTCCGCCGAAGAGAAACCAGAGGATGTTGCCGATCGTTTTCATAGAAATACCTCGCTTGTAGTTGTCTCCGAGGGAGACTGGTTCTATCTTAAACGGAAATTGTGAAGTTTTCAACCACGGCGGGAAATATTTTCCCGGTGAGAGTCAGGCACCGGCGGAAATATAAACAAATCCACCCTTGCAAAGAGGAGGGATATATGGTAAAATCACCATAGAGTGCAGGCCCGTTGCTGCCCGGTGTGAAAAACCGGAGGAGAAAGGGGCGGAGTCCGGCTGCAGCAAGTGGAACGTTCTATGGCTGAATTGGAGGCCATGAAGGATGCGTTGGTCCCCTATATGAACGATTATGGTATCTTTTCTCTGGACGCTGATGAAATGACCAATAAGGTGCGGATCGAGGTCTATGAGCACTCCCCGGCCTTGGAGCAGCTGCTGGAGAACGATGCGGACAGCTATGAGATCGTGGAAGTGGGCGATATACAGGTAGACGACCTGCTCCTGTCAGCCGAAGAGCATCAGGCTATGCTGGCACAGGGAGAGACGCCGTATAACTGGGAGAGTGAGAGCAGTCAGGTGACCTGAACGGCTGAACAGAAAAACGGGCTGCGGCCCGTGATAGGGAAGCTCATATAGCCTTGCGGAAATGGTGCAAGGCGTTTCTACGGAGCCGCCGAAGGCTCTACTATGGGTGCTCTGCCGGAAAAGCGGCGGGGTGCCTATTTTTTGCGGAAAGGAAGGAAACGGATATGGTGCAGGTTTTGAAGGGAAACATCGTGCAGGCCCCGGCGCTGGGGGAGCTGCAGATCACGGAGCAGGGCTATCTGGTGCTGGAGGACGGCGTGATCCGGGGCGTCTATGACCGGCTGCCACTGGAATATGCTACGGCGCCGCTGGTGGATTACGGTCAGGCGCTGGTGATGCAGTCCTTTGCGGATATGCACCTCCACGCCCCCCAATACCCCATGCTGGGCATGGGCATGGACCTACCGCTGCTGGAGTGGCTGGACACCTACACCTTCCCCACGGAGGCACGGTTTGCCGACACGGACTACGCCCGCCGCATCTATCGCCGTCTGGCCACGGACCTCATCACCAACGGCACCACCCGTGTGTGTATGTTCTCCTCCCTCCACACCGACGCCACGTGGATCCTCATGGAGGAGCTGGAGCGGGCCGGTGTCACCGGCTATGTGGGCAAGGTGAACATGG
>OJUG01004027.1_pt1 | contig 12363 bp, 5 predicted proteins | sample 1599841 | NCBI WGS metagenome assembly OJUG01 (sample SAMN04168659, study PRJEB22393) | human gut metagenome | biome: human gut microbiome; feature: stool | host: Homo sapiens | collected 2014-05-12 | reverse complement strand
AATGCCAACAGGCAGACTTCGCGTGTCAGCATGCCGATGATCTGTCCTGCCGTCGCACCGTTCACCTTGCGCAAAGCGATCTCCTTGCTGCGCCGCACGGTCTCGTCACGTACGTAACCGATCAGGCCGGTAATCGAAATGATCAGCGTAATGAGCCCGCCGATAAGAACCGCGTTGCGGAACAGGCGAGAATCGTTGTAGAGGTAGGCTATCTCCGCTTTATAGGGAATCACGACTATGTCTTTCCCGGTCAACGTGCGGGTCAGCAGATCGCTTACCTGCCGGATGTTTTCCTGTGACATTTCGTACAGTCGGATCAGGATAAAACGCTGTGGCTGATTGCTGTATACGAGGATTGACGGGGCATCGTGCAGGCCCTGCCCCTCGATTCGAATGTCGTCGTATACTCCGGTAATCAGTACGTTGCCATGTTCGGTCATCCGGACGGTTTTGCCTGTGACGCCGTTTTTCCAGCCCGAAACAGTCACCATTTTGTCGGCCCACGCTCGGCTGACCATGATCGAAGGGGATTTGTAGCTGCCTGATTCAAACCTCCGACCGTCGATGATCGGGATGTTCATCGTCGCGAAATAGGCCGTGTCCACTTCCGCAAGGTCCGTGAAATTGAACACTTTTTTATCGTCGTAGAAGACATTGTTGCCACCTCCTCCGAATACGGGCAGGGCATTGGCTGACGATACCCGTTCGACGCACGGCAAGCGCCTGAGCTCTTCGATCGCTTTGGCGCGGGCTGCCGGAGTGACGCCTTCGGTTTGGCAGTAGAGCAGCCGGTCGAAAGAGTAGCCCGGATTGTCGTTCACCAGTACATAATATTGTCGTGCAATGACAATCAGCAGGATGGTCAGCAGCGTGCAGGCCGTGAACTGGATAAACAGCAGGGCCCGTTTCCAGGTGCGTTTGGATTCGGTATAGCGCCGAAAAGCCGTCGCTACCGGGATACGGGAAAACAGGCTGGACGGAACTAATCCCGTAACGAAGAATACGATCAGGCATATTCCGGTCAGGATCAGGGCGCTGCTCCATGAGAAGAGGCTGGTAATCCGGACGTTCAGCAACTCTTCGGCCGTGGTCCGGCAGAGGATGACGAACAGAGCTGCGATACCCAGCGACAGGAGCAGGTGCAGCAGTGTTTCAGTCAGGATGGAGCCTGAAATGTTGCGCCCCGAGGCGCCGTAACATTTTTGGATGGACACTTGTTTGCTGCGGCTCACCATCGACGAAATGACGATCAGGATATAGTTCATTACGGCTGTGAACAGCAAAGCGAAGGCTAACAATGCGAGCATTATCCCCATGCGTTTGGTGGTCGGATCGCTGCTGTGCAGCCCGGTCAGGGGGTGCAACGTGTAAGATACCTGGACACCTGATTCTCGCAGAGATTCGGTATCCAGGTATTTGCTTGCGGCTGTTTTTATGGCCGGTATCAGTTTTCCCGGATCACTGCCCGAATGCAACTTGACGAAACTTCCGTAACGCTCGTTGCCTATCCAATTGTCGGTTCCGTCCCAGAAAAATTTGGAAATCGAGGCCAGTGAGACGATCGCATCGTATCGGATGTGGCTGTTTTCGGGCAGGTCTTGGAATACTCCGCCGATGGTTATGGTGTTGTCCGGGTAACTGTCCAGCCGGAGGCTTTTCCCGACCACGTTATCCCCGTGTCCGATACTCCGGGCCAGTGTTTCCGAAACGAGTGCGTACATCGGCCGGGCGAGCACCTCTTTGGCATTTCCGATCAGCATAGAGCGTGACAGCACGTCGAAAAAGCAGGAGTCCGCCATGATGAACTTCCCGGCGTGACGTTCTTTGTCTTCGGTGAAGAAGACATCCTCTTTGTCTGAGAAATTGAAAACGGTAAACCGAGTGGCCGCCTCGATTGCCGGAATTTCGGTTTTCAGGCCCGGAGCGACTCCGCCACTGGTATAATCGGTAAGCATGGGCTCGTCGCTCTCTTCGCCGGGCATCGAATAGTTTCCGTATATCCGGTAAATCCGGTCGGCATCGGGATAGAAAGTGTCGTAGGTCTGCTCGAAGTAGATTTTGGCGATCAATACCAATCCTACCGCCAGGCCGACGCCCAGCGACAGAATTTTGATGCCGTTGTTTTGTCCTCTTTTGAAGAGGTTCCGTCGGGCCAGGGTTATATTTCTCATGCGGTAAAAAGATTGACGTTCGGTGAACGGTTCGTTCGGGGGCGTTATCATTTGTATCCTTATTCGTTGCGGATCATTTTGATCGGATCGCCGTGGGCGGATCGGCGGGTTTGCCAGAGCGCCACGAAGGCGACGATTACTGCGACGAACAGCGCGCTTGCAGCGAAAATCCACCAGTGGAGCCCAATCCGGTCGTTGAACCGCATCAGCCACTCGCGGCTGAAGAGGTAGGCGGCGACTATGCCCAGCAGGATGGCCGGCAGCGTGATCACCGACAGGTCGTGCAGGATCAGTCGCTGGATATCGCGGGCGGTGGCGCCGTTCACTTTGCGGATGGCGATCTCTTTGGTGCGGCGACGGATTTCGTCGTTGACGTAGCCGATCAGCCCCATCAGCGCGATAATCAGCGTCGCCAGCGAAACCGTCGTGACCGTATTGCGGAAAGCCCGTTCGTAGTGGCGTTCCACGGTCAGTTGCTCATCGAAAATCTGGAGTTTGGGCTGGGCTTGCGGCGTAATTTGTTTGAGCTTGGCTTCGACGGCCCGGATCGATCGGCTGTCCATCTCCCGGAGCCGGATCGAGAGCACGAGGTTGTCGAAGTTTCGGTTGCCTTGCAACGAGAGAAAGTGTAACTGCATGGGGGGGATTTCTGCATTGACGGCTTTGATTTTGAAATCGCGGATTACGCCGATCACCGTCATCGGCGAACCGAAGCTATAAGTAATTTTTCCTACGGGATCGTCTGTCCACCCTTGTAGTTTAGCATACAGTTCATTGACGATCACCTGATCGTAGGGCGTGCCTTCGGTGAAATTACGGCCTGCGACCAATTCGATACCCATCGTGGCCAGGTAGCCCGTGTCGACCATATCCGTACGGGAAGAGAACAGCGTATTGTTCGTCGCACCGTCCGTGCAAAGGTTTCCATTATATTCGTGCAACGGCATGTTGAGGCTGACTCCGACCCGTTCTACTTCGGGCAGTGACCGCAGCGCTTCGCGGTATAGGTTTGCGGTACGGCTGTCCGTTTTAAGTTCTGTGTAGATAAGCCGGTCGTGTTGGTAGCCCATGTCGAGCGAAACCATGTGCCGGAATTGCAGTCCGGTGATCAGTACGAATACCGTGACGAAACTGACGCAGATCAGTTCTATGGCCAGCAGCAATTGCTTCCACCGCCGCCGGTTGCCCGAACCGTTGCGGAACGCGGCCTGTACCGATACCGAAGCGAACAACAGTGCGGGGATCAGGCTTGAGAGCAGGAATACCAGCAGGATGACCGACAACGGAGCCCAGATGCGTGCCGGGGCGAACAGCACTGAAACCGGGATGCCGGTGAGCGTTTCTACCTGGGCACGCATTGCGTAGATCAGGACGGTCGCCAGCAGCAGCGCCGCACTGACCAGCAGGGCTGTCTCGTAAAGCGAAATGGCCAGGATATCGCCTCTTCCGGCACCGTTGCATTTAAGCGTCCCGATCGTCTTGCTGCGGCGTACCAGCATCGATACGGAGATCAGCACATAGTTCATCGACGAAACGAAAATAATCAGTAGTGCGAGAATGCCGATGATCAGTGCCATGCGTACCGTATTGCCGTCGACGAGGTTGGTGGAGGTGACGGGAACGAAAAAGAAATGCGGAATGCCTTGATGGATGGCATCAACCATGAAATCGGGCGCTCCGTGCCGGATGAAAAAAGCGTTCAGTTCCGGTTCCAGCGTCCGGGGATCGGCTTTGGGTTGCACTTTTATATACGTGTCGAAATCTTCCCCCTGGTTCCAGCCGGCGAACAAGTCGCCGTCGGAAAGGATGGCTTCCAGCGGCCACAGGTTACTGTTCTGTGGTACGTCCCGGAAAACGCCGCTGACCGTTACGGACCGTTTGTTTCGATATCTCAGCTCTTTGCCGACCGGATCCTCCCGCCCGAACAGCCGACGGGCGAAACTCTCCGAGATCATCACTTTGTCCTTGCCGGCAAGTGTCCGGTGTGGGTCACCGCTTATGACCCCGAGGTCGAGCACATCGAAAAACGACGTGTCGGCAACGATCAGGTTGGCTTCGAAGTCGCGTTTGTCCGATTCGAACGGCACGACGCCTTCGCGCCGGAACCTGGTGGCGGTTTCTATTTGCGGGAAATCCGCCTTCAGAGCCGGTGCGACCGGTTCAAACGTCTTTGCAAAATTGGCTTTCAGTCCGTCAGCATCGTAGTGTACCCAAAATTGATAGACGCGCTCTTTATCCGGCAGGAAAGAGTTAAACGACAGGTCGAACACGATGAACGAGAAGGCGAGCAGCCCTAATGCCAGCCCCAGCGTGATCGAAACGACCCGGGTGATGTTGCCTCGCAATGATTTGAGCGAATATCGGAGAGCGAAAATCAGGTTTTTCATCGGGTTAGTGTTAAATAAAGGTGAGCAGTAGTGTTTTGTAGCGGTAGTTGTAGTAGTGTCGTGTTTGATTTTGGTGGGGTGTGTCTTGTTTTGTGCTCCGAAGATATACTCCCGTTGCCGGATACGGCCCGTCGTGCGGGCAACGGGAATCTTGCAGCGTGCTATTTCAGCACCAGCATTTCGTTGTCGCCGAAAGTGTCGTAGCCCGATACGATCACTTTCTCGCCAGCCTGCAGTCCTTCGACCACTTCGTAATATTGCGGATTTTGACGCCCGATACGGATCGTGCGGCGGTATGCCCGGCTGCCGTCTTCGGTTACCACATAAATCCAGTTGCCGCCCGTCTTTTGATAGAACGCGCCGCGCGGGATCAGAATTGCGTCGGAAGGTTGACCGAGCTCGAGGTTGATGTAGTAGGTCTGGCCGGTGCGGATGTTGTCGGGACGTTTCGAGGTAAAGGTGAAGTCGGTTTTGAACTGACCTTCCTTGACGTCGGGGTATACCTTGCTGACGACCAGGTCGTACCGGGCATCCTGCCGTTCGAACGATGCGGGCAGTCCGCTGCGCACGCGGTCGATATAGTGCTCGTCGATCAGCGCTTCGATCTTGTAGTCCGACAGGTCGTTGATCTGACCGATCTTGACCGTGTTGGAAACTGATTGACCCAACTCTGCATCGAGCGTTCCGAGCTGCCCGTCGATCGGGGACTTGACGTTGAGATTGTCCATCCGTTGACGGATCAGCATCATATTTTGCCGCATGCTCTGCAGGTTCTCTTCGAGGCTTTCGATCTGGGTGGTGCGGTAGATCGAATCCTGCTTTTGGCGCTCCTGCACCACGTGGCGCGTTTCGAGCGCCAGCTCGTAATCTTCTTTGGCCTGAAGGTAGTCTTCGCGTGCGATCAGTTTTTCCTTGTAAAGCCGTTCGTTCTGGCGGTATTTGCGCTCTTTGCGCTGCACGTCGATGTTCAGGCTCAGGCGCTCTTTCTGCAGGTCGAGCTTCTGCTGTTCCATCGACACCATCGTATTGCGCAGGAAGTTGTCTTTTTCCGCCAGGTCGGCCTCGCTTTGCAGGATCGCGATGCTGAGCGAAGAGTTGCTCAGCCGGACGATCACCTGGCCCTTATGCACCATAGCTCCCTCTTCGACGAGCTTTTCCTCCACCATGCCGCTCTCGAGCGGACTGAGCTGAATGGTCGTAACCGGCTGTACCTGTCCGTTCACGCGCACGTAGTCGTTGAACTGTCCTTGCTGTGCGGGTTCGATCGTCAGCAGCTTTTTGTCGACTTTTAGCGTCGAAAGGTGGTTGCCGAAAATTAACCAGATGACCAGTATCAGCGCCAGCGCTCCGCCGGCCAGGTAAGGGATGTATTTCTTTTTGATCCAACGTTTGTTTTCGATGACTCTGTCCATATCCGTATGTCTGAATGATTCTTGTTTTTATTGTGTTTCAGGCGGTGTATCCGTTTGTCGCAGTTTCCTTTTTAATTCCGTACGGGTTGCGTTAATAATCCTGTTCGAGGTAGGGAGTCCCTTTGTAGTAATCGACCACGCGTTTTTTAATCAGGTATTGCAGCAGTGCGTTGAGTTTCGCGGCTTTTGCCACGAGTAACTGGTTCGAAGAGGTTTGCAGGTCGATGACGCTGGCGAGCCCCTCTTCGTATTTCCGTCGCATGGCTTTGTATGCCATCTCCTGGGCGATTACTTGTTTGGTGCATTGTATGTATTCTTTGGCGGTTCCTTCCATATCCTGTACGGCACGCTGGATTTCGCTTTCGATCTCGTGCAGCGTCTGTTTCTGCTCCTGATCACTTATCTTCATCAGGTTGCGCTGTTTGGCGATGGTGATCTGTTGCGAGTAGTTCTTAAAAATAGGAATATTAAGTCCGACACTGACATATTTACCCACCCGGTCTTTGAACTGTTGGCGGAAGGGATCGTGTGGCGTGGCATTACCGCCGATGGTCTGGCTGTAATTGGTAGAGACGCCGCCGCTGAGTGAAAGGGAAGGCAGCAATTGCCATTTGGCTGTCCGGAAATTGAGCATTGCGGTTTGGAAATCGAGCTGTGCGATCCGCGCTTTCGGCAGGAAATCGGTGGCCGTCCGGTAGATGCTGTCGGCAGGAACATGCGGTGCGAGAGGCGCCATTGCCCAGTGCTGTGTGGTATCGAGCGGAAGCGTATCGCCGATCGGGTAGAACATCGCTTCCTTGAGTTTCAGCATCGCATCGGCATAAAGGTTTTGCTGCCGGGTGAGATTGAAATCCTCGCTGGCCACTTTAGCCTCGATCTCCAGTACGTCGGCGTTGCCTTTCAGTCCCAATTCCTCCTGTACTTTGGCCTGGTACAGCGTGTTTTTGCTCTCCGCGAGCTGTTCGCCCGCCAGATTGACCATACCGCGGTAATAATGTACGTCGGCATAGGCCTGCATCGTTTCGAGCGCGATTTCATCATTGATCAGCTGCATGTTTTCGGCACCTTGCAGCCGGGCTATTTTTGCGATGCGAAGGTTGTTGACTACTTTGAAACCGTTGAACAAAGGCAGCGAACCGGAGACGCTGTAAGAGTTGTTGAAGTTGTTTTGAGCGGTGTAGGTATTGGTTTCGGGGTCGAGCGACCGGCCGAAGTTGGTGTTGGCTCCCACGGAACCGCTGATGTAGGGCAGGAAATTCATGATCGCGGCGAGGTGGTCGCGGTCGGTATTGGCATTGGTCAGCTCCTGTATCTTGCTGCGCGGCGAATGTTCGACCGCATAGGCCATACAGTCGTGCAGCGTCCAGGCTTTGCCCTCATCTGCCGCACGGGCCGGAAGGGTGCCGATTGCCGTGACCAGAGTGATCAGGGGAATGATTCGGGTTCGTGACATTTTTAGTGTAATTTCTGATGTGTTTGCTTCTCTTTTGTGCCAAAAGTGTGCCTCGTGGATTAAGTGTTTGTTGTATAGGATATTAGTTGTTTGGTTGGCGCGGGTGAGTGTCAAATTTATTGACACTCTTGTATAATTTTTAGACGAACCTGCGTTTTGTAAATGGAGGATAAAGGTTGTGCGCTTGTTTTTGCAGGGGATTTTTTAGGTATATTTGATTTGACATTTGCCGGAATGTGTACGCGACAGGGCCGGTGGTTTAAGGAGAAAATGGAATGACGGGAAAGGCGGGCAGTATATTGATCGTGGATGACAACAAAAGCATCCTCACGGCGTTGAAACTCTTGCTGGGCAATTATTTCAACAGGGTGGTGACGCTTCCGGCGCCGACCGCGCTGGTTTCGACGCTCCGTTCGGAAAAATTCGACGTGGTGCTGCTCGATATGAACTTTTCGGCCGGTATCAACAACGGCAACGAAGGGCTTTACTGGCTTTCCGAAGTGAAGAAAGAGTCTCCCGCCTCGCAGGTGGTGCTTTTTACAGCCTATGCCGACATCGATCTGGCCGTCAAGGCGATCAAAAAGGGGGCGGTCGATTTCGTTGTGAAGCCCTGGGATAATTCGAAACTGATCGCCACGTTGCAGGCGGCCTATAACCTGAGCATTTCGAAGCAGGAAGTTAAGCAGTTGCGCGAGATTAAGCGTGAATTCCGCAGCGAGGCGTCGATGTTCTGGGGTGATTCCGAGGCTATGCGGACCCTCAGGCAGATGATTGAAAAGGTGGCGCCTACCGATGCCACGATCCTGATTGCGGGGGAAAACGGCACGGGCAAGGATATGCTGGCGCGGGAGATCCATGCGCTTTCCGCGCGGCGGGACGAGTCGCTGGTGAGCGTCGATATGGGGGCCCTGACCGAGACGCTTTTCGAGAGCGAGTTGTTCGGTCATGTCAAGGGGGCTTTTACGGATGCCCGCAGCGACCGGGCCGGCAAATTCGCAGTGGCCTCGGGCGGGACGCTCTTTCTCGACGAGATCGGCAACCTGCCGTACCATTTGCAGTCCAAATTGTTGTCGGTCATCCAGAGCCGTACCGTGACGCGCGTGGGCAGCAATACGCCGGTGCCGGTCGATATCCGGCTGATTTGCGCGACGAACCGTAACCTGCCGGAAATGGTCGCGTCCGGCTCTTTCCGTGAAGACCTTTTTTACAGGATCAATACGATCCATGTGACGCTGCCGCCGCTGCGCGACCGCCCGGAGGACATCCTGCCGCTGGCTGAACGTTTCCTGTCACAATATGCCGCGCGGTACGGCAAGAACATTACCGCGATCGACAGGACTGCGGCCGAGAAGCTGGGCGCCTATCCCTGGTACGGAAATATCCGCGAATTGCAGCATGCAGTGGAGAAAGCGGTGATTCTGTGCGAAGGGGAGCGGTTGCAAGCTGCCGATTTCGTATTGGCGCAGCGCGACGAAACGGTTATGCCGGGCGGCGTCACGACGCTCGAGGAGATGGAATCCTCGCTGATCCGCCGGGCGATGGACCAGCACAAGGGCAATCTGTCGCAGGTGGCCGTACAACTCGGGATTACACGGCAGACACTTTATAACAAAATCAAAAAATACAATCTTTAGGGATGTTCAGGGGAGTGGCCTCGAAGCTGGCGTTGGTGCTGCTGTTGCTGATTGCGGCGACGGTGGGGGCAACCCTGCTGATTATCCACGATCTCTGGTTTTACGGAATCCTGACGGCAGCCGTCGCCTGTTTGTTGTTAGGCGGTGTTTTCCGGCTCTACCGGTCCAATACGCGCAAGATCACGTTTATGTTCAATGCGATCGAAAACAACGACTATGCCTTTCAGTTCACCCGTTACGGCAGTTCGCTTTCGGACGACCTGTTCAACCGGTCGCTCAACCGGATCAAGGAGTTGCTGGTCAAGGCCAAGAACGAGGCGATCGAGCGCGAGAAATATTATGAGCTGATCCTCGAACGGATCATTACCGGCATTGTGGTCGTGAACGAACGGGGCAGCGTCATGCAGACCAATTCCGAGGCGTTGCGTTTGCTGGGGTTGTCGGTTTTTACGCACCTGAGCCAGCTCGACCGGGTTGAGGAGGGGCTGACCGAAAAGTTCCGGGCGCTCGAAGTTGGCGAAGGAACGCGTGTGACGCTGCATCACGAGCGGGGAGAGGTCAATTTGGCGTTGCAGGCTTCTGAGGTGACGATCCGGGGCACGAGGCTGCGTATCATTGCCGTGAACGACATCGACCGTGAGCTGGACGATAAGGAGTTGGAGTCGTGGATACGACTGACGCGCGTGCTGACCCACGAGATTATGAACGCCGTTACGCCGGTGATGTCGCTCAGCGATACGCTCCTCAGGCTGCACGGCAACCGCGATGACGACACCTATCGCGGTCTCGAAGCGATTCATGCGACCAGCAAAAGCCTGATTTCATTCGTCGAGTCTTACCGTAGCTTTACCCGGATTCCCGCGCCGGAGATGGAACTGCTCGACGTGCGCAAATTCCTCGAGCGGATCGTGATGCTGGTCAGCCGCCAGATCGAAGAGCAGCACATTCGTGTCGATATCCGCGTCGAGCCCGAAGATTTGATCCTCTATGCCGATGGCAACCAGATTACGCAGGTGATCCTGAACCTGTTGAAAAATGCCGCCGGTGCGATCGGTACGCGCGAAGGAGGTGTGATCGCGCTTTCGGCTTTCTGCAACGACGAGGAGCATGTGATCGTCGATGTGGCCAACAACGGCGAACCGATTTCGGAAGAGGTGTCCCAGCATATTTTCGTACCCTTCTTTACCACGAAGGAGCATGGCTCGGGTATCGGCCTGAGCGTTTCGAGGCAGATCATGCGCCTGCACCGCGGCAGCCTCAAGTTGCAGCATTCGACGCCCCGGGAGACGCGGTTCCGGCTGGTGTTCCGCTAATGTGAAAAAACGGCGGCTCCGGAGGGCGGAAGTACCGGATTTTGTGTAGTTTTGTAGGAAAGCCTTATCCGACATGGCACAAAAAACGACCCCATCCGGCGCGCGCAGGCTCGCCAAAACCGACTACCGTAACCTGATGCGCCGGCGCATCCGCAGGATTTTGCTGATCTGCAGCAGTTATGATGCCTACACCCTCGAAGAGGACGGGCGCCTGGAGGTGCAGCTCAACCACGAGTATATGGAGCTGAACCTGAGCAATCCGCCGTCGTTCACTCGGGTGAGCAGTTCGACCGAGGCGCTGGAGTTGTTGCAGGGTGAAAATGATTTCGATCTGGTTATCAGTATGTTCAATGTCGGGGATCTCGACGTATTCCACTTCTCTAAACAACTCAAGGCGCTGCATCCCGAAATTCCTTTCGTGCTGTTGACCAACTTCTCGAAGGATATTTACCGCCGCATCGAGGGCGAAGACCGCTCTGCGATCGACTATATCTTCAGCTGGCACGGCAACGCCGACCTGATCCTGGCGATCGTCAAGCTGATCGAGGACCGGATGAACGCCGACGACGATATTCTCGGTGTGGGCGTGCAGTCGATCCTGCTGGTCGAAGATTCGATCCGTTATTACTCGACCTACCTACCCGCGATTTATAAACTGGTGCTGCAGCAGAGCGCCGAATTTCTCAAGGAGGCGCTCAACGAACAGCAGCAGATGCTGCGCAAGCGCGGGCGTCCCAAAATCCTGCTGGCGACCAATTACGAAGAGGCGGTGATGCTTTACGAGCGTTACAAGCGTAACCTGCTGGGCGTAATCTCCGATGTGGGGTTCGTGCTGCACAAGAACGATCCTGCGGACAGCGAGAAACTCGATGCGGGGATCGACCTGTGCCGGTTGATCAAGAGCGACGATCCCCACATGCCTTTCCTGTTGCAATCCTCCCAGGAGAGCATGCGCAAGACGGCTGAGGAGCTGGGTGTTGGATTTGTCGTCAAGTATTCGAAAACGCTGTTGATCGAGCTGAGCGACTACATCAGCGAGGAGTTCGCCTTCGGCGATTTCGTATTCCGCGATCCCGGCAGCGGCGAGGTGATCGGCCGTGCGCGCGACCTGCGCGATATGCAGCGGCTCGTGCAGGAGATTCCCGAAGAGGTGTTGCTCTATTACACCTCTCGCAACCGACTGTCGAAGTGGATGTATTCACGGGGATTGTTCCGGCTGGCGGGTATGTTCAAATCCGTTTCCGAGAGTCATTTCCCGACGGTGGACGGGCTCCGCGAGTTCATTGCCAAAGCGATTACCGAATACCGCATCGTACAGGGGCACGGCGTGGTCGCGCATTTCGACGCGCAGACCTATAACCGCTACATCTGGTTTGCCCGTATCGGCGAGGGTTCGCTGGGGGGAAAGGCCCGAGGACTGGCCTTCATCAACAATATGTTGCAGCGTTACGACCTCTACGATAAATACGAGGGAGTCAAAGTGATGCTGCCCCGCACGGTGGTCGTGGCCACCGACTATTTCGACCAGTTCGTCCGGGACAACGGGCTGATGTATGTGATCAATGCCGACGTGAGCGATGAGGAGATCCTCTCGGAATTCGTCAGCTCGCGGTTGCCGGAAACACTCGTGAACGATCTGCGGGCTTACATCCGCACCGTTTCCGGGCCGTTGGCGATTCGGTCGAGTTCGAAACTGGAGGATTCGCATTACCAGCCCTTCGCCGGTATCTACTCGACCTATATGATTCCCAAGACGGACAATGAAGACCAGATGCTGCGCCTGTTGGGCAAAGCGGTCAAGAGTGTTTATGCGTCAGTCTATTTCGCGGCGAGCCGTGCCTATATTCAGGCCAGTTCGAACCTGCTGAGCGAGGAAAAAATGGCCGTGGTGATCCAGGATGTCTGCGGTACCGAGGACAGCGGTTATTTCTTCCCGACCATCTCCGGCGTGGCGCGCTCGCTGAATTTTTACCCGATCGGCGACGAACAGCCG
>OJUG01004025.1_pt1 | contig 12370 bp, 8 predicted proteins | sample 1599841 | NCBI WGS metagenome assembly OJUG01 (sample SAMN04168659, study PRJEB22393) | human gut metagenome | biome: human gut microbiome; feature: stool | host: Homo sapiens | collected 2014-05-12 | reverse complement strand
TCCGATGACGGTCACATCCTCCCCTGTTTTAGACTATCTATTTCCCGACAGCCCCTTATTTTTTTCTCGGATTATCGTAATTGTAACACTTTATGTTACACGCAAAAGAGTATTATAAATATAAAAATATCTTTAGATGTGCTTTTGTTAATCAGGAAGATGGGGGCAGGAAGGATAAAGATGTTTTTGGATTTGGCATTTTACTCACCCTGAAGAGTAAAGGCGGTTTTACAGGATGATTCACAGAAAATGCAAGGAGAGGCGGGAGGTATTCCTTATGAAAAGATTAGTAAGCAGGAAAAAAAGGAGTAAGGTGTCGCTGTTAATTTCCCTGATGCTGTGTGTTGTCTGTATTTGCGGACAAAGCGGTATTCCGCTGACTGTTTTCGCAGAAACAGAAACTCCGGTTTTCACAGAAGAGGCGCCTGTGTTGGATGAGGATGCCGGGGGCTCAGTAGAGACGGAAATGACCAGTGAATCCATAACCAGTACAGTGTCTGATCAAAATGGATCCGGAAGTAACGTGAAAGAGGGAAACGTGGTTCTGGAGACATCGGATGTCCCGGAGAAAAATGAGAAGGCTCCAGGGGAAGAGACCATGACCGTGTCTGAAACAGAGGAAGTACAGGAAAGTGAATCTGGGGAGCATTCCGGTACTGAGTCTGAGAGTATGCCCGGTGCTATGACGAATTCCTGCACAGTCTCCTTCAGTGTTGGCGCGGATGCAATGGCTGCAGGCGTTTCCATACCGGAAAGCGTTTCTGTAAACGAGGATGAAACCATAGGAAACCTGCCTGTCCCTGTTTGGAATGATGAGGATGGAAAATCAGTAAAGGTCTTCGGCGGCTGGTATTTGGATGAAGGATTTACCCGGAAATTTGATACAGGAACTCCTGTGAAAAGTAATATGACTGTCTATGCAAAATGGGATGTTTCAGAAGCGGAAGATATTTCTGCGGACAATCTGGGGGCTCAGAACTCTATATTAAAAGTAAAAATAAAACCGGAGGATTCCTGTACGGTTTCTTTCAACATAGGAGCTGAGGCAGCTGCAGCGGGGGTTTCTGTTTCGGGAGACATTACCGTAACTAAAAATAAAAATGCCGGCAGCCTTCCCGTCCCTGTTTGGAATAATACGGATGGAGAACCTGTAAAAGCTTTTGGCGGCTGGTATACAGGTGAAGATTTTTCAGAGGTGTTTGATTCGGAAACGGTTGTCAGCTCTGATATCACCTTATATGCAAAGTGGAACAGTCTTGATGAAAAAGAGCTTTATTATGTCAGCTTCTACAGCCGGGATGGAGCTGCCGTGTGCAGTACGATTTCCGTTTCAGAGGGACAGATGGTTAGTCCACCCGACCCTCCTGTTTTGGAAAATATGGTTTTCCTTGGGTGGTCGGAAACTATGCAGGAAGAGCCATTAGCTGAAGTTTCGGAGGAGATGGAATGGTTTGATTTTACGGTTGCTGTGAGTGCGGCAGCTGCAGATGGCGGAAATATATTAAAACTGTATGCATGGTATGGCGATTCCTTAGAAATGAATGAACAGAAGGATGATGTTCCGACATTGGGGCTTTATAAGGTATCGTTTAGTATCGGGGCAGATGCAGAGGAAGCGGGCGTGGCCGTTCCGGAAGATGTTTTTGTAAATGAGAAGGGAACAGTGGACAACCTTCCCACCCCTGTCTGGATGGGAGAGGACGGAAATCCTGAAAAGGCTTTCGGCGGCTGGTACCTGGATGAAGAGTTTAAAACAGAATTTGATACGGACACAGTTATAAGTTCTGATACTGTTGTTTATGCTAAGTGGAACGGGTTTGATGAAGAAGACCTTTATTATGTCAATTTCTTCAATCAGGATGGTTCTGTTGTCTGCCTGACCCTTTCTGTTGAAGAGAACAGAACCGTAAATCCTCCTGACAATGCTCCTGTAGTGGAGAACAAGATTTTCCGCGGCTGGTCATCAGTTTTACAGGGGGATTCCCTGGTAACTGATATTGTAAAATTTGATTTTTCAAAAACGGTGAGCGAAGCGGTTGCGGATGGCAGCAACACTTTGAATCTATATGCATGGTATGGTGATGAGGTCAGTGTAAGTTTTGTATCCAATGGCGGCATGGCGGTTCCGACAGCTGTTATTGCGGCAGGAGAGATGGTGGAAGAACCGATAACCGAACGGGAAGGCTATACCTTCCGCGGCTGGTCCGAAAGTAATACGGAATTTATGGAATTTGATTTCACTGCTCCTGTAATTACCAGCATAACTCTGTATGCTTTCTGGGAGCCGAAGCTGGTTCCGGTTACGCTGGTTTATATGTATGAGAATGCGAATGACAGTGAATATACTCCTGCGGGAGCCGGACAGACTGTTTATGCGCCTGCGGGCAGTTATCTGTCCATACGGAAAAATAATATTACAGCTTTGAATCAAACGCATGACATTATATATTCCAATGATGCGGGAGGGGAAGCGGCGGGTAATGCTTCCAGCAATGCGCAGGGCACGCGTAAAGCTACGCTGCCGGATATCCGCGACACTTATTTCCAGTATTCTTCTGCTTCCAATAACCGTTTTGTAATGCCGGATGGATCTACGGTTATGCTTATATATTATAATCGTGCCCGGGTTACGCTGAACTTTACTTATGACCTTTCCAGCAATGCTTCAATTGATGTGGATGCCCGGATAAGCGCTGCCGACCAGGATAAATATAATGTTCAATATGAAAAGAGAAGAATCAGAAGTGACAATAGGTATTATGAGGTTTTCAGTTATTCCTTCACAGCCAAATACGGAGAAAACATTGTACCGGTCTGGCCGCAGATTGGATGGGTGGAAAATGACAGCTCCGGAGGAAAGCAGTTCTATGGCTGGTGGAAAAGCAATAACAATATTCAGGTTACAAATATGTACACTTTAGAAAGGGATCTGTTTAATCAACGTTACATAACTAATGGTGTACTGGTTTGCACCGGAAATCTTCCGGCGGCAGCAACAACGGTAGTACTTCGATGGGTTATTTATGCGCGGACAACGCTTCCTGGAGAAACACCTGATTTTGTATCTGACGGTAAGAATTATACAATTTATACGGAAGCTTGCCAAAAATTATATGTTGACACCAGCTTAAATTATAAACAACTGGAAGGATGTACCCCTATCAGTGGAACGCCGAGGTTTGAGGGCCGCTATCGTAATATAGGTAGCAATACTATTAGCGCGAATAATAATAGATATAGTGTAAGAACTGCAAATAATAGTTCTATGCAACAGGTATTTGACAGTATATTCCCTGCTCAGATTAATCATGGGACAAGTAACGGGGATCCTGGTGACAGGTGCCAGATTCTGCTCTATGACCGGAATAAAATATCTCTTTCGCTTCACGTAAACGATGATACATACGGAATAAACGTACAAAAGGAGGACTACCTTTACAACGATTGGATTTATAACGATGATACCGATTTGCTTAAAACCGTGGAAGCGGGAATGGAAAAAAAGAATTACATATTTGCCGGTTGGTATACGGATTCCAGGTTTACTGACGGTACCCAGTATGTCCCTGATATATACTCAAGAATTTCCGGAAACATGGAACTTTATGCCAAATGGGAGCCAAATCAGTTTACGGCAAGGTTCTACCTCTATACGGACGATGAATCAGTCCCTTACCGCGAGGAAGGCTTTGCGGAAGGAGGCAGGATTACGGACTGGACGGTTCCGCCCGCAGTGCAGGATATTTTCCTCGGCTGGTACTGGTATCAGGACGGCAGGCTGCAGCCCTTTGATTTTACTTCTGCCGTGGGCCAAAACCATGTGGACCAGGATGGAATCCTCAAGCTTTATGCCAGATGGAATGGCACGGAAGGTAAGGTCAGCTATCTTCCCGGTGCAGGCGGAGATAACAGTACACAGGAGGTCTTTGACGAACGAAAATATGAGATTAATGCGGCCAGCGTCATGCTGCCTTCTTACGATTCTGTCTGGAAAGATAATTCTGTACCTTCAGACAAGAGTATGACCTTTGTTGGCTGGAAAGCGCCCAATGGGGCAATTTATCAGCCGGGCAGATATGTTCCTGTAACCCGTATCCTCATGCAGTTTGAAGCCCAGTGGTCCAGGGATGCCGTAAAGCTAATTTATAATGCTAACGGCGGAAGTGGAAATGATGTGAGCGAAACCTGGGATCGTGGGAGCGTTGTAACTGTCTGGGATAATATGGATGCTTCTACTCCTCATTTCGTGCGTCAGGGATATGAGCTGGCCGGCTGGGATGAAAACAGTAATGCCGAGGTTCCATCCTATAAGCTGGGAGAAGGAAGCATTACGTTAACAAGTGATATAACAATCTTATATGCTATCTGGAGACCCATTTCTATTGATGTAACCATCAGGAAAATGGTTGCTGGCAGTATGGGAGATATAACGAAGAGCTTTGATTTTATTGTTTCCTGTGACCGGGAAATGGCGGAGGGAGACGGTTATACCCTCTCGGAAGGCAGCAAGGAAGCAAGGTTCAGCCTGAAGCACGATGGCAGCATAGTGTTGAAGGGAGTAAGAACAGGCTCTACCCTGACTATTTACGAAAGCAATGCGGATGGATATGAGATGACGTTTACGGTGGGCACGGATCCGAAGGAACTCAGTGAAGGTTCCTATACCATTCCGCTGAATGCTTCAGAACCGATTAATATAACTGTAATAAATCGTAAGGAGGGGGAGATTCCCGATACCGGTGTTTTACTTGATTCCGTACCATATATTTTGATTCTGATGATTGTAATAGTCGGTACGTTTATGTTCCTGAGGAAGCGCAGGAATCATGATGACGATTAATTGAGGAGGTGTAAATGAAAAAATTCAACCGGCATCAGGAACAAAGCGATGGCGCTATAGGTTCCGTTTCGCAGATGCAGAAGGATATGGAGCGCGGTTCACCGCAGAAAGAGGAGCGGCTGCGTATCAAAAAATGGCTGAAAGAGGTTCGCTTTAAAAAAACTATCTTGGGTGGAGTCAATGAAGCGGATGTGTGGAAGAAAATTGCTGAGCTCAATGAGCTGTATGAAGCCGAACTGGCCGCTGAACGGATTCGGTATGACGTTCTTCTGAAGGAATATGCGGATTATGAAGCAAAGCGGCTGGAAAAAGTAATATGTGAAAAAAGTAAAAACATTACGGAAATGGAGAAAGCTGGTGATGAAACAGAATACTAAAAATCAATCTATTGCAGAAATCATCAGCAGACGCAGAGAGAATGTTCTTGTAAGACAGGATGGTGTAAGTCTCCTGTTGCGTATCCTGTTTTTCACACTGGCAGTATGGTTCCTGTTTACCAGGGTGTTTTTCATTACACAGGCCAGCGGAAATGCCATGTTTCCGGCCATAAAGGATGGGGATCTGGTGATAGGCTTCCGCCTGCAGCAGGATTATGCCAAGAATGATGTGGTAGTCTGCCATATCAACGGACAACAGTACATCGGACGTATTCTTGCAAGACAGGGGGATACGGTTATGCTGGATGAAAGCGGAAAGCTGCTGATAAATGGAACCGCACAAAACGGAGAGATCCTGTATCCCACCTATGCTGAGGAAGGGCTGGAATACCCGCTGACAGTACCGGAAAACCATATGTTTATCCTGGGAGACTACCGTACGCAGACCGTTGACAGCCGGGACTTTGGGCCGGTACCGATGGAGTGTGTGGCGGGGAAGGTCATCACCATTCTCCGCAGACGGGGATTATAGCCCCCATGAAACAGATGCTTTGATCAGTACGGAAGTACTGAATCAGCATACAACCCATTAAAGGAAAGGGAGGAAATCCAAATGAAGAAAATTTTATCCATTGTGTTCGCTATTGTCCTTACACTGAGCATGGGCACCGTTGCATTGGCTGAGGAAGGGAAATATACGGACATGTCCCAAGTAACAATTACCAAGGAGTATAAACTGACGAATCCTGGTACGACATCACCTGCCGAGACATTTACTTTCAGTGAACTGACCAATGTCTCCGTTACAGATGCTGCGGAAGGAGTAACTGTAGAGAGTATGCCGACTCCTACAATTGGCAGTATAAGCTATGAATTGGGGGAAGCGGGTTCCGAAAACATGAGCAAGACCGCTATCATAACCTTGCCTGATAATTATAGTAGCGTTGGCGTTTATACCTATTCATTCAAAGAAATTCCAGGAAAAACCGCTGGTGTTACATATTATGATAAGGAGATTAAGCTGGTGGTAACCGTTCTGCAGGGGGAGAATGGCAGGCTCCGTGTAGCTGCAGTTCATACCGAGGCAGAGGGCGGGGATAAGGCCTATAAATTCCCGAATGAATATTCCGCAGGTTCCCTGGCAATCGCCAAGGTAGTTACCGGAAATATGGGAGATAAGGAAAAGTACTTTAAGGTGTCCGTTACCCTCACTGGCGAAAAAGAAAAAGACTATGCTGCCTCTTACAGCGTTACAGGCGGCAGTTATGAGGAAAATCCGGAAATCATTGAAATCGGAATCCCTACAGATTTTTATCTGAAACACGATGATACCATTACTATCGAAAATCTGCCTTATGGGGTTACCTATACCGTTGTGGAAGATGATTATACAACGGATGAGGAGGGGAAGAAAAATTATGATAAAGCGGCCTATACTTTATCAGACGAAAACTGTAAAATAGATTCTGCTTCCGATACGGTAACAATTACCAACAATAAAGATACCGATATTGATACAGGTGTCCTTCTTGACAATGTTCCTTATGTCCTGCTTCTGGCCTGTGTCTTTGGTGGTATGAGTGTATTTTTCGCAAAGAAACGCAGCTCCCGTGAAAAGTAACGGAGAAGTATGTTAACGATGTAAATTCCTGCCGTCGGGTACAGAGGGCGTTTCGGCCCTCTGTGAATCCGACAGTCTGGTGTGATGGAAAGGAGCAGGGCTGTCAGATAAGCCTGTTTCAATTTATGATAAAAATCCTGTTAAAAGCCGTGAATTTTATAGTCAGCTTCATTGTGTTTTTTTCCCTCTGTACCGCCGGAGTATATGCAGCCTATGCTTTATGGGATAACAGCCGTATTTATGCGGCTGCCAAAGATGTACAGGCGGACATGCTGAAACTGAAGCCTCAAACACAGGATGTGGAAAACGGCGCCTCCTTTGAGGAGCTGCTGGCCGTTAACCCGGATGTATGCGCCTGGGTGAGCCTGGATAACACCAAGGTGGACTATCCTGTTTTACAGGGAGATACGAATCTGGCTTATATCAATAAAGACGTTTACGGCAATTTTGCCCTTGCGGGAAGTATATTTCTGGATTCCCGCAATGACAGAACCTTTGCTGACACCTATTCCCTGCTGTATGGGCATCATATGGAAAACAGCGGAATGTTCGGAGATCTTGAGTTATATAAAAAGAAAGCATTTTTCGATGATAATACCACGGGAATGCTGATACTGCCCGACAGGGCATATAAACTGGAAATCCTTGCCTGCCTTATAATTCCGGTTTCGGATGATTTTATTTTTAATACGGAGCAGTGGCAGGCTGATATAGATGGAGAGCTTGCTTATATAGAGGAAAACGCATTGTATCTTCATGAGAATACTCTGGAAGAGGTGAACAGGCTTAAGGAACCTAAGCTGCTTGCCCTGTCTACCTGCTCTACGGAGTTTACAGATGCGCGAACCATTATTCTGGCTGTAATGAAACCTTATCAGACAGCGGATTAGAAGGAGGGGGCACATGAAAAAGAAGACTATCAGCATATTTACGGCATTGCTGTGGATGGTGATCTGTACTATGCTCAATGCACAGACAGCCTTTGCGGCCGGGGAAGCGGGGATTTCCATACCGGTGAAGATTTCCCTTTCGGGAACACTCCCCTCCAGGGCGGAGGACTTCACAGTAAAGCTGTCTGCAGGACACGAGTCGTATCCCATGCCGGACGGCGCAGAGAATGGGGTGTACTCCATGGTTATCACTGGAGGAGGCAGCGGGAATTTTCCAATGATAACTTATGACAGACCGGGAATTTATACTTATACGGTCTATCAGGAACCGGGAACAAATGCGAAATGCACCTATGACCGCACCATATACAATTTGACGGTCTATATTGTCAATGCCGAAGACGGCAGCGGTCTGGAAGCTGCCGCTGTACTTCATCCCTCAACGGGAGGGGATAAGCTTGCCGGTGTGGAATTCAGAAATCAATATGAGACGGAAGGGACTTCGCCGCCTGAAGATACGCCGGGAACACCGTCAACACCGGGGACGCCTGCTGTGCCAGCTACAGCGGTGCTCGGAGACAGCGCGGCTCCTGTGATAGAAATCCCTGAAGCCCAGATCGGTGTTTTAGGTGAGGCCCAAGGTCCGGGTACGTCAGATATGACGCCTGTGATTTCCTGGCTTATGGTATTTGCGGGTGCGGCGGCAGTATTAGGCGGCTTTGGTTTTTGGAACAGGAGGAAACGCAGCCAGGATAAAAAATAAAGACAAAACAGGAATTTAAGTCATTTAAAAACAGAGTATCGGATAAATTCCAGTATCCGATACTCTGTTTTTATGGCTTCTTTTTATCCGCAATCCGTTCCCGGTACTCCGAAGGTGAAAGCCCCATTTCCTTCCGAAACTGCTTCGTGAAATGGGACTGGTATTCATAGTCCATCCATTCGGCGATTTCCTTCACGGGAAGATCTGTTTTTTCCAGCATTTCACAGGCCTTTTCCATCCGCATGCGGGTGATGAAGCACTGCGGGGACATGCCGGTATTTTTCTTGAAGATGCGGTAGACCTGGGAGGTGTCCAGCCGCATGTAGTTAGCCAGGTTTTCGATTGTGATCCGGGAGCGGATATTCCGCCGGATATAGATGACGGCGTCGTCAAAGCGGGAAAAGCTGACGATGTCAGGTTCTTTCTTTTCTTTTTCCTCATGCAGTTCTATCAGCCGGCCGGCGAACAGGTAGAAATAGCCTGTAATGGAGGCGATGTTTTTGCCGGTTCGGCTCTCATTGTAAATATTCTTGATGCAGGTTTCCAGAAAATCATCCTTATCATAATGAAAAATCAGATGCTCTTCGTCCAATCCGGCTTTTTCCAGAAGTGCGGCAGCGCGTCTGCCGAAAAAGGCAACCCAACACAGATCCCAAGGTTCCTTTTTATCCGCTGTATGTACGATTGTGGTGCCGGGAGTGATTAAAAAACCATCGTTTGCGGACAGATGGAAAATGCGCTGTCCTACCCGGTAGGTACCCTTCCCCCGGGTGACAAAATGAATGAGATAGTAGTCCCGGGTATCCTTGCCGTAGCTGTAGTTGGGAGATGTGGAGCAGAAGCCGGAGTGGAACACGACGATGTCATCGTCAATATCCGGTTTCTCCGGGTATATATACTGATCATAAACAAGCATGGCAGCAGTCCCTCCTTATTTCCAGTGTAAAGGGCGGCAGGAGAAAATGCAAGATTTATATAAATGACTGCATGCATTTATTATAGCTTTTCTTTTGATGCCATCTTATAATAAGCCCATAAAGTGATTCCGGGGAAGGAAAAATCCCGAAACAGGGGATATTTATGCGTGAAAATGTATAAGTAAGGTTCAATACGGGCGGCCAAAAGGCGGACGGCCGTAAGTCAGACAGATAAAAGCCAGACAGCCGTCAGGCTTCGGGGAGACTATGGCAGCAGGCTGATGATTCTGGAGGTTACATATGATGGAGAGCAATGAATTTCTGACACTGGAAAATGAAGCGCTATCGGTGCGCATCCTGCCCGGGCTGGGAGGCAAAATCACTTCCCTGCGCCTGAAGGAAAATGATTTTGAACTGGCAGCTCCCAATACGGGAGGGAAATACCGGCAGCCGCAGGAGGATTACGGGAAGGAAGACAAAGCAGCGGCGCGGGATGGGGATAGAGGGCCGGATTTTTCCAGGTATGACGCTTCCGGACTGGATGATGCGTTCCCCAACATAGACGCCTGTGTGATACAGTGGGAGGGAAGGACGTACTGCTATCCGGATCACGGAGAGATATGGAGCCACCCTTTTACAGTGTGTGAGACCCTGGAGGGGCCGTTGCTTTCCTGGGAAAGCAGCAGGTTCGGTTATCTGTATGAGAAGCGGTTTTCCCTGTCGGGCAATTCCCTTTTCATCCGTTACCGGATAGAAAACAGGTCCGAAGCAGCCTTTCCCTGGCTGTGGACCTTCCACGGCCTGATGCGTTATGAGGAGGATATGCGGCTGCTTTTGCCTGAAGATTTTGAAAGGTACCGCTGTGTGGCCGAACATCCGGTGATGGGGGCTGCGGGGAGCATCCTGGAGGCGGTGAACGGCCGCTATGATTTTACCAGGGTGCCGAAGGCTGAAAGCCATTCGGCGGTAAAATATTACGGGGAGGGCAGGAGCCATGCGGGACAGTGCGGCCTGTGGTATCCTTCCCGGGAAGTGCGCTGCACCCTGAAATATGATGCAAATAAGCTGCCCTATCTGGGCGTGTGGATCACCGCAGGCGGCTACAGGGGAGATTATAACTGCGCGCTGGAGCCGGCCACCGGTTTTTATGACGATGTCCCAAGGGCAATAAAAAACGACACCATCCGTGTGCTGGAGCCGGGCGGGGAGTTCGCTTTCATATTGGAAATCAGTCTGAGAAAGGAGAAGCAATAAATGGAACACGGTAAAGCAAAGGTCTGGGAGGAAAATGTGGTAATCCCCACCTATGGAATCGGGGAACCCAATAAAAATCCCATGTTTCTGGAAAAAAGAGTGTATCAGGGAAGCTCGGGAAAGGTATATCCCCATCCCGTCATCGATAAAATCTATGATGAAAAAAAGGATGTAACCTACCGCGCCGTTTTCCTGGAAAACGATTATCTGAAAATCATGGTGCTTCCGGAGCTGGGAGGAAGAATCCAGAGAGCCACGGATAAAACCAACAATTATGATTTCGTCTATTATAATCATGTGATTAAGCCGGCGCTGGTGGGCTTGGCAGGTCCCTGGATTTCAGGAGGCATTGAGTTCAACTGGCCGCAGCACCATAGGCCCAGCACCTATGATCCGGTGTCCTTCCATATGCAGGAAAACGAAGACGGCAGCGCCACCGTTATGGTGGGCGAGGTGGAGAACATGTTCCGCACCAAGGGAAACGCCTATTTTACCCTGTACCCGGATAAAGCCTGGCTGGAAATCCGCGCCCAGCTTTACAACCGAACCAGCGTGCCCCAGACCTTCCTCTGGTGGGCCAATCCGGCGGTGCCCGTCAATGACAACACCCAGTCCGTATTCCCGCCGGATGTGCATGCGGTGATGGATCACGGAAAAAGGGATGTGTCCCGTTTCCCGATCGCTACAGGCGTCTATTATAAGAAAGATTACAGTGAAGGGGTGGATATCTCCAGATATAAGAACATTCCGGTTCCGACCTCTTATATGGCGGAGAAATCCAAGTATGATTTCGTAGGAGGTTATGATTACGGCAAAGGAGCCGGGATCCTGCATGTGGCGGATCATCATATCAGCCCGGGGAAAAAACAGTGGACCTGGGGCTGCGGGGATTTCGGCAAGGCCTGGGATCGTAACCTGACGGATGAGGACGGCCCCTATGTGGAATTAATGACAGGCGTGTATACGGATAACCAGCCCGATTTTTCCTGGCTGAAGCCATTTGAGGAGAAAACATTTACCCAGTATTTCATGCCCTATAAAGCGGCAGAAACGGTGAAGAATGCTACGGCGCAGGCTGCGCTGAACCTTTCCTGCCGTGAAGGCAGGGTGAGGGTGACCGTCTATGCCACCGCCGTTTACGAGAACGCCTGCGTGTGTGTGACATGCAGGGGAAAGAAGGTGCTTGAGGAGAGAAGGAAGCTTTCTCCGGTGGACATCTTTGATGAAAGCCTGTATTTAGAGGGCTGTAAGGAGGAGGAACTTCAGGTATCCGTTTATGATGCGGACGGCAACTGTCTGGTGGATTATGAACCGGAGCCGGATTCGATCCCGCATCTTCCGGAGCCTGCGAAGGCGGCGAAAGAACCGCAGGAGATCATGACCAACGAGGAACTGTATCTGACCGGCCTGCATATCGAACAGTACCGCCATGCCACCTATCTGCCGGATCCCTATTATCTGGAAGGTTTGAAACGGGATCCGGGCGATATCCGGCTCAACAATGCCTATGGACAGCTGCTTCTTCGCAGAGGGCAGGCGGAGCAGGCGGAACCATATTTTCGCAAAGCTCTGGAACGTCTGGTAGAAAGGAATCCCAATCCCTACAACAGCGAAAGCTATTACCTGCTGGGACTGTCTTTGTTCTTCCAGGAAAAATGGGAAGATGCCTATGACGCCTTTTTCAAAGCGGCTTGGAGCAACGAGCAGC
>OJUG01004015.1_pt1 | contig 12386 bp, 9 predicted proteins | sample 1599841 | NCBI WGS metagenome assembly OJUG01 (sample SAMN04168659, study PRJEB22393) | human gut metagenome | biome: human gut microbiome; feature: stool | host: Homo sapiens | collected 2014-05-12 | reverse complement strand
ATACGGCGACCACCGAGATCTACACTCTTCCCTACACGACGCTCTTCCGATCTAGCGATAATATCTCTGGCACCTTCCAACGCTTCCTGTACATTTGCCACGCCTTTTTCTTCATTTATATATTGCTTTGCAACTTCCTCTAAAGACTCTTTTGTCTTCTGCAGCATGATCAGTGTGGACAAAGGCTCCAGTCCTTTTTCTTTTGCGATGGTCGCGCGAGTCCGTCTCTTTGGCCGATATGGACGATACAGGTCTTCTACAACAACCTGAGTCTGTGCTTCCAGAATCTGCTTTTTCAGTTCTTCGGTAAGTTTTCCCTGCTCTTCGATGGACGCTAATACCTGTTCTTTCTTTTCTTCCAGATTGCGCAGGTAAACGAGTCTTTCATATAATTTACGGAGCTGTTCATCATCCAGCGTTCCGGTTGCTTCTTTTCGATATCTGGCAATAAATGGAATTGTATTTCCCTCGTCTATTAACTTTATGGCAGCATCAACCTGCCATACTTTTACCTGCAATTCCTCAGCTATAACTTCATCAATTTTCATATTTAGTCCTACTTTCCTGTATTTAGTCTTTATTTTTCATTTCTTCAATGTTATACTTTTTTAAGACCAAAAATATTATAACAAATTTTCCAAAAAAATGAAGGTGACTTATGAGCAAAATAAAAAAAGAGCTTTGTAAGTACAAACACGCGTGGCCACTTCTTTACGTATTTATATATATGCCATGGTTCATTCTTTTAGAAAAATACATACCGGCAGATTTTCCCGGGCTACATGTAAGGCACTGTGCTCTTGATGATATCATTCCTTTTTGTGAGTGGTTTGTCATTCCATACCTGTTATGGTTTTTATATATTCCTGCCATATTTGTGTTTTTATTTTATCACTCAAAGAATGAATTTTATCGTCTTTGTGCCTATGAGTTTACCGGAATGACAATAGCTTTGTTAGTATGCACTTTTTATCCAAATGGTCTTGAACTAAGACTTTCACATATTGGAAGAGAAAATATATTAATTAACCTTGTTCATTTCTTATATAACAATGATACTCCAACAAATGTTTGCCCAAGTTTACATGTATTTGTAACTGTAGTAGCTCACATTTGTCTGGTTAAAAGTCCTCATATGCAGGGACTTAATACTCGAAAACGCATAAAAAGTATTTCGCTGGTGCTTGCCATACTTATATGTCTTTCTACAATGTTTTTAAAACAACATTCTGTTATTGATGTAGTATCCGGCATAGTACTTGCTGTGGTTCTTTACTTTGTTGTGTTTAAGTGGTGGTTTAAAAACACCAGCTTTCCTGCACCAATTGTCAAAGATCCAAAGAAGCATCAGGTACTTTACTTCTTAAACAAAAAGAAATAATTAGAGAAACCTCTAATTATTTCTTTTTTGTTAATTAAATCCAAATAATTTTTGTGCCACTGAATATCCGATTACTGAAAGCTTTCTTCCTACCTTTCCCGGCAAATTCATTGTGCGTCCTAAAATTGACTTTCTTACTCTTTGATACAATTGTGGATTTGTGTCCTTAACTTCCTGCCACAACTTTTCCTTATCATCAAGTCGCTCCTTTGAACCTTCCAGTATTGAAAGAATAGATGATACACACATCATCATATCAAAATAATGAACCATGGCACTATCAATATTTTTGTGTGTTATGTTTGATTTGTTGTAAATATCAAGCATCAGTCTTGTAACTCTATACTGTTGGTCAATTCTTTGAATCATAACTTTTTCATTTACTGACTGATCATCACGTCCGATAAAATATTTGTATAAACATACATCTAAATAATAAATATTTTTAACATATGGAAGTGGCTGGAACACATAAATATTGTCTACATAAAATGTGTGCTTTGGAAGCTGCATGCCACACTCTCTTAATACCTTTGTTCTATAAATAACGGAATGCATAAGCAAATACTGACTTACACCAAAATGTAACTGGTCCCATCCAAACATTTTTCCTACAGGCATTGCACTTTTATATTTCATAATTTTTTTGTGCTTTGCTCCCTGCTTGTCATACATAAAATTGGAAATAAGCATATCAAGGCCTGCATCTTTTGAAACCATGTCTTCAAGTAAGTCAAGAACCTGCTGTAATGCCTTTTTGCCAAGACAGTCATCACTGTCTAAAACTTTAAAATAAAGTCCTGTGGCATTTTTTATACCAGTGTTTACAGCCTCACCATGTCCACCGTTTTCCTGATGAACAACCTTTACTATATCAGGAAATTTCTCCTGATATTTTTTTGCTATCTTTAAAGTGTCATCCTTTGAGCCATCGTCTACTACAACTACTTCAACTCTGTCCCCGCCACTAATGGCACTGCGAATGCTTTTATCCATATATTCCTGAGAATTATAACATGGTATTGCTACTGTTAATAACTTCATTTTCTTCCTCCTTAGGATTTACTGTTATTCTTATTATTAAACCTACTATAAAAGATAATGTCATAAAAATCAATGTGGAAATTGCAAGGGATATAAACATTTGCATTGTGCTTAGCTGTACCGTGCTACCGGTCTTATCACCTGCAAATAACATACTTAAAACCACTGACATCAAATTTGCGCTCATATGAAACAATATAGGTGCAACAACTGATTTGTATCTTTCATATAAAAACACTGCCAAAAGTCCGATAATAATGGCATACGGAGCCTGTACCCAATTGCCATGGTACACTCCAAAAAGAACTGCCGACAGAATTGCGGCTATTTTTATGTTCACAATTTTTGTAAGTCTTTTGTAAACCAATCCTCTAAATATAAGTTCCTCCACAATAGGTGCAAATATAGCGGCAGCCAAAACCTGTATGACCACACTGCTTCCATAAATCGCCTGTGCAGTACTGCTATAACTTTTTATCATAAAATCAGGCATAAACAATTGCAGAATGGATACAAACATATTTGCCCATTCCATAGAAAATAACCCAAAGGGAATAATCAGCATATATTTAAGTGGATTCACTTTTTCAAACCTTTTGAATATATTTGCCTTTCTTTCTTTGTCAATATCTCTTTTCATAAAATAGGCAAATATCGGTATACATACTATTGCCGCAATCATATTAAGAAGCAATATATTGTTGTTTAGCATAAGATATATTTTTAATTTTGCTGTTGTCGTAGCTATATGATGAAAGTAATAGTAAGCCCCTAATATTGTTTCTGCAATAAATACTACACCTATCTGTACTATAAAATATATAAGCATAGGAAGTATGATTCCTATAATCTTTTTTGGCAAATTTTTAGTTTTCACTTTACTCTCCTTTTGTAAGCATGGTAATAAGTGACGCTACATCATCTGCAACTGCTACCGGATTGCACTGTTTTAGACTTGTTTCATCTTCGTATCCATATGCAGCAGCAATTGAATCTATTCCAACAGCCGTTGCACCATTTAAATCAAAATGCGTATCACCTATCATAACCATCTTTGTTTTTTCAGAATTTATCTTCATAAGTAATTCTTTTAACACATCTGCTTTCTCCTGAATTGGTCCAACCAAATCAGCTCCCTGCACAAAATCAAAATACTTCTCAATGTTTAAATATTTAAGAACCTCTTCTGCCATAGGCTGTGGTTTTGATGTGGCAAGTGCTACCACTTTGCCCTTTTCTTTTAATGTTTTAAGCAATATGTCTGCATCTTTGTAAAGACTTGTTTCATATATTCCAATAGGCATGTATCTTTCACGATAAGCTTCTACGCCTTTTATTGCCTGTCCTTCTGTAAAATTGTATGTTTTCATCAATTGATCCTTTAATGGTGGGCCTATAAAATGTCTTAAGTTGTCAAGATTTTCTTCTTCAACTCCAAGTTTTTTCAATGCATAGCTTACACATTTTGTAATGCCAATACCTGAATCACTTAATGTTCCATCTAAGTCAAAAATAACTACATCGTAATTTTTCATTTTGTTTCCTTTCTATCAGTGACAAGAGTAACAATAATTATATCATAAATGATACTTGTTTTACAGCGACTTTTGTTTTATAATTTAATAAGCAAAAAAAGTTTGAGAGGTACATAAGAATGAGTCAGGAAAAAGTAGACAAGTATAAACAGGAAAAATACAATCGTAAACACGCAAAGAAGAAAACAAACTTCAAAAAGATTTTCTCATATGTTGTGGTTACATTGATTGCTGTTGTATTTATTGGATACATCGGTTACTCTATTGCCGTTGAGACAGGACTTTATACGCCACCTGCCACTACTGTTCATCACGAATATAGTTCTGATGAAATAGAAAGTTTAAGAAATAATCTTATTAAGGCCGGTGACAAAAATGTCAAGACAGAAAATAATGCACAAACAAGTGTTGCACAGACTACTGCATCAGAGACAACCAAATAATTTTTTTAAAAAATTTAATATTTTTAAATAAATAAAAGCTACATTGGATTTTTCAATGTAGCTTTTATTAATTAATACAATAATTTCAACAATTACATTTTTTCAGGTGCTTCGAATCCAAGTAAACCTATACCTGTTTCCAAAACATCTTCTGCCATTTTTATAAGTGCAATATAACCTTTCTTCTTTGTTTCATCTTCTTCTGCTAGAATTTTTGTTTCATGATAGAAACGGTTAAATGCATTAGCCAAATCATAAATATACGAACAAATCTTATGTGGTGCCAATTCTTTTGCAGCATTTTCTATCACTTCATTTGCCTTTGCAATATCAAGCATAAGCTGAAGCTGATCTTTATTGTCTGTACTTACGATAGAAAGACCTTCTACAGTATTTCCTTCTGCCTTGTACTTTTCAATAATAGACTTAATTCTAACTATTGTATACAAAATATATGGACCTGTATTTCCTTCAAATGAAGCAAATCTGTCAATGTCAAAGATATAATCCTTTGATGCCTGATTTGACAAATCTCCGTATTTTAGTGCCGCAAGTCCAACTATCTGGGCAGTATTTCTTGCTTCTTCCTCACTAACAGAACGGTTTTCCATAATTTTGTTGTATACTGCATCATTGATATTTGATATGAGATTTTCAAGTCTCATAACTCCACCTTCACGTGTCTTAAGAGGCTTTCCATCTGTGCCATTCATTGTACCAAATCCAATAAATACAAGATCACTGTCCGGTTTTACAATACCTGCCTTTTTTGCAACACGGAAAAACTGTGTATAATGCAAATCCTGACGCTTGTCTGCCAAATATACATACTTGTCAGGATGAAAATCTTCTTCTCTTTGTACAAGTGTGGCAATATCTGATGTGGCATACAATGCTGCTCCATCTGATTTACGGACTATACATGGTGGCAACTCTTTGCTGTCACCTTCTTCACTAATATCTACTACCAACGCTCCCTGACTTTCATACGCAAGCCCTTTGTCAATAAGGTCCTGAATAAGTCCCGGAATGTATGGCTGTGCGTCACTTTCACCTTTCCAAAGATCAAAATGTACATGTAAATTGTCATAGTTTTTCTTTAAATCTACTTTTGAAACATTCATAATATGCTTCCACAATGCTCTATATGGTGCATATCCACTTTGAAGCTTTAAAGTAGCCTGCTGTGCTCTTTCCTTAAATGCCTCATCTTCTTTAGACTTCTTGCTGGCACATGGATAAATTTCTTCCAACTCTGAAATGGTAAAAGGAGCTTCAGTTGGATATTCTCCTGTATAGCCTTCATCAAAATACACCAAATCAGGCTGACGCTCCTGTAACTCTGTAATAATAAGTCCCATCTGAAGACCCCAGTCACCTAAATGAACATCACCAATAACATTGTTGCCCATATATTTTTCAATACGCTTTACACTTTCCCCAATAACAGCTGAACGTAAATGTCCTATATGAAGTGGTTTTGCTACATTGGCTCCACCATAGTCAACTACGATTGTTTCAACATTTTCATTTACAACACCAAACTTATCTGCATTATTCATATCATTTAAGTATTTTGCAACAAATTCACTGTTTAAATTAATGTTGATAAATCCCGGATTTACAGCCTCTACTGAAGAAAACATATCATTATCACCCACAACTGCCACAACATCATTTGCGATCATAATTGGTGCCTTGTGATATAACTTTGCTCCTGCCATAGCTCCGTTACACTGGTACTGACAAAGGTCAGGTCTGTTGGATACTCCAACCTTTCCAAGCTTTTTGTCATAACCACACTGTTCAAAAGCTTTTTTAAATTCTTCTGTAATTAATTCAAGTAATTTTTTCATTTTCTTCTCCATTTCAGATAAGTTTTATTTATAACTGTACGCCATTAAGCTTTAATAACTCTTTTGCTGTATCTACAGAATCTACTCCTGTTTTATTCTTAATTGGTGCAAATTCTTTTTCACGTACAACTTCGTATGCAAGGCAGTTGTCCATCATATGAATCATATCAAGAACAAGTGTCTCAAACTTGTAACCATTTTCTGTCTCTGGTTTTACTTCATTGCCCTGCTCATCAATATGGGCAATCTTTTTCTTTACTATATGAACTGTAAGATTGTTTTCAAGATTTTTTTCAAGGTCTTCAATATTAAATAAATAATTTAAAATAACTCCGTATTTATATGCCAACTCTCCATTTTCTCTTGTTTCATAACGCATATCTTCTGAAAGTTCGTAGTATTCCACTATTGATGGTTTGCCATCTTCAAGACACAATACTCCAACTTTTTCTTCCGGATTTGCTTTTGATACTACTTTTGATGCTGAACGATAACCACCGTCAATCATTGCTCCTACAAAGCAAGGATCAGCCATACGCTGGCATACATTGTCAACTGCAAAAATATTAATATATTCCACTCCTTTTGCCTTTGCTTTTTCGCAAAGTCCTGCTTTTACAAATGAAATAAACCATCCACCATTTCCATTTGGTGATGTTGATATTCTATCTTTTCCTTCAAGATAAATTTTGCCATCAAATGTTGCTGCAGGTGCCATCTCCTGTACAAAGAATTCTACATAATCCGGATTATATCCAAAGTAGTTCTTCTCTTTTAAGAAGGCTATAGTGTCATCGTTATTTTTCTCACTTGTCATAATATAAAGTGGCACCCATGCACCTGTTTCTTTTACAACATCCAAAAGATTGTTTATAAGCATTTCAAAAATGTAAACATCCTTTGTCTCTCCGATATTGTACATTCCCTTTGGCTTATCTGAGCCAAGTCTTGTGCCCATACCACCAGCTAATAAAAGTGCTGCAACTTTTCCCTGCTTAATTGCGTCTTCACCGGTCTTTGTAAATTTTTCTCTGTTCTTTTCAATATCATCAATTGATACTGCATGTTCAAGTGGTGTAATCACACCTTTTTCAGTTGTTTTTTCACCATTTTTTATTAAGTCAAGAAGTGAAAAATCAATCTCACCAATCTGCTTTAATAAAGATGCTTTTTGATTTTCGTCTAATTGATCATAATACTTTAACAAATGAGTTTGTCCGTACTTCTCCAATAAACTTTTTGCTTCTTCGTAATTCATGCTTCTTTCCTTTCTTTCACGTAACAATTATTTCTACCTATACAATAATTTATTTTTTTGTAATATGCAAGGATTTAATACTACATAATAATTCAATACAGTCCTGATATCTTTCATCAGGATCTATTTTTGTACATCTTCTGATAATCTGTTTTATTTTAGGTGATAAAATACCTTTAGTTTTTCCTTTGTATTTCTTTTTTGTAAGTAAATAATAAAAAGTAGTGCCCACGGTATAAATGTCTGTTCGTATGTCTGTATTGTAAATAGAACTGCTTACAAATGACCTATACTGTTCAGGTGCCGCAAATCCCTTACTTCCTATAGCCAGATCATCTGCTACATCCCTGTTGTATCTTTTTGCAATTCCAAAATCTATCAGCACAACCTTTCCATTTTCTTTTAATATAATATTTGCAGGTTTCAAATCCCTATAAATAATAGGTGGTGTAAGGGAATGTAAATAATATAGTCCACTACACACCTGTCTGATAATATCTACTGCATCTTTTGTTTTTAATCTTTTCTTGTCTTTTAAATATTGTTTTAAATTTGTTCCCTCAACATATTCCATTACAAGGAAAAAATCCCCGTCTTCTTTTATGAGATTAAAAATTTTTGGAAGGACAGGATGAGTGCAATGCTTTAACACATTAACCTCTTTTTCCATTCCTTCCAACAATCTTTTCTTATTGGCAGGGTCAGATGTTATGTATTTTTTTAGTGCGTAAGTTTTCTTTGTATATATGTCTCTTGCCTTATATACAACAGAAAAACCGCCTTTGCCAATCTGTTCTAATACATAATATCTTCCGCCAACTATATTATTTAATATTTCCATATGCACAACCTTTCCGGATGTGCTTTTCTCCAAGTACCCTCTTACAATGTAGCGATATCTACCAATGTAAGATTTTCTTTTGCGTTGCTTTCCAAACTTGTAAGTAACGCATCAACTGTATCCAAACTTGTAAAGCAGTTTACACCTGTTTCAATAGATGTACGTCTGATTAAGAATCCATCTCTGTTCTTATCACGTCCCTGAGTTGGTGTATCAATAACAATGTCAATCTTATGTTCAAGTAATAAGTCCATAACTGTAGGAGCTTCCTGATGAATCTTGTTTACCTTAATCGCATCTACTCCATTTTCTCTTAACACATCTGCTGTACTTCTTGTTGCATAAATTTCGTAGCCAAGTTTTTCAAAACGCTTTGCAAGTGGAATAATCTCCTGCTTGTCTGCATCTTTTACTGACATGATAATCTTTTTATGTTTTGGAAGAACAACTCCTGCTCCAAGGAATGCCTTATACAATGCTTCATTAAATGTTTTAGCAATACCAAGACACTCACCTGTTGACTTCATTTCAGGTCCAAGACTTGTTTCTGCTCCTCTGATTTTTTCAAATGAGAATACAGGCATCTTTATTGCGTAATGATCTGCATTTGGCTGTAATCCAGGTGTGTAACCAAGTTCTTTAATCTTGTGTCCGATAATACATTTTGTAGCAAGTTTTACAATTGGAATACCTGTAACTTTGCTGATGTATGGTACTGTTCTTGATGAACGTGGATTAACTTCGATTACATAAACCTGTCCGTCACATACAATAAACTGAATGTTAATCATACCTTTTACATGAAGTGACATTGCAAGTTTCTTTGTATAATCTTCTATTGTGTCGATAATATCCTGTGACAATGTGTATGCAGGATATACTGAAATACTATCACCTGAGTGAACTCCGGCTCTTTCAATATGTTCCATAACACCAGGAATTAAAATATCATCTCCGTCACAAATAGCATCAACTTCAACTTCTGTACCCTGTAAATATTTGTCTACCAAAATAGGATGATCCTGTGCGATTCTGTTGATAATTTCCATAAATTCTTCAACTTCTTCATCACATGTTGCAATCTGCATACCCTGTCCACCAAGTACATATGAAGGACGTACCAATACAGGATATCCTAGTTTATTTGCAACTTCTTTTGCTTCTTCTGCTGTGAATACTGTACCACCTGTTGGTCTTGGAATACCACACTGTTCAAGTATTTCATCAAACAATTCTCTGTCTTCTGCTGCATCAACGTCTTTTGCATCTGTTCCTAAAATTGGAACTCCCATCTTCATAAGAGCTTCTGTTAACTTGATAGCTGTCTGACCACCAAACTGTACTACTGCACCGTCAGGCTTTTCAATATTTACGATATTTTCAACATCTTCCGGTGTAAGCGGTTCAAAGTAAAGCTTGTCAGCAATATCAAAGTCTGTTGATACTGTTTCAGGATTGTTATTTACAATAATTGTTTCATAACCTTCCTCTCTAAATGCCCATGTACAATGTACTGAACAGAAGTCAAACTCAATACCCTGTCCAATACGGATAGGTCCTGAACCAAGTACAAGAACCTTCTTGTTTGGATCTGTAAGCGATGCTTCATTTTCACCACCATATACTGAATAATAGTAAGGTGTGGCTGCCTCAAACTCTGCAGCACATGTATCAAACATCTTATATGCAGCAACAATATTGTTGTCATATCGCATCTGCTTGATTTCATCTACACTCTTTCCTGTCAGTCTGCTGATAACTGTATCAGGGAACTCGATTCTCTTTGCCTGACGTAATACTTCAGATGTAAGTGTTTCATTTTTAAGTGTATTTTCCATTTCAACAATAATAGCCAACTTGTCAATAAACCATTCATCAATCATTGTTATTTCATGGATATGTTCATAACTTACTCCACGTCTTAATGCTTCTGCAATAATCCAAATACGTCTATCATCAACTTTGTGAAGCATATCTTCCAACTCATCATCGCTTAATCCTGAAAAATCATAATCCATCAAACATTCAACATGCTGTTCAAGTGATCTGATAGCCTTCATTAAAGCACCTTCAAAGTTGTTGCAAATACTCATAACTTCACCGGTAGCCTTCATCTGAGTTGTAAGTTTTCTGCTGGCTGTGATAAATTTGTCAAATGGAAGTCTTGGAATTTTAACTACACAATAATCAAGTGTAGGCTCAAAACTTGCATATGTTTTTTGCGTAATTGCGTTTTTAATTTCATCTAATGTATAACCTAATGCAATCTTTGCTGCAACCTTGGCAATAGGGTAACCTGTAGCTTTTGATGCAAGTGCTGATGAACGGCTAACTCTTGGGTTAACTTCAATAACACAATATTCAAAACTTTCAGGGTGAAGAGCGTACTGTACGTTACATCCACCTGTAATATTTAATTCATTGATAATGTTAAGTGCTGATGTACGAAGCATCTGATGTTCTTTATCACCTAATGTCTGTGATGGAGCAACAACTATACTGTCACCTGTATGTACACCAACAGGGTCGATGTTTTCCATATTACATACTGTAATGCAGTTACCGGCTGAGTCACGCATAACTTCGTACTCAACTTCCTTCCATCCTGCAATACATCTTTCTACCAAAACCTGACCTACACGGCTAAGTCTTAAACCATTTTCAAGAATTTCTACCAATTCATGCTGGTTGTGTGCGATACCACCACCACTTCCTCCAAGTGTATAAGCCGGACGAAGCACTACCGGATATCCGATTTTATTTGTAAACTCAATACCATCTTCTACTGTTTCAACAACAAGTGATGGAGCACATGGCTCATTGATTTTTTCCATTGTCTCTTTAAATTCAAGACGGTCTTCTGCTTTTTTGATTGTCTCTGACGTTGTACCAATAAGTCTACAGTTGTGTTCTTCTAAAAATCCTGTTTCAGCAATTTCCATTGCAAGGTTAAGCCCTGCCTGTCCTCCAAGAGTTGGAAGAATGCTGTCAGGCTTTTCCTTTTCGATAATTTTTTCAAGAACAGGAACTGTTAATGGTTCAATGTAAACTTCATCAGCAATGTCCTTGTCTGTCATAATTGTAGCCGGATTCGAGTTAAGCAATACAACTTCAATTCCTTCTTCTTTTAAGGAACGACATGCCTGAGTTCCGGCATAGTCAAATTCTGCTGCCTGTCCAATAACAATAGGGCCGGAGCCAATTACTAATACTTTTTTAATTCTTAAATCTCTAGGCATTCTTCTTATCCTCCATCATTGTTAAAAATTCATCAAATAATGTGTCCGAATCCTGTGGTCCGGGACATGCTTCCGGATGGAACTGAACTGTAAATATTCTTTTGTTCTTATATCTAAGACCTTCAACAGTCTTATCGTTAACATTTATGAAAGCTACTTTGGCAATATTTTCATCTACTGTATCGCCATCTACCATATAACCATGGTTCTGTGATGAAATATATACATGTCCTGAATCTAAATCCTTTACAGGATGATTTCCACCTCTATGTCCATATTTCATCTTCTTTGTATCGGCTCCTGTGGCAAGTGCCATAAGCTGATGTCCCAGACAAATTGCAAAAATTGGAATATCTGTATCATATAGTTTCTTTATCTGTTCAATCTGATAAACGCATTCTTTTGGATCTCCAGGTCCATTTGATAACATAATACCATCAGGATTCATGGCGATAATGTCTTCTGCCGGAGTATCACAAGGAAGAACTGTAACATTGCATCCTCTCTTATTCAGAGACTTTGCTATATTATTTTTTGCTCCAATATCTAAAAGTGCAACATTGTATTTGTCACCTTCTAAAACTTTTTTCTCTTTACATGATACTTTTTTAACAACTCCTGATACAACGTATTCTTTAATCTTTGGAAGTACCTCATCAAGATTGTAATCTTCGTTTGTTGTAATCATTCCATTCATTGTACCCTTTTCACGAAGAATCTTTGTAAGGGCACGTGTATCAATTCCTGCAATTCCCGGAATATCCTGTTCTTTCAGGAAATCCTGAATTG
>OJUG01003973.1_pt1 | contig 12529 bp, 10 predicted proteins | sample 1599841 | NCBI WGS metagenome assembly OJUG01 (sample SAMN04168659, study PRJEB22393) | human gut metagenome | biome: human gut microbiome; feature: stool | host: Homo sapiens | collected 2014-05-12 | reverse complement strand
CGACCACCGAGATCTACACTCTTTCCCTACACGACGCTCTTCCGATCTGTCGGATGTAATAAGTCAACCCGTTATTTAGCTGTCCGTATCTTATTTTCGGGTCTATGGGCAAGGGTTGTATTTCCGGTTGTTGTGCTGCCAAACGGAGGGAGGCTAGTATCCAAAGGAAACATCCGATGGATAGAATCTGTCTGATCTTCATATCACTTATATTCTTATTTAAAAGTCGACAAATGTATATAGTTTTTTGTTACAACACCCATAAACCGGAAAACGTTTGCAAAGATTTAGGAAAAAACTTCTGAGAAAGCTTTTATGTAAGAAAAAAATATCTATTTTTGTGAGGTTGTTGTTTTTATGTGCACGCAAACATTAATAATTTATCTAATATATTTACCATGAAATCTGAAGATATTTCACGTCGCTCGTTCCTGAAACGGGCAGCCGCCCTTTCAGCTGCGGCAGCAATTCCTTCTTTTTGGATTCCGTCTAAGGCCAATGCCATGCCGGGTGTTCCTTTTGTCAGTGCCAACGAAAAAGTGAGAATCGCTTTTATCGGTATCGGTAACCGTGGAGGCGAGATCGCACAGGAACTGTATAAAACCGGTTTGTGCGAAGTGGTTGCACTTTGTGATGTAGATATGGGTGCACCTCATACTCAGAAACTTATTTCCATGTTCCCGAAAGTTCCGCGTTTCCAGGATTTCCGCCAGATGTTCGACAAGATGGCCGACAAGATCGATGCTGTTACAGTCGGTGTACCTGATCACGCGCATTTCCCGATCACGATCGAGGCAATGGCTCATGGAAAACACGTATATGTAGAAAAACCGATGGCCCGCACCTTCCAGGAAATCGAAGTGATGATGCGTGCCGAAAAGAAATTCGGTGTCGTTACCCAGATGGGTAACCAGGGACATTCCGAAGCCAACTACTTCCAGTTCAAGGCATGGAAAGAAGCCGGTTTGATCAAAGACGTCACTGCTATAACAGCTCACATGAACTCTCCGCGCCGTTGGCATAACTGGAACCCGAACATCACGCACATGCCGATGGGTGAACCAGTTCCCGAAACATTGGATTGGGACACTTGGTTGGGTGTTCGTCCGTTCCACGAATATAATCATGACTACCATTTGGGACAGTGGCGTTGCTGGTACGATTTCGGTATGGGCGCATTGGGCGACTGGGGGGCTCACATCATCGATACCGCACACGAATTCCTGGATCTCGGTCTGCCGACGGAAGTAAACCCGTTGTATCTGAAAGATCATAACCCGTTCTTCTTCCCGATGTCTTCCCGTATCCTGTTCAGATTCCCGGAAAGAAAAGAAATGCCGGCTGTCGATATTACCTGGTATGACGGTCTGGATAATATTCCTCCTGTTCCTGAGAACTACGGTTCTTCCGATGTCGATCCGAATATCCCGACGGTTGCCGGTGGCAAACTTCAGTTGGCAAAATTGAACCCGGGTAAGGAAATCTATACGAAGACTTTGACATTCAAGGGTGGTTCTCATGGTAGCACCTTGTCTGTGATTCCTGATCAGGTAGCCAAGGATATGAATCCGAAGTTGCCGGAATATCAAAAGAGCCCGTCCAACCACTACGCAAACTTCCTATTGGCTTGCCAGGGCAAGGAAAAGACTCGTTCTCCGTTCTCTATCGCAGGTCCGTTGAGCCAGGTATTCTGTCTCGGCGTGTTGGCACAGCGCATGAACCGCAAGATCGTGTTCGACCGCGACACGAAGCAGATCGTGAACGATCCGGTTATGAACCAGATGCTGGTTGGCGAAATGCCGCGTAAAGGCTGGGAACAATACTACAATATTTAATGACGTCGGTAGGGGCGAGGTCTACTCGTCCTCTCATAGAGATAGTTTCTAAGATCGTTATTCATAACGGTTGATTGTTTGAGAAGGCAAGCTTGTCGGGTAAGCTTGCCTTTCTTTTTTGATTATCTTTGCACCTGTAATACGCAGGGAACATGAATATATTTGAAGGATATGTGGGCATTCGCTTATGGGACGGGCAGTTGGTGGATGATGTCATCTTCTCCCTGCTGTTATTCCTGTTTATTGTCTTTTCCTTTGTGTTCCGGACGAATTTCCAACTGTTTGTGAAGATGCTGAAAGATGCTTTTCTCGTGAAGGAAAGGCAGAATCTATTTGACGATGTAATAGGGAAGAGCATATTCTTTTTCCGCAATTTTATGACATTCCAAGTCTTGTTCCTTTCAAGTATCGCCCTGATTGCGGTCGGCAGGATATACGGATTTGTGAATTATGCGGAATGGCAGGCGGTTTTATCGGCGATCGGAACGGTTTTTTGTGTTTTATTCCTGTTTTATCAGTTTAAACAATGCTGTTATTACCTCCTGGGCAGCGTGTTTTCCGACCCAGATAAGTATAAGTTATGGAAGACGAGTTATAATGCTATTATGGGGATTTGGGGAGTATCTTTATACGTTCCGGTGTTGTGGTTGGTGTTTGTCGGGACATACGTAACTATACCGATAGTAATGTTTTGTATTCTCTATATTTTGTGTCGTTTTGTAATAATTTATAAGACAATACGGATATTTCACAAGAAAAGCACTGGTTTATTGTATATAAGTTTGTACCTTTGCGGCCAAGAAATTTTACCTCTGGTATTTTTGTACGAAGGTATGGTTTATTTGTATAACTTTATCGAGACAAGTACTCTATGGCATTGAACATCAAAAAGTTGCTGGTATCACAACCGAAGCCTGCATCCGAGAAGTCCCCGTATTTCGACATTGCAGAGAAGTATGGAGTTGAGATTGACTTCCGTCCATTCATTAAAGTAGAACCTCTTTCATCTAAGGAGTTCAGACAGCAGAAAATTTCTATTTTGGATCATACGGCTGTTGTTTTCACGGCCCGTACGGCGATCGATCATTTCTTTCACCTGTGTGAGGAGCTGCGTGTTGCCATTCCCGAAACGATGAAGTATTTCTGTATGACTGAGGCCATTGCCGTATATTTGCAAAAATATATTGTGTATAGGAAGCGTAAGATCTTTTTTGGACAGACCGGAAAGCTGGATGATCTGGTTACAGTTATCGGCAAACATGCAAAAGAAAAATATCTTGTGCCCGTTTCCGACGTGCATAAAGATGATTTGTTAACTATGTTGGAAGCGAAAAAGATTTCTTTTACGAAAGCTGTTATGTACCGCACCGTAAGCAATGATTTCTCTAAAGACGAGAAATTCGACTATGATATGCTGGTATTTTTCAGCCCTTCGGGAATTTCCTCTCTGTTGAAGAACTTCCCGAATTTCAAACAAGAAGATATAAAGATCGGATGTTTCGGCCCGACAACAGCCAAAGCGGTGAAAGAAGCCGGTTTGCGTTTGGATGTGGAAGCACCGACTCCCGAAGCTCCGTCTATGACGGCTGCCCTTGAATTGTATCTGAAAAAAGAGATGGGTAGTAACAAAAAGAATGGTAAATAGAAGGTATACCCTTTCAAAAGAAGAACGCCTGTCGTGGAAACGTTACATTGACCTGTTGTTTGCAAAAGGGCAATCGTTTGTGGCGTTTCCACTGCGGGTCGTTTATTTAGCGGTGGAAGAAGAGACATTAGCTCCAGTGTCTATCTTGGTGAGTGTTCCCAAAAAAAAATTCAGGCGTGCCGTAAAACGGAATCTGATCAAACGTCAGGTTCGCGAAGCCTATCGGGTACGCAAATATGATCTGATCGATCCGCTGACGGGAAAAAACAAGCGTATGCTGGTTGCTTTCCTTTATTTGGACAAGGAAATCCATCCTTTTGCCGATATGGAAAAAGCCATGACAAAAGCATTGAACGTACTTCGCGACAAGGCATGATAAAGCGTTTTTTTACTTTCCTTCTGTTGTTGCCGGTCTATTTTTATAAATATTGCATTTCTCCCATGACGCCGGCATCGTGCAGGTACACGCCTACTTGTTCCGAATATGCTGTGCAGGCTCTCAAAAAACATGGTCCGGTAAAGGGATTGTATTTAGCAGTCAAACGCATTCTTCGCTGCCATCCCTGGGGAGGAAGCGGATATGATCCTGTACCGTAAAGTATGGTTTATTACGATATACATACTCACCATTTGCCCGTTCATCCGGAAGATGCCGCTATAGTTAACAGTCTGGTTCCTACATTCGACGTGGGAACGGGGTTGTTCCGTTCTGTCGGCATTCATCCCTGGTATATATATAACGTGAAAGAACAGCTTGCCGAATTGAAGCGGCAGGTCTCATTTCTGGATGTAGTGGCTATTGGCGAAACGGGCTTGGATAAAGGTGCGGAAGCTCCGTTGGACTGTCAGCGGGAAATCTTTAGGGCGTCGGCCTCTCTTGCCGAAAATGCCGGCATCTTTTTAATCATTCATTGCGTGAAAGCTTGGGACGAACTGATAGCCTCGAAAAAAGAACTAAAGCCCCGTGTACCGTGGATTATACACGGTTTTCGTGGTAATGCCACATTAGCCGGGCAACTTATCCGGCAGGGTTTTTACCTCTCCTTTGGCGAGTATTTCAACCCCGGAGCCGTACGTGAAGCATGGCCCGGCCGTTTGTTCGCCGAAACGGACGATCGCGAAATCGATATCCGAACTGTCTACCGGAACCTTTCGGTTTCCTTGAATCTCCGGCTTGAACAGTTCGCCGGACAGATTGCCGAAAACGTCCGCGACATCCTTCATCTACCTTAAATCATTGTTATACCCTAATTTTCAATTCTCAATTCTCCATTTTCAATTATAAAGTCGTACCTTTGCCCGCATTCAATTAATACTATAATCTAAAACGATGAATTTTGTTGAAGAATTAACATGGAGGGGCATGATCGCTGATATGATGCCCGGAACAGAAGAACAGTTGCAAAAAGAGATGACTTCTGCTTATGTAGGTATTGACCCGACGGCTGACTCATTACATATCGGTCACCTGGTATCGGTTATGATGCTGAAACATCTCCAACGTGCAGGACACCGTCCTATTGCTCTGGTCGGCGGAGCTACCGGTATGATCGGAGACCCTTCAATGAAGTCGGCGGAACGTAACCTGCTCGATGAAGCGACGCTTCGTCATAACCAGGATAGCATTAAGAAGCAGTTGTCCAAGTTTTTGGATTTCGATTCGGACGCGCCTAATGCTGCCAAGTTGGTAAACAATTACGACTGGATGAAGGATTATTCTTTCTTGAATTTTATCCGTGATATCGGTAAGCATATCACTGTTAACTATATGATGGCTAAAGAATCTGTTAAAAAACGCCTGAGCCGCGAATCTTCTGTCGGTATGTCGTTTACGGAATTCTCTTACCAGTTGCTTCAGGGATACGATTATATGTATCTGTATGAACACGAAGGCTGCCGCTTGCAAATGGGAGGAACCGACCAGTGGGGTAACATCACGACCGGTACGGAGCTGATCCGCCGTAAGTTGGGTGGTGAGGCTTTTGCTTTGACCTGCCCGTTGATTACGAAAGCCGACGGAGGCAAGTTCGGCAAGACTGAGTCTGGCAACGTTTGGTTGGATCGCCGTTATACATCTCCTTATAAATTCTACCAGTTCTGGCTGAACGTGAGCGATGCCGATGCTGCCAAATATATCAAGATCTTTACCGATCTGCCCAAGGAAGAAATTGATGCCCTGATCAAAGAACAGGAAGAAGCACCGCATCTCCGTCCGTTGCAGAAACGTTTGGCAAAGGAAGTGACGGTCATGGTTCATTCCCAGGAAGATTACGATGCTGCTGTCGAGGCTTCCAATATACTGTTCGGAAACTCTACGTCGGAAGCATTGAAACATTTGGATGAACAGACATTGTTGGATGTGTTCAACGGTGTTCCCCAGTTTGAGGTTTCCCGTGAAGAGTTGAGTGCCGGTGTTAAAGCGATCGACCTGTTCACTGAAAAGGCGGCAATTTTCCCGTCGAAAGGCGAAATGCGCAAGTTGGTTCAGAGCGGCGGTATCAGTGTAAACAAAGAGAAACTGACGGATCAGGATATGGTTATCGACTGCTCTTCCCTGTTGGATGAGAAATATTTGCTGGTTCAGAGAGGTAAGAAGAATTACTATTTACTGATCGTAAAATAAGAAACTGTTTGGATTTTTTACAAAAAATGCTTGCAAGGTAAGATTTTATTCTTACCTTTGCATCGCTTTAGATAAAGCGCCGGATTGTCTCATGGTGTAATGGTAGCACTACAGTTTTTGGTTCTGTCTGTCGAGGTTCGAATCCTCGTGAGACAACTCACAGAGCAAAAGGGTCGGAATGAAAGTTTCGGCCCTTTTTGTTTTTGTGGCGGGAAATCTTTCTTCTTGTATCATTTCTGCATGATTAATTCTCAAATTTGTAAGTGGCGGACGACGGTATATCCATATATTTGTGCATTGGATATCATGGAAATTCAGTTGATCTTAATGTTATGAAGTATTATTGTCTGTTACTCTCTTTCCTTTGGGGATTTGTGTTTTTTGTTTCGGGACAGGAAAGAATATCTGTCTGCAATCTTCGGTGTGAATATCTGGAAGATCCGGTTGCAGTGGAGAATGAAAAGCCCTTGTTGAGTTGGCAGTTGCAATCCTCCGGGCAAGCGAAAAGTCAGACAGCCTACCGTATCCTCGTGGCAAGCTCTCCTTCTTTGCTAGCTGAAGGAAAAGCGGATTTTTGGGATTCCGGGAAAATAACATCTTCCCGTTCCAGCCAGGTAGGATATGAAGGGAAACCGCTTGATTCCAGGCAAACGCTTTACTGGAAAGCGATGGTTTGGGATGAAGCGGGAGAGGCTTCGCCTTGGAGTGAAACAGGGAGATGGACGATGGGATTGTTGGAACCGTCTGATTGGACAGCCCGGTGGATCGGCAACCGGGAAGACGCTTATCCCGACTCGACGTTGACTACTCCGGCTCCTTATTTCCGTAAAACATTCCGGATAAACAAGCCGGTCAAACAGGCGAAAGCCTATATATGCGGACTGGGCTTTTATGAAATGTACCTGAATGGCGAAAGGGTAGGCGACCAGGTATTGGCTCCCGCCGTTACCAATTTCGATCGTCGTCCGCTCAAAAAGATGTTGTATTTCTTTGATGATCAATCTAACCAAAGGGTTCTCTATAATACGTTCGATGTCACGTCTTTGGTGCAGAAAGCGGAGAATACGGTTGGAGTCCTGTTGGGAAACGGCTGGTATAACCAGCGTGACCGGACGGTGGAAGGTTGTATGTGGTACGATACGCCCCGGCTGTTATGCCAGTTGGAGATAGAATACACTGATGGATCGACGGAACTGGTTGTTACGGATGATAGCTGGAAAACAACGACCGGCCCTTTACTGCATGACGCCATATTCACAGGTGAAGAATATGATGCCCGGCTAGAGCTGGACGGCTGGAACCGGAACGGGTACAAGGATTCTTCCTGGAAGAAAGCCCTTTTGGTAAGGGCGCCGAAGGGTAGTCTGCATGCTCAACTTGCCCCTCATGAGAAAATTACCCGGACATTGCAGCCGGTAAGCTGCGAACAGAAAAATGATTCCACTTATTGGTATGCATTTCCGGAGATGATTTCCGGCTGGGCGCATATAAAAGTGCAAGGCAATGCCGGTGACCGGATCAAGCTTCGTTTTGTCGGAGAGGAAAAAAATGATTTCGGACAAGTGGACCTCTATACGTTGCGGGGCGGTGGAGTGGAACAATGGGAACCGCGTTTTACCTGGCACACGTTCCGCTATATCGAAGTCATATCCCGACAGGTCAGGATGAACAAGGAAAGTCTGGTTGCAAAAGTCGTGCATACCGATCCGCAGCCTACCGGAAGTTTCAGTTGTTCGAACGAATTGTTTAATAAGATCAACGAAGTCTACTTGCGGACGCAGAAGAATAACTTTCACGGCAGTATCAGCAGTGATTGCCCGCACCGGGAACGGTTGGCTTATACTGGAGACGCGCAGGTGGTCGTGGAAAGTTCTATCTTATCTTTCGATATGACGCAGTTTTACCGGAAATGGTTTGACGATATGGGGGATGCCCGGAATCGGAAGAGCGGTTATGTTCCGCATACCGCACCTTTCGGTGGTGGAGGAGGCGGTCCGGCATGGGGATCGGCTTATGTGATCATGCCCTGGGCCTATTATTGTTATTATGGCGATACGGTTTTGTTGAACCGTCATTATGAAGGTATGAAACAATGGGTTGCCTATCTGGGAACAAGGACCGACGCCCGTGGAATCATCGTCCGGGAAGAGCCGGATGGCTGGTGCCTGGGGGATTGGTGTGCACCGGGGAAGAAGATGGAACTGCCCGAACCGTTGGTCAATACGGCTTATTACTATCATTCGGCAGACTTGATGTCTAAGGTTGCGGCTGTCTTAGGGAAAGAGGAAGACAGACTGCACTTTGACCGGCTGTGCACACGGATCAGGCAGGATTTCAATACTGTCTTTTTCAACCCGTCGACCCATCATTATTGGGAAGGGCGACAAGGTGCGGATGTATTCCCGCTGGCTTTCGGAATGGTGCCGGAAGGTGAAAAGGAAGCCGTGTTCAACGCTTTGCTCGCTCATCTGGACAGTATAGGAAATCATTTTGACACAGGTATCATGGCAACGCCTTTGCTCTTGAAAGTATTGAGTGATAACGGACGTGCCGATATTGCTTTCCGGTTGATGAACCAGCGCGAGATACCGGGGTTCGGGTATGTGATGGATGACCGTTATTCTTGTTTATGGGAGCGATGGGAAGGAAAGGCATCCCGTTGCCATCCGATGTTCGGCAGTGTGGTGGCTTGGTTTTACTGGACACTTGCCGGAATCCGTTATGATGAAGCGGAGCCGGGTATGAAGCACATTGTCATTGCTCCTCAACCGGTGGGCGGCCTCATTTATTGCAGCGGATCGTATCAATCCCTGTACGGTCCCGTTCGCTCGGACTGGCGGATAGAAGCGGATTCGTTTGAGTTGACAGTCGAGGTACCCGTCAATACGACTGCCACGGTTATCTTGCCGGACGGCAAGATATACAGAAATGTCGGATCGGGCATCCATCGGTTCGCGTCGCCCCTTATGTCGGATCGTTGAACCAGATAGAAGGGAAAATTCCTCATCCGGCAGTGCTTATCGAGGTCAGTTTCTTTTATTTGTTGGGTGTTGGTTGTGAAGTGCAGTCTTTAAACTGACAAAGAACCTTTGCTATGATATTATGACATGCCGATAGGAAAATGAGAATGACCTTTCTGTTTTTGTAGGAGGATGCGACAAATATATCCTGCGAGAGCATCTTGAAAAAGATAAAAAACTTGTATGTTTGTAGGGATAAAAACAGAAATGCGAAATGAAGACATTAGTACATACCGACAAAGAACTGATTGAAGCGACCATTAAGAAGTGTGATATCTGTTATGTGGGACTGGCCGATACGGATGGGACTCCCTATGTATTGCCGATGAACTTTGGCTATCGTGATGGTGTTATATACCTGCATTCGGCACAGGAAGGACGGAGTATTTCCATTTTGGAACGGAATCCGCGTGTCTGCATTACATTTAGCACGGACCATGATCTCGTTTTCCAGCATCCGGAGGTCGCTTGTAGTTACCGGATGCGCTCCAAGAGCGTGATTTGCTGGGGTGAAGTCCACTTTGAAGAAGATTTCGATAAAAAAACGGAAGCTCTGGATATCATTATGAAACAGTATTCGGATAAGGAATTCCGCTATTCCGATCCGGCTGTGAAGAATGTCAAAATATGGATTGTGGAAATGGACGAAGTGACCTGCAAGGAATTCGGGGCACCGCATAATAAGCTGAAAATTGGAAGTTAAAAATTGAAAATTGACGTTGCCGGGTGGTTTGTCTTTTTGGATAAAGCGTTGTATGATGGGCAAATAATTGTCAATTGTCAATTGTTAATTGTCAATTTCTTCTTACTTTTGTTGCCAAATATGATATTGCTGAATAATGGGATTGCAAAAGCATAGCAAGGTCTTGAATGATACAGTTGAGATGCTCTCGGACGAGGGGTCTTACCATCAACTGTTTCATGCTTACCGCGATGAAGAGGCGCTTCCTTCGGGTGAGGTGCTGAAAGAGATCGTAGATTTATGCCGGGCAATCCTTTTCCCCGGTTATTACGGGAATGCACGGATCAGCAAGCAGACCATCCGTTTTCATACCGGCGTGAACGTCGGAACGTTGCATACGCTGCTTTCCAAGCAGATTTATGCAGGGCTTTGTTTTGCTGATACTGCCTGTGTTTCTTGTCCCGAAGAAAAGATCCTTACCGAGGCGGAAAAACTGTCGGAAGCCTTTATCCGTACGCTTCCCGAAATGCGCGCCTTGTTGGCGACGGATGCCGAGGCTGCTTTCAACGGTGATCCTGCTGCTCAGAACATCAACGAAGTTATTTTTTGCTATCCCGGTTTCCGGGCTGTCTGCAACTATCGCATTGCGCACCAGCTATACCGGTTGGGTGTTCCCTTTATTCCCCGCATGATTACTGAAATGGCCCATTCGGAGACAGGTATCGATATCCATCCGGGGGCGGAGATCGGACACTATTTCTCGATTGACCACGGGACGGGAACCGTTATCGGTGAGACCAGTGTTATCGGGAACCACGTCCGTATCTTCCAAGGAGTCAGTCTGGCAGGAGAGAAACTGCCGCCTGACGAAAACGGGAATGCGATACGCGGTGTGCCGCGTCATCCGGTGTTGGGCGATCATGTGACTGTCTATTCCAATGCCACATTGTTAGGGCGTATTCGTATTGGCGAAGGAGCTACGATCTGTGGCAACGTCTGGATCACGGAAGATGTTCCGGCGGGAGCAACCGTGAGCCAGCAGACAATTAATAAAGTCAGTTGACTGCCAGTGAAGTCATAGAACAAAGAATAATTAATAATTAAAATAGAATTACTAATAAACGATGAGGAATCATTGTTAACTTTCAACTTAAAATGAGCGAAACATTTGAAATGGTGGCTAAGACCCTTTACGGGTTGGAAGAAATCCTAGCCGGCGAGTTATTATCTTTAGGTGCCAACGATATACAGATTGGCCGCCGGATGGTTTCCTTTACCGGGGATAAGGAAGTGCTTTACAAAGCCAACTTCTATTGCCGTACGGCATTGCGTATCTTGAAGCCTATCTATCACTTTAAAGCTAAAGACGCCGATACTGTCTACAAAGAGGTTAAGAAGGTGAAATGGGAAAACTACATGTCTTTGGACAAGACGTTTGCCATCGACTCTGTAATCTACTCTGAAGATTTCAATCACTCCAAGTTTGTTGCTTATCGTACGAAGGATGCGATCGTGGATTATTTCATGGAGAAGGATCAGAAGCGCCCCTCTGTCCGTGTAAACAATCCGGATCTGTATATCAATATTCATATTTCACATAACGACTGTACGCTCTCTATCGACAGTTCGGGCGAGAGCTTGCATAAACGTGGTTACCGCGTGGACCAGACGGAAGCTCCGTTGAATGAGGTGTTGGCTGCCGGTATGATCTTGAAAACAGGCTGGAAAGGCGAGTCGAATTTCGTCGATCCGATGTGCGGCTCCGGTACGTTGCTGATCGAAGCGGCGATGATCGCCTTGAATATTGCGCCGGGCGTGCATCGTAAGGAGTTTGCTTTCGAGAAATGGATCGACTTTGACCAGGAATTGTTCGACCGTATCTATAACGACGAGAGTAAGGAACGCGAGTTCACCTTCAAATGCTACGGCTCGGATATCAACCCGGCGGCCATCGAGATCGCCCAGAAGAATATCCGCAGCGCCGGACTGGCTAAATATATCGACCTGAAAGTATTGCCTTTCCAACAATTTACGGAAGCACCACAGCCGGGTATCATGGTAACCAACCCGCCTTATGGCGAACGTATCTCCACCCGCGACCTACTAGGTCTCTATACGATGATCGGCGAACGCATCAAACATGTATTCACCGGTTATAAAGTATGGATACTAAGTTACAAAGACGAATGCTTCGACAAGATTGGCCTGCGCCCTAATGAGAAAATGAAACTGATCAACGGTTCGCTCGATTGTGAATACCGTTGCTACGATATCTTTGAAGGAAAGAACAAAGACTATAAGAAAGCACTGAGCGAAGAAGGAGAAACACCATCCGACTCACGTCCCAAGACTGAGTTCCCAAGAAAAGAGTACGGAAGCCGGAATAACGACCGCCCATTCTCTTCAACACGCCCCAACATGAAGTACGACCGCATGGATAGTCCTGCCCGCCGCTTTGCCGCCGCCCATAGCGAAGATCATGTCGGCTTTCTGCACGAGCGGGTTTGCGATAAGCGCATCGCCGTTTTCGTAGGTGGAATCGCCGCCGTAGGGGAGGAAGCCCAAAAGCTCGACATCGGAGCCTTCTACGCCTTTAAGCAGAGCCGGTTTTGCTTTTTCCATAGCGATCTCGCCGCCGAGGACAACAGCCGTTTTGCCGAAGAAGCGCGTGACATACGGCACTTCGTTGTAGCAAGCCGGGCCGATGGAATAGCTCGGCAGATG
>OJUG01003967.1_pt1 | contig 12536 bp, 10 predicted proteins | sample 1599841 | NCBI WGS metagenome assembly OJUG01 (sample SAMN04168659, study PRJEB22393) | human gut metagenome | biome: human gut microbiome; feature: stool | host: Homo sapiens | collected 2014-05-12 | reverse complement strand
GCTGTAATGGCGGGAAACCTCGCCTTCGCTCATTTCCGGCAGCCCGGGAGCGTCGGTCCGCTCCAGGCCTTCCGGCAGCGCCACCTCCTCCACATCACAGGGGGGCAATATGGCACAGCGCCGGCCGGGCACGCTTTTTTCAAAAATCAATTTCATGGAGCCAGCACCTCCTTCACAATGGCAATGGTCTGGTCCAGAGCCGCCTTCGAAACTTTTTCCGTGGCACACCACAGGATCCCACCGTCTACCGGCAGGCCGCCTAGAATATCGGCCCGCTCCAGCGCCTCCAGTACCGCCCCTGTCTTGGGCAGATCGGTCAGGAATTCATGGAAGAAAGGACCCGAATACCGCAGCGTGACGCCTTCAATGGCACATAGCCCTTTGGCCAAATAATGCGCTTTGGCCATGGATTGCCGGGCGGCCTCGGCCATCCCCTGAGGACCCATCGCCGCCATATAGACGCTGGCCGTCAGGGCGCACAGGGCCTCGTTGGAGCAGATGTTGCTGCTGGCCTTCTCCCGGCGGATGTGCTGCTCGCGGGCCTGCAGAGACAGGACGAAGCAGCGCTGACCACGGCTGTCCACCGTCTGGCCCACGATGCGGCCGGGGAGCTTACGCATATGCTTTTGCACCGTGGCCATAAAGCCCAGATACGGGCCGCCCCAGCCAAGGGGCATCCCCAGAGGCTGCCCCTCACCTACGGCCACATCAGCGCCGCAGTCTCTGGGGGTCTTGAGGATGGCGGCGGCAATGGGGTTCACCCCCAGAATATACAGAGCGCCCCCCTGATGGATGATCTCGCCCAGCGCCTCAGCCTCCTCCAGCTGACCGAAGAAGTTAGGCTGCTGGATGTACACGCCGGAGACGTCGCCCCCGGCCAGCATCTGACGCAGGGCCTCCGGGTCCGTGCGGCCGTCCTTCACGGGGACGACACGCAGCTCGTCGCCGGTGCCGTAGCAGTAGGTGCGGACGGTGTTGATGGTGTCCGGGTGGGCCGCAGCGGAGATCAGCGTTACCCGGCGCTTGCGGTCCCGGCACATGGCGGCGGCCTCGGCGGCGGCAGTGGCGCCGTCATAGACGGAGGCATTGGACACGTCCATGCCTGTCAGCTGGCAGATCATGGTCTGATACTCAAAGATGGACTGCAAAATGCCCTGACTCATCTCCGCCTGATAGGGGGTGTAGGCGGTGAGGAACTCCTCCTTGGCGGGGACATACTTCACCAGTGAGGGGATGTAGTGGTCATAGGCTCCGGCGCCCCGGAGAATAGCAGAGTAGGCGGTGTTCCGGGCGGCCATGGCGGTCATGGTGCGGCTGACCTCCAGCTCGCTCATGCCCTCCGGCAGGTCCAGCCCGTCCCGCAGCAGCATCTCCTCCGGCACGTCCCGGTACAGCTGGCGGAAGTCGTGAAGGCTGATGGCCTCCAGCATCTCCTGCCGCTGGGCGGGCGTGGAGGGAACATAGCTTCCCATATCAGCCCTCCTGCTGGCAGAAGGCCTCGTATTGGGCGGCGTCCAGCAGCTCCTCCGTGGCGGTGACGCCCTCCACCTTGATGATCCATGCGTCGTAGCACTGGCTGTTCAGCAGCTCCGGAGCGTCCAGCAGCTCCTCATTGACGGCGCACACCGTGCCGGACACGGGGCTCACCAGATCGCTGACGGCCTTCACGGACTCCACGTCGCCAAAGGCCTTACCGGCGGTGACCTCATCGCCCTCGCCGGGCAGGTTCACAAACACCACGTCGCCCAGAGCGTGCTGGGCAAAGTCAGAGATGCCGATCACAGCCACACCGTCCTCGGTGTGGATCCACTCGTGGGACTTGGAATACTGCAAATGGGTGGGATAGTTCATGATGTGTTCCTCCGTTTTCGTTTCAAATATTCAAATCTGCTGATTTAGGTGTGTTTCATTAGACGTGTTCCGCCGGGATCAGAAGCCGATCTGGCCCATGAACTGCTCCAGCGCCGTCTGGAACTCCGGGCCGTCGAAGCAGTAGTGCATGGTGGTGTAGCGGCTGCGGAGACGGGAAACCTCCTGTCCTACGTCCTTTCCCCGCAGGATGCAGTCCGCCATCAGACCGGCCAGCTCCGTGAACTCCGCCTGGCCGAAGCCAAACCGGGTCATTTCGCTGACGCCCATCCGCAGAGCACCGGAGGCGGTGAAGCCCTCCTCGTCGGGGGTGGCCTGATAGTTGACGATGATGTTGTTCTCCTCCAGCCGCTCGGCTACCTCCGGGCCGGTGCCGTAGCCCACGTCCACCAGCACCTGATGGGTTTCGGTGTAGCCGATGGCGGGATCGCCCAGCACGTGGAGACCCGCCTCATGGAGGGCCTTGGCAAAGTACTTGGCGTTGTCAATGACGGCCTTCTGATAGCTGTCCTTGAAGTAGTTCATCTCATAGGCCGCCATCAGCAGACCCAGCTGGGTACCCAGATGGTGGTTGGAGACGCTGCCGGGGAAGGCACGGGACTGGATGGTCTCCCACAGCCCCCACTTCAGATCCTCCCGGCGATAGTTGACGCCGATGACGCCCCGCTGGGGACCGAAGAAGGTCTTGTGGGTGGAGCCGGTGACGATCTCGGCGCCCTCCTCAAAGGGCTTCTGGAAGTGGTCGCCCACCAGACCCAGTACGTGGGCCATGTCATACATGATGGTGGTGGGGATGTTCTGCTCCGTGACGAAGCGGCGGATCTCCGCCACCGGCTCCCGGCGCAGCACCATGCTCTTGCCGAAGATGATAAGCTCCGGGCGGTAGCGGTCGATGACCTTCTTGGTCTCCTCCACGTCGATGCGGAACAGATCGTCCCGGCACACGGGGAAGTTCACCACGGCGGTGCGCTCGGTCACCGGATCCACGGCGATGTAGTCCTTCAGAGCGCCCATGGGTTGGGCCGACAGGTGGCCGCCCCGGATGATGTGGTTGTTCAGCACATAGCCCAGCCGCTGGGGGGTGTGCTTGCGGTCCAGACGGTTTTTCCAGTCCATCAGGGCGGAGAAGGTGGCCATGTTGCTCATCTGTCCACTGATGACACGGGTCTCCACCTGGGTGCAGCCCAGATACTGCCGCATCTGCTCCGCCAGCAGCTGCTCCACGGTGTCGATGAACTTGGTGCCCTGATAGTAGAATACATCCTTATCATAGAAGGAGATGATTTTCTTGTGTTCGGCGTACCGGCAGGAGGGATCGCTGGCCGACAGCAGCTGCACCGCCCGGCTGGGGGTGTTCTCCGAGGGGATGAGGTTGATGCACTGGCGCTGGCGCCACTGGTGGTTATCCTGCGCCAGATGCAGCAGCTCCAGCGCCTTGGCGGCCCGGTCGGCGGGCTGAGACACCTCGTCCTCCGGCCGCCGGTACAACAAAGGGCGGGCATAGGGCGGAGCCCCCACGCTCATGTGGCGAGCCGGGATCACGGCCTTCAGCCGGCGGCCCCGGATGTCCACCTCCACCACGTCGTCCGTCAGAACGTCGCTGTCTACATAGCACAGGCCGATGGCCCGCTTGGCGGTCTCCTCGGTGATGACTGTCTCCAGTCCCTCACCCTCAGCGATGTAGTAGGGGACCATGGTGCCGCTGGTGACCCAGCCCACCTGCTTCTCGCCCCGGTATACCGCCATTCCGGCCCGCATGACGCCCCGGTCCAGCAGGGCGATGGGCAGGATGCGGCGGGGCAGGGCGGCGCAGTCGGAGAAATCCCGGTTCATGATGCGCCGGAAGGCGTCAAACTGCCGCTCCAGCGCCTTGCGGCCGATGAACTCCCCCTTCTGAGGCGCAAAGCTCACGGCGAACTTGGCCAGCGGCACGGCGAAAATGGGCATCCTCTGCCCGTCGGGATCCACGCCCATCTCATGGCCGTACAGGGGGAAGCCCGCCTCCATGCGGAGGGTGTCCCGTGCGCCCAGACCGGCGGGCCGGGCGCCCAGCTCCACCAGCCGGTTCCACAGCCACGCAGCGTCCTCGCTGCGGCAGTAGACCTCGTAGCCCAGAGGCTCGCCGGTGTAGCCGGTCTTGGCCACCTTCACCTCATGACCCTCGAAGGTCAGAGTGTTCAGGGCGTTCTTCATCGGCTCCGTCACCTGTACCCCGCCGGAGAGGGTGGTCAGCAGATCCTTGGACTTGGGGCCCTGCACGGCGATGGAGGCCCACCGGGAGGTGATGTCCGTGATGGTGCAGTCATAGTCCTTCACCACGGAGCGCAGATGCATCAGATCCTTCTCCGTGTTGGCGGCGTTCACCACCAGCAGGAGCCGCTCCTCCTCGAAGCGGTAGAGATACGCATCGTCCACGGCTCCGCCGTCCTCGTCCGGCAGGATGCAGTACTGGGCCATGTTCAGATCCAGACCCGCCACGTTGCTGGATAGGACGTGCTGCAAAAATGCCAGCCGCTCCGGTCCCTGGATCAGCAGCCGCCCCATGTGGGACACATCGAACAGGCTGCAGAAGTGCCGGGTGTACAGATGCTCCGCCACGATCCCCGTGGGATATTGGACGGGCATTTCCCATCCGCCGAAATCCACCATGGAGGCGCCGGCCGCCACATGGATCTCGTACAGCTGGGTGCGTTTGAGTTCGCTCATGTTCCTTCCTCCTTATTACATTGATTCCGTCGTTTGTTCCGCTTGTTTTGCTCCGTTTGCTTCGTTTGTCCAGTCGCTGGACACTTTCCGGCCGCATCGTGGACACGCCTCGACGGCGCCTTGGACACGCTCCGGAAACGTTTTGGACGCACAAAAAGGCGCAAAACCGCTTTCGGCAGTTTTGCGCCTCCGTTTTTGTACCTGAGAGATTCCCCGCCGGAGCGGGTTGCACCTTCGGCGTGCGGACAGGCCGCACTCTTCGGAGTATCGTCGTGGTCCGACCCTTTTGCCTGAGAGCTTCTGCATTCCCCTTCGGCGCCGCCGCAGCGGTCTCTCCCGGACCAGTCATCCGAACTCTGTTTGCTTGTCACCCATAGGCTACCATTTTGCGGCGGTGGTTGTCAAGAAAATTATGCCGCACGGCGGGGGAAAAGCATGGGGGAATTTTTGAAAGAGACATATATGCCGCATGAGCGCAAAGAGCAGATGAAATGAACCGGAATTTTGCACAAATCGACAAAATCGGGTTGCAAAAAGGCGGGAAACGTGGTAGTATCTCTCATAGACCTGATAATTAGCAAGACGAAATGTCGAAGGGCAAAGGCTCTCCGGCCGCTGAGATTTGCCGAAAAACCACCATCGGTTGTGGCAAGGGCGAGCCAGAGAGTCTATATGTGCTATATGAGTTTTGGAAGGAAGCAGGAGGTGTTACAGGTGCGGCAACCCATTCGAAGCAGCACGGTGAAGCGGCTGATCGTTGTGCTGGCGATCCTGTTGGCGCTGAGCCTTGCGGCGCTGTGTGCCGTGCGGTATTACGGGCGGCAGGCAGGCCGGGCGGCAGAGGCCCCCGGCAACGGCATCCAGACGGCGGCGCAGCCCGCCGGCGCACCCGTTCCCACAGCGGCCCGGACCGGCAAGGTCACCATCCGGCTGTATGACCGCAGCCCGGAGTATAACCGGGAGTTCTCCGTGACCAATATGTTCCCCGGCGACGCCGAGACCCAGAACGACTGCGTGCAGGTAGATCACAAGGGCGACGTCACCGTCCACTTCCGGGCGGAGGTGCGCCCCGGCTATGAGAAGCTGGCGGAGGTGCTGAAGCTGCGGGTGTCCGTGGGCGGCAGCGTGCTGTATGACGGCCTGATGGCCGAGATGCCCGCCGCAGTGGATACCCTGCTGCCGGCCGGCAGCGATACGCTGGACTATCAGCTGACGGCGTATCTGGATACCAGCGTCGGCAATCCCTATATGTATCAGCAGCTGGTAGCGGACTTTTACTGGTGGGTGGCGGATAGCGAGGAGTTGGCTCCCCCTACCGGCGACACCATGCAGCCCCTGCTCTGGGGAGCGGTGGTGCTGGTGTCCGGTGCGGCACTGACGGTGCTGCTGCGTCGCCGCAGGGAGGTGTCCCATGACTGAACGTAAGACCCGCAGCCGCCTCACCGGCGGGATCATTGCGGTGATCGTGCTGGCCGTGTGTCTGGTGGTCACCACCGTGGCTCTGGCCTATTCCATCGCCTCCGTCCGGGACAACACCTTTGCCACCGGCGGCGTCCGCATCAACCTCAACGACGGGGAGCCGGTGATCCGTCCCGACGAGTTCCTGTTCGAGCCGGGCATGACGGTGAAGAAGGACTTCTTTATCGAAAACGACAGCACCGGCACGGTGTACTACCGGCTGTACTTCGCCGGTGTCTCCGGCGATCTGGCGGATGTGCTGGAGGTCACGGTGAAGGACGGCAACAAGACCCTCTACTCCGGCACCCCCACTCAGTTGGAGAACACGCAGGCGGCGGATGATCTGCTGGCGGTGGGTCAGCGGCGGACACTGACCATGTATTTCCACTTCCCGGAGGCGACCGGCAACAGCGCTCAGGCCAAGGATCTGACCTTTACCCTCTGTGCCGACGCCACACAGACCAAGAACAACCCTCAGCGGCTGTTTGATTGATACGGGGAAAACAGCTGCAGGAGAGTTGAAGCATGAAAAAAACCTTTGAAGTGATCAAAACGGTGCTGACGTGGCTGATCGTGCTGCTGGCGGTGTGTATGATGGTGTTCACCATCGTCTCCGTCACCACCTTTGACCGCAACGACCGGGCGCTGTTTGGCTACAAGATGTACATCGTGCGCTCGGACTCCATGAGCGCAACGGACTTTAAGGCCGGAGACCTGATTTTGGTGCGGTCGGTGGACCCCACCACCCTGCAGCCCGGCGACATCATTGCCTTTACCTCACAGGACAGCGCCAACTTCGGTGAGACCGTGACCCATAAGATCCGGTCCCTGACCACTGACGCAGACGGCCAGCCTGCCTTTATCACCTACGGTACCACCACCGATACCGACGACGAGATGCCGGTGACGTATCCCTATGTGCTGGGCAAGTACGAGAAGTGCCTGTCCGGCGTGGGCAATTTCTTCCAGTTCCTGAAAACCACCCCCGGCTACATTCTGTGCATCTTCCTGCCATTCTTTTTGCTGATCCTCATGGAGGGCATCAACTGCGTCCGGCTGTTCAAGCGTTATAAGAGCGAGGAGCAGCGGGAAATACAGGCCCAGCAGGCGAATCTGGAGCGCCAGCGGGAGGAGAACCAGCGGATGATGCAGGAGCTGATGGAGATGAAGGCCCGGCTGGAGGAGAAGGAGAAGACTCCGGAGGAGCCCCCTCAGGCGTGATCTGCCGCTCCACGGGGAGCGTTGTCGGAGGGATACTCCGGCCATGACATTGGGAATTATCATTGACGATCATTCTATAGAAAACCCCTCTTTACAAGCTCGATCCTCCCCGATTTGACCGCCGGGGAGGGGCGAGCCAAGGACACAAGCTTAGAACCCTTGCGTCCTTGGCTCGCCTATTGACCGGCGCCCGCCACATGGCTCTGCCGGATTGAAAGGAGCATCAAGACATGAATTGGAAGGAAACTTTCTATACAGGAAAGCGTGAGCATCCGCAGGAGGAGAAGCCTGCGTCGCTGACGGCGCTGCTGATGCCCTCCCTGCTGGGGGTGGCGATTTGTCTGGTCTGCCTGTGCAGCCTGACATGGGCGTGGTTCACGGCCACCCAGAACAGCGGCGTGCAGCCCATTCAGTCCGCCACCGCCACGGTGACGGCGTCGCTGAACGATACGGCTCTGGGTGAGCTGAAGGTGGGAGAACCGTGTAACTTGAACGGTACCGGCACGCTGACACTGCATATGGCGGGGGATGCCCAATATGCCTATGTGGTGATTAAAGTGGGCGACAAGGAGTATCACACGGATTATCTTACCGCAGATGGTTATACGATTACCGTCAACGAGAGCGGCGCAGCGCTGACTCTCTGTTGGGGGAAGCAGGACAGCCTGCCGGGAGCGGCGGTTGGGGATGGCGGAAGCATCGGAACGGCTCAGCAGGAGTCCTCCAATACGCCTAACGAGCAGCCTGCGGAGAACGGCGACAGTCAGCAGACCACGGATGCTGCGGTTCCCGGCGCTGACGATGCCAATACCGGTGATCAGACCAGCAACGGCGAGAATACCGGCAGCGAGAACGGCGGCAGCACCGGCAATGGCTCCGGCGAACAGGGGAGTGATTCCGGCACCGGAAGTGATACGGGCGCAGGCGGCAGTACCGGCGGTGACGCTGGGACCGGCGACACGTCTAACGGCACCGACGGAACCACCGGCGAATAAGAGAGTGCAAGTATAATAGGAAGCCCTCCGGCGATGCCGGAGGGCTTCCTCGCTGTGGTGGGGTGAAAGCCAGACCCTCCGGCTGGGCCGGAGGGTCTGGTTTTTGGTTTTCTGGGGTACCATTGGGGGTATGGCAGGAAAAGCCTTGCCGAATGGAGGGCGCTGCTATGGGGCGTGCGGTATGGTGCGGCTTTGCGATGTTGGAGTCTTGCGGGAAAGGCGGTTTTGCGGCAGACGAAGTATGGCGGGGTTGGTCTCAGAGGGTGATGGTGCCGTCGGCGGTTTGGGCCTGCGCCAGAAGGGGCTGGCAGCGCTCTAAGAACCGGGCCACCTGCTGGGGACAGCGGCCGATGTAGCGTTGGGGCTCCATGAGAGCCTCCAGCTCCGGACGGGTCAGGCCGAAGGCCGGGTCGGCGGCCAGCCGGTCCAGCAGGTCGCAGGGATGTCCCTCCTTCATGCGGGCCGTGGCGGCCATAGAGTGACGGCGGATGACCTCATGGAGCTGCTGGCGGTCCCCGCCCCGCTTCACGGCCTCCATCATCAGGTTTTCGGTGGCCATGAAGGGCAGGTACTCCCGGAGAGTGCGATCCACCACCGTCTCGTTGACCCGAAGGCCCGATGCTACGTTCTGGCACAGCCGCAGGATGGCGTCGGCGCAGAGGAATCCCTCCGGCAGGGCGATGCGGCGGTTGGCGGAGTCGTCCAGCGTGCGCTCCAGCCACTGGGTGGAGGCGGTCATAGGGGCGTTCATGGCATCGGCCATGAGGCAGCGGCTCAGGGAGCAGATGCGTTCGCAGCGCATGGGGTTGCGCTTGTAGGCCATGGCGGAGGAGCCGATCTGGCTGTCCTCAAAGGGTTCCTCCAGCTGGCGATCGTGCTGCAGCAGGCGGATGTCTCCGGCCATGCGATAGGCACTCTGGGCGATGGAGCTGAGGCAGCTCAGGATGCGGCTGTCCACCTTGCGGGGGTAGGTCTGGCCGCACACGGGGAAGCACTCCGAAAAGCCGAACTCGGCGGCGATGCGGCGGTTCATCTCGTCGATCTTCTCCTCGTCGCCGTCGAAGAGGTCCATGAAGCTGGCCTCGGTGCCGGTGGTGCCACGGCAGCCCAGAAATTTCAGGCCGGAGAGCAGGGCATCCAGCTCCTCCACGTCGGAGAGGAAGTCCTGCATCCACAGGGTGGCCCGCTTGCCCACCGTCACCGGCTGGGCGGGCTGATAGTGGGTGTAGCCCAAGGTGGGGACGGCGGCATAGCGCCGGGCGAAGGCGGCCAGATCCGCCAGCACCGACAGCAGCTGACCCCGGAGATAGCGCAGACCGTCCCGGTAGAGGATCAGGTCGGCGTTGTCGGTGACGTAGCAGCTGGTGGCCCCCAGATGGAGGATGCCGGCGGCCGACGGGGCCGCCTTGCCGTAGGCGTAGACGTGGGCCATGACGTCATGGCGCACCTCCCGCTCCCGTGCGGCGGCCACCTCGTAGTCGATGTCGGTGACGTGGGCCTCCAGCTCCTGCACCTGCCGGGCGGTGATGGGCAGGCCCAGCTGATGCTGCGCTCGAGCCAGCGCCACCCATAGGCGGCGCCAGGTCTGGAAGCGGCTGTCCGGCGAGAACAGGTGCAGCATATAGGGGGAGGCGTAGCGAGACGCCAGCGGGGAGGTGTATACGTCGTTTGCCATAGGGATGCTCCTTTGGTGATGTTGGCGGGCAAGGCTGCCCGGTGGTTATCGAAGAATGAGGCTGTCCCGCTCAGCGCCCACGGAGACGTAGCCAATGCGGCAGCCGATGGCCTGCTCCACATAGGTCACATAGTCACGGGCGGCCTGGGGTAGTTCCTCCCAAGTGCGGACGCCGGAGATGTCGCAGTGCCAGCCGGGGAGGTACTCCGTCACGGGCTTGGCCTGATCCAGCAGAACCGGGAAGGGGAACTCGTGGGTGATCTGGCCGTTCACCTCGTAGGCAGCGCAAACGGGGATGCGCTCCATGTAGCTGAGGACATCCAGCTTGGTGAGGGCAATGTTGGTGGCGCCCTGCATCCGGACACCATAGCGGGAGGCCACCAGATCGATGGGGCCTACCCGGCGGGGTCGGCCTGTCTTGGCGCCGTACTCGTCGCCGGCCTCCCGCAATTCCTCGGCCTCCGGGCCGAACCACTCGCAGGTGAAGGGGCCTTCCCCCACGCAGGAGGAGTAGGCCTTCACCACGCCCACCACCTCGTCCAGCTTGGCACCGGGCAGCCCGGAGCCCACGGGGGCGTAGGCGGCGATGGTATTGGAGGAGGTGGTATAGGGGTAGATGCCAAAATCCAGATCCCGCAGAGCGCCCAGCTGGCCCTCGAAGAGGATGGACTTGCCGTCTGCCTGCGCCTGCCGCAGCCAAGCGCCGGTGTCAGCGATGAAGGGGCGGATGGCTCCGCCGAAGCGATCCAGCCACGCCAGCAGCTGCTCCATGGTGTAGCCCTCGGCACCGTAGACCTCCCGGAGGATCAGGTTCTTCCACTCCAGCAGGTCCTGCAGATGGGCCTTCAGGTGCTCCGGGTACAGAAGCTCTCCGGCCTGAATGGTCTTTTTCTGGTATTTATCGGAATAGAAGGGGGCGATGCCCTGCTTGGTGGAGCCGTACTGCTTGTCCTTGAGACGGGCCTCCTCCAGTGCATCCAGCTCCCGGTGCCACGGCAGCAGCAGGGAGGCCCGGTCGCTGACCAGCAGGTTTTCCGGGGAAACAGGCACTCCGGCGGCCCGCAGCGTCTCGATCTCCGACAGGAGATTTTCGCAGTCCAGCGCCACGCCGTTGCCGAGGATGTTCATGACCCCCTTGTGGAAAACGCCGGAGGGCAGCAGATGCAGGGCGAACTTGCCCATGTCGTTGATGACGGTGTGGCCGGCGTTGCCGCCACCCTGATACCGGACCACGACGTCAAACCGCTGGGATAGGTAATCCACCATGCGGCCCTTGCCCTCGTCGCCCCAGTTGATGCCTACGATTGCACAATTTGCCATAGATACTGCCTCCTGACTTGGTGTAAAAAAGAGAGTTTTTTCAAACAACAGCTTATTATAGGCGCACCGGAGCCATAGGGGAAGTATGGGTTTGAAATGATTGACATAAGTGAAGCTAATGATTTGGCGCATCGAAAATGCACCGGCGGGGGAAGGAAAATCAGGGACACACAGCGCCCTCCGGTGGGGTCAGGGGAGGAGCGTCAGCCCCAGAAAAAAGCAGAGCTGCGCCGCCATTGACTTCCGTCCGTTTCGCTTTTTGGCAGACAAGGCGGCGGTTGCCGCCGATTTCCAATTAAGGAAATGGCGCTTGCTAACATGGGGAACGGAGAATAGCAAGCACAGCAAGTGTAGCTACACTTGCGAAATCCGGCGTGGTACGACCGGGATTTCCTTGCAGAATAGCAAGCAAATCCGGTGAGTACCCACACCGGAGCTTGCCATTCCGGCAAGCAATGCACGGCGGTACCCACTTCTCATTACCTGCCAACTGCGAAACGCACTTGGCAAGCAATGCTCGTGTTTATACACCCGTGCAATCTTGTTGGGGAAATGCCCCAAACCCCTGAACGATTTCAGAGAAATCGGCTGCGCTCCTGCGGAGCTGAACATCAATCTATCTTCGGAAAGTGAGTCAGGGATTTTTCGGCTCACGGCGTTCAGGCAAATTCGGTTTTTCCTCATATCCGTCGATTGCCACTTGGCGAAGGTAAGCGCTCATATTCTCTATCCCAAGCTGCGCCATCCTCGCCTTTATCAAGCCGAGTTCTTTTTCGTCCACGAAAAATTTGACCTGTATCGGTCGCTTGCGATCTGCTTTATTCGGCATAGGTGTCTCTCTCACTCATAACTGACAAAATCCTGCTCAACCAGCGCATAATCAACCGATGATTGAAGCCGACCAAACTGGTCTTTCCAAGAATCGATATTGGTTCGTATCTTGCGGAATCCAAGTGATTCGTAAACGTGCTGCGCTCTTGTGTTCGTCAAGTTCGTATCGAGGATGATTTTGGCATAGCCGTTTCTGAACAGCCAACCGATCAGCATACTCAAAACCTTTCTTCCGACACCACGGTTCTGACAATCGGTTTCGCAGATCTTAATGCCAATTTCTACAACTCCATCTGACACATTGTGGTAATTGCACTCGCCAATCAGACGGTCGCTTTCCTCAACGACCAGAAGACCGTTTCTAAGTCCTTTTACAACTTCTTCCTCGGTCGTTCCCAGACCGTTGGGAAAGCCTGCGTGTGCCATCACAGCACCATCATTCCACCAAGCGGCAAGCTGCT
>OJUG01003963.1_pt1 | contig 12556 bp, 10 predicted proteins | sample 1599841 | NCBI WGS metagenome assembly OJUG01 (sample SAMN04168659, study PRJEB22393) | human gut metagenome | biome: human gut microbiome; feature: stool | host: Homo sapiens | collected 2014-05-12 | reverse complement strand
TCAAGACCTTGGAGAGGGTCTATAAACACTACTACTTTATAATACGAGTGAGGTTAAAGCCGGTTCAGCGATAAAACTCTTAAATGAAAATGGAATTTCTGCCGACAGTATAGAACAAAACCTGCCCTCATTAGAAGATGTATTTTTAACACTGATTGATGAAAAAAAGGAGAAAAACCAATATGAAAAAATCTAGTAGAAATTTATTCCCTGATTCATGGGTTATGTTCAAACGCTGTTTAATTATATCATTGCGGAATCCTGAAACACTCCTGACGGCAACGCTGATACCATTTTTCTTAATTCTTTTATTTGGCACGGTCTTTGGCAGCATATCCGATGTAGGGGATTTTAATTACATTGATTTTATTGTGCCGGGAATTATTTTTCAAAGCATCGCCCAGGCCTCTCAATATTCGGCAATGAATGTTGCAGCGGATATGACAAAGGGTATCATAGACCGCTTTCGCTGTATGTCTGTTTCAAAATCTGCTGTGTTGATTGGCCATACAGGGGCTGGAGTGATGCGGGGGATTATTTCAAACATTGTTATTATGGCAACAGCTCCCATTCTTGGCTTTAGGCCGCAAGCAGGGTTTGTGGATTGGGTTTTGGTTATAGCGCTCCTTTTGCTGATAAATATTACATTTACGCTGATCGCTGTACTTTGTGGGACGATTTCAAAGTCGGTAGAAGGGGCAACCGGACTATTGTTCCCCCTTTTTATTTTACCTTTTACGAGTTCGGGATTTGCTCCTGTTGACACTATGCCAAGAGGTATTGGCAGGTTTGCTTCGATACAGCCTATGACACCGATGATTGACAGCTTGAGAGCCCTGACCCTTGATTTGCCTTTGGGGAATAGTTTAATGCTGGCACTTACATGGTGCATAGTATTAAGTGTTGTGTGTTTTGCTGTGTCAATGCGGACATTCAACCGTAAATAAGCATAACGGTAAATTATTAGCCAAGCCTTGCTGCATTGTGTTTAAAGTGAAAAATTGCCGGGGTAATTTCCTGGCAACAGAAAATGTTTATTAAAATATTATATGATATTATTGCGTTATAAATTTCTGTATGCTACAATCGGATCAAGCAATGAATTCAACATATCTGTTCATCTTTTAAGATTCTATGCCGTACTGTCTCAGCGATTCCGCTGACAGGCCGGTATCTGCACGCAGTTTCGCGTGTGCATGAATGCATATGCCGAGAAAAATCCCATAGGAACGGCAGAGAGATTGCCCGGGCCATGAGGAAGATACATCCCGGTTACGTATGCGTGATAATGCATGAACTCCTTGCTGACAAATGAATAAGCAGGGAGAGCAAAAGGCATAGTTCTCTCTGCGGAAAAAGAAAGAGAGGAATGCCTATGAACCTTATAACAACAGGGGATACTTCTACCCAATTGCTGCCCCGGAACTATCAGTTTAACCTGAGTGATTTCGCTTTGTTCTTATCCGTGATGAAGAACAAGACGGCCTATGAATGCACCCTGAGTATTATTCTGGATGAACCGGAGCTGAAGCTGGCTGAGGTAGAGGTGGAGCAGGTAGTACTTAACAAAAGCGGGAAACGGGCTATCCGGCTGGATGCCTGGGCACGGGATACGCTTGACCGCCGTATTAATACGGAAATGCAGAATGAAACCGAAACGGATGATGTCAGGCGAAGAGCAAGATTTTATCAGGGTTTGCTGGATACTCCGGTTTTAAAATCAGGAAAGATGACAAAATATAAGCATTTGCCATCGACTATTATCATTTTCATTACGCAGGAGGATATTTTTGGACGGGATTTGGCTGAATACACATTTTCTGAACAGTGCGAAGAGATTTCCGGTTTGCCGCTGGATGACGGCACGAAGAAAATATTCCTGAATATGACCAGCAGGAATGGCCGTCCTGAGCTGATAAGCCTGCTGCAGTATATGAAAAATACCACGATTGATAATCCTGAGGTCAAGATAAAGGATAAACGGATTATTACGTTGGATGAAATCGTAAATGAAGTGAAGCAATCGGAAGAATGGGAGGCTGTAAAGATGAATATTCTTGAGATTGGAATTGAAAAGGGCAGGCAGGAAGGGCTTAAACAGGGAATCCATGCAATGATACAGGATAATCTGGAAGAGGGTGTGGAAGAAAAACGCATTTGTGAAAAGCTTCAGAAGAACTTTTCGCTGACCCGGGAAGCTGCGGAAGAAGAATTGCGCAGTTTTATGGAGGAAAAAGCAAAGAATCAGTAAGAACAATAGCGGCAGTTTTATAGTAGCATACGAAGTGGTTGTGAAGGCGCGGATTATTTCCGTGCGGATTTAATATTTTTTTACAAAAAGCGGGGCCGGAGAGACTGCAGAGCAGTTTTCATGGCTCCGTTTTATACTCCCACGCCCTCCATCCCCCACATTTCACAGTATACGTCCAAACGCCGATATGCTATAATGACCAGGTACAAACACGAAAGAGGTGGCGGAATTGGCAAAACAAAAAGAAATAAAAACCAATGCCATGCGCATTCTGGACCGAATGAAAATCCCCTATACCCACTACACCTATGAATGCGGAGAATTTATTGATGGCATACAGGTTGCGGATATGCTGGACCTTCCTCATGAAAAGGTATACAAGACACTGGTTACCCAAAGCCCGTCCAAAGAATATTTTGTATTCGTGATACCCATAGAAGCGGAGCTGGATTTGAAGAAGGCGGCCAGGGCTGCGGGCCAGAAATCCGTGGCAATGCTCCACGTAAAGGATATCAATACCGTTACAGGATACATCCGCGGCGGCTGCACCGCAGTGGGGATGAAGAAACAATATAAAACACTGATAGAAAAAAGTGCGCAGTCCCTGCCTTCCGTAATCGTAAGCGGAGGCCGCATCGGTTCCCAGATTGAACTGGATCCGGCAGATCTGGCAAAAGCGGCGGCAGCGGAATTTGCGGATATTATTGTCGGCTGAGACTGGACGGCGGACGAAGTATCGGACAGCGTCCGGAGAATCCTGAAAGGAGGAATTGCAGTGGCAAAGAAAGCGAAAACCAGGGAAGATAAGCTGAAGGTTTGGGAAAAGAAGATATCCAAAAAACTGGATTTTCTTATTGTGGGAATTTTTTTCCTGATATTTGCGGCAACGGCGGTGAACGAAACACTGGAAGCAAAAGGGATGACCCTTCGGGGCCTTCTGTCTGAAGTCAAGTTTCCCGGAAAAAGCTGACAGGGCATCCTGCCTGATAAGCGGAAGGATGACGGAGCATCAAGCCCGGCATGCATTAGGCGGAGGAAAATCCTCTGCTTGTCAGAGGGCTGGCATTTTGCTCCGCAATACGAGGAGGTAACACAGTTGAGTGAGAATAAAAATATCATGGAGTACGAAACGGTAGAGCTGGATGATAAGGATGACGCTCTTGTCATCATAGATCAGACAAAGCTGCCGGGAAAAACGGAGATTATCCGTCTGAAAACTGCACAGGAAATGTGGGATGCCATTTATCTTCTGAAGGTACGCGGCGCCCCGGCCATTGGCGTGGCGGCGGCTTTTGGCATTTACCTTTTGGCCAAGCAGATAGATACGGCGGATTACAGCACTTTTCTTGCCGAATTCAGAAAACAGAAGGAATACCTGGATTCGTCCCGCCCCACCGCGGTAAATCTGTCCTGGGCGCTGAAGCGTATGGAAAAAATTGTGACAGACAATGGGGATCAATCGGTGGAAGAAATCAAGCGGCTTCTGAAAGCGGAAGCGGATGCCATCAAGGCAGAGGATATCCGGGTATGCAAAACCATCGGGGAATTCGGCCTTACCCTTGTGAAGCCCGGCGACGGCATCCTCACCCACTGCAATGCGGGACAGCTGGCCACAAGCAAATACGGAACCGCCACAGCGCCTATTTATCTGGGAGAGGAAAGAGGCTATCACTTCCGTGTTTTTGCGGATGAGACCCGTCCGCTGCTGCAGGGAGCCAGGCTGACCAGCTATGAGCTGCATTCCTCAGGTGTGGATGTGACCCTGATTTGTGATAATATGGCGGCCACCGTAATGAAAAACGGCTGGGTGGACGCTGTTTTCGTAGGCTGTGACAGAGTGGCCCGTAACGGTGATACCGCTAATAAAATAGGCACTTCTTCGGTGGCGATTGCTGCGAATTATTATAACGTGCCTGTCTATATCTGCGCACCTACCTCTACCATTGATATGAATACGGCCACAGGCGCGGATATTCATATTGAAGAACGCCCTGCAGAGGAAGTCACACAGATGTGGTACCGGGAACGCATGGCGCCGGAGGGCGTAAAGGTATATAATCCTGCATTCGATGTGACGGATCACAGCCTGATTGCAGGAATCGTAACGGAATATGGCATTGCACGGGAGCCCTATGAGGAATCCTTCCGTGAAATTTTTGCCAGAAAAGAAAATGCGGAATATGATTGAATATGGTAATTATATTGACAACAGGGGCGTGTTGGGAATAGTCCGCCGCGCCTGTAATTATGTGGATGCCAGGCTGGTGGACCACGGATTCCGGGTAGCCTGTATCGTATCCAGGATACTCGCCAGGCTGGGCGGCTATACGGAAAAGGAAATGCGGGATATCTGCATCCTGGCTCTGTACCATGATATCGGCGCTTATAAAACGGAAGAAATCAGCCGGATGCTGGAATTTGAAACCAGAAATATGCAGGAACACTCCATTTATGGTTATCTGTTCATTAAGTATTTTACGCCTTTGCAGGAAGTGGCTCCGGGGGTCCTGTTCCATCATACCACCTGGAGCAGGCTGCAGGAGCTGCCCGGCGTCAGCCCGGAGAATAAGAGGCTTGCCCAGATCATGTATATAGCGGACCGGGCGGATGTGTGCCTGGAGGAAGAAGGCTGCAGCTATCAGGAATTTGCACGACGCCTTCTGGCCGGACGGGGAGTGAGATATTCTCCTGAAATAGCGGATATTGTGCTGGCGGAGGATTTCCTGGAGCTTTCCTCCGAAAGGGAGGCCTGGGAAGCTGAACTATGGGAAAAAATCTGGAAGGTTCCCTTCACAAAGGAAGAGATAAGAAAATATCTGGACATGGTGATTTATACCATTGATTTCAGAAGCAGGCATACCGTGACCCATACCATGACCACGACCAGCATCAGTTATGAGCTTGCAAAGAGGATGGGGCTTAAGGGCAGGGCACTGAGTGATATTTATTTCGGCTCCCTGCTTCATGATCTGGGAAAAATCGGCATACCCGTGGAAATCCTGGAATTCCCCGGGAAGCTGAGCCCTCAGGCCATGCGGATTATGCGCACTCATGTGGAGCTTACCGGCCTGATCCTGGGCCCTGATGTGGAAGAAAAAATACGGAAAATTGCCATGAGGCACCACGAAAAGCTGGACGGCTCCGGCTATCCCCTGGGCCTGACGGCCATGGATCTCAGCCTGGAGGAAAGAATTGTGGCTGTCGCAGATATCGTCAGTGCGCTTGCAGGGACAAGAAGCTACAAGGAGGCCTTTTCCAGGGAGCGTATTGTGGGAATCATCGGCAAGATGAAAGAGGACGGCCTCATTGATGGCAGCATTGTGGATGTTATGACGGATAATTTTGACGATATCATGGGAAAAACAGGAGTGCGCTGTCAGCCGATTATGGATATGTATCAGGATATCCAGAGGGAATACCAGGAACTTGCCGGCTATATGGAGGGTGACTGGAACGGCCGACATCATAATCGGGCAACAGCTGCTAACGACGCTTGACGTAACAGTTGAGGCAGGTCTGTGCATTTACTGTGCAGACCGTGAGAAAGCATGGCGGCGGCAGGCATCCGCCCCTCGCCGAAGGCGACTTTTCATGGGCGGATGCAGTAACGGTTCGGCCGAAGGCCGAACTGTTACTGCTTGACAGATGGAAAGCGCTGTGATAGGATGTTAAAAATCCCGGGCCGCATACAATAATGGATTTTATACCGTCAGATTTTTGCAGCGGCGGGAAAAGGAGATTACCAATGACACTTACAGCAGAAACCGATAAGATTACAAGGCGAATCAACTCTGTACAACTGGAACCGATGAAACATTGTACAGAGGTTAATCATTAGGCAGTAACGGTTCATCGGAAGAAACGGAACAGATGCAGCAGTATACACACGGTATGCCCCGGAATATGGGGCGGCGTGTGTCTGGTTTGTGTACCGGTTTTCTCCGAAGATACCCGTGCCGCTCCTTTTTTTACGGAGCGCTGTTGTAGGTGATATATGAAAGGCCGCGGACAATGTTTTGTCTGCGGCCTTTCCGTATCTATGCACACCACAGGCCTTCCTGCGGCAACAATGCCGGAGAAGAATGCCTGAGTACATCTGTGCATGGAAGCGGATGTAATGCGGAAGGGCTTTGCAGGAATGCAGGGCCTTTTTTGATAGAAATATTTGTATGGACTGCAGAATGCGATGGGCGTAAAACGCCGGGAAAGCATTGGAAATATCTGCGGCAGGCACAAAAAGAGAGGAATGACAGATTATGAGCTTACTTGATATTACTGAGCTGTCACTGAGCTATGGTGACAAATGTTTATATAAAAATGCGGAATTTTCCCTGTTTAAAGGAGAGCATGTGGGAATCGTGGGGGCAAACGGCGTGGGGAAAAGCACTTTTATCAATATCTGTACCGGAAATACCATACCGGATGAGGGACAGATCAGGTGGCAGCCGGGAATCAGCCGTGGCTACCTGGATCAGCATGCCGCGGCGGATGCGCAGCAGACCGTGCTGGAGTATATGCAGGCATCCTTTTCGGCGCTTTTTGAAAAGGAGAAGGAGATGGTACAGGCTTATCAACGCTATTCGGCCGGTGAAGAGGACGCGCTGAAAAAAGCGGAAAAATACCAGCAGCAGCTGGAAGCCGCGGATTTTTATTCCATTGAATACCGGATCATGCGGATTGCAGAGGGGCTGGGGCTGACAGCCATTGGCATGGATAAACAACTGGGGAATTTAAGCGGGGGACAGCGGGCCAAGGTGATTCTTTCCAAGCTTCTGCTGGAGGAGCCGGATGTACTGCTGCTGGATGAACCCACGAACTTTCTGGACAAGGAGCATATCCGGTGGCTGTCCGAATATCTGACGGAGTTTTCCGGGGCATTTCTGGTGGTATCCCATGATTTTGCCTTCCTGGAGCAGATCAGCACCTGCATCTGCGATATTGATGAACAAAGCATCCGGAAATACAGCGGAAAATACTCAGACTTCCTGAAGCAGAAAAAACATCTGCGGGAGGATTATATAAGGCGGTATACCGCCCAGCAGAAGCAGATAAAAAAGACGGAGGAATACATCCGTAAAAACATTGCCGGCGTCAACAGCCGGAATGCCAAAGGCAGAAGAAAGCAGCTGGAACGGCTGGAGCGTATGGCTCCGCCTGCCAAAACCTATATGAAGCCGGTATTCCGCTTCCATTCGGGCAGGGAGGTGCATGAGGAAATCCTCCTGCAGGTGAACGGGCTGGCAGCAGGATATTATTATCCGGTCATTTCCGGGATCAGTTTTACGGTAAACAGGGGACAGAAGGTAGTGATTACGGGCTTCAACGGCATCGGCAAATCCACGCTTTTAAAGACGCTGGTGGGGCAGCTGCAGGCCCTGGACGGTAATTTCAGTATATCGGAGGCCGTACAGACCGGCTACTATGAACAGGAATTTTCCTGGGATACGCCGGAACAGACGCCGCTTGCCGTAATCCGTTCCTGGTTTCCTCAGCTTACGGAAAAGGAGGCCAGAAGACATCTGGCCGGATGCGGAATAGACAGCAAAAAGGCGGGGCAGAGCCTTTCTACCTTAAGCGGCGGGGAACAGGCCAAGGTCAAGCTGTGCAGGCTGACGCTTCAGCCCGCGAACCTGCTGATCCTTGACGAGCCTACCAACCACCTGGATGATCTGGCAAAGGAGGCGTTGAAGGAGGCGCTGGAACAGTATGAGGGAACCGTGATTCTGGTGTCCCATGAAGAAAAATTTTACCAGGACTTCGCTGATAAAATCATATCCCTGGAGCAGGTTCGCCCCAGGGAATAATCAAAATCATGTGCCGTCCTGGACAGATACAAAATTATAATAAACGGATAAGCTGCAAAGCTGTAATACAGTCGCTGCGGGAGTGGATGCCGCGGGATTTAACATCCTGCGGCCCGGCAGGCTTTTTTTACGGAATACCCATATGCGGCAGCCAGCAGCAGTGCAGCGATCAGGCAGATGCTCCCATTGATGGCAAGCGCCATAGCTTCTGCGGAGGCAATATGTCCGTCATTGGTGAACATAACAAAGAAATCAAAAAGGTAAGCTGATAAAATACCAATCACGGAAGGAAGGAGGAAGAGCCTGCGAAGCTGGGAGGAAAGGCAGCTCCGCAGAAAAGCGGTATTTGCGCCAAGCTGGTTCAGATCCCGGAACACCAGCCTTTCGGACTGTCCCAGGGTAAGGCCTCTGGTGTAGGCAATGATGACGGCGGCAGCCAGGCAGATAATGGCAACATATAAAAAGAGAAGGAAAAACACAGCATGACGGACAAAAGAGATTTTCTGTTCAAGTATTTTAAAATAAGGTGCATATTTCCAGTCAAAATCCCTTTCGGGCTGCTCCGGATAAAGTGTGACCGTTCTGTCATAGCCGTACTCTTTTCCCTGGCTGCGCGCCTGCTCATGCTGATAGGGATCATAATTCGCTAAAACAAGCATTTCAGAGCTTGCACGCTCGGAAAAGGCACGGTAAAGCTCCCTGGCAAAGGCATAGGAATTCTCCGCATCCGCCGTTTGAAACAGTACCTGTTTCGTCTTGTTTTTATCAACAGCGCCTTCCGACAGCATGGCGTAATCAGAATCACTGAGAACGTATCTTGCCTGGGTGTCAGAACCTCGGCCCACTACCAGCTGGTGGCAGACAAGCGTTCCTGCAAAGGAAACAGGGTGGGCATTTCCATTCAAATCCGTAATCTGATCCAGGTCGTCAAAATGTGCCCAGATTGTTTCAGCGGCATCCGGATGGGTAAGCAGCAGGTAGGTGCCGGGCTGAACCCGGACAGCTTCCCCGGTATAGGCATTGTAGGCGCTTTCACTGAGAAACTGCATGTATCCGGATTTTTCCATGTAGGTTTCAATGAGGTAACCCTGATTATCGTAATCTCTGTCCACAGAGCTGCCAATTAGATTCAGGAAGGTCAGTTCATGATAAGCCGTAATGGTAACGCCAAAATTCCCGGCAATATGGTAAATTTCTTCCTTTGTCAGCTCCCCGGAATCCGCCGGATAAAAGAAGGATACATCCTCCGGATTCTGTGCATTGAAGTTATTCAGGCCTGTCATAAGCGTGGGGACATAGAAGGCGCCGAACAGACCGCAGAACAGCAGCAGGGTAATGATACACATGCTGCGCACCATCTGCGCGCCCAGGAATTTCATCATGTTGTAGGAAATGATATGGTTATAGTAGTGCTGGGGCCGCGCTCCCTTTTTATGGCAGGAAATGGAGTACACCAGAATCCGGTAAATTCCCAGGAAGGCAGGCAGGAAAAAAACAGAGGGCAGGCTTCCCAGGCTTCTATGGAATAAACGCAGTGAAAGGGGCGAAAGGCAGAGCGCAAGAAACAGTCCCGATACAAGAAGTATGCAGCCGGAAAGCAGATATCCGGGGGTGACTGTTTTTTTCAGTGGCTCGCTTCTGTGCTGTTCCTGAATAATTTCGATCACATTGCTGCGCTTCATAAACAGGTTGGCCTGGATAAACAGGGACACGGCGATGAGAATTACGAAGAGCAGAGTATATAACAGGCCACGGGCTGAAATGGAGAAGGCGGCGCCGGTGGACTGTTTTACCAGCGGGAGAAAACAGAGCCAGACGATAAAGGACAGAAGCTGTCCGGCGGCAGTTCCGCAGACGGCGCACAGGGCAAGGAGGGAAAGAAGCTCCCGTGACAGTGATCGCATATAGGTTTTCCGGGGAAGCCCCATGGCGGTCAGGATTCCTGTTTTCCGGCTTTTATAACGCAGAAACAGGGATGAGGAATAAATGGTAAAAAGAAAACAGCCAAGGAGCGCCGCCGCAAATATGATGTAAACCTGCTTGCGGGAGTCCCCGCCCTCCGGCAGGACACTTTGCACCAGCGGGCTGGTGAGAACTGCCAGGAAAGAGGAAATAAGGAGAATGGCGAAGGTATTGCAGCCAAGAAACAGCCTGTATTCGCCGGGATTATTTTTACGGAGATGTTGGAAAATGGTATGCAGTGTCATGATTTACATCCTTTCATTGAGTTGTTTCAGTTCATCAAGCAGTATATCCATGAATTCCCGGCGGCTGCCCTGGCGTTTCAGTTCCTTCTGCACCTGGCCGTCCCGCATCAGTAGAACCCGGTCACAGTGGCTGGCGGAGAAGCTGTCATGTGTGACCATGAAAATTGTGGCGTCCAGTTTCTCTTTGGCTTCCCGGAATGCGCCGATGACGGCGGCGCCGGAACGGCTGTCAAGGTTGCCGGTAGGCTCATCCGCCAGAATCAGATCCGGATGGTTCATCAATGCCCTGGCAACGGCGGTGCGCTGCTTCTGCCCTCCTGAAATCTCAGCGGGATATTTGTCCGCGATATCGGTGATGTCAAACAGATCCATCAGGTTGTGGGCCTTTGCCTCCATGGGCTTATAGGGAGAATGAAGAATGATTTTGGGAATACAGATGTTTTCAAATACCGTCAGGCCGTCCAGCAGGCAGAAATCCTGAAATACAAAGCCCAGTTTTTTGCTTCTTACCTGCGCCAGCCGTGTTTCATCCAGATTCTCCAGCGGCGTGCCGTTCAGCAGGATTTCTCCGGAATCATGGGGGATAAAACAGGAGATACAGTTGAGCAATGTGGTTTTGCCGCTTCCCGAGGGCCCCATGACAGCCACGAACTCGCCTTTTTCAACGGTGAGGTTAACGTCCTTTAACACCTCATAGGTGGCGGAGCCGGTGTGATAGCTTTTATATAAATGATTTACGTGCAGCATGTTTGATTCCTCTCTTTCTTCCGGGCTGTGTCCGGTGTTTATGCTTCTATTGTAGGGGAAAAGGCGCCTGTTTCCCACGGGAGGCAGGGTAATGTTTGGGAGATATTTTGTAAAGTTCGGTGATTCACGGGAAATAAGGAATATGTTATACTGGATACGGCTTTGGCGCGCCGCCTGAAATCGGAAGCGCGGCCGCGGCGGGCCTGAATTGGAAAAAGGAAGAAACGGAGCTGTAACGGAATGCTGGAAATTGCGATTTGCGATGACGAAAAAAAACTGAGGTTGGATTTGAGCCATGTGATAGAAAAAGAGCTTGCGCTTGACGGCGTGGAGTTCGGCCTGACCGAATATGAAAGCGGGGAGGCGCTTCTTCGGGGCATCAGGGAAAGGAATGCGGATATTATTTTCCTGGATATTGAGATGGGAGGCATGAACGGCATGGAGGCGGCCAGGACGCTCCGGAAAAACGGACAGCCTGCGGTAATAATATTTGTGACCTCCTATCCTGATTTTGTATTCCATGGCTATGAGGTCAGGGCGCTGAACTACATATTAAAGCCGTATCAGGAAAAAAAGATAAAAGAGGTTCTGCGGGATGCGCTGAAGGAACTGGAAATCAGTACGGAGAAATATTTTACGGTGGAGCAGAAGTCCGGCACCCTGCGTCTTGCGCTGGGACAGGTCAGGTATTTTGTCAGCGAGGGAAGAAAGATAGCGGCAGCGGCGGAAGGGGAGAGAATCTCTTTTTACGGGAAGCTGGGCGAAGTGGAAGAAGAGCTGCCTGACTTTTTTGTCCGCTGCCACAACAGATATCTGGTGAACCTGAATTATGTGACGAAGCTGGAAAGCGCGGCACTGTATTGTGAAGGAGAGAAAATACCGGTCAGCCGTTCCTGCAGCCAGGAAACGGCGGCGGCTTTTGCGAGGTTTATGCTGAAATGATGGTTTCAAAAAATCTGATAATCTTTGTATTATCAATCATATATGTATCCTTTATTTTCCGCTTCCTTCTTTGCTTCCTGAAGCTGAAGCAGGGACTCCTGCAAAAGGCGGCCGCCATTGCAGGGGTCTGGATTGTGGGCTGTACGGTGGTTTTTCCGGAGGACCCGTTTAACGTTTTCGGGATGCTCGTTTTATTTGCCATGGTGCTGCTCATCTGCTTTGAAGGAAGCGTTGTGCGGCGGCTGTCGGTGGTACTCCTCCTGTATCCCATCATTGTATCCGTCAATTTTGTGACCCTGGATGCCACCGGAATCGTTTTTTTCCGGCTGACGCCGCAGACCCCCTTTTGGGATGCTGCGCTGAACGCTTTTTCCATGCTTTTGCGGGATCTGATATGGATGGGGATTTACTTTGCCTTCCGTAAAAAGGCCGCCCATTCCATAAAAATGATGACGGACCGGATGTGGCTGCTCATGGATATCGTATGCGCCGCGGCATTTGCAGGCAGCATCACCCTGATTTCCACGATAAGCCATAAAGATGCCTGGCTCACCTATCCATCCTGCCTGGCCTGTGTGGTGACAAGCCTGGGCTGTATCTGGCTG
>OJUG01003959.1_pt1 | contig 12571 bp, 14 predicted proteins | sample 1599841 | NCBI WGS metagenome assembly OJUG01 (sample SAMN04168659, study PRJEB22393) | human gut metagenome | biome: human gut microbiome; feature: stool | host: Homo sapiens | collected 2014-05-12 | reverse complement strand
GAACAGTGGCCGTTGCCCAAATACAGGGAATTGCTGTTTATCCGGTAATGTTATAAGGCGGAAAAAAGGACTGGCATCGTTGCGATGCCAGTCCTTTTTTTATTCGCAATAACCTTTTTGTCGATGGTGAAATTTACAGTAGTTGTTTTGAAACTACCCACTAAGACAAGCTCGGATTATCGCCGATTTCTGTTCCTTCATCCGGATTTTCCTTTTTGCAAAACAGGTCTTTTACGACTACAATGCCGGAAGCGGCAAAAGCTCCCAAAAATGTAAATGCGATTAAAATAACGGCTTTGCTGGTGTTCGATTTGCGGGTCGGCACTCCGGCCGGTTCGATGATCGTGACGCACGGGGTCTGTTCCTGCACTTTGAGCTTGGCCATTTCGAGCTGTTGGGCCAGTTGGCTGTATACGCCGTAAGCAAGGGTCTGCTCGTTGCGAAGCCGCTCCTGCTCGGCCCTTACCGATTGGCGGGCTACATTCTGGGTGGCATCCATATAGGATGCATAGCGGCGTTGGGTTTCGTGGTAATTCTCGCGGGCCGACTGGTAGGACTCCTGCGTGAAAGCCAGGTCGCGTTTTGCTTTTTCAGTCCGGTAATCACCCATATACTCTTCCAGCTTACGAACCATAGAATCCGTGACGGCGGCCGCAACCACGGGATCCTGCATCGTGGACGAGGCGGTAATTACACCGGTTTTTTTGTCCACGGAAATGTTGATGCGTTTCGATAAGCCTTCCAGTACCTGGGCCTGTTCACGAGTCAGCGCTTTGGGGTTGATTCCCGAGCCGGACACTTCCTTCTCTTGTCCGATAGACAGTACCCAACCGATTACCTTTGCAGGTGCGCTGAGTACATAACCCCACCACGGGGAAGAGAGTTCGGTGCTAATGTAATCGTAAAGCGACAGTTTTCCGCTCTTTTTCGGTTGAACCGGAATCTGGCTCAATTCGACGATGAAAGGCGTACTTTGGACAACGTCAGGATACAGCATCAAATTGATTCCGTCTACTCCTCCCGCACCACTGAGATCGAATCCGGCCAACGCGGCAAGGCCGGCCATATTGCTGGTCTTATTGGATTTTCCCTCTTCGGGCGCCATTTTCACCGATGAAGTATATTCTCTCGGGATGCTGAAGCCGATCACTAAGCCGGCAACGGCGCCGATCAACGCATATTTGATTATAAAACGGCGTTTCGCCCAGATTTTTTTTGCCAGTTCCAGCAGGTCTATCTCTTCGGTTTCAGGCTTGACAGGTGTTTCAGACATATGTTAGAGGTATTAATTACATTAAATATAGCTATTATTTCTTTTTACGGTGCGGATCGCAGATCAGCAATCCGATCGACAGCCCGATCTTGTTGGGCAGCCACTCGGCGGAACCGTTCCAGGGATCGGGATGCTCGGGCGGTACCGGCCTGTGCGGATTCATGTCGATTTGTCCGTCCAGGCTGTATCCGTTATACCAGCTTGCCATATAGGCCCAACCGAGGTAGGCGTCCAGCAGCCAGCGCTCTTTGAATTTGTATTCATAGCCGAACGCAAGGCCGAACATCATGCCGTAGCCTTTGCAATAGCGGTCTTCGAGCCTCAGTTTGCCACTCCGGAATTCGGGTTTCGACATGTCGAACGCCATCATGCCGACGTTTCCGGCCAGATACCATCCGTCGTTATGCTGCCTGAAATAGCGGCGGTATTCGTTCATAAAAATACCGAACAGCATGTGCTTGCCGTTGCTCCCGACCTCTTTCCACGGTGAGATGACCAGTTCGGTCTGGAAGGTGGATTTGGGCGAGAGCGTGAATTCGAACGCCGGATTGATGACTCCGACCAGTGCATAAAGGCCGTTCAACTTGGCATAGGTTTGGGCCTGGGCCTGCCTGGCGCCGCACACGAGCAATGCCAGAAGCAACAGAAGTTTCGCTAGATTTTTCATCGGAGCCGGTTTAGAAGTGCTGATTATTCTGCAAATATACAATATATGGATCAATAGGCAATCCTGCTACAAAACCAGAATCAAAAATTTAAGGGTCCGGTTGAGAAAATCGGCCGGATTCGGTTATCTTTGTCTCCTTATCAAGTTTTCCAACAAACAAAATTATGGTCAAAATAGGAACTGTGTTTTCTCCGATCGGCAAGAAGGCTTTGCTGTGCGGTTCCGGAGAACTGGGCAAAGAGATTGCCATTGAGTTGCAACGTTACGGGGTCGAGGTGGTCGCACTGGACCGCTATCGCGATGCTCCGGCCATGCAAGTCGCACACCGCTCGTACGAAGTGTCGATGCTGGACGGTAAACGTCTGCGTGAAATTATCGAGGCGGAAAAACCGGATTACATTATTCCCGAGATCGAGGCTATTGCAACCGATACGCTGTTAGAGCTGGAAGCTGAAGGTTATCATGTCGTACCTACGGCCAAAGCCGCCAAATTGACCATGAACCGCGAAGGTATCCGCCGTCTGGCTGCGGAAGAGTTGGGATTGCCGACCTCGCCGTATCGTTTCGCTTCGACCCGCGCGGAATTTACGGAAGCCGTGCGCGAAGTGGGCATTCCGTGCGTAGTGAAACCGGTGATGAGCTCTTCGGGACACGGACAAAGCGTGATCCGCACGGAGGAAGATGTCGAGCGGGCATGGTATGTTTATCAGCATGAAGGACGTACCGGCAGCGGCCGTGTGATCGTGGAAGGTTTTGTCCCGTTCGATTATGAAATAACCCAACTGACCGTCCGTCATGCCGGTGGGACATCGTTTCTGGAGCCGATCGGCCATTATCAGGAAGATGGGGACTACCGCGAATCCTGGCAGCCGCAGCCGATGACTCCGGCGTTGAAGGAACAGGCGCAATTCATAGCCGGGAAGGTAACCGATGCTTTGGGCGGTTGGGGGATTTTCGGCGTGGAGTTATTTATCCGGGGAGATCAAGTGATTTTCAGCGAGGTGTCGCCACGGCCGCACGATACGGGCATGGTGACGATGATTTCTCAAGACCTGTCGCAATTTGCCCTGCATGTCCGGGCGATTCTCGGATTGCCTATTCCCAATATCGCTTTTCACGGCCCGTCGGCTTCACGTGCCGTTGTCGTGGAAGGGGATACGGACCGTGTCGAATTTGCCAACCTCGAAAATGTGCTCTCCGAACCCGATACGCAGATGCGCATTTTCGGCAAGCCGGAGGTCAAAGGACATCGCCGCATGGCCGTACTGCTTGCCCGGGGCAAAGATATTTCCGAAGCACGCGAAAAGACCGGTCGTTCCTATGCCAAACTGCAAATCAATGTGTACGATAGAGAGTAGTTGTCCGGCACGCGTCGGTTCGGCGAATATCGAATAAATCAGGATATATAAACGGAAAAGAGAGGCGATCGCCTCTCTTTTTGTATAGTAATTTAAGTTTCCGGTTTCAAGGAGTATGTCCCTTGATCTTCATCGGATTATGCCAGTTTTTGCAGATGTTTGTGAGCTGACTTCAACTGCATGGCCAACGAAATGGCGGCAATGCCTGCGAAGAGCAGTGAGATACCTACCCACACAACGACCATCGTAGTACCGAATACCAGCGGCTGGATTAAAACCCACAGCGAACAGAGCAATAGCAGGATGCCGCTGATGATGGTCCATGCCGATCCGGGAACATTCATCGAACTCATGTCTCCGCCCAGACCGACAGCACTGAATCCACGGAACATCAGCCAGAAGCCGAGGAAGATCGGCAGGGTGGCAGCAGAAAGCGCTACATTCCAAACGAGGATTGCCCCGAGCACGATTTCAATAATGCCGCCGGCCAACATCCAGCCGCGTCCTGTAATGTAGTGTTTGTTGGCAGTAGAAAGGATGACCTGGAAGATGCCCGAGAGCAGGATCAACCATCCGAACATCAGTGACATACCGATATAACTTTGGGCCGGGAAAGCAAATACGACGATACCGATTACCAGTAGTGCGATACCGGTCAGCAACAGCAACCACCAGTATTTAACGGCTTGTTTCGAGTTTTCGATCAAAGCAGCAAATGAATTTTCCATAATTTGAAAATTTTAAGGTTAGAATATTCCCCCCGTTTGGTAAAAATTCCACGCTGGGAGAGTCCTCATGTGCAGCTGTCGGATCGCCGGAGATTATTTGGTTTTCTGCCACTGAACCAGAAACAGGATGCCTGTCAGGATCAGCGCGGACGATAACCCGGTGTAGAAGACCGCAATGAATGACGTGGGTAAAAGGTGCAATTTGCGTACCAGAATCCCCAGTGTAATCATGAAACCCATGATGAGCCAGCCTTTTACGTCGAAGAACGAAAATGGACAGTTGCGGTCTGCCTTCTGTCCGATCCTTGCGGTGTGCTTATTGTATAGCCGCCTGAAAATCAAGCTAAAGAAAAGCAGGAAGACGACGATGGCTTCACTTGCTTTGAACAACCATTCCCGTTGATCGTCCACCCAAGTGACAATGCCGATTCGCAGGATATTAGCTCCGGCGATGATCCATACCAGACCTGCAATCAACAATAGGGTCCGTCTGCTTACTCTCCAACGCATAATTCCAATTTTTATTTACATATTAAAGATATGAACTAAAACCGAGTTACGAATGGGTCGTATATACCGAGATATTACATCAATGTTTGGCCTGGCAAGTCAGCTGTGAAAGAAAATTAGGTAAAATCGTCAAGTATTCTGATGGTGTCGGAGGAAGATATTTCTTTGTATGTGTTATGCTAGTGTCCTTTCATTGAGGTCATACGTTCGGGAAAAGGGGGCTGTTTTTTGTTTTCGGTATTTTGTTGGTGACATTCCTATGTTTGTTTTGAATATTCGATCAAAATGGGACAAGTCATTGAACCCCGTCATGTAGCATATTTCCGATACCTGTTTGTGTGAATGTTTCAATAGTTCGCATGCAGTATTCAAACGATATTGAGTGACGAATTGCGAGAATGTCATTCCTTTGCACCGTTTGAAATAGGAACAAAAGGCCGAACGGTTCATGCCCACTTCAGCGGCGATGTCATTCAACGAGATAGGGTGGACGTAATGTGTCATAACGTATGTGCTGATCTGTTGCATACGCCGCACGTCCCGTTCAATACGTATCGGTTTCCCTGCGAGGGTATGGTCGGATGAAGTGAATATGACAGGCAATAAACGGAACATTTCGCATAAACGGCTCAAGTCATCCATACGGTTCATTTTCGATAATGTCGTACGGATAATATGAGAACTTTGTGCTCCGAATTTCAGTGCGTCGGTTGGGAACGAAAGCCCCATTAACCGATTCCGCAGTTCTGGGAACACGTGCATACTCCGTTCTATTAAAGAATGGCCGAAAGCCACCATTAGATAACGAACGCATCCGTTTTCATCGGCAGAATCAGGCGTATACTCCCAACGATGGAGCATAGCGGGTGGAATCAATGCCACATCGCCTGCCGCAAAAGGTTGCAACGTGTCGCCCGCCGTACGGTTACCTTGCCCGTGGACTACATAGTATAATTCCCACGCATCGTGCCGGTGCAATTTTGCTTCCATCCATGTTTCTATCCGTTGGTCGATGAAGAAAAATGAATGATTCTCTACTTCGGGTAATTCGTACGGAATAGCGATATCTTCCATAAATACGGGGTGTGGGTTTATCTGGATGTAAATATTTGTCAAATATTCGATACAATAATGCAAATATACAACAATATTCCTGGGTATCTTTGAAACATAAAATCAAAATCTACCTAAAAAGTATCATTATGGATCTATATCAGGTGTTCGAGAAACGAAGGACTATCCGAGATTTTTCGGACAAAGAAGTTTCGGACGAAGTGTTGAACAAGATTTTGTCAGCTGCTTTCAAGGCGCCGACCAATGATCATTTGCGACAATTCGAGTTTATTGTGGTAAGAGGACAAGAAAACATCGCGCGTATCATAGCTCCCGTGGCTAAAAACACAGCGGACATTCAACACACCTATATCGAAAGCGCGTCAGACTGGATGGATAAAGACGAACACGCTATGTTTGTTGATGCGCTGCCTAAGCAACAAAAGATGCTTATACAGAGTAATTGCCTGATCCTGCCATTTTTCCGGCAGAAGGATTGTCCCTTATGCAATCCAACCGACCAAAGTTCACTCAATTATTTCGCATCGGCGTGGTGTGCCATGGAGAATATCCTGTTGGCTGCAACTGCAGAAGGATTGGCTTGTGCGTTCCGTATTCCCATAGGGAACGAACCGCAATATGTGAAACGAATCGTCGGTGTACCGGAAGACTATGAGTTTACTTGCTTCCTGGCTGTCGGTTATGCGGCAGAAAATGCACACATCTGTAAACAAAAGGAAATCGACATTGTGAGTCGAATACATCATAACGTTTGGTAAAGCAATGCTGTGAAGTTTGATCGGAATGTCGTTTGTGGAGAATATTTGCCCTGATTTTTATTGGAATACATTTGTCTGATTCCATTACGAATATATAGAGGAGATGATGAGCCGACAAAAAAGAGACCGCAATTGCGGTCTCTTTTTTTCTATGGTGTGATTCCTATTTGGTCGAATAAGCGCAAAGCATCCAGACCAGTTTTTCTTGTTCCTTGAGGTAATCGCTTAACAGCGCCACGGTCACTTCATCGCCTGCTTCAGATGCCAGGGACAGAATCGTCCGCTCTTCGCCGATCAGGTACTTGTAGCTGTCCAGAATGTTCTTCAGTGCCTCGCTGCTGCAATTGACCTCGCCGACCTCTTTGATCTTGGAGATTTTCAAATAATCGCTGAACTTGTTGGCAGGCACACCGCCGAGGGTAAGAATGCGTTCCGCTATTTCGTCGATCTTTTCCGCCGCATCGTTGTATAGGTCTTCGAATTTGCTGTGCAGTACGAAGAAGTCCGGTCCTTGAATGTTCCAGTGGAAACCGCGCAGGTTCGTATAGTATACCTGAAAGTCAGCCAGAAGTTGTTGCAGTGATTTTACCACGTTGGCTGTTGCGGATGCATTCAGTTGGAGATAATCTAAGGTTTTCATAATTTCTGTGTTTTATTTGGTTAAACTTTGTTTGATCTTTTCTTTGATACAAATGTACGCCAAAAACAGACATAAGTCAAATTGATAATATTTATATTGTTATAGTATTTGTTTATCGTGCAAGTGTACATATCATTCTGTAACTTGGAAGTCTCAGCAAAATATATGCAAAAAATAAACCTCCGTGAAAGCGGAGGTTTATTCTGTTGAACAACGGATCGAAAGAGATCTAACGGGCTCCTTCTGTATCGACGGCCTCATTGAAGCCGATCGTTCCGTCATATCTCATTGCCTGCAGGTTGTTGCAGGTGGTACTGATGTATGAGACTCCGTTATAAAAGATGGTTATTTTGAAGCGATATACCCTGCCTGTGGTCGCAGTGGCAGTAAAACTTACGTATACCTTGTTCTTTTTCCCCGCTTCCACTTTGTAGTCGGAGACAGTTCCGGTAAAACGCATCCCGTCGTTGTTCCCGAAGGTGTTGTATCCGCCGCCTATATAAGGCAAGGTAGAATATATCTGGTTTCCTTCAATCTTGACCATACTGGGGACGGCTACTCCTGAGCCTGCCATGGGATAGGCTTGCGATACACTTACCGTGTAATTTTGGCTTTCCGCCAAAGTTTTCATCGCTACGGCAGCTTTTACCTGGCTTAATGCCGATGGCTTTGCCGCAAATGCATCTACATTTCCACCCAGCAACAGACAAATTGCCGCTAAAATCAATTTGCTTTTCATAAACATTTAATGGTTTAGTTAGTATTGGATTGTTGGGAGAGTCTTTTTTACAAAAAAAAAGCAAATATTTATAGAAGTGACAAAAAAACAACATCAAAATACTGAAAACTGATTTTCAGAGGTTGTAGACCGAATCCTCAATGGGCCTCGTTATCGACTTGGTCATTTAGTCCGATCACTCCGTCATAGCGCATGGGGTCCAGGCTTGGGCAACTTGTACTGATGAACGTTTTACGGTTGTAGAAGATTTCCATCCGGATTTGATACACGCGCTTCGTGTCGGTGGTTACCTTGAACGATACCCGCACTTTATTCTTTTTATCGACCGTTACGGTGTAATCCGAGATGGTGCCGGTAAAGCGCATCCCGTCGTTGTCTCCGAAACTGTTATATCCGCCGCCCCAATACGGCAGGGACGAATAGGCCGTTTCTCCATTGACTTTCAGTAACGAGTTGGAGGCTATTCCACCTCCTTTCAACCCCGAAGCCTGTTGCACCCGGACTGAATAATTCCGGTTTTCAACCATGGCTTTCAACGCTACGGCAGCTCGCTGTTGTGTTTCGACAGAGGGCTTTGCGGCAAACAAACCCGCACTTCCGGCTATAAGCAAAGTAACTGCCGTCAAAATCCATTTTCTCTGCATGACTCTGAAATTTAGGTTAGTACTTGTAACTGTTTTTGGACGGCGGGAGAACTACAATAAAGCTAAGAATTTTTTAACAAATTACAACCAAATTGCAGAATAAAATTAATAAAAAGCCTTCCCGGGTGGGAAGGCTTTCTGGAAATAATACGGACAAAGACAGTCCCTTTCCCTATTCGGTTTTATCGCTCGGACCGATTTTACCGTCATAACGCATGGGGTCCATACTGGAACAAAGGGCACTGATGAAAGTAGAACCGTTATAGAAAATCTCCATCTTGAACTGGTAGATCCGGCCGGTGTTCGCAGTTGCTTTAAATGCAACCTGTACTTTATTCTTTTTATCGACCGTTACGGTGTAATCCGAAACGGTGCCGGTGAAACGCATCCCGTCGCTGTTGCCGAACGTGTTGTATCCGCCGCCCCAATAGGGTAGTGTTGAATAGGCCTCATTCCCGTTGATCCTGAGGATAGCCAAAGGAGTAGCCACGCTGGCCCCTTTCAGCGGGAAAGCCTGGGCTATCCGCACGGTGTAATCCCGGCTCTCGGCCAATGCTTTCATGGTTGCCGCCGCTTGCTGTCGCTCGGCTGCGGAAGGTTTGGCGGCCGATAGGCTCAGGCTTCCGCACATCCATACACATACGATCGCTACGATTGATTTCAGGTTCATGACTTTGAGGTTTAAACGATGTTTAACTTCTGAGGCTCTAAATTATTTGAGACACTCATAAACAGTAGTGTGCACAAAGTATAGTCGTGTACGGCGGATCGTAAGAACTATAGTATACACTTGCCAACCGGTGTTGCCGGATTTATTGCAGCAGTCGTTTTACGGTCTCTGCGATTTGTCGTCCGTCGGCTTGTCCGGCCAGTTTTTTTGTGGCTAAACCCATTACTTTGCCCAGGTCGGCCGCAGACTTCGCTCCTGCCTGGGTGATGATCTCCTGCAGAACACTCTCCAACTCCGCGCCTTCGAGCTGCTTGGGAAGGAAAACTTCCAGGTAAGCGGCTTCGGCCAATTCGTTCTCGGCTAATTCAGGCCGGTTGTTTTCGGTATAGACGGTTGCGGATTCTTTGCGTTGTTTAACCAATTTCTGAATGATTTTCAATACAGCGGCATCGCTGATTTCATCCGAACCGTCGGCGGTTTTAGCCAAAAGGATTTCGGCTTTGACAGCCCGCAATGCTGCGAGCCGCACTTTCTCTTTGGACAACATGGCCTGTTTGATGCCATCGTTGATTTGGGTTTCCAGATTCATCGTATGAAAGTTTGAATAAGATATATCCGTTAGACAGCCTTAAAGGTAGTGAATTTTCTGCCATCCTGTGCGGTTCCCGAAAATGTCCGGTCTGCGGGCCGGCAAAAGGGGGGGATCAATACTCTTCGCCATTCGGATCGGGACGATTGGGGAGTCCGTCGCGGAACTTAAACGATGCATGCGTCCCGTCGCAGAAAGGTTTATTCGAGGAGCGTCCGCAACGGCACAAGGTAACGCGGTTGCGGATTTCATACGTGAAACCGTCCGGACGCTGTACCGGGATACCTCCTCTTACCCACAAAGCACTGCTGATGCGCAGCAGAGGATCTTCAAGCAAACCGAGGCTCGGATCGAAATGCGGCTCGACAGGGGCTTTGTCGTCTTTCCATGCGGAAAGGCGTCCTGCCGGACAGTGGTTGGCCTCCCGGATAGTCAGTTCGGCAGCCTCCTGTCCTTCCTCTTCGGCCAGGTTCCAGACGCGGCCCTTCGCGTCGCAGAAGCGGGCGAACGCACAATATTTCTCATTATCGGTCAGCGCGACTTCCGGTCCGTCGATCTCTTCCGCATCCTCGAGAAGCGGACGCGTGGAGGCCGTGAGGGCCGGGTCCCAGTCGGCGTGTTCGTGTGAACCGTCGCAGTAAGGCTTGTTTTTGGAATATCCGCAGCGACACAGTGCTGTGGGTTCGTCTTTGGTGGAGTAGTGCGCCCCCTCCTTGAAATACCAAATTTCGCCTTCGCCGTTGGGCATGATAAATTGTTGTACCAGCGGCGGCTGGCCATAAACCAGATAAGGACCGCCGTCTGCGATGACGATGCGGTACTTTTCGGGAGCGACCGTGGTTCCCGGTTCGACTTGAGGTTTCATAAGTTTCTTGGTTTTAAGGACTATTGCTATGAAACCGTGAGTCAAAAACTATGCCCGCTGTTGCTGCGAAGGATAAAAAACCCGTTTTTCCCTTAAAATCAATATCAAAGCTACTAAGGCGGCCAGCAGATCGGAAAACGGAATCGACAACCACACACCTGTCAGTCCGAACCACTTGGAGAAGAGATACAACGAAGGAATTAGAAAAATTACCTGGCGCGACAGACTCATAAAAATGGCCTTGGGAGCTTTGCTGATCGACTGGAAAAAGTTGGAAATGATGATCTGGAAACCGACCACCGGCAGCATGATGAATGCCAGCCGAATGCCTTTCACAGCCATTGATTTGAGGCCCGGATCGGACGTAAAAGCGCTCACCAGCAGCCCGGGGAACAATTCGCAGACCACAAACCCGATAACCATAATCAGGGTGCCGACCCGCAGCGTCAGCAAAAGCGTGTCTTTTACGCGTTTGTATTTCTGGGCGCCGTAGTTGTAGCCGACGATCGGCTGCATTCCCTGACAGAGACCCATGACGCTCATCACGATCAGGATCGCATAACTGTTCAGGATACCGTATGCTCCGATCGCCAGGTCTCCGCCCTGTCGAACCAGTTGATGGTTCATGATGATGTTTACGCCGCATGCCGCTACATTCATCAGGAACGGAGCCATCCCGATCGAGGTGATGTTGCGGATGATGTATCCCCGCAGATGCATGCAGCCTTTTTCGAAATGCACGACATGCTTCGGATTGAAGAAATGGCTCATCACGAATACGGCGCTTACGAACATCGAGATCACGGTTGCGATCGCCGCTCCCTGGATGCCCAGACCGAATCCGAAAATGAAAATCGGATCGAGGATCACGTTCAGTACGACGCCGATCAGGATTGTATACATCGATTTTTGCGGGTATCCCGAAGCGCGCATCATGCCGCTGAAACTGTAACTTAAATTGGTTAAAACGCTGCCCGGAATGACGATCTTCAGGTAGTCGATCGCATAGGGTATCGTTTGCTCGCTGCCTCCGAAAGCGACCAGGATTTCGGGCAGGTAAATCATCGCGATGGTGATGAATACGGTCGAAAGGACGAATGTCAGAATGAACGCGTTACCCAAAATGTTACGGGCCCATTTGATATCTTTCATCCCCAGCACGATCGACAACCGGGCGGATGCACCTACACCGACGAGCGTGCCGATCGCGGCGATCAGCGTCATCAGCGGAAAGGTCAGCGCCAACCCGGAGATGGCTAAAGGTCCAACTCCCTGCCCGATAAACACCCGGTCCACGATGTTGTACAGTGACGCGACTACCATCCCGACGATCGCGGGCACGGAATAGTGCAGCAGCAGGCTGCCGATTTTGTCTCGTTCCAGTTTGGCGGTGGCTGTCTCCTGTTTTTGAACCATAGGTAAATAAGAAATTAAATCTGAAAAGGTAAGGGGAAAGGGTTGCAAAGATACGGCAAAATCTGCTCATCTTTTTGATAAACGCATATAAAAAATTAAAAAAATGAACCGTTTTATTTAAAATTTGCTACCTTTAAGAAGCCACACAAAGTTCTCCTCATACTAACTAAAACCTTCAAGTCATGAAAAAGCAAGCTCTCCTCTGTTTCGTGCTTCTGTCGGTTGGATTTTTGGTCGCTGCTGCGCAAACGCAGCCGGTCAAAATAACCGTGACCAACACCAAAGGAAAACCCCTGAACAAAGCGCTGATTTCCCTTAAAAGCGCGCCGCATTACCGGACTCCCGGTAAAGACGGCTCCCTGACCGTGCAAGCCCTGCCTAACGATACGATTTTTGTTACGCTGGACCGTTATATCGGCAGTATTCCGGTAGATGCTTCCTCCGAGGTGGCGGTGGCCGTAGCCAAAGGCCAAATGTTTAAAGCTGAAAACGGAAAACCCACTTCGACGGCCTACGCCGTACTGACACTGCCTCCTTTCAACCAGTACGACCTGACCACGATGCCGAACCTGCATGCCTATCCCGATTTGAGATCGGAAGAGCGTCGTGTAGGGAAAGAGTGTAGATCTCGGTGGTCGCC
>OJUG01003920.1_pt1 | contig 12689 bp, 4 predicted proteins | sample 1599841 | NCBI WGS metagenome assembly OJUG01 (sample SAMN04168659, study PRJEB22393) | human gut metagenome | biome: human gut microbiome; feature: stool | host: Homo sapiens | collected 2014-05-12 | reverse complement strand
GAAACTGCCGAAACACGAACAGCGACTAATCAAACTTGCGTTATACGAGCAAAATCACTTTATTGTCATCCGTGTGGAAAATTATTACGATTCCCGGCTGAAGAAAGATGCGGAAGGCAATTTGCGCACCACCAAGCGCGACGACCAGCACCGGCACGGTTGCGGCGTGAAGTCAATTCGTCATATCGCGCAACAGTATGGCGGCGAAGTGACGATTCGCACCGAAGACCACTGGTTTGTGCTGACCGCGCTCATTCCGAAGAAAACCGGTCTTATGGCCATATGAAAAACCGCGCCTGAGTCATCTTCATTATCGGGCGCTCAACACCGGCCACCTGTACGCCAACCCCCTAGTCTACCGTCTAATGCACCCTTACATGCGCATTCTTCTTAATTAGCCTCTTTTTTCGCACTTTTCGATAGATGAACAGCAGCAAGCGGTCCGCCCAAACGGCTTGCGACGAACGCACTGACCGCAACCGCGAAGCCAATGGGCACAAACAGATTAATCGGAGCATCCGCAAGTTCCATCACCAAACAAATCGCCATAAGCGGAGCCTGCTGGGACGCAGCCAACAACGCGCACGCACCCAGCAGAGCATACATGCCAATCGAATTCGTGTGGAACACCTGCATCCACAGAACACCAAGCAACGCACCCCCCGAAGCGCCGAGCGCAATACCCGGCTGCAACACACCTCCGGAAGCGCCGGAACGGATCGTCAACAGCGTGACAATCGCCTTCGCAAGGAATGAAACCAACAAAATCGGCAGCACAGCCAAATCAACGTCGGACGAGAAACTCAACTGCGCGGTGGCGCGACCATTGCCCATAACCTGCGGCACCCAAATCGCCACCACACCGGTCAGCAAGCCCGCGAGCGGCAGCATCCACAGAATGCCAATGCCCGACGGCTTGGATTTCTCAGCCCACTGCGAGCCGCGACGGAACAGCGCGCCGGCAGCGCCGAAAATCATGCCGGCAACCAGCGCGAACGCCATGTAATCGGAGGTAAACAAACCGTCGGTTTCACCGATCAAATAGAACGTATGCGTGCCCTTGACCAGCGACGCCACCCACGAAGCCAGCGCGGAACAGGCGAATGCGAGCGTCACCGTTTCGAGAGTTATATCGGCGAGCAGAATCTCGACCGCGAAAAACGTACCCGCAAGCGGCGCGTTATACACACCCGCAAGGCCAGCCGCAGCCGTGATTGCCACCAGCATACGGGTGTCTTTCGCATCAAGATGCACCCAACGCGCGAACCGTTGGCCGAACATCGCACCCAACTCGCGCGGTGCCACTTCTCGACCGATCGACATGCCCGTACCGACAATGAAAATCTGCAGCAGCACATGCACGACGGTCTGCCAAATCGGCATAATATCGCCATTTACCGCCTTTTTAACGGACGGTACTTTCGTACTGCGCGTACGCAACAGCCACCAAATCACGGCCGCGATGGCCGCACCCGCGGTCACGGAAATCAGTCGACGAATCACAGGAACGTTGAACGGGCCGGATTCCTGCGAATTCTCAACATAGCCGAGCGTAAGATGCTCGACGCCGTACAGCATCAACGTCAGCAGACCGGCGGCCGCACCAATGGCCACTCCCACAATCACCACCGCCGCAATCAGCGCCGGAATTCTGCCGATCTTTGGCTGCGTTCCTTGAGAATTCTGCAACTCCTGCGATTCCCGTGTTTTTTGCGATTCCCGCGATTCCCGCGCTCCTTGCACACCGTCTCCTTCGTTCAATCCACCCCCAATTGTCCCACCTGCCGCAGCGTTCATTTGTTACGCCCCGAGCGTGGCGATCGGCAGCACCAGAATGCCGTCATCACGACGGTATGCAATATCACCACGCCCGACAATAAACGTCATGAATTCAGGCTCACGAACTTGAGATAGAGGATTTCCGCACACTTTTTCTTTGAAAGCATGTAGTTTGTCCACATTTTTCTCCGTGACTTTCAAGTCGCTCAGCTTAATCTCCACCGCAGCCCAGCGACCATCCACCAATTCAAGAATCACATCAACTTCAAGACCTTTTTCATCCCGATAATATGCGATTCGATTCGCACCACCCATCGATTCGAGATATACGCGCAAATCACGAATCACCAATGTTTCAAACAAATCTCATACTGAATCAAAGACAATAATGATGACGCTCTCAGCTCATCCAGCACAACTCATTGCACATCATTTGATAGGGATTGCTGCGAGAGCTGCACTTTAGGTCATCGACTTTTAATCCCAAACGTCTGATATAAAGCGCCTGTCGACGGATAATCAAATCACGCATATCATTTCCACCGGTTCCAGGGTTACCTTCATTCGTGCGACTGGAAGTAACCTCAGAATCGGGGAGATTCACCATTTTCAGCACTCGAAACGCATTCACGCTTGAACCACTCTGCATATCGGATACGTGAACCAGTAATACTTGACTGCAGACAGCGAAGCCAGATATTGTGCTTGTTCCGGAGAGAATCGTTCGTCGCTCATGCTTACTTTTTTCACTTCATCGTGCAATCATCTGTATGGGATTTGCCGGCCGAATTGACGTCCCGTATGCGGCGCCTCATGCGCAATCTGAACAAAATGAACGCAACAAGTAACATGAGCCCCGCTGCCGCAGCAATGCTGCCTACGGCGGCACCCGTATGACCGATAAGGCCAGGATTGCCAGGCTCCTCGCTCGGGTTATTTTCGGGCGGGACAACAGGAGTTCCAGTGCTAAATTTCGGCTCTACTGTGATGTTGAGATCAGCGGATGCGCCTCCACTGCCAGGAATCGAGATGAGGAACGGATCACAGTCGTATGCTTTGTTGGCTTTCGCCGAGCTCGTGCGGGAGACCAGATATAGGCCGAGCGGCAGATTCTGGAAAGTGAGCTGACCAGCTACGTTAGTGGTGCCGGAATGCTGGTACAGCTTGTTTTTCGCCGCGTGCGTAGCGAGCTTCTTGGCAGCATCGTGATATTCACTTGATGTCAGGCGTTCCCAATCGGCAGTGAGCCCGGAAAAATCGCCGACGGTTTTATATGAGGAGACGCTACCATCATTGTTCGTTGTGACGGTGGCGACGCGCACGATGGAATAGGTATCGCCGGCAAGCAATTTGGGCGAAGCCGTGTCTCGGCCCCATACGGCATTGATGGTGAGAGCGCCGAAAGAATCAGCTTGCGCATACGGCACCATAGAGCCGAAGGCTGCAAGAACAGTGAGGACGATAGTAACGGCGGCGGCAATCATGGCAGCAATGCGCGCCGCACCATATTCGCTTCCGCTATGCAGGTCTAACATGTCTGCCCGGTCCTTTCCGCCGTGATGAATGTGATTGGTTATTTGTACTGTCTGGCTGAGGAGGCAAGTCACCGTCCGGCTCGATATCCGCAGAGTCAGAATCACCAGATGCGACCTTGGCGCTCCCACTCTGCCGGCGTCGCCGCTCATGACGCTGCCATAAATGCCATGCGATGAGCAAGGCAATCAGTGCAAGAGACGGCAACAAATACTGCAGCGGAATGTCCACGTGGAATGTGGATTTGGCGTCATTCTGCTGCTGTGGTGTGTATGGAATACGATGACCGCGCACCAGCAGCCGATGCGTGTTGACCGCATACGGTGTGCAGGTGATGAGCGTGACCAAATCCTTGCCGGGCTCAATTGCCAGTTGTTTGGTATCGGTCGGCAGAACGGTAGTGATCTTATCGACCTGATACGCATACGCGTCTTTAAGTATTGTGATATAGAACTTGTCGCCTTTTTTCATAAGGTTCAAGTCCGTGAACAGTTTCGCCGTGGGCAACCCTCGGTGGCCAGACAGCGCCGCATGAGTGGACGCGCCACCAACTGGCAGTGAGGTCTGTTCCAAGTGACCGATGCCTATCTGCAGCACTTTTTCGGCAGTGCCGTGGTAGATGGGCAGGGTCTCGTGCAGACGGGGCACGGTGATGTATCCCATCATGCCGTCGCCGTCGATGTTGAGCAGACTGTTGTATTCCTCGTCCGTGGATGCGGAATTGACGGCACTGGCAAGAGCGTCGGTCTCTCCTGCATCGTTCTGGGCGAGCTTTTCGTTATAGGCGTGCGCAGCATCCAGCACCTTCTGGTACTGTTCCTGGCTCAATGCTTCAACGCTGGCGTCGTAGTTATTTACGGCGCGGCTGGCGTTGCGCATAATGAGGAAGTTGCTGATCGTCGGATAGAACAGAATGAGCATTCCACCGAGAATGACCAGTAAGGGCAGGATGTTGCGCAGTCGTTTCATCGAGCGTTCTTTTCGCGAGGAAACCGTGTTGTGGGCGTAGCGGGTGTGTGCCCTTCACGCCCAAAACACGGCCATGCTCGTCAGGCGTTCTTGCGCTTGAGAGTCCAGGCAACGCCGAGCGCGATGACCAGCACACCAATCACCGTGAAGGCGATGGTACCCATGCCACCAGTGCCAGGCAGGGTAACACCGGACTTGTTCCGGACCGGGATGACACCGTTCGATGCGTGCTCGCCGTAGACGCTGCCATTGTCGTTGTTGTAGGTGATGGTGACGGTGGCATCCGTGTTGTCAGTGCCGTCGTTCCGGCCATCAACCTTCACGCCGATGGCGCTGGCGAGCTTGTTGTAGCCGGCCGGCGCTTTGGTCTCGGTGAGCGTGTACTCGCCGTTCTTCAGTCCCTGGAAGTCAACCTTACCGTTTTCAGGAGTGGTGATAGTCGTAGTACCTGTCTCACCAGCCTTAGCTACACGGTATACAGCGTTCGCGGTCGCACTACCGGCATTGACTTGCACGAAGCTCATAGGGTCGCCGTTCTTAGGTGCGAGTGTGAACTTAGCACCAGCAAGTCGAGTAGCGGCATCAGTATATTGGTCACCAGTGTACTTATCGACGGTGAAGCCATAAGTGAAGACGCGAACCTTGCTGGGTTCGGACTCACCGGTGCCATTGGTGCTCGGGTTGTTGGAGTACTGAATCGTTGCGGAGTTGACGTTACCAGCGCCGCCCACGACGGCATTCTCGTTCAGCGTGGCCGTGTAGGTGACGGTGATCTTCTTACCGGCATTAGTCTGCTGCTTGTTCTTGAAGTCAGTCATGCCGACAGTAAGAAGAGTATTGCCAGCGGCCGCAGGAGTGGTGGTGACGGTGTAATCAGTGTCCTTGACCAGCGGAGCATCCACACCTTCGACCGTAACGGAAGTAATGTCGCCATAGGTGAGGCCCTTGGACAACGTATCCTTGAAGTTGAAGGTGTAGGTGTCATAGGCGGACATGTCCGGAATGGTGGAAGTCAGGGTGAAGGTCAGAGTATCACCGATCTTCGCGTCGGTGGCGTCCTTACCAGTGCCGTTTACCTGTACCTTCTTGTCGACGGTAGGCAGGTTGCCCTTAATCTCGGCAGTCACACTGGTGCTATGAACGGAAACTAGCGTGGCGTATTGACTACTGGCGTTGGCCAAGGTCGCACCCGGCACAGCGACCACGTAGTAGCCGTAGTCGAGACCAGTGAACGTCGCAGTGTACTTATCGTTCGAGGCATCGGCAGATACCGTAGCGGTCGCGCCAGCCGCGATGTTGTTGGCCTTGTTCTGCGCCCAGTTCGATGCCTTGGTAGCGAAAGCAACCAAGTCTTCACCCTGCAGCTTGGATACGTAGTCGTTTGCTTTATCGTTGACGTTCTCGTTGGTAGCACCAGTTAGTCCGGAAGCAGTGGAGTTCTCGAAGAACGGCTTCCACTCGTCAGTCAACGTGTAGGAGACAGCCTTGCCGTCACCGCTCACGGTGGCGGAGAACATCTTGTAGGCGTTCACGGTCTTACCGGCGAACTTCGCGTCAGTAGTGCTGACCGTCAGCGTGGCATTATCCGCTGCGTTGGCCGTGGCGACTGTCGTCGCAGCCAATCCAAATACGGTGGCAATCACCGCGGCGGCAGCGAAAACCCTTTTCATCAGTGATTTCATTACTGTTCCTTTCCCTAAATGGAAATCTTTTCTGTTTGGCAGGTACGGTTTGTCTATGTGGTCGTCACGAGGCATGGGCACCTCGCTTTCGTATACGGCTGGAGCCCGAGCGGACTGTGCCGGATTGAACGCGTTGATTACGCACGTACCAGACCACGCCAGCTCCCATAAGCAGCAAGCCGAACATCAGGAACCACATCGTGCCCGCGCCTCCCGTATCCGGAAGCAACGCCGCATTGGTAACAATGGCCACGCGTTCCTTGGTGTTGTAGGAGACCGATACTTGGTATCCGGCCTCCGCGGGCTTGATGGTCTTGGTGGTATCGCCGTCCTTATAGGTCACGGCGGTTTCTTCCACGGTGTACGTGTAGTAACGCACGATGTCCTTGCCGTTGGCATCCTGTACATCCACGAATGCGACCGGCAGTCCTTGAATCACCTTGCGCCAGGTGTTGCTCCAGGAAGAGGCATCGGAGGAGTCCAACGTCACCGTCCATGGATTCTTCTGCGTCACGGTTGTGCAATCCGTGCCGAAGCATTGAATCGTCTGCGGCGTCACCGTATTGCCACTGCCATCGGTATAGTGCGCGGCGATCTTCAGTTCGACCGACTGCGGCCGTTCGAGGTTGCCGTCCTTCCATACCTTCTGGACGGTCAGGTCAATGGTTCGGCAACCGTCCTTGCCGCACGGGTCCTGGCCGTCGTCCGGTTCGGGGGTGAGTCCGCCGTTGTTGTCGGTCACGGTCGCGTCGAGCATGAGCACGGCCTTGGCCGGGGACTGGTAAGCATCGAGCTTCGTCTTGGTGCTGCCGTCCGTGGAGTCGACCACGGCGTTCTTAATGCCGACCCAAGTGGTGCCGGCGTCGCCGGATGCGGAGCTGTGCACAGCGCTGCTGTCGTATGTGTTGACCACGTCGAACAGCTTCACTTCCCAACGATCGAGTCCGGTGTTCAGCGCATCGTCTGCCGTGTTCTTCTGCGAGAAGATCTTGTTGCCGTCCTGTGCGGAGGTGCGGGCCTCACTAGCGTTCGCGGCCGCCTTGCGGTAAATGCGATAGGTGTTGTATGCCTTGCCGCCGTTGCCGTCATCGACCGGTCCGAGGATGTCGCTCATGGTGTTGAAGTCCCATACGGACTTGAGTTTAGTGTTCGAGAACGGGTCGACCAGTCCGCTGGCACCGCGGATCGTGTCGGCGTAGACCATGTGGTCGTCTGCCAGCACGCCCTCGTCGTTCAGTCCGGCGAAGCCGCCCGCGTAGCCGGTGGTGAGATCCTTCACGCCGTCGGTGTCCTGAGTCGCCCCACCACCGAACACGTCATAGCCGCTGACGATGCCCGTCACGGTGGACTGTTCCACGCGGGTGCGGTTGCCCTTGATGAGTTGGACGGTCAGGTTGCTGCCTGATCCACCCATGTCGATGCCGTTCTTGCTGCAGGGCAGTTTGATGACGCTGTCGCCGATGGTGACAATCGCCACGTCGGTCTGCTGCTGGTTTTCATCATCAGCCTTGGACAGAGCAACGCTCACCTTCAGTCCGAACAGGTTCACGTACAGCACGTTGCCTTCCGAAAGCACCTTGAGATCGAATACCTTGCCGAAGATGGCCGGGAACCACTTGCCTAAATCGATGACGCCGACCTGTTCCGCCTTGTCGAGGTACAGGAGCTTGACCAGCGCGTTCACCACTTGCAGCAGCAGTTCCACAAGTACAGAGTTGACCTTCGCGTCAACCAAATAGGCACGGCTGGTTTCACCGACGAATCCGCCGGCAATCTCACCGCTAGTGACCTTCTTGAGATTGTCAGACGTGCAGCCCTTCACCCTGGCCAAATCCACGTATCCAACAAAACCGCCTGCGACCTCACGTCCGGTAGCCTTGTCGGTGGCTTTGCCGTAATTGTCGCCATGGTGTGTGGCGGTGACGGTATAACCGTCCGGGATGCCGGTGACGCGCGAATCGCCAACGTGCGAGCCCCAGATGTCAAGTACGCCGGCCGTAGCACCAAGCAGATTGAGCGCATCCGTGCCGAGTTGTGCATTGTCGGCGGCGACCGTGCCGGATTTGCCAAGATGCCCGATGAAGCCGCCCACGTAGTTCACGCCGGTCACACTGTTGAGGTTGGTGACCGCAGACTGCTTCACAGAGCCATTGATCAGTCCACCGCCGAAGCCACCGACCGCACCGGTGTAACGCTTCGAGTCAAGCATGCCCTTTGTGGTGGAATCATGGGCGACAATCTGGATACCGTCGCTCACACCGTTGACCTGACCGTCATAGATGAAGGTGCGGAATGCTTCGAGCACGCCCACGTTGCCGACCTTGAGCAGTTTGAGCAGCAGGTTGGTATCCTGCTTATCGCCGGCCTCGCCGCCGCCGACGGAAGCGACGCTGGATACATCAGCAAGACCAAAGAAGCCACCGGCGTATTGCCCGCCTTCGACAGCGCGCAGCCCGTTAACAGTAAGAGAAGCCGGGTCATTGTTCGGATCCGCTTCACTGCCGGTACCTTTGGCGGAATCCTTGTCACCGAGGATCGCGGCCTGCAACGAACCAGCGAAACCGCCGGCGTTCAGGGCATACTTGGTTGTGGTATTACCCTTATCGTCCTTGCTCTCATATGCGCCATTGACCGTGTATCCCCATGCCGGGTCATCCGAGCTCACATGTGCACCGCGAATCGTCGTAACCGTGGCCTGCAATACGCTGACCAGACTTGCCGGGTTCGATACCAGCGAGTCGAGGATTCCTTGCAGGAATCCCTCGGACGCATTGGTGTCCACATCCGCAACCGCACCGGCAGTGGCCACGCCGATAAATCCGCCGACATTGTTGCGCCCTTCCACCTTGCGCAGGTTGGAAACGTTGGCACCGGCAGCGGTGACACCCTCGACAAGCTTCTGGCCGTTCTGGTCGAGATCGCCCCAGATCTGGCCGCCGACCGCGAGACCCACGTAGCCACCGGCGTTGCCGGTGCCGTGCGTGATGTCTTCGCCGGTGGCCACGACCTTCATACCCTTGCGGTAGCCGGCCACGCTCGAAGATTTGGCGACGGGCACAAATACCTGTGCCACGTCGAGCATCTGTCCCAAATCAAGTTTGATGCCTTTGTCGCCGAATAGTTGGATAGAGCCGAACGAGGATGCCGAGCCGGATTCCATCGTGCCCGCATAACCGCCTGCCGCACGCATGGCAGAGACGTTCTTGACATCCATCGACTGGCCATCGATGATCGTGCCGGTGCGCATCAGACCGACGTGTCCGCCGGCGACGCCGGAATCATGCAAGTTCGCGCCAGTCTGATACTCCGCACGACCGGCGACGACGTTGAATCCGAAGATGTAGGATTCGAGGAACTTGTCCAGGGAATCCTGATCAGTAACAGAGCCCGCACCATCGCCCGTAGCTACCTCGGTAAATTCCTTGCCATACGCACCGTACTTGCCGATGTTGTCGATCCACGTCTTCCATTGGTCGTAGCTCATATTGCGCAAAGGACCAGTGACCTTCGAGTGCTCCTCGGTCGGGTAGACCACAGACAGCACGCCAGCGAGATTGCCGGCCTTGATGAGACCGCCAAGCAAGGAGAGCGAACCGCCTTCAGCGGTATCGGCCGCTTCCATGAAGCCGGTGTAGCCGCCGGCGATTTCGGCACCATATACGCTGCGGATGCGCGCGGCATAGGCTACGCGTTGCGGCCCGTTGTATTTGCCGTCGGTGTTCTCCTGCTTCCATGCTGCGGTGTTGTTGCCCCAGATATGGCCGCCGCGGTTACGTCCCGCATAGCCGCCGGCCATGCCGCGGCGTGTGGTCGTATCCGATGCCGCCTGTGCGCGCACCGCGCCGCCGCACACTGTGGCATCGGTCGAGCTGTTGCGAATCGTCGGCACGAAGTCCTGCACGAGCGAGAGCAGGTTGTCGAGGTTGACGAGCTTCTTGAGCACGCTGCCGTCGCCGAGTACGTTCGCCACGGCTCCCGGCTGCATGGTGCCCACGTAGCCGCCGGCCGAAACCTGGCCGATGATGTATACGAACTCATGCGAGCTGGAGTCCTGGATATGGCCGCCTTCGATGTCTCCGGCGAAGCCGCCGGCCATACCCAGTGGATCGGGCTTGTTGTTGGCGTTCCTATGGTCTGCCGTGCCGGCCAGCACGGAGTATCCGCCGATGCCGCCGGTCACATCGGAATGTTCAATCGTCGAGACGACGACATCCAGCACACTGAGTACATCGTTGAGATTGACGTTCTGGCCGAGCAGCCTCAGGCCACCGCCCACAGCTGCCGCCGAGCCGATGTCCATTTTGCCGATGTAGCCGCCGGCATACCGAGCGGCGGTGACTGCATACGAGCTGTCTTTGCTCAGATAGGTGTCGTCGATGGATCCGGTGGTTTCCAGATTCTTCGGTGCCTTGACGTCGGTGTGGCGCAGTTGGGTCACGCTGGAATGGGATACCTGCACGCCGGAACCGTAGCCGATGTAGCCGCCGGCGGAACCGGATTGCGTATCGGATTGGTCAAGTCGGGTGGCGGAGACGGTGAAGCCGGGATCGTCCGGGTCGGAAATCTTGTTGCCGCTGGTGGTCTCCACGGTGGTGGCATCGGAATGCACGCCCGCGTAGGAGATGAACGGCACATAGCCCTGCACCACCTGCAGCAGGTTGGCGAGATCCACCGTACCGAATTTGCCGAGCAGACTCAGGCCGCCGTTGCCAGCCGAAGCGAGTGCGCCGGAAACGACCTTGCCGCCGAAACCGCCTGCGTATGCGCCGCCGGTCACATGGTCGAGGTTGACAACGGCCACGGGGTTGGCTTGAACGCGGGACTGCACGTCTGCCAGCGTTGAGTCGTTCTCGAGATCGGTTTCGGAGAACTGATTGACTTTGCCGCTTTGGAAGTTTCCCGCATAGCCTCCCGCGATATCACCTTCGACGTAACCGCCGTTGACGTACGTCACGGTGGTATCCGTATAACTTGGAATCAGATACGGTACGGCACCGAGCAGGTCGTTCACGGACAGCAGGCCGCCCTTGATGAGGTTGTCCAACACGCTGGAATCATCGGCGTTGCTAAGTGCGTCAGCGAGGCCACCGGTGGTGGAGAAGCCCACGAAGCCACCCGCGATGCCATCGGATGTGCTGGTATCGGCCGCGACCGACTTGAGGTTCGTCACATGGCTTTCGCGGGTCTTGGTGCTGTTGGCCTGACCGTAGAAACCGCCCGCAGCATAATCGGTGGTCTCGTTGTTCTCGTTCTTGCCGGTCGCCTTGACCGTGAATCCGTTGGCGATGCCGTTCACGTTCGATGCAGTGACTGCAACCGAAGAATATTGGGCAACCGATAGCAGACCAGAAAGCTTGATAAGCCCAAGCACATTGAGACCGCCAGCGCCGATGGCGTCGCCTGGTCCAGAGAAGCCAATAAAACCGCCGGCTTCTCCCCTGGCCGAGACCGTGGCCAGATTGGTAAGGTTCGTGTGGGTCACGTCGCCGCCGGTGGCGCATCCGATGGCACCGCCTGCATAATATGAACCAGCCGTCACTGTCAGGCCGGATGCCGGAGCGGTGACAGACATGTTCTCCACGGTGAACGCGGCAAACTGGTCGAACTTCTTGAGCGTGGCGATATCGCCAATTTTCACCACACTGTTGAGCAACCCAGCTACCGTTGTCGGTTGCAGATTGCCGGCGATGCCACCCGCGTAGGAGCCCGTGGCCGTGACCGATTCAAGGCCTTCTATGGTGGTGGAGCGCTGCTGAGGGAAGTCACGAGGATTGTTGTACTTCCAGAACGTAAGGTTCTTGAGATGATCCTGTGAGGAGTCGCCGATCACCGTACCCGATCCTTCGCCCACGAGACCGCCCGCGTAATCGCCACCAGCCTTAACGGTGAGGGAGCCCTTCATCTGCGTGCCGAGAATCACGGAGGGATTCACACCGACGATGGACAGCAGTTCTCCTGCACCGTTATTGCTGCCGCTCAGCAATTTAGTCACAGCCTTGGTGAGCTGTTTCAACAGCGATGCCTTCGTGGTATCGTCCGTACCGAGTTCCAGGCCCCATCCCACGGAGGCGAATCCGGTGAATCCTCCGGCGTGGGATCCGTCGGCAGTCACGGCGACCGAAGCCGTAATCGAATTATTGACCGCATAGGCATTGGCCATGGCACCGTTGAAGCCGCCGGCGTAGTCTTCGGCCTGCACGGTGATCTTATCGTCACCGTTTATCGTCAGGCCACTGTTTTCGATGAGGCTCTGCGGACGCAGCGCAGACAGCAAGTCGACGCCAAGCGAGTTAATCAGACCGCCTACGTTGCCGTTGCGACTTACTCCGGCAAAACCACCGGCATATTGCGTTGCCCGCACGGTGAAACCATTCGTGCTCGTCACCGAAGAGTTCTCAATGATTGCACCAATCTGCGCACCGACAAAGCCGCCGGCCTGCGGGTTGTCCTTGTTGCCGATCACCACGTTCTTTTTGAACCCGTTCACCGAACTATTCGAGATAACCGGGTTGTAGTAGCCAACCGGAATCAAGGCATTCAGCCCGAGCGTGCCGGACAGCAACCAGTCCACCAAATCGCCCAGCCCGAGGAACGGGATGACGTTCAGAATCTTCGAGAGTACATTGGTGAGCGTTCCCACGATGCCGGAGACTGCATCGTATCGGGTTGCGCCCTCAACATATCCCACGAAACCACCGGTCATACGGCTTACGCTAGATACCGAAA
>OJUG01003913.1_pt1 | contig 12705 bp, 8 predicted proteins | sample 1599841 | NCBI WGS metagenome assembly OJUG01 (sample SAMN04168659, study PRJEB22393) | human gut metagenome | biome: human gut microbiome; feature: stool | host: Homo sapiens | collected 2014-05-12 | reverse complement strand
CGGGCATGACATCTGCGCGGTGTACACCCGGAGGGACAAGCCGGTTGGCCGCAAGCAGGTGCTTACCGCACCCCCGGTCAAGGAAGTGGCCCTTGCCCACGGCACGCCGGTGTTCCAGCCCCGCACCCTGCGGGACGGCAGCGAGGACGAGAACATCCGCGCACTGGCCCCGGAACTGATCGTGGTGGTGGCTTACGGCTGCATCCTGCCGAAGTCTGTGCTGGAAGCGCCGAAGTACGGCTGCATCAACCTGCATGTCTCCCTGCTGCCCAAGTACCGCGGCAGCGCCCCGGTGCAGTGGGCAGTCCTCAATGGGGATACAGAGACGGGTGTCTCCATCATGCAGATGAATGAGGGCCTCGACACCGGCGATGTGCTGGTCTGTGAGAAGATGCCCGTTGACCCCGAGGAGACCAGCGGCGAGCTGTTTGACCGTGTGACGGCTGTGGGGGCCCGCGTCCTCTGTGAGACCATCCCGGCCATTGCGGCAGGGACGCTCAAGCCCCAGAAGCAAGACCACGAAAACGCCACCCTGGCCCCCATGCTGGACAAGGCCATGGCCGAGTTCAAACTGTCGGAGTCTGCTGCACACATCCACAACTGGGTGCGGGGCATGAACCCCTGGCCCGGTGCCTGGTTTATGACGGCAGGCGGGAAGAAAGTCAAAGTCATGGAGTGCCGTGTGGCCCCCTCCCATGGAGAAGCGCCCGGCACGGTGCTGGCCACCAAGCCTCTGACGGTTGCCTGCGGTGAGGGTGCTGTCCAGCTGCTGCATGTGGTGCCGGAGGGCAAAAAGCCCATGGACGGCACCTCGTTTGCAGCGGGCCTCCGCCTGAAAACGGGGGACAGCCTCTGATGGCGGCCAATCCCCGCGCGGCGGCGGTAGCGGCTCTGGTCCGGCAGGAGCAGGATGGCTTTTCCAACCTGATTCTGGATGCCGAGCTCCGGCGCCGGGAACTGGATGGCCGCGATAAAGCCTTTGCCAGCGCCATTTTTTACACGGTGCTGGAGCATCGCGGAACGATCGATTTTATTTTGGAGCAGTTTCTGCCCAAAGGCCTTGCCAAATTGGACGCCCCGGTGCGGGAGATCTTGCGGGCGGCAGTGGCGCAGGCACGTTATATGCAGGTGCCTGTCTCGGCGGCTGTCAATGAGGCCGTCAAGCTGACCCGGAGTTTCAAAAAATCCAGTGCGTCAGGCCTGGTCAATGCGGTCCTGCGCAAGGCCTGTGTCTATGACCTGGACAAAGCCGTTTTCAAGGATGAAATCGAAAAGCTCATGGTTCTCGGCTCCGCCAGCCGGGAGGTCGCGGAGTTTCTGCACCGCCATTACCCGGAGGAGGCACTTGGCATCCTGACTCATACGGCAGACGGCGGCATGACCAGCCTGCGGGCAAACCCGCTCAAGGTCAGCGCGGCACAGCTGTGTGAGCTGCTGATGCAAAATGGTGCCAAGAGCGCGGAACCGGGGATCGTCCCGGGCAGTGTGCTGGCCCGTTTTGAGGGCAGCCCGGCGGAACAGGAGCTCTTCCGGCAGGGATACTACCATGTGGAGGGACAGGCCAGCCAGCTGGCGGCCCTCTGTGTGGAGGCAAAGCCGGGCGATACCGTGCTGGACCTCTGTGCAGCCCCCGGCGGCAAAACGCTGCTGCTGGAGGCGGACCCCAGCGTCAACACCTCGAACCATGCGGCGCTGGCCCGGCTTGTCGAAGCCATCGGCTCGCCCCGTGTGCGCGCAATCTTCGACCCGGGCAATTGCCTGTACGACCCCTTGGGCGAAACGCCCTATCCGGACGGCTACGAGGCCATCCGTCCCTTCTTTGCCCATGTGCACATCAAGGACGCGGTGCGCGCTGTGCCGGAAAGCTACTGCGTAAAGGTGGGCACGGGGCAGGTGGGCTATCCCGCTCTGCTGCGCCGCCTTGCGGCGGACGGCTATGCGGGCTGGCTGTCCATGGAGACCCATTACCGTCTGGATTCCCACCTGACGGAGGAACAAATGCGCCTGCCCGGCGGCGCGGGCTTTTCAGCGGGCGGTGCGGCGGCCACGGCCGAGAGCGTCGCGGCGCTGAAGGACATTCTGCAAAAGGAGGGGCTGCTGTGAGCACAACACTTTTGCGCGGCGGGCGCCTGGTGCAGGATGGCTGCATCACCCGCTGCGATATTCTGCTGCGCGGCAAGGCTGTGGATGCCGTCCTGCCGCCGGACAGCGGCGCGGCGGCGGACTTCGTATATGACCTGGCCGGCCTGTACGTCAGCGCGGGCTTTATCGACATCCACGTCCACGGAGGCGGCGGACACGATTTTATGGACGGCACGCCGGAGGCATATCACGGCGCGAGCGCGCTGCACCTCCGCCACGGCACCACGGCCATGGTGCCCACTACGCTGGCCGCCTCAAAGGAAGAGCTGCTGCGCTCCTTTTCTGTATTTGAACGCTGCCGGGACGGCTTTGCGGACGGCGCGAAGCTTCTGGGCCTGCACATCGAGGGGCCTTACATCGCCAAAAGCCAGTGCGGCGCACAGGACCCGCGCTTCATCCGCGAGCCGGACCCCGCCGAATACAACGAGCTGCTTGACGCCTGCCCGCACATCCTTCGCTGGACCATCGCGCCCGAGCTGCCCGGCGCACGGGAGATGGGGCTTGCGCTGCTGGCGCGCGGCGTACTGCCCAGCATCGGCCACAGTGAGGCCGACAGCGAAGCGGTGCGTGCCGCCATTCCCTGCGGCTACCGCCATGTGACGCACCTGTATTCGGCCATGTCCACCATCGTGCGCAAGGCCGGCTTCCGCCACGCAGGCATCGTGGAAAGTGCGTATCTGTACGATGAGCTGTCCAGCGAGATCATCGCCGACGGCTGCCACCTGCCCGCTCCATTGCTGCAGCTGGCTTACAGACACATCGGCCCGCAGCGGCTGGTGCTGGTCACGGACGCCATGCGCGGCGCCGGACAGACACAGGGCGAGAGCATCCTGGGCAGCCTGGAAAACGGCCAGCGCGTCATCCTGGAGGACGGCGTCGCCAAAATGCCGGACCGCACGGCCTTCGCGGGCAGCATCTGCACAGCCGACAGGCTGGTCCGCACAATGGTGACGCTGGCCGGCGCCAGCCTGCCCGATGCAGTGCGTATGATCACCGAAACCCCCGCCCGCGTACTGGGCCTTTCCGATTTTTACGGCCGCGTGGAGGCGGGCCGCGCGGCAGACCTTGCCGTGTTCGACCATACCGTCCGCATCGCCATGGTGTTCAAGGACGGCGCCGTGTGTTTTGAAAACCGAGAGGAGGCATTCCAATGACAAAAACCATTTCCATCAACCAGTTCCGCGTAAAGATCTACGACACCCGCGCGGAAATGGGCTTCTGCGCCGCGGACGAAGCTGCCGCCGCCATCCGCGGCGTATTGGCGCAGAAGGAAGAGTGTAATATGATCTTCGCCGCCGCACCCTCGCAGAACGAGATGCTGGCCGCGCTCGCGGCGCAGCCGGGCATTGAATGGAACCGTGTGAACGCCTTTCATATGGACGAGTACATCGGCCTTGCACCGGACGCGCCCCAGGGCTTTGCCAATTTTCTGCGGGCGGCCATCTTCACCAAGGTGCCCTTTCGATCCGTTAACTGCCTGGATGGGACCGCGGCGTCCCGGGATCCGGCAGCCGAGTGTGCCCGCTATTCCCAACTGCTGCGCCGTTTCCCCGTGGACATCACCTGCATGGGCATCGGGGAAAACGGGCACATCGCCTTCAACGACCCCCCCGTGGCCGATTTCGACGACCCCGCCCTGGTAAAGCCCGTGGCGCTGGACGAGATATGCCGCAACCAGCAGGTGCATGACGGCTGCTTCGCCACTCTGGACGACGTGCCCACCCATGCGCTGACGCTGACAGTGCCCGCACTGATGCACGCTGCCCAGGTGTTCTGTGTGGTGCCCGCCGCCACCAAGGCGCGCGCCGTGCGCGACACGCTGCTGGGCGACATCCGCACCGCCTGCCCCGCCAGCATCCTGCGGCGCCACCCCGCTGCGACACTGTATCTGGACGCGGACAGCGCCAGCCTGCTGTAAGCCTGCCGCGTGCAGGGAAAGGAGACGGCCATGAACGAAATTCTCTCCTTCTCCGGCCAGCTGCCGGAGCATTTTGACGCTGCTTTTGCGGAGATCGGCCCCGAGCTGGGCTTTGCCCGCGCCGGACAGGGAGGCCTGAGCGTAGCCCTGCGTCAGGGCGGCTGCCTGCGCGCGGAAAAGCGTGCGGACGGCGTGGTGGTCACCTGGGCCGAACCCGTACAGGTATACCGCGCACTTTCACTGCTGCGCCAGCACTGGGCGGAGGACGCTTTCTGCATTGAGGAAACGCCCTGCTTTGAAACGGCGGGCATGATGTTCGACGTTTCCCGCAACGCGGTGCTGCAGCCGGACACGCTGCGGTTTTTCCTGCGCAAAATGGCCATGATGGGGCTCAACCTGGGCATGATGTACACCGAGGACACCTATGAGGTGCCCGGCCAGCCCTACTTCGGCTATCAGCGCGGGCGTTATTCCGCAGACGAGCTGCGGGCGCTGGATGATTATGCCGATATGCTGGGCATCGAGCTTTGTCCCTGCATCCAGACGCTGGGCCATTTGAACCGCGCGCTGCACTGGCCCGCGCTGGCGCATCTGAAGGACAACGAGGAGGTTCTGCTGGCCGACGATGCGCAAACCTACGCATTCCTGGAGGAGCTTATCGCGGCTGCCGCCGCGCCCTACCGTTCCAAACGCATCCACATCGGCATGGACGAGGCCCACGGCATCGGTTTGGGCGCGCACCTGCGCCGCCACGGCTACGAGGACCCCCACACCATCATCCGCCGGCATCTTTCCCGTGTGCTGGAGATCACACGCCGCCACGGCCTTTCGGCCATGATGTGGAGCGATATGTATTTCCGTCCCGATTCCCCCACCGACGGCTATTATGACAGCGGTATGCCCTCGGCCGAAGCAGTGGCCGCCGTGCCGCCGGATGTGACGCTTGTGTATTGGGACTATTACCACGAGACCGAGCAGGAGTATACCGATATGCTGCAAAAGCACGCAGCACTGCCCGCGCCCACCGTATTCGCGGGCGGGATCTGGACATGGTGCGGGCCTGCGCCGGATTACGCCAAAACGCTGGCTGCGGCCGTCCCAGCGCTGACCGCCTGCAAAAAAGCGGGTGTGCCGCTGGTGCTGGCCACGGCCTGGGGCGACAACGGCGCCGAGGCCAATCTCACGTCCGCTCTGCTGGGCATGCAGCTGTACGCCGAATTCATGTATACCGGCACATACGATGCCGGCTCTCTCGCCCGCCGCTTTGCCTGCTGCTGCGGTGCAGACGCACAGGCGTTTTTGGACCTTTCGCTGTTCAACGCCGTGCCCGGCATGCGCTCGGGCGCGCTGCGGCCTGTCAACGCGGCCAAATTCCTGCTGTATCAGGACCCCCTGGTGCAGCTCTTTGCCGCCGACACCGCCGGGCTCGCCATGAGCGCGCATTATACGGAGCTTGAGGCGCGCTATACCCGGTATGCCGATGAAAACCCGGCCTTTGAACCGCTTTTCCGTTTTTACTCCCTTTTGGCCCGCGTGCTGGCCGGCAAATGCGCCTGGCACGAGCAGGCCGCGCAGGCCGTCCGCCGAAAGGATCTTGCTCTGGCGGCACGCCTTGCCGAAGCCCTGCCCGGGACCATTGCGGCGACGGAGGCGCTTCGCACCGCATGGCGCGCGCTGTGGGAAGCCACTAACAGGCCCCAGGGCTTCGAGATCATCGACCTCCGCCTGGGCGGCGTGGCCGCAAGGCTTTCCACCGCCGCAGCGCGCATGCGCGCGTTTGCCGCGGGCGTCTGCGCGGACATCCCCGAGCTTTCCGCTCCCGCCTTGCCTTATACGCTGCGCCCGGACGGCACGCTGTTCGGCAGCTACGCGGTGGGGGAGATCGTCTCCGCCTGCAAGCTCGATATCTAAGAATCTGTATTCTTAGATAAGGAATGTCGGATATTCGAGCGGATTTTGTGCCATGCAAGGCAAATTTTCGCAGGAATAGCAGCGCTATTTCAAGGAAATTTAACGCAGCAGGGCGCAAAATCCGCCGGATAGATGGCGTTCCGTTCTGTGAATACGGGTTCTAAGCGCGCCGCATCCGGCCGCGCTGTTATCCGCAAAAAAAAAGAAAGGACGAACTACCATGGACAAACCCGTTACCTTTGCCATCTGCGGCCTGGGCATCCGCGGGCTGGAGGCGTATGCCGCCTTCCAGAAGCAGCACCCTGAAAAAATGAAGATCACCGCCGGGGCCGACCCGGACCCCGACCGCCGCGCCGCGCTGCAGGCGAATTACGGCGTGCCCGCCGGAAGCTGCTTTGCCACAGGCGAAGAGCTGCTGGCCCAGCCGCGCCTTGCGGATGTGATGATCATTGCCACGCAGGACCGCCAGCATGTGGCGCAGGCGCTGGCCGCGCTGGACAAGGGCTATCACCTTGTGCTGGAAAAACCCATTTCTCCGCTGCTGGACGAATGCCTTGCACTGCAAAAAAAAGCGCATGAGGCGAACCGCGTGGTGGTGGTGTGCCATGTGCTGCGCTATACCAAATTCTACGGCACGCTGTACGAGCTGCTGCGCGGAGGTGCCATCGGCCGTATCGAATCCCTGGACGCGGTGGAGAACGTGGCTTACTGGCATTATGCCCACAGCTATGTACGCGGCAACTGGCGGCGGGCGGAGGAATCCAGCCCCATGATCCTGGCAAAAAGCTGCCACGACATGGACATCATCCGCTGGCTGATGGGCGTTCCCTGCGAAAGCGTTTCCTCCTACGGCTCTCTGGACTGGTTCCGCGCGGAAAACGCGCCGGATGGCAGTGCAGACCGCTGTCTTTCCGGCTGCGCCTGTAAGGAAGGATGCCCCTACGACGCGGAAAAGATCTACATTTTCAATGACAAAAGCGGCATCCGTTCGGGCAATGACGAGTGGCCCTGCTCGGTGCTGGTGAATAAACCCACCGAGGAAAAGCTGTATGACGCGCTGCGCACAGGGCCCTACGGCCGGTGCGTATACCGGTGTGACAACGACGTGGTGGACCACCAGGTCGTCTCCATGCGCTTTGCCGGCGGCGCGACAGCCACCTTCACCATGAGCGCCTTCACGGCAAAATGCTACCGCAGCATCAAGGTGATGGGTACGATGGGTGAGATCGAAGGCGATATGGACGCCAACGTACTGTACCTGCGCAAATTCGGACAGCCCGAGCAGGTTCTGGACCTGGGCACCATCCCCGACCGCTTTGCCGGTCACGGTGGCGGCGATGCGCTGATGATGGATTATGTGTGCGAGCTTATCGCCGCAGGCGGTGCGGAAGGCCTCACCTCGGTGGACGCCTCGGTGGAAAGCCACGTGATGGCGCTGGCGGCCGAGCACTCCCGCACACACGGTGGCTCAGCAGTGGAGTTGGCCGAGTTTACCGAAAAATAACGCGCTTTTCCGGCCGTGCTCAAGGGCGGCCAGAACCGGTGCCGCAGGCCGGCCCGGCGGAAAGCCCTTTACAACGAAGGGGCCGGGCCGGCCTTTGCACAACAAACAAGGAGGCAGCCATGGAAGCCTTTGACATCCCGGCCCTGCACGCGCTGTGCATCGAGCTTTCGATTCCCGGCCCCGCCGCCGAAGCCTGCCTTGCGCAGGCCGCTTCGGCACAGGCGGCGCCCTTGCTGCGCCATATCCCCGCCCTGCTGGATGCATCGCGGGCCGAAGCCGCCATGCGTGAACTTCAGGCGAAATGCGCGCCGCTGAGTCCCAATGGGCTGCTGGAGCTGGCCGTGCTGCTGTCCGCCGCATTGGAGGCGCGCAAACATTATGCGGCGCGGGGCGTTCCCGACGATGTCTACCTTGCCACGATGGGCTGCTTTTCCCGTTTTCTGAACGAGACGCACCGCTGGACAGGCCGCTGGCAGTTCGACCGCGGCTTCTGGGTCTGGCGGCAGCTCTGCGGGCGGCTGCTCCGCCTCGGCACACTGGAATTCGAGGCGCTTCCCCTGCCCGCTGAGCTTGCCGGGCCGTTGGGCGCGGCGGCGGGCGCGCCTGCGCTCTCGGTGCATATTCCCGGCGACGCGATGTGTATGCCCGAAGCGCTCCATGCCTCCTATGCGCGGCGTGCGGACTTTTTTGCCCGCGACGGCGCTTTGCCGTTGACCTATTGCCGCACATGGCTTCTTTCGCCCCGCGTGAAGGAGCTGCTCCTGCCCGGTTCCGGCATTCGCAATTTTATGGAGGATTACACGCTGGCAGACTGGGATCCCGATGACAATTCCGGCCGTCTCTGGCTGTTCGGCGCACCGGGTATCCCGGACGCCGCGCTGCCTGAGCGCACGTCTCTGCAGCGGGGCGCAAAGGAGCTTTTGCTGCAAGGCAAACCGCTCGGCTCGGGGCTGGGGCTGCTGAAGCTGTGAACGTTTGACGCTTCAAGTGAAGGAAAAAGGAGTGCCGCCATGAAATTTTATATCGCGGTAGACTGCGAAGGCCCCGCCTGTGTGGTGGGCGAACCGGGAAAGGGCCTGGGCAGCGGAGAAAACTACCGGTTCGCCTGCCTGCAGGCCACGCGGGAGGCGAACGCAGCGGCCCGTGCTTTGTTCGACGCAGGCGCGCAGGAGGTCGTCGTCTGGGACGCGCACGGCACAGGCGTAAACCTGCAGTACGACCTGCTGGACCCACGCTGCCGCATCCTGCTGGGCAGCGGGCACAGAGGCCGCTTTGCAGGCATGGACAAAAGCTATACCGCCGTGCTGTTCATCGGCTATCATGCGCGGGAAAACACCTCCCGGGCCGTGTTGGCCCACACCTTCTGTTCCACCGCGTTCCAATATTATAAGCTGGACGGAAAAGAAGCGGGCGAGCTTGCCATCGACGCGGCATACGCGGGCGAGCTGGGCGTTCCGGTGCTGTTCTGCGCGGGCGACGACGCCTGTGTGGCCGAGGCCCGTGCGCTGTTTCCCGGCCTCGCCGCCGTTGTGACGAAGGAGGCGCTCTCCTGGACGTCTGCTTTGAGCCGGCATCCCCAGGCTGTGTGCGACGACATCTACCGCACCGTGCGGGCCGCCGTACCCGGCGCCGGGACGCTCGTCCCCTACTGCATGCCCGGCCCTCTCTCCGTAGAGATCCGGTACAAGCGTATGGAGGACGCGGCCCGCGCCGCCCTCACCGACCGGAACGGCCATCCTTTCGCTCAGCCGGATCCTTTCACACGGTCCGGAGTCGTGGACGGCGTCTCCGCCCTGTTTTAAGCACCGGGATATGCTTTTCTTCTTTGTGTTCAAGCTGTATGTCACAACAAAAGCAGCGGAGAACAGGCAGATGCCGCCTGTTCTCCGCTGCTTTTTCTTTTATGTATGCGACGCCTTATACCGGCTTTTCCGCCGGGTCCGCAGCCACTGTCCGCTCCGCGCCGGGCAGCGGCATCCAGCGGCCGATGAATCCGAACACCTTTGCCCAATAGCGCGCGGGCGCCATGCGCAGGGACTCCGCATGGCCTGCATCCGGCTCCACATATTTTTCCTTGGGACACCGCGCCGCCGCATACACCTCATCCAGCATGGCAAAGGGAACGAATGCATCCTTCCCGCCGTGGATGAACAGCATCGGCGTGCGGGAGTGCGCCACCTGTGCCGCAGCGCTGGCCTCCCGCAAAGAAAAGCCCGCCCGGCGGCGCAGCAGCGCGTCTGCCGTGTACAGCACGGGAAACGGCGGCAGGCCATAGGTTTTTTTCAGCTGATAACGGAACTCCTCCCATGCGGTGGTATAGCCGCAGTCCTCCACGATCGCCCGCACGTTGGGCGGCAGAGGCTCTCCCGCCGTCATCATTACGGTGGCGGCCCCCATGGACACGCCCATGAGCACGATATCCGGCGCGCCGTTCTCTGCGGTAACACGCTGCACCCATGCGGCAATGTCCCGCCGCTCGGGCCAGCCCATCCCGATATACCCGCCCTCGCTTTGGCCGTGGCCGCGTGCGTCCGGCAGCAGCAGGCTGAAGCCCGCGTCATAAAACCGGCGCGCGTATTCCGCCATGCCCGATGCCTGCCCGGTATAGCCGTGGCACAGCACCGCCCAGGGCGCATTCCCGCCCGCGCGCACACACAGAGCGTGCAGCTGCAGGCCGTCGCCCGAGGTCAGCCACCAATCCTCATGGGGCTGCGCGTTCAGCCATTCCCTGTCCGCCGCCAGCGTGCCCCGGGGCGCGCCGGTGGGACGGTTATGCGGCGCGTTGAACGCCGCTGTTTTGTCGATCTGCTGTGTAAGCGCAAAGCGGTAAAAGTACTCTCCGGCCACAGCTCCCGCAGCCGCGGCCGCGGCGCCCAGCGCCAGTGCCGTTTTCCAGCCTTTCATTCCGCTGTTTCTCCTTTCGCCGCGCGGCGCGCCTCAATATCCCGCACCATCGCTTCATAAGATTCTTCCGTGATCGTATATTTGACACGGTAGATGAAATAAGCAGCCAACAGAAGCGCCGCCGGGATGACCGTCATGCAGACCAGCAGCGCGGCGCTTTTGCCGCTGGGCACCGAGGCCAGCACCGCCCCGATTCGTTCCGTCTTTTCCGCTATGGTGATCAGCCCCTGGGAGGCCGCGTTCTCCAGATCGGAGATCTGGTTCGTCACGGCGCGCACTCCCACCGCCAGATAGATGACAAGCACCAGAAGCTGCACCAGCGCAGTGCCCAGCTTGGTGATGAAGGGCCGCACGGAAAAGACGATGCCCTCCTCCCGGCGGCCCGTTTTCCACTCGTTGTATTCCACGGTATTTGCAATGCAGATGATCATAATAAGGTAAACCAGCGTCTGCCCCAGAAATGCAAACAGGTTGCTCACGGTGAGCATCGTGAACTTGAGCGCCCACATCTCCCGCGGGATGAACAGGCCGGAGAGCATGATGCAGAGGTATCCCGCCGCAGCGCCGAAAGCGCCTGCCTTCATCAGCTGCGCGCGGGTGAAACGGCCGGACAGAGCCGCGAACACGAGCATCAGCACCGCGCCCGCCACATTGCCCAGAATGCTGAAGATGGACAGCAGCAGGCCGTTGTAGCCGAATTCAAAATACAGGTATGTCACCGAAAGGCCGCCGCCCATCAGTGTCTGCGCCACGGAAAAAATCAGAAAAACAACGGCGCACCAGACAAGCTGATCGTTGCGGGCAATGGTGGAAAAGGCCTTCCGGATGCCGACCTTTTCGGCGGGCGCTTCGTCCCGCGCAGACGGCTCGCGCACCACAAGCAGCGTGATGAGCTGTGTAGCCGTAAACGCAGCGCATACAATAAGGACAACGGCACGGTACGCGGTGACGGCGTTGCCGCCGATCACAAGGCTGCCCGCCGTAAACGTGGGTACAACGATGCCGCCCAGAAACTGCCCCACGCCCGCAAACAGCACCGTGCGGGAGGTAAGACGGTTGCGGTCGTCGGCGCGGCGCGCCAGCGCCGGCACCATGCCCCAGTAGGCGATGTCGTTCATTGTAAATACGACGCTGTACGCGAAGTACAACAAGCCGAAGGCCGCCACATAAGCCCAGCCCTGAAGCGTGGTGGAAAACGAGGTGATGAACACGATGACGCTCAGCACGCCGCCAATGGCGATCCATGGCTTGAATTTGCCCCAGCGCGTACGCGTGGCCTCCACCACGTTGCCCATGATCGGGTCGTTGAAAGCGTCGAATACGCGCGCCGCCACCATGATGACGCTGATGCAGGCAAACTGCACCGACGTAAGCGTTTTGGTGAACAACACATAGGTGAGCAGATAGTTGGTAAACATGCATCCGGCCATATCCCTGCCCACGGTGCCCACGGGATACGCCCAGAGGTTGCGGCGCGAAAGCCCGCCCGCCGTTTTTTCCTGTGCGCTCATTGCTGCATTCCCCCTTTTCCGCCGCGAAAAACCGCCCGCGGCAAGCAGATGATTCCTGTTCCCATCATAGCAAAAAACGGGAACGCGCGCAATGAGGAACTCTGCCCGCCGCCTCAGGTATTTCCGTGCATATTTTGCGAATACAAACCAGCCCCCGGCCGCGGGTCTATCCTGCGCGGCCGGGGGCTGGTTTTGTTATTTTAAATCCGGTTTATACTTCAAGTATTTTATCCACGCGTGCGGCCAAGATAGAAAAGCGCCACTGTGCCGGGGCCTGAATGGCTGCCGATGACCGGGCCGATGGAATGGATGCGGATATCCTGCGTGCCGAATTTTTCCCGCACCAGGTCCGCTACATATTCCGCGTCCGCACGGCAGTCCCCGTGGCTGATGAACACCGTTTGGGAGGCCGGGTCCACTGCGTCCTTTTCCATATGCGCCACCAGCGCGTCCAGGCTGGCCTTGCGGCCGCGCACCTTTTCCATGGGGATCAGATGACCCGCGTCATCCACGTGCAGCACCGGCTTGATGTTGAGCATCGTGCCGAAAAACGCCGCCGCACCGGACACACGCCCGCCGCGCTTGAGATGATTCAGGTCGTCCACCGTGAACCAGTGGGCCAGATGCAGCTTGTTTTCCTCCAGCCACCGGGCCGTTTCTTCAATGCTGCGGCCCGCCTTCTGCTGCTGCGCCGCATGGTAGACCAACAGGCCCTCGCCCATGGAGGCGCACAAGCTGTCCACCGCGAGGAATTTGTGCTCCGGATATTCTGCGCTCAGGTCCTCGAAGGCGATGCGCGCGGAGTTGAATGTGCC
>OJUG01003856.1_pt1 | contig 12873 bp, 10 predicted proteins | sample 1599841 | NCBI WGS metagenome assembly OJUG01 (sample SAMN04168659, study PRJEB22393) | human gut metagenome | biome: human gut microbiome; feature: stool | host: Homo sapiens | collected 2014-05-12 | reverse complement strand
GGCAAATGCCATTGCTTCCAGTGCTGACAAGACTTTCAGCTATATTCCGGATTGCTCCGATCTGCCTGTATCTGAAGATGCAGATTATGTGTACATCTGTGAAAATAATACAATTTACGGAACCAAGTTCTGGACTCTCCCGAATACAAAGGGAAAACTGTTAGTAGCAGATCAGTCTTCCTGCTTCTTATCTGAGCCTGTGGACGTATCCAAATACGGCCTGATCTTTGCAGGCGCACAGAAGAACGTAGGACCTGCAGGTACTGTTATCGTTATCATCCGTGAGGACCTGATCACAGAAGACGTATTAGAGGGAACCCCAACTATGTTGCGCTACAAGATCCATGCAGATGCAAAATCCCTTTACAATACACCTCCTACCTACGGTATTTACATGTGCGGAAAGGTATTTAAGTGGTTAAAGGCAAAAGGCGGCCTGGAAGAGATGAAGAAGATCAACGAGGAGAAAGCAAAGATCCTTTATGACTTCTTAGACGAAAGCAAGCTGTTTAAGGGCACTGTAGTAAAGAAAGACCGTTCTATCATGAACGTACCATTTATCACCGGAAATGAAGAACTGGATGCCTTATTTGTAAAAGAGTCAAAGGCAGCAGGTCTTGAAAACTTAAAGGGCCACAGAACCGTAGGCGGTATGCGCGCAAGTATCTACAATGCAATGCCAAAGGCCGGTGTAGAGAAGCTGGTTGAGTTTATGGCTGACTTTGAGAAGAAGCATCTGTAAAGAGGAGAGAGTATTATGAAAAAGATCCATTGCTTAAATCCAATTGCAGCCTGCGGAACGGACCTGTTCCCGGCTGATTATGAAATGACCGACAACAAAGCAGAGGCAGATGCCTTTTTAGTACGAAGCGCTTCCATGCATGAAATGGAGCTGCCTGAGGGACTTCTGGCAGTAGGCCGTGCAGGCGCAGGTGTAAACAATATCCCGTTAGATGAGTGCGCAAAGGCCGGTGTAGTTGTATTTAACACACCAGGTGCTAATGCAAACGGCGTAAAAGAGCTGGTTCTTGCAGGTATGTTTTTAGCATCCCGTGACATTGTAGGTGGTATTAAATGGTGCCAGGACAATGCAGAGGATGAAAACATTGCAAAAACAACCGAAAAGAGCAAAAAGGCTTTTGCAGGCTGGGAATTAAAGGGCAAGAAGTTAGGTGTTATCGGACTTGGTGCTATTGGTGCTGAGGTTGCCAATGCAGCTACCCATCTGGGAATGGAAGTTTACGGCTACGACCCATACATCTCCGTCAACGCAGCATGGAGACTTTCCAGAAATGTAAAGCACATCACCAACGTGGATACTATTTTCCAGGAGTGCGATTATATCACCGTTCATGTGCCGCTGTTAGAGTCTACCAAGGGCATGATCAACAAAGAAAAACTGGATATGATGAAGGATGGCGTGGTGATCTTAAACTTTGCAAGAGATACTCTTGTAAATGATGATGATATGGCCGCAGCACTGGAGGCTGGAAAAGTTGCCCGTTATGTCAGCGACTTCCCAAATCCAAAGGTAGTACATATGAAACATGTGATCCTGACTCCTCATCTGGGCGCTTCCACAAGAGAGTCTGAGGACAACTGTGCAGTAATGGCAGTACAGGAGATCACAGATTATCTGGAAAATGGTAATATCAAGAATTCTGTTAATTATCCGGCCTGCGATATGGGCGTATGCCAGGCAGCAAGCCGTATTGCCGTTCTTCACATGAACATTCCTAACATGATCGGACAGATCACTGCCATCCTGGCAGCCCAGGGCGTGAACATTTCTGATATGACCAATAAGAGCCGTGATAAGTATGCTTATACCTTATTAGATCTGGAACACAAGCCGGAAGAGACTACTGTAGAGAAATTAAAGGCCATTGAGGGCGTTTTACGGGTACGTGTAGTGAAATAATGTTACAGATGTCATGACCGAACTGTAACAAATAAAGGTGATCAGAAGGAGAAGAAAGTGGCAGTAGTAAAACCATTTATATGTATCAGACCTGCAAAGGAGAATGCAGCTAAGGTTGCAGCTCTTCCTTATGACGTATACAACCGGAAAGAGGCATGTGCGGCAGTAGCGGGAAATCCTATTTCTTTCTTAAATATTGACAGGGCAGAGACTCAGTTTTCCGATGATGTGGATACGTATGCAGACTGTGTATACGAAAAAGCAAGAGAGCTTTTAGATACCCAGATCGCAGAAGGGGTATATGTTACAGATGCAGGAGATCATTATTATCTGTATGAACTGACCATGGATGGACGCAGCCAGACAGGTATCGTTGCCTGCAGTTCCATTGATGATTATGTAAACGGTGTGGTCAAAAAGCATGAGAACACCAGAGAAGACAAGGAAATAGACCGTATCCGCCACGTAGATACTGTAAATGCCCAGACAGGCCCTATTTTCCTGGCTTACAGACAGAATGAGACCTTGAAGGCCATCGTAGCAGAAGAGAAGGCAAAACCGGCTCTCTATGATTTTGTATCTGATGACGGCATCCGCCACAGAGTGTGGAAGATCAATGATCCGGCACAGACAGAAGCCATTGAGGCGGCATTTGCGGCAATTCCGGCTACCTATATTGCAGACGGACACCACAGAGCAGCTTCCGCTGTGAAGGTTGGCTTAAAGCGCAGGGCGGAAAATCCTGGATACACAGGAGAAGAGCCATTTAACTACTTCCTGTCTGTTTTATTCCCAGATGAGGAACTGATGATCCTTCCATACAACCGTGTAGTGAAGGACTTAAACGGGCTGAGTAGGGAGCAGTTCTTTGAGGCTGTAAAAGAAAAATTTGAACTGGAAGAAATTGGAAAAGAACCATATGCTCCAGCTGAAAAAGGAACCTTTGGCATGTACTTAGACAACACCTGGTATGCTTTAAAGGTACTTCCTCAGTACAAGAGCGCTGACCCGGTAAAGGGTCTGGATGTTTCCATTTTACAGGACCAGCTGTTAGGACCGGTACTTGGCATCGGTGATCCAAGAACCGACAAGCGTATCGACTTTATCGGCGGCATCCGCGGTTTAAAAGAGCTGGAACGCCGTGTAAGCGAAGATATGGAGATTGCCTTTTCCATGTATCCAACTTCCATTGAAGAGCTTTTAGCAGTAGCAGACGCAGGCCTTTTAATGCCGCCTAAGTCTACCTGGTTTGAGCCGAAGTTAAGAAGTGGATTATTTATCCACAGATTAAGTTAAATAAGTTGATTTGAGGCCGGCCGCACGATTGTGCGGCTGGTCTTTTTCTATGCAGTGGGAACATCTTTCGTCTGATATACCCGCCTCCATTCTTTGGTGCCCTCTACTTTTACAGCTTCACACTGGTTCCTGCGCAGGAATTTGACCAGTTCGTAGCAGTTGATCCAGATCTCATGGTCACTTTCTTTCTGTGACTCGTCAAAGACCAGTTCCAGGCCGAAGTGAAGGTGGGACTCTTCGACATTGTTGGTATTTTCTTTGGAACTGTAGCCGGTGCGCCCCATATATCCGATGACATCACCGGCCTGGACAGCGCTGCCTTCTTTTAAATTGGACTGGAAGGGGTAGTTTTTGCGCAGGTGGGCGTAGTAATAGTACCGCTTTTTGTCAAAGCTGCGGATACCGATCCGCCAGCCCCCGTACTGGTTCCAGCCCAGTGCTTCCACATAGCCGGACTCCACTGCGATAATGGGAGTTCCCACCTGCCCCATCATGTCATGGCCTAAGTGACGGCGCTTGAAGCCATAGCTGCGGGAGACTCCGAAATCATCAAAGTCGTTGTAAGGAAAGTTCTTTGCCAGTGGGAAGAAGGCTTTCAGTCCGTATTTTGTGACCCAGACGGTATCAGTATTTTGCGCAGATTGCTGCAGCATTTCCGGCACTTCATCCGCCGGGATCTCTGCCTGGAATGTCCCTACCATTCCGTCTAACACCGCCCCATAAGCCTGTCTGTAATAGTCATAATATTTCATATCGCTTGTCAGTTCTTCCATGGTCATTTCACCATTGATCAGCTGTTCCGCCACCTTTTTCATATCACTTTTCTTATATCTGGAAAAATCCCCGCCATAGCGTGTTCCAAGATACGCCAGCAGGTCCACCCAATTTAAATGAACCTCTGCCTGGCAGGTATCCACATCGTACCGGAACGCCTGCTCCAACGCTTCACAGGTAACATTAAAATCCACCCATTTAATAAAATCACCGGAAGTCTGGAAAATACCAGCCTGCCGGTCCGTTCTTTTCATAAAAAGGCAAAGACATAAAAGAACCAGGACAAAAAGTTCCGTACCGATAAAGAAAAATGAACGAAATGAACGTTTTCTGGAAAAAGACATAATATCCCCCTTTTGTTCTGGAGCAAGTTTGCTTAAGATACCTGTACCCATAATCATATGCTGATTATGACTGGGATATGTTTCTTACAAGGGGTTCCCTTGTTACAAAAGGAAAAATATGGTAAGATAATGAATAGATTGGCCATGTTAAATGGTCCAAGATCAGGCAGTATAAAATCAATGATCGTATGGAGGATAAGGCAATGCAGAATTTTGAATTTTATGCACCAACCCGGATGATTTTTGGAAAAGATACTCACAAGCAGGTGGGAAAACTGGTAAAGGAGTACGGTTTTAAGAAGGTTTTCGTTCATTACGGCGGTGCAAGCGCGCAGAAGAGCGGGCTTCTTGATACTGTATTAGATGCCTTAAAGGCAGAAAATATCGACTATGTGACCTTAGGCGGCGTTCAGGCAAATCCGACTCTGGCTATGGCAAGAGAAGGCATTGAACTGGGCAAAAAGGAAGGCGTTGACTTTATCCTTGCAGTAGGCGGCGGAAGTGTCATCGACTCTGCAAAATGTATTGCAGACGGTATTGCAAACCCGGATGTAGACGTATGGAAGTTCTATATGAAAGAGGAAACTCCAAAGGCTGCTCTGCCGGTAGGCGTTATCCTTACACTGTCTGCAACCGGAAGTGAAATGAGTGCTTCCAGCGTTATCACCAATACAGAACTGGGCTTAAAACGCGGATTTAACAGCCCTGGACACAGACCATTATTCTCTATCTGCAATCCGGAACTGACCTATACTGTAAGCCCGTTCCAGACCGGCTGCGGAGCTGTGGATATTATGATGCATACGTTAGAACGCTATTTCAGTGTTGGTGAGGATACACCATTATCCGACCGTATTGCAGAGGGAGTTTTAAAGACAGTGATCCCGGCTGGAAAAGCAGCACTGGAAAATCCAAATGATTATAAAGCAAGAGCGTCCATCATGTGGGCAGGAACTATTTCCCACAATGACCTGACCGGCCTTGGAAGATCCGTTTTTATGGCAGTACATCAGATGGAGCATGAATTATCCGGTATGGATGAGAAAATTGCTCACGGCGCAGGACTTTCTGCTTTATGGGCATCTTGGGCAAGATATGTATATGAAAATAATGTAAGCCGCTTTGCCCAGTACGCAGTGAATGTATGGAACATTGAAATGGATTTTGAGCATCCGGAAAAGACCGCTTTGGCAGGTATTAAGGCTACAGAAGATTATTTCAAGAGCCTGAATATGCCAACCTCTTTAAGAGAACTGAATGTGGATCCTGCATCTTTTGAAGAACTGGCAGAAAAATGCACCAACCACGGCACAAGAACACTGGCAGGTATTAAGGTATTGGACAAGCCGGATATTATTGAAATTTATAAGATGGCATATTAAAAAGCAGCAGTAAGAGAGAACGCCTGCTGGCGCAGGCGGTACTCCGGCAGACATAGAAACAGCCTTCAGAAAAGGAACAAAATGTTCCAATTCTGGAGGCTGTGCTGCGTTATCATGGGTTCATAAAAAATATCAGTGACATGTTTTACAGTTTTATAATCTCCCCGTCATCAGGAACCAGCAGATTTCCATGATAATATTCTTTTCCTTCTGCTGTGTAAAGTTCTTTCCTGTGGCTTAAGTTTTTATCTTCTGTATGCCACAGCACCAGATTTGGAATAGAAAGGCTTTCTGCCAGTTCGCAGGCTTCTTTTACTGTGCTGTGATGTTTTTCATAAGGCTGGAACCGTTCTCTGTCACCATAGAGGCAGAATGCTTCGTGAAGAAGCCACTGACTGCCTTCCACATATGGCTTACATTCCGGATTGTAAGGCTCGTCTCCGGCGCAGGTGAACTTCTTTCCGTTTTTCAGGTGCATGGTGAAGCCGAACTGTTTTGCCTTTGTAGACAAAATATCAAAGAAAGTTACATCATAATCTAAAATAGAAACGGTTTCTCCGTCTTCTACCGGGATCAGGAAGATCTGTTCCCCGATCATTTTATAAAATTTCCCCTGAAGTGTTAAACGGCATAAGGTAGAGATCGTATCTGCCAGTCCCGGATGGCAGTAGATGCGAAGTTCCCCTTCGTATTTTCCTTTTTTCATGGCAGTGGCGATCATACGGACCATCCAGACAATTCCAAGGATATGGTCGGTGTGCTCATGGGTGACAAAAATGTGATGGATATGGGCCATGTCCACATTCATTTTTTCCAGAATACCTAAAATACCATTACCGCCGCCGGCATCTACCATAAAAAATTCATCTCCGTCTTTTATGGCAAAGCAGGTATTGTAACAGCGGGTTGCCTGTGCGTTTCCGGTACCAAATACGTATAATTCTTCCATATTTCGATCCTTTCTTGTGCATTTCTTCATAAATCTTAACAAAATGTAAGCTTGTGTTCCTGCGGAAAAACTTTTATTTTCAATAAGAATATGGTACTATAATCCCATATAAAACGCAAGATTTCCTTGATAAAGTCTTTTTTGGGACATGTAAAGAAAGGAAAATGCGATAAGATGGGGGAATGTAATATGAGGGATCTGGCTTATCTGCAGCTTCTGGCGCGTGAATATCCGTCAGTTAAGGAAGCTACCAGTGAGATCGTAAACTTAATGGCGATCTGTAGTCTTCCAAAAGGAACAGAGTATTTTTTCAGTGATCTTCATGGAGAGTATGAAGCGTTTATCCATTTACTCCGGTCTTCTTCCGGTATCATCCGTGAAAAGATCAAGGAAACATTCGGACATTTGATCCCGGAGGAGGAGCAGTTACAGTTAGCAAATCTGATCTATTATCCAGAGCGTCATCTTCCAAGGATGATGAAAGTTGGACGGTATACAGAAGACTGGCAGAAGATCACCATTTACAGACTGGTTAAGATCTGCCGCGAAGTTTCTTCCAAATATACCCGTTCGAAGGTAAGAAAAAAGATGCCCAAGGAGTTTGCTTATATTATTGATGAGCTTCTCCATGTAGACTACAGCGATGAGAACAAGAAACTTTACTACAATGAGATCATCCATTCTATTATTGATACCAGTATAGCAGACAAGTTTATTGTTGCGCTGTGCCGTCTGATCCAAAATCTGACCATTGATAATCTTCACATTATCGGCGATATTTTTGATCGTGGACCAAGAGCGGATATTATCATGAAGGAGTTAATGAACTTCCATGATGTGGACATCCAGTGGGGAAATCATGATATTTCCTGGATGGGAGCAGCTGCCGGCAATCTGGCCTGTATCTGTAATGTGCTTCGTATAGCCATCAGCTACAACAGCTTTGATGTGCTGGAAGATGGATACGGTATCAATCTGCGTCCACTGTCCATGTTTGCGGCAAAAGTTTACCAGGATGATCCATGTGTCCGCTTTATGCCAAAGATCCTGGATGAAAATATTTATGATGCAGTAGATCCTGGCCTGGCAGCTAAGATGCACAAGGCAATTGCTGTGATCCAGTTTAAGGTAGAAGAAGCGATGATGCAGCGCCATCCGGAGTATGAGATGGAAAACCGCATGCTTTTAACTGCAGTGGATTACAAGAAAGGAACCGTTACCATTGAAGGAAAAGAATACCCAATGCTGGATATGAATTTCCCGACCATTGACCCGCGAAATCCACTGGAGCTGACCAGAGGAGAAAAGGAACTGTTACGCACTCTCTGCGCGTCATTCCGCCACAGCGAGGTTTTACAGCGTCAGGTGAAATTTATCTATTCTCATGGTGGTATTTACAAGTGCTACAACTCCAATCTGCTGTATCACGGATGTATTCCTATGACAAAAGATGGAGCATTTGATACCATTATGATCGGTGGAAATGGTTATAAAGGAAAGTCCCTGATGGATTTCTTAAACCGTCAGGTACATAATGCCTACTTCCTTCCGGACGGTGCAGATGGAAAAGAAGAAGCACTGGATCTGATGTGGTATCTCTGGTGCGGAGCAAGATCTCCGGTATTTGGAAAGTCAAAGATGACTACCTTTGAACACTATTTTGTAGAAGATAAGGCAACACATAAAGAGGTGATGAACCCTTACTACAAACTGTGTGAAAAAGTAGAGATCTGTGACAAGATCCTGGAAGAATTTGGCTTAAAAACGGAAGGTTCCCATATTATTAACGGGCATGTGCCTGTTAAGTTAAAAGACGGGGAAAAACCGGTAAAAGCAGGGGGAAAGCTTTTTGTGATCGACGGTGGTCTTTCAAAGGCATATCAGAGCACTACCGGCATTGCAGGATATACATTGATCTACAACTCACATCATCTGGCACTGGCAGAGCATATGCCATTTGACCCGAAGAAAGACAGTACACCGAAGGTGTCTGTGGTTGAAAAACTGAAGGTCAGGATCATGGTGGCAGATACGGATAAGGGCCGTGAATTAAAGGAACAGATCGCAGACCTGAAAGAATTAGTGGCGGCATACCGGGAAGGCGTAATAAAGGAAAGGGCTGAATAATGACCAGAGCAGAATTTTTACAGGGACTGAGGACAGAACTGGAAGGGCGCGTTCCGTATTCCGTGATTCAGGAAAATATACGATATTATGATTCATACATTTCAGATGAAATAAGCAAAGGGGCTGATGAGGCAGAGGTGATCGAAAACCTTGGAGGCCCAAGGATCATTGCCAGGACGATCGTAGATGCAGCACTAAATACAGAAGATCGTCCGGACGGCTATGAAACTTATGGCTCCGGAGAGACACAGGAAGCAGATGATAACAGCCAGAGCCGTGAGTACAGTGGCCCCTATGGCACAGTAGACAGAGAAGAGTCTTATCAGGATACATACCATAGAAATGTACATTATGTAGATTTCAGCAAATGGTATTTGAGACTGGCAGCAGGACTGATCGTATTTTTCATTATCTTCCTGCTTATGAGCCTGTTCTTTGGGATCATAGGACTGGCTGGCTGGGTATTGTCTTATCTCTGGCCGGTACTTCTGATCTTAATGATCTTCTGGATGTTTAAGGGACCGGGAAGATAAGATTACAATTGATTGCGATAAAGTAAGTAGGCACTTTTGGTTTAAAAAGTGCCTATTTATGTATATAAATCATGTCTTATTCTTGACATTTTTGTGAAAAAATAATATAATTGCGTTGTTGGTTCGTAACAAATCCGTAACAATTCTATTTCGACAGTTAGGAGACTTTCAGCGTGAATTTTGCTTTATTTCGGAGACATGCGGTAAAGGCTGCCGCAGGTCTTTTTCTTTTATCAGGTATTCTTTTTGTAAATCCAGGAGAAAGTCTGGCTGCTTCTAAAGGGGCAGAAGTACAGACACGCTCTTCTTATATGGTGACGATCGCAGCGCCTTCTGTAGAAGTACATCTTTCCGCAAATGAACACAGCCGTTCTGTAGGACAGGTAAAAAGGGGACAGACCTATGAGGTCCTCTCCAATCAGGGAAATGGCTGGGTGAAGATCAGCACAGGCAGCGGAGAAGGTTATATTAAGACTTCAGGAAAAGCTTCCCTTGTAGAAAAAAACCGTGAAACAGTGGATCTTTCTGCCAGACAGCGCCGTCAGACTGTGGAATTTGCCCTTCAGTTTGTAGGCGGAACCTATGTATTTGGCGGTGTTGACCCCAATAATGGAGTAGACTGCTCCGGTTTTACCAGATATATTTTGCAGAATACTGCTTCCATCAGTCTTCCTCATTCTTCCAAAGGGCAGTCTAACTATGGCACTGAGGTTTCAGAAGAGGAAATGCAGCCGGGAGATCTGATCTTCTACGGCGATGATGCAGGTATCAATCACGTAGCAATGTACATTGGAAATGGACAGATCGTTCATGCTTCAACAGAAGCTACCGGTATTAAGACTTCTCCTTATAACTACCGTAAGCCGGTGAAGATCGTCAGTGTTTTAAGCTAGATCATTCAATCAGATCATTACAAATCCCTGGTGCCAGCAAGGTACCAGGGATTTTTTTGTGAAGAAATTGTGAAATCTGTCAAAAATATTAATAAATATTAAAAAAAAATAAAAATATTGACGAAGCTCTCAGCTGTGATATAATACAAATGTAATTAACGTAACATTTATGTAACATTTAAAAGCAACTATTTAACATAAACCGTAACAAATAGGATGGGATGAGAATGCATAATTTTTTTGGTAAACTGGTTAGAACAGGACTTGTATGTGGAATATTGATGACAGCAGTGCCGATGACTTCCATGGCAGCCATCGGGCCTGGATTTAAAACAGGAACATATATTGCGACTATTACAGCAGAAAGCGTAAACATCAACAAGACAAAAGATGGAGAAGATGTTTTGACCACAGCCAAAGCAGGCAGTGTTTTTGAAGTATTAGAAGACCTTGGAAATGGCTGGATGAAGATCCGCGTAAATGATACAGAAGGTTATCTTCCTGTTTCCGGAAATGCAGAGGTAGAGGAAGCAGAAGCAGGCGAGATGGAACAGGTCCAGAAAGAAGCCATTGAGTCCTCCAACAGCTACAAAAGACAGCAGCTTGTAAGTTATGCCCTTCAGTTTGTAGGTGGTCCGTACCGTTACGGCGGCAGTGACCCACATACAGGAACAGACTGTTCCGGATTTACCCGCTATGTGTATCAGCATGGTTTAGGTATTTCTTTAAACCGTTCTTCAGGCAGCCAGGCTTCACAGGGAACTGCAATCAGCGCGTCCAAGATGCAGCCGGGAGATCTGCTTTTTTACGGAAGCGGAAAGAGTATCAATCATGTAGCAATGTACATAGGAGATGGAAAGATCGTACATGCTTCTACCGAAGCAACAGGTATTAAGGTTTCTAACTGGAATTACAAAAATCCGGTGAAGATCGTAAGTGTGCTAGGATAATGAATTAAAATGATATTGAAAAATAGACAGGCCTTTCTGCCGTCGGCAGAAGGGCCTTTTTCGCAGGTTGGGAAATTTGTCTCATAAACGGGAGAAAAGCCGGGATAGGGGAGCTATCCTGGCTTTTCTCAAGGGGAGTATAAATAATTAATAAGGATGAGGCTATGGTTTAAGGGAAACCATGTTGCCTCACATTAGTTATAATATAAATACAGGGAAAATGCAAGTAAATTCCCAGGAAAAAGGTGGGAATTACGTTACAGTTCAGCCATGACATCTTCTTGTTTCCATATTCATGAAAACAAGAAGCTTGGTGGTTCCACCATATGCTGATTTGGATGAGAAAGTGCTTATGCAAGCAAGCTTGCAACACACTCCCTCATTCAAGCCAGCGCATGGCTGAACTATTTAAAAAATTCGTGACCTCCGTGTGCGAAAAGGTAGGTTAATCTGGAGTCAAACCAGCCTGCTTTTCTGCCGGAAGCTTTTCTGTTCATAAAATATAACGCACCGTTGGAATAATCTTCCCCGTCCAGTGCACGGTCCACACACCGAATGGTTTCAGCTGTTACTTTTACGGAATTAATCCTGCCGTTGGACACCGGCTGGAACTGGGAACCCTGGTATACAACACCCTTTACGCTTCCAGGAAACTTTCCTGAAAGAACGCGGTTGATGATCACATCGGCCACTAAGATCTTGCCTTTCTCATCACATACACCAGCTTCTGCCTGAACGATCCGAAGTAATACCTGATAATCTTCATCAGACACTTTGATCCTTCTGGCGGCTCTTCTCTCTTCCTCTGCTTTCCGTCTTGCTTCAGCCTCTTCTTTTTCTTTTAATATCTGTTTCTGAAGCGCTTCTATTTCTATCTGCGCATCTGCCTGCCTGCGCTGTCTGTCCCGGACATCTCTCTCCAACAGCGCACCGGCCAGATGCTGACCTTCACTGCCTGTGTTCAAAAGTCCGAATTGTATTTTTGCTTCTGTAACAAAACTGCTTCCTTCAAAAAGTGCCTCTGTCTCCGGTTCCTCATCTGCTTCCAGAGAGTCTACGGTTCTGGGCGCTGCCATTGCGTTCTTTCCGCCTCCGCCAAATCCATTGGCTGAAAAAGCGACTACTGCAATCACAACGGCTCCTGACATAAGGACAGAAGACGAACGGTAATGGTTCTTTGTCACCTTAACAGAAATAGAACGTACAAAAAACATCACCGACTGAAGGAATGAATGCCATGTAAGCATACATACTCCTCATATTCTTTCCCGAAGCATACTGCCTCGTAAATCCGTTTCAGAGCGGTTAAACTGCATCCGCTCCCAAGTGCCATTGTGGGATGTAGTCCCCACTTTATGCCTGTTTTTCTGGGATGTATCGGTAATTATATGGGATTAAATCCTAAACGTCAACCATTGGGTAACAACTTTGTTACGTTTTATTTGTCAGTGGAGATTTTTGTAAATTATTTTATGCGTTTTGTATATTTATTTCTTTATTTTATCCTTCAAATCAGCATTATAACGATTTGTTTTTTACGTATTTATTACATTTTTGTTAATAATTAATTTTGTTAATTTATAAACAATGTTTTTTAGCCATATTATGTAAACTGTTAGTGGCCGCAAACCCTTGATTTTACGTGATTTTATTTTTCGATTTTCCTTGTATAATTTTGTCAAAAAATGGGTGTAGTCCCCACTT
>OJUG01003849.1_pt1 | contig 12910 bp, 10 predicted proteins | sample 1599841 | NCBI WGS metagenome assembly OJUG01 (sample SAMN04168659, study PRJEB22393) | human gut metagenome | biome: human gut microbiome; feature: stool | host: Homo sapiens | collected 2014-05-12 | reverse complement strand
TTTCCCTGTCAAATTTGCTTTTCTTGGTGTATCTGATCTGCAGGGACTGTGCTTTTTCAAAAACTTCTTTTGATACGATCGGCTCATGGTGGTTTTCCATCACTTTCCACTGATTTCTCGGAACTGGTACTTCTTTCCCTGTTCCGGGATCTGGAATCTTTGTCTTTCCATAGACCATACAGCCTATATAAGTTTTATCATTCACAATCTTTCGTATCATATCACTCGTCCACTGCAGTCCTCTTGATGCAGCTTTCTTGCTGTCTGATTTCTGTCGTCTGCTCATGGACTGCAAGGGAGTCAGTACCCCCTCTTCATTAAATAACCGACAAATCTCCATCTTGGAATACCGCTGATTTGTCAGTTCAAATACTCTGCGAATCACTTCTGCTTCGTCCTCTACAATCACCAGTTCTTTCTTATTTTCAGGATTGATTCGATACCCATAAGGTGCAGAGCCACAGCAATACTCACCTTTTCCTCGTCTGGTACTGACTGCCGATTTTACCTTTACAGACTGGTCTTTCACATAAAAATCTGCGATCAGTCCTTTAAACTGTACTTCGATGTCGGAACTCTTTCCTTTATAATCTTTAGAATCATATCGGTCTGAGATAGAAATAAATCGTACTCTCAGGAATGGAAAAATCTGTTCCAGATAAGTTCCCATCTCAATATAGTTTCTGGCAAAACGTGAAAAATCTTTTACCACAATACACTGCACTTTATTCTCCCTAGCAAGTTCCAGAACCTGCTTAATTGCCGGACGCTCCATACTGGAACCAGAATATCCATCGTCGTAGAACTCCTGAAATGGCATAGAAGCCAGTTCCGGGATATTGGAAATATAATCTTTTACCAGTTTTCTCTGATTGATAATGCTGTTACTTTCTCCCTCTGAATCATCTTCCATGGAAAGACGGTAATATCCAATAATCAGTTTCTGATCACTCATGTTCTACCGCCCCCTTAAACCCGAAGTTGATTTCCAGTCTGCCATCACCATAGAGATACATACTTTCAATCAAGCCTTCTGCAAGTTCCGCATTGATTCTGGTTGTCCCATCCAGCTCCAGCAGGCTTCGTAAAAATCTGGCTTCTTCTTTCTGCTGTTTTTCCAGCTTTCGTATGGTCTGCTCTAAAGACTTCTTTCTCTCTTCGCAGAACTCTTTCCAGCTATTACGGTCATCTTTCATTTCTATATAGGCTTCTTTGGAAAGTTCCCCCTCTTTATATTGCATAAATGCCTGTGCCAGTTTTTCTGAACGTTTTTCCATATCTACATCCAATTTTCTGATTTCTGTTTGAACTTCTTTGATTTTGGAAAGAAATACCGCACTGCTTATAGCAGACATATCCTTTTTCCGTAAGCCAGATAACTGAAGCTGTCTGGTCAGCTCCGAACGGACAATTTTCTGCAATTTATCTTCAGAAATAGATTTCTGCCTACATTTTCTTTCATCCCGATACCAGGCAGCATTGCAAAAGTAATACACATTGCCTTTGCATCTACGTGTACACATTTTCCGCTTACAATCACCACAATAGAATACATTGTAAAATGCTCTTTCATCATCTTCCCACCCTGCAGTAGTTTTTGTTGCTTTCTGTTGTGCTGCTTTTAACCTGACCTGTGCTTTTTCAAACAGTTCTCTGCTGATAATCGGCTCATGAGCATTTGGCGTAATAATCCACTGACTTTCGTCCAGTATGTCACACCATTTTTCACCTCTTTGAAATCTGGATTCATATTTTCTCTGAACCAGATCGCCATAATAATTATTTCGGTTCAGCACTGCACGTATTGAAGAATTTCCCCACTGATGAAGATTCTCTCCATCCTGGCAGTACACATGATGATATTGGTTATAGTCCGAAATCCGATGTACCCCATCTTCAAACAGCCTGTCAATAATACTCTGTATACCATCTCCAGAAGCATATTCTTCAAAAATCCTGCGAACAATCTTTGCAGCTTCCGGTTCCACAATCAACTTATAAATTCCATTTATCTTTTCCACACAATATCCATATGGAGCTGTAGATCCCACATACTCACCATTTTTCTGTGCAATACGTTTCGCTGCCCGTTCTTTTGCAGAAATATCTTTCGCATAAGCATCATTCACCAGATTCTTGATATTCATAGATAATTCCTGATTCTTAGCACCCGGTGCAAATGAATCATAGTTGTCACATACAGAAATAAACCGCACTTTCATAAAAGGAAGAATCTTTTCCAGATAGTTGCCAGTTTCGATATAATTTCTTCCAAATCGTGAGAAATCCTTTACCAGAATACAGTTTATTTTACCTACCCTGACATCATTCATCATCCGTTCAAATCCCGGTCTGTCAAAATTTGTTCCGGTTTTTCCCAAATCAGAATAAATGTCATATACAGCAATTTCATACTCTCTGTTCGGATTTTCATTGTGCTTCTGAATGAACTCTTTTATCAGCGTAACCTGTGTTTCAATAGATTCTGACTTTTTTTCATCACTGTCTACGGATAATCTGACATAAATTGCAGCCATACATACCGGAATCCCAAGAACTTTCTTCTCTGTGTTTTTCTTATATCTTTTTGCTGTCCTTGCCATTTATTCCACCTCTTTCCTGCACTCTGTCCGGTGTTCCGCATAAAACCGTCTTATGACTTTCATTTTCTCAATCATATCCTGATAACGGATGTGAATTTTAATTTGCTTGTTTTCATAAATATAGATTTTATCTACGGTCAGTGCCAGCAATGTGCGATCCAGTTCTTTGATTTCCAGTGATTTCTTCCAGTCCTCCAACTGAACAGTTGCAGACACTCCACCCTCAAACATTTGCTTTACCAGCTTTTTCTGATTTTCAATCATCTGCTCCAGTTCTTCACATTTTCTTCCGTAACTTTCCCGAAAATCATCAAACTCCTCTTTACTGATCAGTCCCTCTTTCAAGTCATCACTTAAAGACGCTTTCAGGCTGTAATAACGGTTATATTCTTCCTGCAACTTACTAATCTGCGTATCATAACCGATTACCTGATCGTAACTGACTTTCATTTCACAAAGTTCTTCCATAATCATCTGATAGTCTACAAAAAGTGCCGTATATGCCTGAATCTCTTTCAATACAATCCTTTTTAGCACCTCTTCCGGAATGCTGTGTCTGGTGCAATCTCCACCTTTATTTTTTGTCTGGCAAATATAAAAGGCTTTTTTCTTTCCCTTATACTGATTTACCCTGCGTATCATCGGTGTATGGCAATCTCCGCAAAATACAAAACCTGAAAAAAAGTTTGCACTGTCCGATGTTTTCGATGCCCTGCCATCATACTGAAGTAACTTTTGCACCACATCAAAATCATTCTGCCGGATAATCGCCGAATGCGTATTTTCTACTTTCACCCACTCTGATTCTGGCTTATCCAGACGTTGCTTTACTTTATAGCTGATTCGTTCCTGCTTGCCCTGTACCATGTTTCCAATGTAAACCTCGTTGGTCAGAATCCTTTTGATCTGCACTGCAGACCATTTTGGTGTATCTGAACTATGGAATCCGGAATTGTAATTTTCACCATTTGCCTTTTTATATTCTTTTGGCGACTGCACATGACGTACATTCAGTTTTTCTGCGATTGCTCCAAGACTGAACCCATCAATTTTCCATGAAAATATTTTTCTTACAATATCCGCTGCATAAGAATCAATCACCAGACAGTTCTTATTCTCCGGATCTTTGCAGTAACCATACGGGGCAAATGCTCCAATAAATTCACCTTTTTCACGTTTGATTTTCTGGTGGCTTCGCACTTTACCGGAAATGTCCCGGCAATAGCTTTCATTTACAAAATTTTTGATTGGAACAACAAATGACTTTTCTGAAAAATCTGCTGTTTTACTGTCAAACTGGTCTGTAACTGAAATAAAACGCACATTTAAAGCCGGGTAGGTCTTTTCGATCCATCGCCCGGCTTCTATATACTCTCTTCCGAATCTGGATAAGTCTTTTACAATCACACAGTTTACTTTTCCAGCTTCTATATCAGTTGTCATTCGTTTAAACTCAGGTCGGTCAAAATTTCCTCCTGAGTATCCGTCATCCACATATATATCAAAGATCTGAATATCCGGCTGGCTTTTTACAAAGCTCCGAAGTAACTCTCTCTGATTTGCAATGCTGTTGCTCTCTGACTTCGCACCGCCCTCTTCCATATCATCTTTCGATAACCGAAGATACAATGCAGCATCGTACATATCTGGCATATTCATTTGCATTTGTTCCATTTTACATCGCTCCCAACTTACTTATTCCATTGAATTTGAAGTCAGAAACCATGTATCACGTTCATTTTCCCTGACTTCACATTAACATAACATCTGTAGCTTCGCAAGATATTTTTTCAAGACTTGCATCTAATACATCAACTCCGTTCTTTTTCTTAGATAATCACTGATCGCATCTGTAGCATCCATTTCTCCTGTCATTTCCACGACTACCACATACCCTTCATTCATGTGAGCATACGGCTGATCGCCAGATTTATCCAGAAAAGTTTCCACTTTTTCAGAAATAGCTTTATCCATATCAGGAATTAAATCTTCAATGTCCTTTAACTGCTCCAGATTAACACTGGAATCTATTACTGACTGATTCACCATGATGCTCACCTCTTTTCCAACATATTCTTTGTATAAGTCGTCCTATACCTACAATTTTCTCAATCACATCACCTTACCTTTCGCATTTTGTTCTCAAATTTTATCTATTACTATGGCATTGCATATTCTGTTCGGCGTGTTGGCTTCCATTTGTATATGGCGGTGTCAACGTTACAATTGACCTCTATCAGAAATCTTTCTGAATACTGGCAGCTTCTTCTCAAGCATACCAGCCGTTGCCGGAGTATCTTCGGTTTCCACATACTACTCTCTGATACAGCGGTGGAATCCTGTGTTACCTTTAAGCCCCGAAAGGCACCCATACAGCTCATTTAATTTTCAAGGTTCAACAATCAAAAGTTTTTGTAGGTATACATTTTTGTACCTATTTCGATTTAATGCCATTATATCCCCAGTTACTGCTAATGTCAATAGCACTTCATGCGTTTTAGGTTCTTTTTTGTACTCTTTTTTATTGATTTTCTGCTATCTTGTGTTATAATATGGACAAATAGTTATTCATTTCTTGATTTTACTATCTTCTATGGATGTTTATCAGGACTAATGCAGAGGTGACTTTATGAATTTTAATCTGAAACTAAAAAAAATCCGGACATTCCGGAAAATGACACAAAAAGAACTGTCAGAGAAGATCGGACTGACCGATCAGCATAGAATTGTACAATATGAAAAAGGCGTTCGTGTTCCCAAAAAAGATCTGGTCGATAAAATGGCTAAGGCTCTGGATGTCAATCCTTATACCCTCTATGATACCGCTGGACGTGACGCTTCCGAAATGATGGAACTGCTTTTCTGGCTGGATGAATTTAATCCATCTGCATTGCATCTGTTTCTCCCTCGGAGATTTCCCGGTGAAAAATGCAATGAAGTAGCCGACACTTCCGTTTACTTCCATGACAATGATAGCTGGCCTGCCCATGCTCCTGTCTGTATGTGGTTTGACTATGGAGTTCTGAATGATTTTTTGAAAGAATGGGTGGTTCGGATGGATGAACTGAAATCCGGTGAGATTACCAGAGATGAATATTTTGAATGGAAAATCAACTGGCCACAGACTTGTGATGGTTGTGGAAAATATGAACCTAAGAAACAATGGCACTCTGTAAAATCAGAACTCAGTGAAACTTAACAAAACTTAAATTCACTGCATTTTTCCTCTTGAGCAAAAGAAAACGCACTGTAAAACCAATAATCCAACGGTTTTCAGTGCTTTTTTCATGTTTTTCCTATTAAATTTTCCTCAGACACCTATATAAGTGAAACTTAGCGAAACTTAAATTATGCCCAATATGGAATATACTTTTTATACCTTGGCGCAGTATCTGGATCCATTACTTTAATATTCATAATCTCTTAATCGTTCTACGATAGAGCGATTTCCTGCAAGTTTTTTATAGGATAGAAGAGGTGTTATCATACATATCAGCATGACAAGAATAATAGCACTGAATAAAGGAAACACTGGTACATTAAATGGAATCTCCATATAATTCATGGATTCAAAGCAAATATAAGTGATAACTGAACCAATCGTCAATGTAATAAATACAGAGAAAAGTGCATATAAAACCCCCTCTCGAATTAACAGTTGATTTATCTGTTTTTTGGACATTCCAATACTTTCCATAACAGAAAATGTTAATTTTCGATTCTGAATACTGCTTGCGATTGTATTTGTATAATTTAAGACTCCAACCAGCAGAAGCAATAAAGCGATTATTGTGCCTATTTCCATCATTTCTCCCTGCGATTCTTGAATTGTTCTCATATTCTCAAATTGAGATTCAATGTGTAAGTCATTACTATATGGACTATCCTCTACAAGAGATGTAATCTTTTTTTCTAACACTTCGTCATATTTTTGATTATAGTAAATATACATATTTAATGTTGTCGGCTTAGAAATCAGGCTATTTAAATAGTCTTGACTTACAATCAACGAAGCACCTATATCTCTTCCGCTGTACTGTGTGTCATACGACACAGCTTCAACGGTAATTTCATATTGCTTTCCTTGAAGATTAAAGAAAACTCGCTGATTCAAATATTCTTTTGGTATTTCAGAGCCTTCATATTGCACAATACAACTTTCTCCATTCAGAAAATCTTGTTTATCAATAGGATTATCCAGTGATTGATTTACATAATCAAATTGTTCTTCATCAATACCGATTAGCATACCATAATAGTTTGATGGATTCGCTTTATAATCTGCTTTAACATCTTCAGAAGATAAATAAGGTGTTCTGTCTATATAATTCGTTATCCACATATCAGAAAAACTGTTTAACACATACGGGAAAATAATAGGTGTTCCCTCTACAAGATGGAAGTCTTTAATGCCGTCCAGCTTTCTTATTTCTTCAACAAAAGAATCCTCTATAGCTGGTTTAAGAGAATTTATATCCTCTGTGGTTTGTGTCTGGTTTTGAACAATAAAATCGGCGTTCCAGTAGTTAGGCAGTACCGTTCTTTCTCCCTGACTACTTATGATCGTTGTAAGGCAATAAAATACAGATAAACTTGTTGCCAGCGATAGTAAGACAACAACTGTTTTCTTTTTATCTTTCTTAAATTGTTCAAATGCCATTCTCCAGAAGAAAGCCCCTTTTTTCTTTTTATACCTTTTACCATTCGATATACATTCTCTATATTTTGTAGCTTCTACCGGTGTAACTTTTGTTGCAATTTGAATCGGCTTTTTCATTCCCAGAATAATAGAAAAAATAGTCACAACAATACTTACAATTAAAATCACTGGATTAAACTGCAATGTCATATTTCCAGTCGATATACCTAATATTCCGAGAATATAAGGAACTAATTTCATACATAAAATAATACCCAACAGATTTCCGATAAATATACCTAATATTCCGACAAGTATCATTTGCTTAATTATGAAACGAACAAGCTGTTTCTTTGTCATACCCAGAGATTGAAGCAATCCATAATATCGTATCTTTCCTGAAACAGACAGATACAAAATATTGTAAATCAGAAGATAGGCACTTAAACATATAACAAGAGCCAGACCGCATATACCAAGCAATAACTTAAAAGAATTTTCGATATAACCTGTCGGTGCAAAGATTTGCCTGTCTGAGAAATCTAAAGATTTTTCTATGGACTGTATTGTAGTTGGAAAAACATAGTTACAGTTCAGTTTTATGCAAAGGATTCCATTATTTTTTAAATCATATCCCGTTTCGTCATAAAAGGCTTTTGACACAAATCCAGCAGATGTATCTCCATAACCGTCCCATATACCACTGATAACAAATTCGTCTGTATAAACACCTGTATTATTTTCATAAGTTAAAATAAGACTATCTCCGACAGACAGATTTTCATTTCCACAGGTTTTCAAAATATCTTTTGTAACCATCAATTCATTTTTATTTTGCGGATAGTGTCCATCTAATTTTGTTCTGGCAGGCGACATCAAATTATCCCAGAATACTTCATCACACCATAACAATCCAATTTCAACAGTCTTATCGTACTCTGTACTTTGGATAAATCCAGCATAGGATTCTATACCTACGCTCCGTATATTCTCGTTTTGCTGTAAAGTATTAAGTTGCTCTGATGTAAAACCGTTCATAGTTACAATATCATATTCAGCTCCATTTAAGCGTGTGTTCTGCAATCTACTCGAATTCAGATAAGTCATACCGATTGTAAATACACAGAAAAGCATAAATGCAGATAATATTATTGTGAAAAACAAAATTGCATATTGCTTCTTATTTGTTTTAACGCTGTTTTTTGCAAGTTTATTGATGATTGCCTCATTATTATTCGCTAACATGGAAATCACTTCCTTTAGTTGATATTTTTCCGTCCTCAATCTGAACAATTCTGTCCGCCATTTGTGCAATATCATTATCATGTGTAATTACAATCAATGTTTGTTGATATTGTCTACTTAACATTTTCAATAATCCGATTACATCATGACTGGTAGAAGTATCAAGATTTCCTGTTGGCTCGTCTGCAAGGATAATCGCAGGTTTTGTTGCTAAAGCTCGTATAATCGCTACACGCTGTTGTTCTCCACCAGACAACATTGCAGGGAGCATTTCTTGTTTATCCGAGATATTTAATGTTTCCAATAGTTCCTGAATAAAATCTTTATCAATTTGCGTACCATCTAACTCAAGAGGAAAAGTAATATTATCATACACATTCAAGTCGGGTATTAGATTATACTGCTGAAAAATAAATCCTACTTTTCTTCTTCTGAAAAGAGCAAGTTGTTCCGAATTTAATGTTTCAAGATTTAGTCCATCAACAATAACAGTTCCACTGCTGGGCGTATCTAATCCACCAATCATATGTAGAAGCGTACTTTTTCCACTACCTGATTTTCCGACGATAGAAACAAATTCTCGTTCAGCAACTTCAAAATTCACACCATCTAATGCTCTTACGGTCTGATTCCCTGTTTGGTAATATTTTTTTAAAGCCTGTGTTTTGACAATCACATTTTTCATAATCAAGTCCTCCTTATTTTTCTATCGGATAAAGAATAACGCTATCTATCTTTTCTGGTTCAAAAAAAGTTACTTTAAGTATCATACGATAAGGAAATGTTTGGTCTTTACCATTCAAATAAAACACATTTTCCCCTTTTTTCAAAAACACGCCATTTGTCAACCATGTTTCTTTGTAGTTTTCTTCAGAAGTTTGAGACAAGTAGAAAGAAGATAAAGGCTCTAATGTAGTTTTAACACCATTCTTTTCTTTTAATTCGCAACAAAACAATGCCCCCTCTTTTCCATATGTATCATAAGTATATTGCAAAGAAACATCTGTATCTTTCTTTGATGTAATAGAAAGAAAAATAGATTTATTTTCTGGGAGAATATTATCTGGTTCAGTCATACTCTTTATTTCCATTTCAACAGTTCCATCTTCTGAAATTTCTAATTTTTGAGGGTTTTGCAAGTCTTTTTGGTTATAAATAACCTTATCACTTGCTGTGCTCTTCGTTTGTTTATTTTCGTCAGTACTGGAGCTTTCATTCTGGCAACCGGTAAAAGCCAATAATAAAACGAACATTGTCAGAAATACCGTCGATTTTTTGATTCTCATGATTTCACCTCCTGACTTACATGATAAAGCATAAAAATCACAAACCAGTCACAAAAAGAAAAAATCACAAAACTGTGATTTTTCTTAATCCCGATTTGGAAGATATATTATAAACTTGCTTCCTTGTCCAATTTGTGACTGTACTTCAATATATCCATTTTGTAGCGTGATGATTTCTCTAGCTAAATATAAGCCAATACCGATTCCCTCTTTATCATGTACCTCTGGTTCTCGATAGAACCGAGTAAAAATAGTCGCTTGTCGCTCTGGTGCAATACCTTTTCCTGTATCCTCAATGCTGATTTTTGTAAAAAGTTCTTGCCTGCACACAACAACATGAATATTTCCGCCAACTTCTGTATATTTTACTGCATTATCTAAAATATTAAAAATTGCTTCTGCTGTCCATTTTTTATCATGTTTTAGCATTAGCTGTTCATCATACTGCACATCAATCTTAATGTTTTTCTTATCTGCCTTTATTACTACGTTACTGATCGCCATAGCGAGAGTATCGGCAAGAAGGACATTTTGTTTTTGGATTTTAATTGTTCCAGTTTCAAGCCGTGACATTTTTACCATGCTTTGCAGAAGAAAATCCAACTTATCTATTTGACCGTTCATTTTTCTCATGTATTCTTGATTTTTCTTAAAATCTGATTCATCCGTCATTATCTCTAAATAGAGTTTTATATTAGCAATCGATGTTTTTGTTTGATGAGAAATATCAGACACTAGCTCTTTCAGTTTATCTTTTTCTTCTGAAATCTCTAAATTTTTATGAGTATACAGATGGGAAAGACGAACCAGCTTCTCATAAATTTTTTCCCACAAATCATCGTTTTCATAGGGAGTTGTTTTTAATTCTCCGTTTTTTAACATATAGTTTATAGTATTATCCAGTTTCTCTGTATATTCATAAACATCATGTTTCAAACGAACATATTTCCAAAGTGCAAAAGTAGTGATAAACACTAACGAAAAAAATATTATAAAAATCATTACTTCCATATATAACCCATTCCATATACATTTGAAATATAAGAGTGTTCCTCGGTTTCAATCTTTTTACGCAATCTGTTGATATTTACTGCAAGAGTATGCTTGTCTGTAATTTGTACTCCCTCGTCCCATAAAGAATCTAATAAAACGGAATAGGTAAGTAGTTTCCCTTTATTCTCAATCAGTTTTTTTAAAATACGATATTCTGTGGGGGAAAGTAAGCATTCATTTACTCCTTGTTGAACGATACCAAGTTCAAAATCTACTTTTAGAAAGCCATCATCATAAATATTCGCTTCTTGTGACTTTCTGGATAAGATTACATACACTTTTTTCAGCAAAATTCTCATAGAAAAGGGCTTTGTCACATAGTCGTCTGCTCCAAGTTCATATCCATTTAAAATATCAGTTTCCAAATCCTTAGCGGATAAAAATAAAATCAATGTATTACTTCTAGCTTTTAACCATTTGCAAAATTGAAATCCATTACCGTCTGGTAAATTTATATCCAAAATTGCCATGTGAAAGGTATAACTATTTGCGTAGTTTTTTGCTTCTTCACAAGTTCTAGCCCCCATAACCCGATAACCATTTTTTTCCAAAGAACAACAAATAGTATTATTTAATTCTATATCATCTTCCAACACAAGAATTGTATGCAAATTTATCACTCCTCGTACATATCATAATTATCTTAATTGTAATAAAAATCATAAACAAAATCCATATATTTTTGTGGGTTAAGCTAAAATAAAGTTACTGTGATCAGCATATCTGAATACAGTAACTTTGTTTTTTTAGTAGTTTTGACCTTTTTCAATTAGTTGCTTGAAATGTTCTTTTTTCTTCTTTGGAAGTTGATTTAAAAATTCTTCCAGCCATTTTTCTTCTTCTTCCAAAATCCCCTCGTCCTCATAATACTCTGGATATTCCAAATATATTTCATGTTCTCTTTCTTCTCGTTCTTCATCAGCTTGTGATAAGTCCATATATTTTCCAATAAGGAATTGAAGATATTGACTATACCCAAGAGAACTAACTAAATAAGTAATTCGTTCATAGTCTTTCAATGTCATTTCTCTTTTTCCAGTTAAAAGGTCATGGTCGTAAGAAGAACAAACTTCTAAAAATTCCTGTTCCTGCGTTTCTGATTTTTTCATTGTTCACGCTCCGTATTTACTAAAATTTTAAATTCTTGCTAACTACACAAATAAATTCTTCTGGACTGGGTATCTTATTTCCAAATAAGCGTTGAAATTCCGCTTGCTTGTTTGGGTCATCACTATTTCTAGCTTCATCAATAGCATACTGCATTTCTCTGCGAATTTCAGATACCGAACAGCCATTTGTTTTAGCCATTCTTTTTATAAGCTCTTTGCTATCCTTTTTACGAAATCTTAACATATAGACATACCCCCCTTTGCATTTATATTCTTCCATATTTTAAACTTTTTAGCCTGAATATATACTGAAAGAATTGTTCATTTACACAGAGTATTATATTACACTCTGCGAATGGTTACAATATAAAAAAGCAGGAAAGGAGAGGAAACTGTGGAAGTTGATTACAAAGCAATCGGACAGCGGATTAAAATTGCAAGAATTAAAAAGGGCGTAACACAAGAAACCGTTGCCGACCTTATAGACATTACACCAGCTCACATGAGTAATGTAGAAACAGGAAAAACAAAAGTCAGTTTACCAACCTTGATTGCGATTGCCAATGCACTTTCTGTATCAGTCGATACTCTTTTATGCGATAATGTGATTGCTTCTAAAATCGTTTTTGAAAAAGAAGCAAAAGATATTTTTTCAGACTGTGATGAATACGAAGTACGTTTCTTAGTAGATTTAATGAAGTCTGCTAAAATAGCGTTTCGTAAAGACAAGGATATACGCAATCAATTTCAAAAATAACCGTAGCTGTAAGGCACATAAATGTGTGTTACAGACTACGGTCTTTTTATATCATTTATCCTACAATCTTCCAGTTACTATCCTTTTGTAACACAAGCTCGTACTGTGATACCTGCGTCGCTTTTGTCTGAATATCAAGGAATTTCACGGCTACCTTGACTTCCACATTGTCCCCGTCCTTTGTAAAGATAGGGTTTACCAGTTCAGAATAAAGATAG
>OJUG01003836.1_pt1 | contig 12951 bp, 8 predicted proteins | sample 1599841 | NCBI WGS metagenome assembly OJUG01 (sample SAMN04168659, study PRJEB22393) | human gut metagenome | biome: human gut microbiome; feature: stool | host: Homo sapiens | collected 2014-05-12 | reverse complement strand
ATGCTCCTTATGTAGAGCGGTTCGGGGGACAGCCCCGCGTCCGGGGTATGTTTACCGACGAACCCAATGTGATCGCCCGTCCCGAAATGGCCCATCAGGGAGCCGTGAGCTATTCCCCCGTGCTGGATTCGCTTTTCCGGGCGCGGTGCGGATATGAGCTTCAACCGGTTATTCCGGCGCTGTTCGATACGGTAGGGGAGTGGCGCAGGATCAGGCTCGACTATTACCGGACGGTGGCCTATGCCCTCGAGCAGGCTTTCAGCAAGCCGATCGGCGACTACTGCGCCGGAAACGGTTGGATCTGGACCGGACACTACAACGGGGAGGACACTCCCGGCCTGACGATGATCAACACCGGAAACCTGATGCAGCAACTGCGCCATATGCAACAGCCGGGGCTCGATGCGCTGGCGCTTAGGCTCAATACGATTTACAGTGCCAAAGGAGTGACTTCGGTGGCCAATCAATACGGACGGCAGCGCCGGTTGTGCGAATTATTCGGTATCGGCGGTCATAACCTTTCGTTCGAAGACCGGATGTGGATCACCTCGTGGAATACCATTATGGGGATCAACTTCATGTGTCCGCACCTCTATCAGTACAGCCTCAAAGGGGAACGCAAGCGCGATTATCCGCCCGCGATCAGCCATCAACAGCCTTACTGGCCTTACAACGGCTTGTTCGAAGACTTTTCCGCCCGGCTCTGTTATTTCGCGACGGCCGGGGTGAACGAGCCCGATATCTGCGTGATCCATCCGCAGGAGTCGGCCTACCTGGAGACCCAGACCAGCCTGATTACGCCGACCGGCGTGCAGGAGCCGGTATTGGCCGGGTTGATGCGTTCGCACCGGAATTTCGATTTCGGCGACGAACAGATTATCTCCGAGACGGGTCGTACCGATGCGGATCGCTTCGTGATCGGGGAGATGGCCTACCGCGGGGTGGTGCTTCCGGAACTGACGACGATCCGCCGCAGCACGCTCGATAAGTTGGTCGAATTTGCGGAAGCCGGAGGGACGGTCGTCCTTTGCGGCGATTATCCCCGTTTCGTCGACGGCGAACCTGCTCCCGAACGGCTCGTCCGTCTCGCATCCAATTCGCTTCGTGTGCCGGTGGAGGGACTGGGGGACTTGCTCGCGGAAAAACTGCCTCCGTCGTTCCGGCTCGAAGGGGCGGGTTGCGATTCGGTCTGGACCCATTTGCGCCGGGTACGGAACGGAATGACCCTGCAGCTTTCGAATTTCTCGCGGAAAAACGAGGTAACCGCCGCCCTGCATTTCGATGAACCGGGTACCCGCGCGGTGCTTTGGAATCCGGTTAACGGCGAATGCCTGCGGCTTACGGCCGATTCGACGGGCACTTTCCGGCTGCGGTTCGCACCGGCCCAGACCTGGATTGTCTCTACCGGACGCTCGGCCGAGACGGCCCGTTGTGCGGCCGATTACCGTTTGCCGGGCGAGCGGCGTACGGTCGCGACGCTCGGCGGTCCGTGGCGGCAGCACCGGCTCAACCCCAATGCCCTGACACTCGACTATGCGCAGTTTTCCAAGGACGGCGGCCGCACCTGGAGCGTTTCGGAACCGGTGCTCGCCTTTTCCGACCGGGCGGCGCAAAGCCAGCCCTATAACGGCCCGTTGCTGATCCGGTACCCGTTCCGCGCCGAGGCATTGCCCCGGAACTGTGCGTTGGTGCTGGAGCAGCCCGAAATGTATGCTTCCATCCGGGTCAACGGCCGGGAGCTTCGTTTCGGTCAGACTGAGGAAACTCCCGGGAAGAACATAGGAGAAGCCTCGGAGAAAACCCCGGGAGATGCTTCGGACGGTGAACCAACGGGGTTTTACCTGGATCGGGCTTTCCGGATGGCAGAGATCAGTCCGCTGCTTAAAACGGGAGATAACGAGATTGTGCTGGCCCTTGATTTCCGGAGTGCGGTGCCCAGCAGCTACGATGCCGATGAACGGTACGGCACCGAAATAGAGAGCGTCTATCTGACCGGCGATTTTGCAGTCCGGGGAAAAGAGGTCGCTCCCCCGCTGGCCGATTCATGGCGCAACCGCAGTCCCTACCTGCAACGGACCGCTCCGGTGAACCGCCTTGCCGGTTTCGTGCTTACGGATGAACCCGCACAGGTCGAAGGGGATATGACCCTTCAGGGGTATCCTTTCTTTGCCGGAAGCATGACGTTGGAAAAAGAGTTCGATCTGGAGCGAACCGACAGTGTTGCACGGTATTTCCTGACCTTCCCGGCATGCGAGGCGACGGTGATCGGGATCAATGTCAACGGTACCGACCTGTCCCCGTTGGTTTCCTCGCCGTGGGAGGCCGATGTGACCCCGTGGTTGCGGCCCGGCAGCAACAAGATCCGCCTGACACTGACCAACACATTGCGTAATCTGTTGGGGCCGCACCATCACAAGGGGGGAGAATTCTCCGAAGTGCGTCCCGTCACGTTCCGGGCCGGGGAGGATGTTTCGAATACCATGACGGGCGAACCTGTGGGTGAACGCGATTGGTATGACGCGCGTCTGAAAGGTCGTGCGGCCCTGTGGCGCGACGCGTATCACATCATTCCGTCCGGTTTGCTCGCTGCCCCGGAGATTCGCCGGGAGCGTTAAGGCATGGAGTGCCGCTGTCCGGGGGATGCGTGCGGGAGCGGCCCGGCAGCGGGATTTAATTTTAGGCGATCATTGATTGTGAGTATCATTATCAGGCAGGAAGAGTCACAAGACTTCGAAGCGGTATTCGGGCTGATCCGGCAGGCGTTCGAGGGTGAAGAACATAGCGACCATCGGGAGAAATTCCTGGTGGAGAGGCTGCGGAATTCGGACGCGTTCGTACCCGAACTCTCTTTGGTCGCGGAAACCGGGGGCACCCTTGCGGGGCACATCTTGTTGACAAAGGTGAAAATCGTTTCGGATTGCGCTGAGGAGGCCGGATCGCTGGCGCTGGCCCCCGTTGCCGTGCTGCCGGCTTACCAGGGCAACGGGATAGGCGGCCGGTTGATTCGTGCGGCCCATGAAAAGGCCCGGGAGATGGGTTTCGGTTCCGTCATCCTGTTGGGACATCCGGCCTATTATCCGAAATTCGGTTACCGGCCGCTGAAGGAGTTCGGGATCAAACTACCTCTTGATGTCCCGGACGAATGCTGCATGGCGATTGAACTGACCGAAGGAGCATTGTGCAATATAAAACGAGGGACAAGGGTGTCCGGCGCGTGCTTTAAAAAGACATATTAAGTATCGTGTCGGATTCCGTTCATGTAGCAAAACGTGTGAGCTATGAAAGGTGCAGGAAAAAGGAAACGGCTAAAAGTATTGTACTCGTTGGTGCCTGTCGGGTCGTTGAAGGTGTTTTGCCGGGATGGTTTGCAGAACTAAACCGGGAAATCCGAGGGTTTTGGATCGAGATTCGTTTCCCACTGTATTGTCCGTGTCGTAATTTTATTTACTTTTAACCTTCCGGGATTCGGAATTCGACACCGGTTCCCTTCGTCGGGTTGTCCCGGCCTGCAATTATGAGAAAGCGGCTGTATATCTTATTATTCCTCTTCGGATTGTTTCCATCGGTTTACGGCCAGCAGTCCGCCGACAACAATTATGTTTTGTTGCTGAACTCCGCTTCGTTCGGCGAAGCATGGTCCGATGTGCTTTATAAATCGCTGGTGGAAGATGTGCAGCAGCTGGGGGTACGCGTCGATACCGGGGAACTGCTCGTCCCGATGATGAAAACGGCCGAAGATGCCCGGCTCAGGCGGGAAATGCTGTTGGAGAAATATCCCGTGCCGCCCCGGGCTGTCATTTACATCGGAGATCCCGGTTGGCTCGTTTGCCGCCCTCTTTTCGACGAGGAGTGGAAAGAGGTGCCGGCGGTAATCTGCTATTCGCGGGACTCGATGCCCGAGTCGATCGAGGACCTGCTCAACGGGAACCTGGATAGCAATACGATGGTGCCCGCTTCGAAAATGACCCAAGGCTATAACCTGACGATTCTCAAACAACCCTCCTTTATTCCGGAGACCATAGAGCTCATGCGGCAACTGCAGCCGCAGATGAATACGATCGCGATGATCTCGGATCACCGTTACATTAGCCTTCGCGTACGGGACGAGGTCCATCAGGCACTCAACCAACACTTCCCGGATCTGGCGTTTCAATCGCTCAGTTCTCCTGAACTGACCACCGGCCAACTGCTCGACACGCTTTCGGGGTTCGATGACAAAATCGGGATTATCTACTACTCTTGGTTCGTCACCCAGAACAGGCATGAATACCTCGACGATCATGTACAGCGGGTGATTTTCGGACTGGCGCATACCCCGATTTTCACCCTGACCGACCGGGACCACGAAGAGGGAAGTTTCGCAGGGGGATATTATATCCCCGCCATCTCGTTCAGCCGCGTGGCCAGCGCCACCATTCGGGAGATTCTCGGCGGCAAACCGGCCCGAGATATTCCCTGGAAAGACGGCGGTGTTCCCGGTGCGTATCTCGATTATCACCATCTCGTGCACCAGGGAGTCGATCCGGCCCTTTTCCCAAAGGATGCCGTATACAGCCAGGCTCCTCCGGGTTTTTTCCAGAAGTACAAATTTCATCTGGTTATTTTCGGGGCCTTACTTTTGTTGCTAGTTGCCGCTATCGTGATGAGAATGCGCTGGTTCGTACAGCGGCAACGGCAGCAGAACCGTGAAGTCCGATTGCTTTCCCAATACAGAATGCTGGTAAACAACATGCCGGTGATTTATTTGCGTAAACAGATTGTCGACGGACCCTCCGGACCTGCCTCAGACTTCCTGTTTCTCGATGTGAATCCCGCATTCGAACGGGTGTTCGGGTGTAAGCAGCAGCAAATCATCGGTAAGCGGCTGAGCGAGACGTTGTCCCGTTACGACAAACTCTCCTGTTTGGCCGGTACGGACCAGACGGTTCATTCATTCGTCATCGGCGGTGAAAGCGGGCAGCGCTATTACGACAAATTGGTTTTCGGCAGCAGCGAGGAGAGTATTCGGGACGTTTTCTGTATCGATCGCACCGAAGAGCATCTGGCCCTTGTTCATATGGACCGGCACCGGGCGGAGCAGGAAGAGTTGAATGAAAAATACAAACTGGTGTTGCAGGCGACCGGACTGACCCCCTGGATTTGGGACATTCCCGAAGGCTTGATCGACTGCGATCTTTCCTATACGTCGGGATTAGAGTCGGATTCCGGATCACGGTTTATTGTTACGGAAGAGCAGTATTATTCCATGATCTATCCCGACGACCGGGAGCGTATCCGTGCCGCATATGCCGACCTGTTGGCGGGGCGGATCGATATCTTACAGGAGGAGTACCGGGTCATCTACGTACAGGGAGATTACCAGTGGGCGAAGAGTTTCGCCATCGTCAGGAAACGCGATGCTTCCGGCAAACCGATACAACTGGTCGGCGCATCGCTGCAGATCGACGTGCAAAAACGGCTCGAGCAGGATTTGCGCGAGGCCAAAGAGAAAGCCGAAGAATCGAACCTGCTGAAATCGGCTTTTCTGGCCAACATGAGTCACGAAATTCGTACGCCGCTGAATGCCATTGTCGGATTTTCGAGCGTGTTGGCCGATACGGAAGACGATGAAGAGAGACGGCAGTATATTACGATCATCGAAAATAACAACGAGCTGTTGCTTCAGTTGATCAATGATATTCTGGACCTGTCGAAGATCGAGGCCGGGACGCTCGAGTTTACCGAATCGGACGTGGATTTGAAGGAGATGTTCTCCCGGATCGAGCAAAGCATGAAACTGCGGATTCCGGAGGATCATCCGGTGGAGGTGGCGTTCGAAGATCCCGGCGGCGATTACCTTATTCATACCGACCCCAACCGACTGATGCAGGTGGTAACCAATTTCATGACCAATGCGATAAAGTTCACATCCAGAGGAAGCATCCGTTTCGGCTACCGGGATTGGAACGACGGCGAGTTGTATTTCTATGTTTCGGATACCGGTTGCGGGATTCCGGCCGAAAAACAGCAGGAAGTCTTCGGGCGTTTTGTCAAACTCAATACATTTGCCCAAGGCACCGGGCTGGGACTCTCCATTTGCGAAACGATCGTTACGAAATTGGGTGGGCAGATCGGCGTGGATTCCGAAGAGGGAAAAGGTTCCACGTTCTGGTTTACGTTGCCTTGGCGTCCGGTTACCCCATAATCTTATCTTTTCATTTTATGTTTTCTGGCTTTCGCTTATTATCTGACCGACACTTAGGCCGCTTGAAAAGGACTGTAAAATATCGGCGCGGTCCTGCGCGATAATTCCGAATATGGCGGGAACCCTGATTTTTATAAAATCTGTGGATCGGTATCGCTTTCGAGGAAGGGATGTACGGTTGTAAAAAAATTATGGCTTCCTGCATGCGGTTGACGGAGAGGAGGCGGTTTCGGGAACTGGCGAACCGCCATCACCCGAATCCCGTCCGTCGGGTCGGAGTTTCCGGTATATCGGCGGTTATTGGAGCGCTACAAGGAAACACCCGCACAATCAAAGATTGTGCGGGTGTTTGTGATTCTTTACGCATTACGCTGCGGAGAGAGAGGGAACAGAACGTTCCCGGCAGCGTGTTGTCATTCAGTCATATGCAAGGTCACCCTTTTCGACTGTACACGGATATTCAATGAATCTGTCGCACGGTGCCGATCAGTAGTTGAAGCCGAACGCCCACAGCGGTATCGTATTCGATGTCGTCTTTTACGATGTAGGCATCGTCGAGCCCTGCGATCTGTTTGCGTTTTTTGTTTTACCCTCCGATCTCGAACGTGTGGCCGTCGGCAACGAAGTTGGCCCGGTTCGACGCCGTGACGGCGTGGTTCACTTTGAGCTGGGATAGGAAGAATGTCTCCCGCAGGTTGCTGATGTCAGGTCTGTTGTCGGCAATCGCATAGATCAGGTGCGTATTGCCGAGGTAGACTTTCTCCACTTTGCCGAGTTCCCGGATGCCCGACGGCTGATTACGCAATTGCATCACCATTCCAGCCTTCTCCAGATAAACCATAAAATCGCCCAGTTGGTTCCGGTTGCTGTCCATCATATCGGCGATTTTCGAGTAGTTGGGTTTGAAGGGGACACTTTGCGAAATAATAAACAACAACTGTTTCAACTTGCGCGCGGTCGATACGTTCATCTTCGCGTACATCGGAATATCCGTTTCGAGCGTGACATTGAGAATGCTTTTCAACCGCTGGAAATACTCTACGTCGTTGAAAAACGGATAATACCCATTCGTCAGGTACTCCTTAAAGAGGGGCAGCGGATGGTCGATCCCCGGAAGCTGTACTTTCCCGGCGAGTATCTGTCCGAGGTCGTAAACTGGAAAATCATATCCTTTCGCAAAGTTCAGGTACTCCCGGAAAGAGAGCCCGTGCATCACATAGACCAACGCCCGGCGGCTGAGGTCGTCCGTTCCCTTGTAAATATCGACGATTTCCTGCACCGCACAAAAGCAAACCTCCTTCCGGGGTACCGGAAGGAGGTGGATTTTATCAAGTCTACGGCGTGGGAATTATATTCCACTTAAAAACGGTACCGTAAACATTAGCGGCCTGAGAACCACGTTTTGAATTCGTTGACGCGCAGCCGGCTTACCACGATTTTTTCGCCGGTCGGGATCTTCAGATTGACGGCCAGCCTGTTGTTGAACCACAAATCGATATCTTGAATTGCACCTCGCGAAATCAAATGCTGGCGGTTGATACGGAAAAAAAGATCGGGGTCGAGGCGTTCGGATAACTCGTCGAGCGTAAAAGGAAGTATCATGCTCTCCGTAGTGCTGAGTACGGCCCGCACGATCCCTTCGGCAATATAGAAATACTGCACCTGTTCGACCGACAGCGGCAACAGCTTGTCCCCTTTGCCGGGAATCAGGAAGTGTGTTTTATAACGGGCGCGGTTTTGTAACGTACGGATCAAGTCCTCGAAGCGGTCGTCGGCCGGCGCCTGCCGTTGCAGCGAAGTCAGTTTGTCGAGAGCTTGCCGCAGTTCTTCGGGTCCGATCGGTTTGAGCAGGTAATCCAGCGCATCGACCCGGAATCCTTCCAGCGCGTACTGTTCAAACGCCGTCGTAAAAACCACCCGCGTTTGCGTTCCGATCATCCGCGAAAGCTCCAGCCCGTTGAGCTGCGGCATCTGGATATCCAAAAAAATCAGGTCGATCTTTTCGCGCTGCAAAACGGTCAGCGCTTCGACCGCACTGGAACACGCTCCCGCAAAATGCAGGAACGGCGTCTGCTTTACATAACCCGCCAGCAGGTCCCGCGCCAGCGGTTCATCGTCCACGACAAGCGATTCGATAGCCATCGTCAAAGGTTTATAATCAGTTGCGACATATAACGATTTCCCAGCCGTTCCGTCCGCAAAATGTGCCGGTTCGGATAAATCAGGTTCAGCCTTTTACGCAGATTGTCGAGCCCGATCCCGGAACCGCTGCGGTCGTGGTCGTCTTTCGGGAAATAGCTATTCTCGATCGTGCAGACCAGCGTATCGGCTTCGGTAATCCGGAAAGCAATGCTGACGAACGATTTTTCGGACGGGCTTACCCCATGCTTGAACGCATTCTCGATCAGCGTGATGAACAGCAGCGGAGCTACCATATACCCCCTGCCGTCATCGGGAATGTCGATATTCAATTTCACCTGATCGGACGACAACCGCAAGCTCATCAACTCGATGTAATTTTTCATAAATGCGAACTCCTTGTCGAGCGAGATCAAGTTCTGATTGTTGTCGTACAACACGTAACGCAGCAAATGACTCAGGCTGTGGACGGCATACTGCGCCTGCGGGGGATTCAACTGGATCAGCGCATAGATATTATTCAGCGTATTGAACAGGAAATGCGGATTCAACTGACTCTTCAGGTTTTTCAGTTCGGCCTGCGTCCGTTCCTTTTCGATCTCCTGCTTTTCGGCCTCGGTACGGTACCAGTTACCGGTCATTTTGATCGCCACGCTCAGAGCGACCGTCAGCGCCAGCAGCATAAAATTCCACATCAGGAAAAAATAGGCCGGAGGGCCGTGGTGTCCGTCACCCTTCCGGGGCAGATCGGTCATAACGTACAGTCGGAAAATCTCGTGCCAGAAATGCTGGAACAGGTCTACCGCGACGATCAGCAGCAAGTTCATCAGAATAAAACGTCCCAGATGCTTGCGGAACAACTGCCGGTCGATCAACACGCAGTAATTGATGTAAAACACGATGATGAACGTCACCGGAACGACACAGAAATCGAGATATCGACTCAACGAAAAGGTCGCGTCATTCCTTCCGTACGCAAAAAAGAACGGCGACGTGAACATCAATCCCCAGGCGATCGAATGGATTGCAATCTGGAAAAACCGGTTCTTTTTACTCTGAGGCATGTTCATTTTGTTTCCGTAAATTTAAGCGTTTTTATTCAATCCGCCAATCCGGCCCGGCTATTCGTAGCGGATCGCTTCGATCGGGTCGAGGTTCGAGGCCTTCTGGGCCGGATACCACCCGAAAAAGATTCCGGTCACGGTGCAGACGGCGAACGACAAAATCACCGAATAGGGCTGCACGAATACCGGCCAGCCGGCCGCATGCTTAATCACTGCCGACGCCCCGATCCCGAGAACGACTCCGATAATACCGCCCATCACGCTGATAATCACGGCTTCAATCAGAAATTGCCACAGGATATGCCGTCCTTTGGCTCCGATCGACATCCGCAACCCGATCTCCCGGGTACGCTCGGTTACCGACACGTACATGATGTTCATGATCCCGATGCCGCCCACCAGGAGAGAGATCGCAGCGATCCCGCCCACAGCCATGGAAAGTCCGCCCATGAGGCTGTCGATGGATCCCATCTCATCCGCCACCGTACTCGTATAGAAATCTCCCGCGTTTCTATTCTTGATTTTCCCGAGATACACCGTCAGTCTGGACATGAAATTTACCATGTCCGTTCCCTCTTTCGCGTACAGACGGCAGTAATAGAACTGGTCATTCGGCCACGTGAGCAGTGTATACGGGATATACGCGGATCCCGTATCGCCGGAACCTCCGGACAAAAGCTTCTGGAAGGCGCTCATCTCTTTTTTGTAGACACCGACTACCGTATACATGTCTGTATCCCCGTAGACGGTGGTCCGGAAGGTCTTTCCCACCGCGTTTTCCGTTCCGAAAAGTTTTCTGGCACTCTCCTCCTCTATCACCACATTTTTCTTTCGTCCAAGGATATCTCCTTCGTTTAAATAACGTCCGGAAATCATGGTCACCGGCTGGACATCGCTAAAATTCCAGTCGATCCCCTGGAAGTCAAATTTCATGTTTGTCCGTCCTGCAAGGACTTCTGAATTTACGCTGGCGTAACTGTCGATATAGGATATCTCATCCCCAAAGATCTCCTTGATCTTATCAAGTTCATCCAGGGTAAAGTAATCGCTGTCCCGCACATCCTCCACATTGTATCCGATGGATACCACCGCCTGGGTGGCCCCCGCGTCCTTATAGAGGTCCGCGAACAGTCCGCGCATCGTATCGCCGATGGAAACGATGGATATGACAGAACCGATTCCGATGATAATGCCCAGCATGGTCAGGAATGAGCGCATCTTGTTCGCCATGATTGCATGGAAGGCCATGATCATATTTTCGCCTAGCATCCGACCACCCCACTCTCTGTTCCGGCTGTTTTCTGGAAGTGTCTGTAGAGACCTTTCATGTGGACTTTACCGCTTCCTTTTGTCGGGTTTTCGTTGATCTCATCTTTGATGATCTGACCATCCGAGAAGTGGATGATCCGGTCCGTAAAGGCGGCGATATTTTCCTCGTGGGTGACAACGATCACGGTGGCTCCCGCTTTGTGGAGTTCCGAGAAGATCTCCATGATCTCGATGGACGCGGCTGTATCGAGGTTTCCCGTCGGTTCATCTGCCAGGATCAGCGGCGGCTCGTTCGCCAGCGCTCTCGCAATGGCAACGCGCTGTCTCTGTCCGCCGGACATCTCATTGGGCATGTGTCCGGCGCGTTTTTCCAGCCCCACGCACTCCAACAGTTCCATGGCCCGCTCCGTCCTTTTCCTTTTCGGGATCCTCGCGTAGGTCATCGGGAGCTCCACATTTTTTAACGCCGATGTCCTGGAGATCAGGTTGAAGGATTGGAACACGAAGCCGATCTTTTTATTCCGCACCGCGGAGAGTTCGTCCGGGGACAGGGCCGCCGTGTCGATCCCGTCGAGGTAATAGTGACCCAGTGTCGGGCGGTCCAGGCAGCCTAAAATATTCATCAGGGTAGATTTTCCCGATCCGGAGTGTCCCATGATCGCAACGAACTCACCGCGGTGGATCGTCAGGTTGATTTTCTTTAGTCCCATGACCCGGATCGCGCCTGTGTCGTAGATCTTTACGAGGTTTTCCAGGCGGATCAGCTCGTCTGTCACGTTTTCCGTCATGTAGCGGGATCTTGTCAGTTTTTCAAACATTGTTTATTCCCCCTGTTTTCCGGATGATGTGACTGCCATTCCATCTGTGTACTGCTCTCCCGGCTCCGCAATCAGGACGGAGTTTTCATCCAGGGAGCTCCCTTCCACCGGGATGATCTCCATCTCCACATCGCCTTCCACACCGATGTCCACCGGAACCCAGGATACGGTTCCGTCACTGATCTCCTGGACGTAGTTCGTTCCGTCTTTTTCCATCACGGCGGAGACTGGGACTGTCAGGGCGTTCTCGGATTCTTCCAGGACAATGGACGCGCGGGCGGTGATTCCAGCGATCAGTTTTGTGTCCTGATCTGTGACGCGGATCTTTGTGGGGATGACGCGCTCGCTGGAACCGCCGCCTTTTTCTTCGCCGGTCGGGGAGATCGAGATGACTTCGCCGTGGACGGTCTCACCGTTTAAGATGTCCGCGGAGATCTCGGCTTCCTGGCCGACGGCGACTTTTCCGATGGTGTACTCGCTGACTTTGATCTCGAGTTCCAGGTTATCGAGGTTTTCGATCACGAAGAGCGGGGCGTCGTTTTCCATTTTGTCGGCAAAGCGGCCTACTTTTGTGTTGACGCGGACGACGGTGCCGTCGATAGGGGCTTTTAATATCGTATTATCTAACTGCTCTACGGCTTTTTCGTAGTCGAATTTTGCTTTTTCGATCTGGAGGCGGTAGGAGTCATCGGCGACGGCGGATCCGTTTTTTATTGTGTAGGAGTCGCATTCCCGTTCTGCGTCGTGGAGACCGTTTTCCGCTGTCTCAAGATCAACTTTTGGGACGCTGCCGCCATCAAAGAGGGCTTTTGTGCGGTCGTAGTTGGCCTGAGCGGTGTTCAGGTCCTGGATGGCTTTGGCGTAGCCGTTTCTTGCTTCTTTATCTTTTTCGGCGCAGGTGGTCACGGCGAGGTCGTAGTCGTTTTTGGCGATGTCGGCTTCTTTTTTTACGTCGGAATCGTCGAGGACTGCCAGGGGCTGGCCTTTTGTGACTTTGTCGCCTTCTTTTACGGGAATTTCGAGGATCTCAGCGTGGAGGTTTGAGACGACGTCTACGCTGTCGGTTCCGGAGATGGGACCGGTGACTGTGAGGCGGTTTTGGATGGTTTTGCGGGTTGGAGTCACAGTGTCCACAACGGGGACCATGTCTTTTCCGCCGGACAGGAGTTTGATGCCGGTGATTCCGAGGATGGCAATGGCGGCGGCGATTATGATCTTTTTTCTCTTTGGGTTTTTGGGTTTCTTTTCTGTGGTTCCGGCCAGTAGGGAGTCTAGTTCTTTGTCGAATTCTTCTGGTGAGATTTTTTCTTCACTGCTCATACTCATGTGTTCCTTCCGAGGTTTTCTATGTTAAATGTGATTATTTTAACACTGGAATTTAGTATAGCAGGGAAATGTTTCTTTCTTGGGTCTTTTATCTGGCGGTTTTCTTGCGATTTTCTTACGTTTTTTGGGGGAGAGGAGAATTGGCGGGGGG